>Ga0113563_10000514_pt1 | contig 18883 bp, 18 predicted proteins | sample Mud3Dept3metaG_FD_80117 | JGI IMG/M metagenome (GOLD analysis project Ga0113563, IMG submission 80117) | Freshwater wetland microbial communities from Ohio, USA, analyzing the effect of biotic and abiotic controls - Mud 3 Core 4 Depth 3... | ecosystem: Environmental > Aquatic > Freshwater >...
GGCTGACAGGCGGCGATGCGCTCGCGGCGCCACGCGTACCAGGCCCAGACGAGCTGGGGATTCCGTGCAAAGGCGTCCGGGGTGGCCAAGTCCTCGGCACGATGCTGACGCCACAGCCCATCCGCCCCACGGAACGTGGGCACGCCGCTGGCTGCCGACACCCCGGCCCCGGTCAGCACGGTGACGGTTGCGCCAGCGCCAATGCGACGCGCCAGCCCCTCGAGGGCGCGGTCGATCTCACCCACGGTCGTCTCTCCTCCTCGGGGGCGGAGGCCCGGCGGCTCACGCGACGTCGGTCACGACCGACCGAACCGGTCGGTCGCCCGAGTATCCGGCAGCGATGGCCGCAGCGGTTCGTTCAAGAACGTCGTCAATGGAGCCATGGCCCGGAAGACCCGGAGCACGGTCGAGTAGAACGAGGGCGACGACGCCAGGCGAGCGGGATACTCCCGCCACGCGAGCACCTGCTTGAGGCGAAGGTACTCGCCAGCGGGATGCCCCGTCGGAAAGCCCCGCGGCAGCCGCGCCAGACGCTCACCCTGCACGGGCCCAACGGCTCGCCGGAAACCCGGGGACTCGATGATGGAGCGGAACCGGCCGAAGTTGGCGGCGATGTGGCGCCGGATGGCGTGGATCTCGCTGGTGCGCGGCGCGTAGATGCCGCCGCCGAGCAGGACCTCGCGAGTGCCGACCTCCAGGTAGAGCCCTGCGCCCTGGTGCTTGGGGAGGCCGCGCCGGGGAAAGACGGCCGCCACGTGGGTCTTGAGGGGCGACTTGTCGTCGCTGAACCGCGTGTCGCGCCAGATACGATAGATCGAGGCAGCGGGCGAGGCGACCAACTCCGGGGCGAAACTGCGGAAATCGAGGTCGAGTTGGTTCACGATCGCCTCGAGCGGGCTGCGCAGGAGCCGGTCGTAGTCGTCGCGGTGGGCCCTGAACCACTCACGATCGTTGTGCCGTGCGAGTGTTCGCAGGAACGTCACCGCGCCGCGGGGGAAGTTCGGGCCGGTGCCCATTGGGCGATTATAGCGGCGCGGCGTGCGGGATGGGGGCGTGTCTGCTATGCTGGTAAGTTCGTAGCGGTGGAACCGCGCGTGAAGAAGGAGTGAAGAACTGTAGCAATGGCAAAGCGAACCATCAAGCAAGCGGACCCAACGGCAGATGTGAAGAAAGTGGCGGCGCCGGCCAAGAAGGCCGCGGCGGGGGCACCCAAGGTGGCCAAGCCGCGGGCTCCGCGCGCGGCAAAGGCAGCAGCGTTCCTTCGGCCCACGGCGGAGGAGATCGCCGTGAGGGCGTACTTCCGCGCCATGGAGCGCGGCTTCGCGCCGGGCAACGCGATGGAGGACTGGCTGGCAGCCGAGGCGGAATTGATCGCCTGGCGCAAGGGCGCCGGGCCGTCGGCGGCGCCGGCAGGGAAGACCACCATCAGCAAGAAGGTGGAGCGGGCTACGGGAATCGAACCCGTCTAGCTGGCTTGGGAAGCCAGAGCATTACCACTATGCTAAGCCCGCGATCGGCGCGGACGGACCGCCCGTCGGGCGGACCCGCAAGCCCAGTAGTCTAGCATGAGCCGGGTACTTGCCCCGTCGTCGTCCCCGGTGGAAGGCGACGGGGTGTGTCGGCGCGTACTGGGCCTGCCCGGGGGCTCACGATCGGATGAACGCGACGACGTCGTCTCGCCGGGCGGCCATCACGTCCGGTGTCGCCCCCTCGAGGTTGAGCCGCAGCAAGGGCTCGGTGTTCGAGGGCCGCACGTTGAAGTGCCAGTCCGGGTACTCGACCGACACCCCGTCCATCCGGTAGACGTGGCCGTCGGCGTAGCGGCGCGCCAGGCCGTCGAGTTTCCGGTCGACCTCGGCCATGCTGGCGACCTTGGTGTTGATCTCCCCTGAGATGAAGTAGCGCTCGCGCAGCGGGGCCAGCAGCTCGGCCAGCGTCTGCCCCTTCTTCGACATCAACTCGAGAATCAGAAGCGCCGGGATGAAGCCGTTGTCGGCGAAGTAGAAGTCGCGGAAGTAGTAGTGCCCCGTGACCTCACCGCCGAACACGGCGTCGTCCTCGCGCATGCGCTTCTTGAAGAAGGCGTGGCCCACGCGGTTCATCAGGGCGGTTCCGCCGTAGGCGGCCACCGTGTCCTTGACGGCGTAGCTGGCGCGGACGTCGTACACGATCTTCGCCCCGGGGGTCTTGATCAGGAAGGCCTCGGCCAGCAGCGCCGTGACGAAGTCGCCGGCAACGAACTCGCCACCGCCGTCGATGAAGAAGCACCGGTCGGCGTCGCCGTCCCAGGCGATGCCGATGTCGGCGCGCTCGGCCACGACCCGCTCGACGATGTCGCGCCGGTTCTCCTCGATGAGGGGGTTGGCCTCGTGGTTGGGAAACGTGCCATCGACGTCGAAGCAGAGGCGGGTCGTCTGGCAAGGCAGCCTGTCGAAGATGGCCGGCGCGACCGCCCCAGCCATGCCGCTGCCGGCGTCCAGCACCGTCCGGAAGGGACGGATGGCCGACACGTCGATGAACGAGAGCATGCGCTCGACGTAGTCGGCCGTGACGTCGGCCTGGCGCAGCGATCCCCGACGACCCGACGGCGCCGGGATGCTGTCGCCCAGGATCATCTCGCGCATGTCGCTGATGCCGGCGTCGCCGCTCAACGGAAACGCCTCGCGCCGCACCAGTTTCATGCCGTTGTACTCCTTCGGATTGTGCGACGCCGTGATCTGGGCGCCGCCATCGAGGCCGTCGCGGCAGACCGCGAAGTACATCATGTCGGTGCCGAGCATCCCGTAGTCGACGACGTCGGCCCCTTGCTCGCGGGCACCGTCGATGAACGCGGCAGCCACCGACGGCGACGAGAGCCGCATGTCGCGCGAGGCCGCGATCCGCCTGGCCCCGAGGTAGGCGACGAAGGCACGCCCCGCAAGCCGCGCGACGTCCTCGTTGATCTCGGTGGGGTAGATGCCGCGAATGTCGTAGGCCTTGAAGATTCCTGGATTGACGGACGCCATGGGGTGAGTGCTCCGGGATGCGGGGTTACAGTTGGCTGTAGTCGGTGAGCACGCTCTTGTCGCCGAGGACCCGGCCGTCGCCGACGACAGCGGCGCGGCCCAGATGGCAATTGCGGCCCAGGATCGCGTTCCGTACCGAAGCGTCACGCCCGACCCAGGTGCCTGCCCACACGAGGGAGCCCTCGATGCGTGCACCTTCCTCGACGCGGACATGACGTCCCAGCACCGAGTACGGGCCCACCCGGGCGCCCTTCTTCACGTGCACGCCCTCGTCGATGAAGCACGGGCCCACGATCTCGGCCTCAGCGTCGATGCTGGCGCCGTCGGCCGCGGCCACGACCGCCGGGCCGCTGCTGAACATCGGGATCGCGAAATGCCCGTCCATGATGTCGCGATGCGCCTGCATGTACTTCGTGGGCGTCCCGATGTCGATCCAGTAGCCGCGCTCGATGTAGGCCACGAACGTCTCGCCTCGCTCGATGAGCGAGGGAAAGTAGCTGCGCTCGATCGACCAGGCCGTGTCCTTGGGAATGCGGTCGAACGTGTCGGGCTCAAGTACATAGATGCCGGCGTTGATCGTGTCGCAGGTGATCTCGTCCGGGGAGGGCTTCTCGAGGAACCGCGTCACGTTGCCGTCGTGGTCTGTCTCGACCAGGCCATAGGCGGTCGGGTTCTCCACCGGCGTGAGGACGATGGTGGCCTTGGCCTTACGCTCGCGGTGCAGGCGAACGATGGCGCCCAGGTCGACCTGCGTCAGGACGTCGCCGTTGAAGACCACCACGGAGTCGTCGAGGAACCGCTCGGCGAACTTGACGGCACCGGCCGTGCCCAGGGGCGCCGGCTCGACCACATACCGGATGCGGATGCCGCGGCTCGTGCCGTCGCCAAAGATCTCCTCGATGCGCCGCGGCTGGTAGTTGAGGCTCAGGATCACCTCGTCGATCTCGGGCACCTGGTGCAGCAGGTCGATCTGGTAGTGCAGAAACGGCCGATCGATGATCGGCACGATGGGCTTGGGCGTGTGGAGGGTCAGGGGACGCAGGCGCGTGCCTTTCCCGCCTGCCAGTAGGATTGCTTTCATGACAACCCGCAATGATACATGGAGTCGGACCCTGTAGCCAGCCGCGGACCCGCGGGTTACAATGACCCCGCCCGAGCGCGGCACCCGCTCCAATGAACCTGCCCAATGCCCTGACCCTCGGGCGCATCTTTCTCGTGCCTCTCCTCGTCGTCGTGCTCCTGACGAAGTTCGAAGGGCGGCTCATCTTCGGGATTCGCGAGGAGCTCGTCGGGGCGATCATCTTCGCCGTCGCCTCGATCACGGACTGGCTCGACGGGTATCTCGCGCGGCGGCGCCAGCAGGTGACCACGCTGGGTCAGTTGCTCGACCCGCTGGCCGACAAGCTGCTGGTGACGGCGGCGCTGGTGTCGCTCGTCCAGATCGGCTTGGCCCCTGCCTGGATGGCCGCCGTGATCATCGGACGCGAGCTCGCCGTGACGGGGCTTCGGGGCGTGGCCCAGGCGAGAGGTGTGACGCTCGCGGCCTCAGGGCTGGGGAAGGCCAAGATGGCGGCCGAGGTGGCTGCGGTTCTGCTGCTGCTCGTCGGCCACGTCACGGTTCGCGAGCTGTTCCTGCTGGGTCAGGCTGCACTCTGGGTGGTGGTGGCACTCGCCCTGGTGTCGGCCTTCGACTACTACCGACACTTCGCACAGGCGATGGCCGGCGCCGCATCCGCGGCGGCCGGCCAGTCTTCGCGGAAGTAGGAAGTCGAGCGCGACCCGTCCGCTGACGTCAGCGGGGGACGTGCAGGGCGGCGAAATCGTCCGTCTCGCGGGGGCGGTCTTCACGCGGCACGTCGCTCACCGAGGACACCCGTGCCCGCGTGGCGAACTCGCCGGCGTACTGCGGGGCGTCGCGCGCCGAGTCGACCCTCACGATCAGCGCTGTCGGCAAGACCTCCATGACGGTGCCATCCCCAAGCGGCGAGACGGGCCCATCGTCGCCGTACAGACGCCGGAAGAAGGTGACGCGCTGCCCTGGGGCCACGCTCGCGCCCTCGCGGCGCTCCACCAGGACGAGCTTCCAGGGTGAGGCGAGGCGGCGTTCGTCGTTGTCGAACAGCACGCGCCCTGCGCCCGCGAAGTCGGGCGTGCCTTCAGCGAGCGCGTCGGGAACCACCGGCGGTTGGAAGGGCTCGAGGTAGTCGCCCGCGCGCAGGCCGTCGCACGCCCAGACGACCGTGGCCAGGGCCCGACCGCCCTGCAGGCTGTCGACGCGTACCCAGCCGGACGTATGGACGGCCGACTGCAGCCACTCGTTGTAGCGCTCGTAGACCCGGGCCCGGAAGCGGCGCCGCACGACGTACTGTTGGCCGGGCGTCAGAGCCGCGACGTCCCCTCCCGACAGGACCACGACGTCCGCCGGGCCAAAGACCTCCCTCGGTGCGGTGTCTCGGCTCCCCACGACCCGCAAGGCTGGTTCGGCAGGTGGAGGCGCCAGACGGGCGGCGCACACGAGCGACAGCGCTTCGGGCGAGAGGGGCGCGACGGCACTCTGGGCCGACGCGTGCGTGGCGCTCCCGACCGTGAGCAGAGCGGCGACGGCCACGGGTCCAAGCGGTGCAGGCATGACAAGGCGATGCATGGGTCCTCCCGTCTGTCAGTCTCGGGTGGCCGGGGAGCCTGACAACACTGCGGAGCCTTCGGCCGGCTTCAGTTCCTGCAGGCGCAGGCGCGCCTGTTCGAGGTACTCGCTCGTGGCGAACTCGTCGAGGATCCTCTGGAAGTAGGGGAGTGCCTCGGCGGGTCGACCTGTCTTGACCAGCGATTCGGCCAGGTGGAAATAGACGGCGTCGCGATAGGTGTATTCGGGATCGTCCTTGAGCAGCGACCTGAGCCGATCGATGGCGCCGGGATACCATCGGGCACGGTAGTAGAACAGCCCGACCCGGTACTCCGACTGGCTGAGACGATCGCGCGCATCGCGTTGACGCGCGCGAACTTCAGCGGCGAGCGCGCTGTTCGGAAACCGCTCGAAGAACGCCGCGAACTCCTTCAAGGCTTCTTTCGTTTCGCTCTGGTCTCGCTCGGGCTTGGCCATCTGCTTGACGTGGCACATCGCGAGCTTGTACTGAGAATAATCGGCACGAGGGTGCGTCGGGTAAAACGTCAGGAACTCCCGGTACTCGTTGATCGCCAGCACATACGCCGCGGTCGTGTTCTCGCCGAAGTAGGTGTCGGCCAGGCCGAGTTTCGCGTCGGCCCTGAACGCGCTCTGCGGGTACCCGTCGACGATCTGTCGAAAGTACTCCCGAGCCGTCAACCACTTACGGTCCTCGACCGACAGCGAGCCACGTTCGAACAGCACCTTGTCCGCCTCGCCCTGTCCGGCCGAGAGGTCGACCTTCCTGCCGGCGCACGAGGCCAGAAGCGAACAAAACACGAATATCAGGAGAAACGTGACCGCCCGGTGACGGCGAACTGTCTCGAGCCCGGGCGACGAGGCCCGTCTCCCTACCGCAGCCCGAAGGATGAAGTCAGCCATTCGTACTCTGCCCGCAAGCCGTCCTCGAGGGTCGCCTGCGGTCTGAACCCGAGATCGGCCCGCGCCAGGGCCGTATCGGCATAGGTGTCGTGCATGTCGCCCTTCTGAGGGGCTTCGCGGCGGATGTCCAAGGGCCGCGGAACCAACTGGCCGATGATACCGAGCACGTGGTTGACCGTCACGCGCGATCCGCCGCCGATGTTGTAGACACGGCCGGGAACGCCCGCCGTGCCCGCGTCGGCCGTCGCCCTGACCGCGTCAGCGACGAAGGTGAAGTCGCGGGTCTGCTCGCCGTCTCCGTAGAGGGTGATGGGCAGCCCCCCGTGCGCGGCTTTCAGGAACCGGTGGAATCCCATGTCGGGACGCTGGCGCGGACCGTAGACCGTGAAGTAGCGCAAGGAGACCGTCGGCACGCTGTAGTTGACGAAGTAGAGATAACAGAGTTGCTCGGCAGCGAGCTTGGAAACGCCGTACGGAGACACCGGCTGGGGCAGCGCATCCTCGCGCATCGGGATTGGCACCCCGTCCCCGTACACCGAGGAACTCGACGCGTAGACGAAGCGGGTAATCGGTCGCCTGACGCACGCTTCGAGCAGGACCTGGGTGGCCTCGATGTTGTTGCTCGTATAGGTCGAGAAGTCGCGGCCCCAACTCTTGCGTACGCCGGCCTGGGCCGCCAGGTGGAACACGTGCGTCACCCCGTCGAGCAATTGAGCCAGGTCGGCCGACTGCACGGCGTCCTCGACGAACGTGTAGCGAGGGTGGGCACGAGCACCCGCCAGGTTGGCCTCTTTGTTCGCCCGCGGGTAGTAGTCGGTGAAGCAGTCGAGACCCACGACGTCCGCTCCCCGTGCGAGCAGCGTCTCTGCGAGCGTCGAACCGATGAACCCGGCGGCGCCGGTGACGAGTGCCTTCATTGGAACAGTGTCCTGATCTCCACGGGGAGCCGACATGGCCGACCGGTCTGGTTGTTCAGCACCGCGTGCACCGTGTGCCCGGTGGCGAGCACGACCGCGTCGGCCACCCGCACGACCTCATAGTTGAACCGCACGCGCGCAGCCGAGAGGAGTCGCCCCTCGGTCCTGACCTCGAGCTCGTCGTCGTAACGCCCTGGAACATGATACTGGCACGCGGCTTCCACGACCGGCAGGCCGATGCCTTCTGCCTCGAGCCCTCGGTAAGTGTGCCCGCGCACCCGGAGCCACTCGGCGCGTCCCACCTCGAACCAGACGAGGTAGTTCGCGTAGTACACGACGCCCATCGTGTCGGTCTCGGCGTATCGCACACGGAGGCGGTTGGAGGCTGGAGGCACGGGACGTCGAGGAAGCTCACCGGGGTCCGGCGGCGCGAGCGGCTTCGGCGGCCTCGCGCAACGCCCTGACCATGCCCGAGGGGTCTGGGCTGCCGAAGATCGCCTGCCCAGCAACGATGATCTCGGCGCCGGCCGCGGCGATCCCATGAACAGTGGTGAGGTCGACGCCGCCGTCGACCTCGATCGGGGCGTGGTTGCCCGCCTGGTCCAGCAGGCGACGCACCGCCCTGATCTTCGACTCGCTGCGCGGCAGAAAAGTCTGGCCACCAAACCCCGGGTTGACCGACATGACGAGGACGAAGTCGACGTCGCCGGCGATCTCCTCGAGGGCTACCGCAGGCGTCGATGGGTTGAGGGCGACGCCTGCCTGGACGCCACGGCTCTTGATGTAAGCAATCGCTCGTTGAAGGTGCGGCAACGCCTCGACGTGCACCGACAGCATCGCGGCGCCCGCATCGATGAAGGCGTCGAGGTAACGGTCGGGACTGGCGATCATCAGGTGCACGTCGAGCGGCACCTTTGCGACGCGGTGGAGTGCTCGCACCACCGGTGGGCCGACCGTGATGTTCGGCACGAAGTGCCCGTCCATCACATCCACGTGGATGAGGTCGGCCCCGCCGCGCTCGGCCTCCGCGACTGCCGCACCCAGGGCGGCGAAGTCGGCCGCAAGGATGGATGGCGCCATGCGAATGCTCACCGGCTCACCTCGAGAGAAATGCCGTCGGACGGTCCGACCTCGAACCCCCCCGTGGGCGCCTGGCGGATCACCGTGCCGGGCGGGATGCCCGGATAGGGCTGGCTGCCCACGACGGTAACGCGGAAGCCCCGACTCCTGAGCAGGTTGGCGGCCCGCTCACCGTCGACCCCGATCAGGTCCGGCATCACGTACCCACCCGACGGCTCCTCGCGGTTGACGAGGATCGCCACCTCGCCCGACCGGGTGTCGGGCGGAGGGAACTGGGCGATCACGGTCCCAGGGGGGTGGCTGCTCGACCGCACCTCGGCGACGTCGGTCACCGTCAGTCCCGAGCCCTGCAAGCGCAACTGCGCCGTACGTTCGGCCTCGCCCACGAGAGCGGGGACGACCGTGACGGCGGGACCTGCACTCAGCCACACCTTCACGCTGCGAGGGCGTCGGGTGACCACGCCCGGCGACGGGTCCTGGACGAGGACCCGGCCGGCAGGCATCCGCGCGTCGGCGCGCGCCGGCGCTTCGAGCCTGAGCGACAGACCGAGGTCGTCGAGCAGGGCACTGGCCTCGTTGACAGAGCGCCCCGTCAGCGCGGGCACAGGCACCTCGCGGCTTCGGATGGCCACGCGCAACGACATGACGAAGAACAGCAGGAACGTGGCGCAGAGCCCTCCCGCGACAAGGAGGACACGTCCCAGGCTGAACACACCGCGTCCGAGAGCCATTTACGTGGCGGACCTTCGACCGACCCGCAGAGCGGACCTTCGACCGACCCGTAGGGCGGACCTTCGACCGACCCGTAGGGCGGACCTTCAGGTCCGCCGGATAGTATAGCTGTCACCGGCGTCCGTCCCGATTCCCATCCGACCGCGGTCCTCATCGCCGTCGCACCAGCATCGCTGCGAAGAACGCCTCGAGGCCGTGCTCGTGGGGCGACGTCTCGAGGGCGCCGTCGGCGCTGATCACGGCGCGGGGCAGTGCCGAGCCCGCCAGCGGCAGTCGCAAGGTGGCGAACGTGGGGCAGGCCGCCAGGAATCGCGCAACCACCTGCCGGTTCTCGTCGGGCTCGCTCGAACAGGTCGCATAGAGGAGCCATCCACCCGGACGGACAGCGGTTGCTGCCTGCTGCAGCAGCGTGAGCTGGGTGGCCGCCAACGCGGCGAGGTCTGCCTCGTGGCGGTGCCACTTGATATCGGGATCACGCCTGACGGTGCCGAAGCCCGAGCAGGGTGCATCAACGACGACCGCGTCGAAGACGGCGCCGAAGGGCAGCCCGCGCGCGAGATCGGCGGCGACGATTCGCACGTTGCGTGCGCCGCAGGCTGCCACCGTGCGGTGGAGCAGCGCCACGCGCCTCGGCCTCACGTCGGCGGCCACGACGAGCGCCCCGGGAGCGAGGCTTGCTGCCAACGCGGTGGTCTTGCCGCCGGGCGCCGCGCACGCATCGAGCACGCGGGAGACGCCGGCCGGAACCACGGCGAGAGGCACCAATTGGGACGCTTCGTCCTGGACGAGAAACAGGCCCTCGCCAGCGAGCGACGTTCGAAGCGGGTTCCCTTCCGTGACGATCAGGCCGTCGGGGGCGTACGTGGTCGGCTCGACCGAGACTCCGACGGCGGCCAGGCGGCGCGCGAGGGATTCGCGAGTGAGGCGGATGCCGTTGGCGCGAAGCGTGAGCGGAGCCGGCGCGTTGTTGAAGCGGACCCATGCCTCGGTCACGTCAAGTCCGAAGCGGTCGAGCCAGCGTGCGACGAGCCAGCGAGGGTGCGACCACGTGATGGCCAGGTAGTCGAGCGCACGCTCGCGCCACGCCGCCAGATCGCCAGCGACCTGTCCTGACGGGCGGACGCCAGGGTGGCCAGGGCCCGACAGGTCGTGGCGTTCGGGTGCAATCCTGCGGAGCACGGCGTTGACGAGGCCGGCAGCCTTTGGCAGCCCAGCCTCCCGAACGAGTGTCACCGCATCGGAGACCACGGCGTGTGCGGGCACCCGCTCGAGGCGCCACAACTGGTACACCGCGGCGCGCAGGATGTCGCGAAGTGTCGCGTCGAGCTTGCCCGGGGAACGGTCGAGGCGACGATCGATCACCCAGTCGAGAAAGGCCTGCCAGCGCAGGGTCCCCGTGACGATCTCGGCCGCCAGCGACTGGTCGCGGTCGTCCTCGAGGTCTGTTCGTGTACGAGCGAGGGCCGTGGCGAGATCGGCGCGCCGGCCGTTCACCGAGCGCAGCGCGCGGTGCGCCGCGACGCGGGCAGGCGCAGTCATGCGGGAGGGTGAACGAGAAAACGCGTCCCCGGCTCGACGCGGTGGCCCGACAGGAACTCGCGAGCCGTCATCGCTCGGCGTCCCTCCGGGCGAACCTCGAGCAAGGCCAGCGACGTCCCAGCCCCCGCGGCCACGACGATCCGGTCGCCGCGTGCCTCGACGATGGTGCCCTCCGTCACCGTGTGACGCGCCGCCTCTGATCGCGTGCGCAGAATCGTGATCCGCGTCGCACCGAGCCACGAGAAGGCCAGCGGCCACGGGTGCAGCCCTCGCACGCGGTTGTGGAGCTCGGGCGCGGTGAGGGTCCAGTCGACGGCTCCGTCGCCCTTCTCGAGCCGCGGCGCGAACGTGACGAGCGCCGCATCCTGCGGCTCCTCGCGTGCGGTGCCTGATTCGAGCGCACCGAGCACGGGCGGCAGCAGCGCCGCGCCGATCTCCGCGAGGTCGCGTTCGACGTCGGCCGCGGTCTCATCGGGTCCGATGGGGCGCGTGGCTTTCGCCAGCATGGGACCGGCGTCGAGCTCGGAAACCACGCGCATGATGGTGATGCCTGTCGCGCGGTCGCCCGCCATCACGGCGCGCTGGATGGGCGAAGCCCCACGCCACCGAGGCAGCAGCGAGGCGTGCACGTTGATCATCCCGAGACGCGGCAGGTCGAGCAGGACGTCCGGGATGATCCGGCCGTAGGCTGCCACCACGGCGGCGTCGGGTTTCACCGCTCTCAGTGCGTCGATGAGGTCGGGGTCCTTCAACCGCACGGGCTGCCAGACCGGCAGGTCGTGGGCCTGCGCAAGCACCTTCACGGGGGGGGGCTGGACGTGTTGGCCCCGGCCGCGCGGGCGATCAGGTTGCGACACGACGCCGACGACCCGGTGCTCCGACTGCAGCAGGCGCGCCAGCGACGGGACGGCGAAGTCGGGGGTACCGAGAAAGAGCAGGCGAAGCATCTACCACTTCCCCGTGCGCTTGAGTTTCTGGATCTTTCGAACGATGAGGTGCCGCTTCAGGCCTCGCAGGCGATCGAGGAAGAGACGACCATCGAGGTGGTCCATCTCGTGCTGAAAGGCCCGGGCCAGCAGGCCGGCTCCCTCGCAGGAAACCACGTCGCCGGTGCGGTCGAGCCCGCGAATCACCACCCGCGCCGGACGTGCCACGTTGGCCGAGAATCCGGGCACGCTGAGGCACCCCTCGTCCTCGATCTGCATCCCTTCCCGCTCGACGAACTCGGGGTTGACGAGCACCAGCAAGTCGCGCGGGTTGCTGCCGACCGACGTGTCGACCACGAAGAGTCGCAGCGGCACGCCGACCTGCGGCGCCGCCAGGCCTACCCCTGGGGCGGCGTACATGGTCTCGATCATGTCGTCGATCAAGTGCTGGATTTCGCCGGTGATGGCTGCGACGGGCCGCGCCGGTGTCTGCAAGTCGTGGTCGCCGAACCGCAGGATTGGGCGGATCATGACTCGTCGGCGCCGGCATCGTCTGGCGCCCGGCCGAGGCGTTCGTCGACACGGCGACGGGCTGCGGCCATGCTGGCCTCGAGGGCGTCCAGGGTGTCGCCCGCAAAGCGCTCGCCGAGTGCGCGTGCGAGCACCAGGCAGGTCATGGCCTCACCGACCACTGCCGCGGCCGGCACGGCGCACACGTCGCTGCGTTCGACAGTGGCAGGGGCACACTCGAGGGTCGCGAGATCGATGGACCTGAGGGGCTGCATCAGCGTCGAGATCGGTTTCATGTAGGCCGTCACCCGGACGTCTTCGCCGTTCGTGACGCCGCCCTCGAGACCCCCCGCGCGGTTGGTCATCCGCGCCACTCGGGGGCGACCGTCGCCCTCCGGCCGCAGGACGAACTCGTCGTGAACCTGCGAGCCCGGGCGAGCCGCCACGGCGGTGCCGAGCCCGATGGCGACCGCCTTGATGGCCGGGATCGACATCAGCGCCTGCGCGAGCAGGCCGTCGAGCCTCCGATCCCACTGCGTGTAGCTTCCGAGCCCGGGGGGAACGCCGTGGGCGATCACCTCGAACGCTCCGCCCAGCGTGTCGCCAGCGGCCCTCGCGCGGTCGATCGCCTCGACCATACGCTGTTCGAGCGCGGGGTCCGAGGCACGGAGCGGCCGGTCGTCTGCGATCCGCCTCGCGTCCTCGAACGCAACCGTGCACGCCTGATCCGAACCGACCTCGCCCACAGCGACCACGTGACTGACCACCTCGATGCCGACGGCGCCGAGCAACTGGCGGGCGAGCGCACCCGCGGCGACCCGCGCAGCGGTTTCACGCGCGCTGGCTCGCTCGAGCACGTCGCGCAGATCGGTTCGGTCGAACTTGAGCCCGCCCGCGAGATCGGCATGACCGGGGCGGGGCCGCGTGACCGGTGGCCGCAGGGCCCCCGTGGCGTCGCCCGGCGCCTCCGGCTCGACGTGCATCGTCTTCTGCCAGTTCTTCCAGTCGCGATTCCCGATCAGCAGGCTGATGGGGCTGCCGATGGTCTGACCGGCGCGAATCCCCGAGAGGACCGTGGCCTCGTCGGCTTCGATGGCCATTCGTTGTCCGCGGCCGTAGCCGAGCTGTCGGCGTCGAAGCTCGCGATTGACGAGCGTGATGTCGATCGTCAGCCCTGCAGGAAGACCCTCGACGATGACCACCAGCGCCCGTCCATGCGACTCGCCGGCAGTCAGAAAACGCAGCATCGAGGCCGGATTGTACACGAAGTTTCTGCGTTCCCCTGGGCTGCGGCTCGCGGTGACGCGGGCCTGTCGGCGCCGTCTCCGCGCGTGATCCTGCTGCGATCGGGCGGGCGCGTTTCTTGCTCGACGTGACGCATGGCCCGGACGGCCCTGCGTCGTGGTGCGCTCGAACACCTGGACGATCGATTCGCGCGCCAGGTCGGCGGACGTTGGCGCGACCTGGCCACCGGTCTGCCGGTCGACGTCTCGTGGAGCCACGGACCCATCGGCGAGTCGACCCCGGTCAGCCTGTCACGCGAGCGAGACGACGGTTGGCGGCGCGGTGAGGCGGCGGTCGTGGTGGCCGAGGGCAGACACCCTGATGGACGGCCGTTTACCGTGCGACGCGCGAGGCAAGTCGGTGAGCGTGGAGACGCCTGGTGCGGCACGGCGGCGGGTGCCGACGCGCTTCGCCGGCTGACCGAAGTGCTCGACGCCGTCGAACCGGCGCGGGCTCGTGCCGTGCACCTGAGTGTACCAGCCGATGCCGCGATTGGATTCGTGGAGCGCGTGGCGCTCGAGGCGCGCGAACGAGGACTCGCGGTGCTCAACGCGAATGTCGTCGCATCGCACTGGACCGTCTTGCGCGAGTGGCGAGGACGATCAGTCGTGGTGCTGGCCACTGATGGCGGGCCCGCAGACGAGGGAACGGGCGGGCTGGCGGGTGGCGCCGTGCTCGTTGCCTGTTCGCCCGCACGCGCCGCGGCGATCGTGCGCGTGTCGGCCGCCGGTGCCGGCGCAGCGCCGCTCGCAGAGTCTCCGAGTCTTCGGGACGCGCCTGCCGTGAGCCCCGTCGCGTGGGCTGCTGGCGACTGCCGGACGCCGGTCGCCCAACTGCTTGCGCGCCGGCGCTTCGCCGCCTGCGAGCGTGCGCTCAGACGGCGTGCGTACCTGGCTCACGATCGTGACGCTGCCGAGGCGAGCATCGACGCGGCGTTGGCGCTCGCCGGTCGGCTGCGGCAACAGGGGCGGTCGCGCGACGCGTTGTCGGCCGTGGCGCACGTCACCCTCGCCCTGTCGTCCGCACGGACGCCAGACATCGCCTTCGAGGTGGCGGCAGCCACTGGGTGCCTGCGCACCGACCTTGGGCAGTATGCGGCGGCGCGCGACGTGCTGGAGGGTGCATGGGCCGCCTCTGTGGCAGCGCATGGGCGCGGGCACCCGGGTTGCGGGGTGATGCTGGCGCGATGCTGTGCGTGGCAGGGTGAGATCCACCGTGCGGTTGAGGTGCTCGACCTCATCGACATGGCACCCGGCATGGACGATCTCGTCGCGGCGCAGTGGTGGGCTCTGCGGGTGCGTGTGGCACTGACCCGTGGCGATATTCGCAGCGCGCACGAGGCTGTGCGCGACGCCTGGCACGCGCGTCCCTGGGGCGATCCACTTGCCAGAGCCTGGCTCTTGACTGCCAGGTTGCGCGTGCACGCGGCACTGGCCGACGTCGAAGGCATGGTCCGCGCAGCCCGAGAGGGAACGGATGCCGCCGACCGCGCGCACAGCCTGGTGGCCGCGGCGACGATCAGGGCTGCACTCGTGGGCGCACGGCTGCAGCGTGGCCCGGCTCGCGAGGCACGGGCGGCAGCCCGTTGGTTGATGCGACACCGCACGCGACTGCCGCCGCTGGTCCGCGTCCAGGTCGACCAAGCGCTGGCCGAAGCTGGCGCGGCGCCGCGCCGGCAAATCGGACGGGCGCGGCTGACCCACGACATGGGCGCGCCGTCGTCGGTCGCGTGGCGGGCAGGGAGGAGGTTCGAGGTGGTGGACGAGGTGGTCGACGTCCTGCAGATCTGCCAGGCCGCGGATGACGAGCGGGACGCGCTTGGGAGAATCTGCGCGCTGCTGCGGTCGCGCCTTGGTGCCGTTGCGGTGGGCTTCGATGCGGAGGATGGAACGCCCCTGGCCCGCGCCAGCGCGACAAACCGCGTGGCCTTCTCGCTGGCAGAGCGCGCCGTCAGCACGGGGTCGTCGATCCCGCCATTCGAGGTGGACGCTGGCGTGGAGACGGCCACGGCCGTTCGCTATGGAGGTCTTCCCATTGCGGCGCTCTGCGCACGCTGGTGCCTCGACGACCGGCCAGATCCCAGCCGCGTGCTCGCGGTGCTGACCACCGCTGCAGCAGCGGCGGCGCCAGCGGTGCGCAGCGTGCTCGACCGACGTGCCCTGCCGTCGGCCGCGCAGGCAGACGACCTCGACATCGTCGGTGGAAGCGGGGTGATCGAAGACCTGCGACAGCGCGTGCGGCAGGCGGCGCAGGTGCCGTTTCCAGTGCTCATCGAGGGGGAAAGCGGGAGCGGGAAGGAACTGGTGGCTCGGGCACTCCATCGAGCCGGCTCGAGGCGGCACCGGCGGTTCTGCGCGATCAACTGCGCAGCCATCACCGACGATCTGCTCGAGGCGGAGCTCTTTGGCCACACGCGCGGCGCATTCACGGGCGCAATCAGCGAGCGGGCCGGCGTGTTCGAGGAGGCCGATGGCGGCACGCTCTTCCTGGACGAGGTGACCGAGCTGTCACCTCGTGCGCAGGCCAAGTTGCTCCGGGTGCTGCAGGAAGGCGAGGTGCGCCGCGTCGGCGAGAACGTGGCACGACGCGTCGACGTCCGCATCGTGGCGGCCACGAACCGCTCGCTGTCGCGCGAAGTCGGGCTGGGGCGGTTCCGCGATGACCTGCGCTATCGGCTCGACGTGGTACGCCTTGCCCTTCCCCCGCTTCGGGAACGACGCGAAGACATCGCCCTCCTGGCCGCGCATTTCTGGCGGGACGCTGCGGCACGGGCGGGCAGCAAGGCGACGCTCGACCCTGACACGCTGAGCGCCCTCGAGCGGTACCACTGGCCCGGCAACGTGCGAGAACTGCAGAACGTGATGGCCTTGCTCGCGGTCTCGGCCCCGCGCCGAGGCCGCGTCGCCGCCGGCATGCTCCCGGCGTCACTCCGGACGCTCGGAGCGCCGCGCGCCGGCGGGCCGGCCCGTCTCGATGCCGCGCGACGATCATTTGAGGCAGGCTTCGTGCGCGATGCGCTGCTGCGCAACCAGGGACACCGCGGGTCCACCGCCAGGGAACTGGGCATCAGCCGGCAGGGGCTCTCGAAGCTGATCTCGCGCCTGGGCCTGCCCGAGCGAGGGCTGAGCGCCGACAGCAAGGAGCCAACGGCCGAAGGCTGAAAGCCTGTGCCTAAGTTGCGCGAGCTGCGCGACGTCTGGGGCGCGGGGAGGCTTGGAACCGGCGCTCGAGGTCGAGCAGCGTCTGGTCGGCTGGAAAACGCTGCCGAGCGCGCCCGATCGTGACAAGCGCCTCCTCGGTCAAGCCGGCGTCCCACTGAACGCGGGCCAGCTGGGCGGGGTACTCTGGCTCGCCGGGCGATGCCGCGATCGCACGCTCGAGCCAATGCGCTGCGCCAGTCGCGTCGTCGAGCCGGTCGCACAGTCGGGCGATGCGCACCGCTCGCTGAGCGGTCAGGGCGCCCGGGGCGCGGTCGCCATCGAGCGTGGCGTGTTTGACGAGGGCGTCACGCGCCTCGGCAACTCGCCCCAATCGCTCGGCCGCATCGGCCAGGCTCGGCAAGGCCAGCGGGTCGACCGGGTGCCGAGTGGCGGCGCGCTGCAGCCAGGGCAGGGCCTGGCCCGTCTTGCCAGCCAACAGCAGCGACCGGCCCAGCAGCGCCATGGTCTCACTGGTGGGACTCTGGTCGACGACGCGCGCCGAGGCCTCGATGGCTTTGTCGAGGGCGACCCGGTCGGGGCCCCGCTCGCCCACCATCAGCCAGACCCTGGCCAGCGCAGTGAGCAGTTCCGGCCTGTCCGGCATGCGCTCGGTCGCACGGGCCAGCGTCGTGACGGCGACGTCGGTGCGCCCGGCGCGCGCGTACGCCAGCGCCAGCGCGGTGTACCGGTCGGGACGGTCGGGGTCCAGGGCGACGAGGGCTTCGAGGTGGCGTTGCTCCGCCTGGGGTCGTCCCAGCTCGGCCTCGAGCGACGCCAGCTCCTCCCGGGCAGCCAGCAGAGCCGGGGCGAGCTCGGCGGCCCGGTTCAGGGCCGCCAGCGCGTCCGCGCGATTGTCTGCGGCCCGCAGGCAGATACCCAGGAAGCAGTACGCCTCGGCAAACCGCGGGCGCAAGACGACCGCGCGCTGTAGGGCCTTCGTGGCGGCCTCGAGCTGGCCTTCGGCGAACCTGGCAAGCGCCAGCTTGTAGAGCACGGTGTCCGACCGGTCGTCGACTCCCAGAAAGGCCTCGTACCGCTCGGCCGCCCGGTCGTACCTCCCCATGTCGTACTGCACGTCGCCCAGCATCTCGAGCGCGGGGAGGACCGAGGGGTCGATTTCGACCGCCTGTCGCAGGTCGCGCAACGCCGCATCCAGTTCACCTCGCGCCCGGTAGGTCTCGCCCCGCTTGAACCACGCCAGCATGCGGTCGGAGCGGATCGCGATCGCCCCGCTGAAGGCTTCGACGGCCTCCGAGGACTTCGAGCGCGCGAGCGCGTCCTCTCCCTGGCGGACCAGGTCGTAGTACCGGCGCTCGGCGGTGAACGAGGCGTAGGCGAACGCGAGCAGGGCGGCCACGGCGGCGACGGGCAGGACGAGCAGCAGGCGGCGCATGGCTGGTGACCCGGAACAACCGGGCCTCTTGCGGGTTCTAATCTATCGTCGGTATTCTAGCCGGAGAGCGCCTGGTGGCCGAAAGGATGTCCGCCAAACCCGCAGCCGCACTTGCCTGGACCGGGGTCGAGACCGGCGAGGCCGCACTCATCGCCCGCTGTTCAGCCGGCGACGAGGTGGCGTGCAGCGATCTCGTCGAGCAGCACCAGCGCATGGTGTATCAACTGGCGCTTCACCTGCTGGGCGATCACAACGAGGCGCTCGACGTATCGCAGGAGGTCTTCCTGCGCGTCTTCCGGACACTCGGCACCTTCAAGGGCCAGTCGAGTCTCCGGACCTGGATTTATCGGATCGTCGTCAACCAGGCGTGGAACCGGCAGCGCTGGTGGCGTCGTCGCCGGCAGGGCGACCAGGTGTCACTCGACGAGCACGTTCGCGCACGCGGTGAACGGGCGTTTCGAGACGCCGGTCCGGCCCCAGACAGGCTTCTCGACCAGAAGGAGACTGCCGACCGCGTCTGGCGGGCGCTCGAGCAGCTGCCGTTCGAGCAGCGCACGGCGATCGTGCTTCGCGAGATCGATGGTCTGAGCTATGAGGAGATCGCGTTTTCACTGGGCGTGGCGGGGGGAACGGTGAAGTCTCGCCTGGCTCGCGCGCGGGAAGCCTTGCGCGCCCAACTGGTGGACCTATGACGCGCCTGACCTGCGCCCGCGTCAGACGCCACCTGTCCGGGTTCTGCGACCGCGAACTCAC
>Ga0113563_10000515_pt1 | contig 18859 bp, 17 predicted proteins | sample Mud3Dept3metaG_FD_80117 | JGI IMG/M metagenome (GOLD analysis project Ga0113563, IMG submission 80117) | Freshwater wetland microbial communities from Ohio, USA, analyzing the effect of biotic and abiotic controls - Mud 3 Core 4 Depth 3... | ecosystem: Environmental > Aquatic > Freshwater >...
CCGGTTAGGGGGGGCGGGGGGGTGCCGAGAAGGATGGGGGGGAGGGAGGTTTGCGGGAGGGTTTGGGGGGGGGGGGGGTTTGGGAAAGGATGGGGGGGCAGGGGGGTTTCGGAAAGGGTTCGGGGGCAGGGGGGCTCCGAAAGGTCAGGGGGAGGTGATGAAAAACAGAATAAAATATTGATAAACTACATATTATAACAATATGAAAACCAGATCATTAATTATTATTGCCGCACTTGTTCTTGCCGGCTGCAGCAACAGGGCGGATGAAGCCGATGCTTACGGGAACTTTGAAGCCACGGAAGTCACTGTCTCTGCCGAGACCAGCGGTCGTATAATCAGGTTCGATGCAACTGAAGGGATTGACGTTGAAAAAGGTACTGAGCTTGCTCTCATAGATACCACTCTTTTTCACCTTCAGAAAGCTGAGTTAGATGCCGGAATGAAAAGTGTACGTACACGGATCAGCTCAATAAATGCCCAGAATGATATCCTGAACCAGCAGATCGCTAACCTTAAAGTCAACGTTACCAGGATTGAGAATATGCTTAAGGATGACGCCGCCACAAAAAAACAGTTTGATGATCTCACCGGGCAGGTTGCCGTTCTTGAAAAACAGATTGCTGCAAACAATACCCAGAAATCATCTATATCAGCCGAACTGGCGGTTTATGAATCAAAAAAAGCTACCCTGAATGAACAGGTCCTCCGCAGCAGTGTGAAGAGTCCTCTGAAGGGAACAATACTTGAAAAATATGCTGAGGCAGGTGAGCTGACTGCAGCAGGGAAACCACTGGCAAAAATCTCTGATCTTTCATTAATGAAACTGAAAGTATACGTCAGCGGCGCACAATTGGGCAAAATAAAAACAGGCGGACAATGCACTGTCAGGATAGATGATGGTAAAAAAGGCTATACTTCATTCCCGGGGACAATAAGTTACATTTCAGGTAAGGCAGAGTTCACTCCAAAGATCATTCAGACAAAAGAAGAACGTGTAACACTTGTTTACGCTGTGACAATTGAAGTGAAGAATGACGGCACCATGAAGTCTGGTATGCCGGGAGAGGCAATATTCTGAAAACCCAATGCAGAAAGCGATTGAATCATCGGGTATTGGCAAGAAATTCAGGGAAACAGAAGCTCTGAAGGATATTTCATTTTCAGTAAATGAATCGGAGATATTCGGCTTTGTTGGTCCTGACGGAGCAGGTAAAACGACTCTTTTCAGGATAATAACAACCCTTCTCCTTCCCGATGAAGGAAAAATGAAGGTTCTGGGAATGGATTGCAAAACGGGGTTTAAGGAACTGCGTAAAAACATCGGATACATGCCCGGACGATTCAGCCTTTACCAGGATCTGTCGGTTGAGGAAAACCTGAATTTCTATGCAACCGTTTTTGGAACGACTGTTAAGGAAAACTACGATCTGATTTCTGATATCTATTCACATATTGAACCCTTCAAAAAGAGACTTGCGGGCAAACTTTCGGGCGGGATGAAACAGAAGCTGGCATTATCGTGTGCCCTGATCCATAAACCAGGGCTGCTTGTCCTTGACGAACCGACAACAGGTGTTGATGCTGTATCCAGAGCGGAATTCTGGGAAATGCTCAAGAAGCTCAGAAAGTATAATATAACAATCATTGTATCAACTCCTTATATGGACGAGGCTATGAGGTGCGACAGGGTTGCTCTGATCCAGGAAGGGCATTTGCTTTCGACCGATCAGCCGGAAAAAATCAGGGAGGGATTCAGCAGGAAACTTTTCAGTATAAAGGCTCCTGAAAAATACAAACTGATATTAGCATTAAGAAAATACCCTGATACAATTACTGCTTATCCTTTCGGTGATTCAGTACATGTCACCTTCAACAATGATAAGTTTGAGAATTCCATATATGAATATCTGGGCAACCAGGGTATCAATAATGCTGTAATCACTGAAACTAAAGCAGGAATAGAGGACAGGTTCCTTGAGCTTATGGATGGAGGCACAAAGGCGCAGCGGCACAATGGTGAAAAGGTTTAAAAAACATGAAGGATGAAGAATACAGTGATATCTGTTAAAAACCTGGTAAAGAAGTTTGGAAGCTTCACGGCCAACGATAACCTGAATTTTGAGGTTTACGAAGGTGAGATATTTGGATTCCTCGGAGCCAACGGCGCCGGAAAAACAACAGCCCTGAGGATCCTTTCGGGTCTCTCTTCTCCTACTTCCGGTGAAGTAATTGTTGCAGGATACAATGCAAAGAAAGATCCGGAGAAAATAAAGAAGAATATAGGCTACATGTGCCAGAAATTCTCTCTTTATAATGATCTTAATATCAGGGAGAACATAATGCTTTACGGCGGCATATATGGAATGTCCAAATCGCTTATTGAAAAGAGGACTGAGGATCTTCTGGAAAAGCTCAATTTCCAGGAATACGGAGACAGGATGATTTCCGATCTTCCGCTCGGACTGAAACAGAAGCTGGCCTTTTCAGTGGCAGTGTTCCATGAACCAAAGATCGTCTTCCTCGATGAGCCTACCGGGGGAGTTGATCCGGTTACACGCAGGCAGTTCTGGGAGATGATATATGAGACAGCAGACAGGGGGATAACGGTCTTTGTTACTACACATTATATGGACGAAGCTGAATATTGCGACCGCATTTCAATAATGAGTGATGGTAAGATAGTGGCTTTGGATACGCCGGCTGAACTTAAAAGGCAATACAATGCGGAGTCAGTAGAAGAGGTTTTTGTGAAAATCGCAAGACCAGTAAATAATCAACCCCATCCCCCTGCTCCTTCTTCCGGGGGTGAGGTTAAAACAACATATGACTGACTATATTATGAAACGTTTCCTTGGATTTGTAAAAAAAGAGTTCCTGCACATCTTCAGGGATTTCCGGACACTGATAATCCTGTTCGGGATACCGACTGCGCAGATACTCATTTTTGGCTTCGTAGTCAGCACCGATATCAGGGATGCCAGGGTGGCGATTCTCGACCTGTCAAAAGATGAGGTCACTCAGAAGATCTCGGATAAAATATGTTCATCGGGCTTTTTCAGAAGAGCCGGTGATCTGGAGAACTATGACGATATCGACCGGGTGATGAAAAAAGGGAAGGTAAAGGCTGTCGTCGTTTTCGGAACCAATTTCGGGCATAATCTTATCAGTCAGAATAAAGCAACCGTGAGCATAATTGCAGATGGGTCTGAGCCAAATACTGCAACACTTATCACCAATTACATGACAGCCATCATTACAGACTTCAGTAGGGAATTTGCCGGGAGTTCATTAAGCAGCAATCTGCTTGTACAGCCTGAAGTAAGAATGTTCTATAATCCGGAAATGAAAGGCCATTTCATGTTTGTACCAGGTGTTATAACGTTGATCCTGACACTTATCTGCGCACTTATGACTTCCGTAACAATCACAAAGGAAAAGGAATTCGGGACTATGGAAGTGCTTCTTGTTTCACCACTGAAGCCTCTTCAGATAATCCTGGGAAAAGTGACACCATATTTTTTACTTTCATTCATCAATGTGATATTTATCCTGCTGCTGTCATTTTTTGTTTTTGACCTGCCTGTAAAGGGGAGCCTGGTCCTTCTGCTTGCCGAGAGCATGTTATATATCTTAATGAGTCTTTCGTTTGGCATACTTATTTCGGCTGTTTCTAAAACGATTCAACAGGCAATATTCATCTCCTTCCTGGGCTTGATGCTCCCAACGATTCTTCTTTCTGGGTTTATCTTCCCGATAGAGAACATGCCTGAAGCGTACAATTGGGTTAGTGCAGTTTTCCCGCCAAGGTATTTCATCGTCATAATAAAATCAATAATGATCAAGGGGACGAGCTTCTTATATGTGTGGAAAGAGACTCTCATACTTACTATTATGACAACGTTGTTTATAGGATTGAGTGTTAAGAACTTTAAGGTAAGGCTCCAGTAGGAAGACAAAAGATAAAAGAAACAAGATCCAGGAAAAAGTAGAAAATAAACATAATGAGAACAATTCTATATCTCATAAGAAAAGAGTTCCTTCAAATCTTCCGGGACAAGTTCCTCAGCAAGGCTATTATCGGAGTCCCGATTGTGCAGATGCTTCTCCTTGTTCCGGCAATAACCTTCGAGATCAAGAATGTAAGATTATGTGTGATAGACAGGGATATATCTGCTGATTCAAGAGCCCTCATAAATCAGCTTGAAGGATCTACATTCTTTAAAATAAAGTATTCGACATTTTCTGAAGAAGAGGCTAATGACCTCATGCATAGAAACTTATGCGATGTGGTCCTTCAGATCCCATCGGAATTCGGCAAGAATGTTGGAACAGGAAAGCCCGGTAAGGTTCTGGCAACAATAAATGCAATAAATGCAACAACTGCACAACTCTCATGGGCATACCTGAATGGAGTACTCCGGGACTACAATATGAATATACTGCTTGAAAATGCCGGGAATATGGCCGTTTCATCCATCCCGCAGATAGACATTACAAACAGATACTGGTATAATGAGATGCTGAATTACAAGTATTATATGCTTCCGGGAGTGCTGGGCATCCTGGTTACTGCCATCGGATTCCTGCTGGCAGGACTTAACCTGGTAAAAGAAAAAGAGGTTGGAACAATTGAACAAATAAACGTGACACCTGTCAGGAAATATCAATTCATCATCGCAAAGATGGTCCCTTTCCTTATTATCGGTCTCGTCGACCTGTCGCTGGGCCTTATAATCGGAAAGATCATATTTAATATCCCGTTTGAAGGGAGCGTGGGTTTGCTCTTTCTTGGCTCTGCAATATTCCTGGTGGCTGTGCTGGGGCTTGCTCTTTTTATCTCAACTTTTTCTTCGACTCAGCAGCAGTATATGTTCATTGCATTTTTCTTCATGATAATTTTCATCCTCATGAGCGGGATTTTCACACCTCTTGAGAGTATGCCTGTGTGGGCACAGAGATTTGATATTATAAATCCGATGGCTTACCTGATGCGCATCAACAGGATGGTTATGCTGAAAGGATCAACATTCAGCGACATAAGCCATGAGATATATGCCCTTATGATTATCGCAATTGGATTCACTGCGCTTGCAGTCAACCGTTACAGGAAAACAGCATGAAAAGTGTTAATTTACTTAAATTATGATTTATTACAAACGGTGTATCATTTAAGCGATACTAACGCTAACACAGGCCAGTGATCGGAGATGAATATCCCGTGATCCTTTTTGATTATTGTGCTGTGTTTAAGCACTTTCATACCATCCCTCACAAAAATATAATCGATCCTGCCCGATCCCGGTTTATCAGAAAAACCATTAAATGTATATACCGGGCCATCCGGGGTCTTTTCCGAAATGATATAGGAATCCTTTAACAGTGGAACACTTTCAAAAGGACCTGTCAGTTTTGCATATCCCTTGCTTGAAGGAAGCATGTTAAAATCGCCGGTAATGACAAACGGGAATCCGGCAGCAATGCTGTCAGCCTTAAAGAGAATCAATTCTGAACTTCTGACTCTTGCTGAATCAGAATCATGAGCAAAATGTGTGTTGAAGAAGTAAATATGTTCATTGCTGTTCTTGTCAGCAAGTTGAACCCAGGTTACGATACGCGGCAGGTTTGCACCCCAGTCCATTGAACCGGCAACTTCTGGCGTTCCCGACAGCCAGAAAGTTTTTGCTCTTACCATATCGAACCTGTCTTTTCTGAAAAAGACCGGATTCATCTCCCCTGCTTTTGCACCGTCGCTTCTCCCAACCCCTATTGAGGAGTAATCGCTCAGCACAGAATCGAGCAACAGGTACTGGTGATTCAATACTTCCTGCATTCCCAACAGATCGGGTTTCTCATCCTTCAGAAATTTACAGACTATAGGGATCCTGTTCGGCCAGGCATTTGAGCTGTCACGGGGATTATCGTACCTTAAATTCAGTGTCATCACCTTTACCGTATCTTTTTCAGAATCCTGAGAGCAACCGGAAAGAAGCAACAGGAATACCAGGAACGGAATTAGAAAAAACCTTTTCATTCAGATCAAGTTTGCCCAAAGATAGTCATCTGTTAAAGAATTTACAGTATTGGAGTGTGGAATTATAAATGAAAGACCATACGTCAATTAATTTTATATTTGTTGCTGAAGATTTTATCTTATTAAATGCCTGATATTATAAAATTATTGCCTGATTCGGTGGCTAACCAGATTGCGGCAGGTGAGGTTATCCAGAGGCCGGCTTCTGTTGTTAAGGAGCTGATGGAAAATGCTGTAGATGCAGGCGGGAAGAATATAAACGTTATTATAAAGGATTCGGGAAAAACACTGATCCAGGTCGCTGACGATGGTTACGGGATGTCGGAAACTGATGCCAGGCTTTCATTCGAAAGGCATGCTACCTCTAAAATATCCTCTGCAAAAGATCTGTTTGCGATCAGTACGAAGGGATTCCGTGGAGAGGCTCTGGCCTCAATAGCAGCCGTGGCTATGGTAGAGCTTAAAACCCGCAGGGAAGACTTTGAAACAGGCACCCTTGTAGTGATTAACGGTTCAAAGGTTGAAGCCCAGGAACCCTGCAGCTGCCCTAAAGGTTCCAGTTTTTCCGTAAAGAACCTCTTCTTCAACGTTCCTGCACGAAGAAAATTCCTTAAATCCGACAATACCGAACTGAGACATATTATTGTCGAATTTCAGAAGGTTGTCATTGCACATCCTGAAATCAGGTTTACTCTGCATCATAATGGCACCGAGGTGTACAACCTGATACCCGGGAACAGAAGGCAACGCATTGTTGGTGTTTTCGGAAAACAGATCAACCAGGAACTTGTAACTCTTGAAACCGAAACAAGCCTGATTACCATCAGGGGTTTTGTAGGTAAACCTGAGAGTGCACGGCGCACATATGGTGAACAGTTCTTTTTTGTCAATAACCGCTTCATGAAACATCCTTATTTTCATAAGGCTGTCGCAGAAGCCTATCAGAATATCCTGCCCGCAGAAGCCATTCCGTCTTATTTTGTTTTCATGGAATCTGACCCTGCATCCATCGATATCAATATCCATCCTACCAAGACTGAAATAAAATTTGAAGATGAACGATCGATCTGGCAGATACTTATGGCATCGGTACGCGAAGCGCTCGGCCGGTTCAATATTGTTCCTTCGCTTGACTTTAAAAATGAAGCGTTGATTGATATCCCTGTAAGAGGTTCAGGGAAAACAATCCCGGAACAGCCTGGTATTGAGATCAATCCACAGTACAATCCGTTTGAGAAGGACGAGCCGGCTTTTCACAGGACAGACTATATAGAAAGATTTGAAAGAGAAAATGCAGCAAACTGGGATAAACTTTACTCAACTCTTGAAAAAGAAAATGAGAGTCCGGAACAAACCGGCAGGATAAGGGAGGCAGTAAGAAAATTCTTCCAGGTAAAAAACAAATATATAGTATGCCCGGTGAAGTCGGGGCTGATGCTGATTGACCAGAAACGTGCCCATGAGAGGGTTCTTTATGAAGAGTTCCTGGATTGCCTCGGCAAGAACACTCCTGCAAGCCAGGCAGAATTATTTCCGCTGACCATTGAGATGGATCCTGTGGATTATAATGTGCTCAGGGAAATTGATAATGATCTTAAACTTCTTGGCTTTACCATACAATTCACCGGGAAGAATAAAATAATATTAAAAGGTCGTCCGTCAAACTCCGGTTCCACCGATCCGGCTGAAATGCTCGAGATATTAATTGAGGAGTATAAAAGTACCAGGACAGATCCGAAAACCGGCGCAAGGGAAAAGCTTGCCGCTGCAATGGCTGGAGCATCCGCAATACCTTATGGTAAAGTACTGGTCCAGAGTGAGATGGAAATCCTTTTTGACAGTCTCTTCGCATGTTCCGCTCCCAATTACTCTCCAAAGGGAAAACCGGTGATAAATATTATTACTCTTGACGATCTTGATAAAAAATTCAACCAGGTTAAGAGTTGATAACTTGCCGGATTAATACATAAACATTAGCTTTGTCCGGATATTAAATTCCATGGGGATCATAATAAAGCATTAAATGAACGGATACGGCAGAGGTTTTTTCGGATTACCGGTAGTGGTCAAGAATATTATAATGGCCAATGTGCTGATGCTTCTGGCCTACTATGTTGTTAAGAGTACTCTTGGTTATGATCTCATTAGAATCCTTGGCCTCTATTTCCCAAAATCAGACAGTTTCAAACCTGTTCAGATCCTGACACACATGTTCATGCATGACGGTTTCTGGCATCTTTTCTTTAATATGTATGCACTTTTTATTTTCGGACAGGTGCTTGAAAACGTATGGGGTTCAAAGCGATTTCTGATCTATTATCTGGTATGCGGACTTGGGGCAGCTCTGGTATATGAATCGGTAATTGCCTTCGAATACAACAGTCTTGTTCAAAAGCTCAGTCCTGAACAAATTCAGCAGGTTTTTAATGACGGCACTTCATTATATCTGCAGAATCGAACCTGGGATAATCCGGCGATGGAGAATCTTCAGGCATTGCTTAATACTCCAGTTGTTGGAGCTTCAGGCGCTGTTTTCGGAATACTTCTTGCATTTGGTGTACTCTTCCCAAACACCCAGCTGATGCTTCTTATACCTCCCATGCCTATTAAAGCAAAGTGGTTTGTCCTGATATATGGTGGTATAGAGCTTTATCTGGCCTTTACCAGGCCAGGCAGTAATATTGCTCATGCAGCACACCTTGGCGGGATGCTCTTTGGTTACATCCTCATCAGGTACTGGAGGAAAACAACAAAAACCTTGTATTGATGGCGGTCCGGGATGATATACTAAGAGCCTTCCGGGCCGGGACAAGCCTCACCAGGCTGATATATATCAATATAGCCGTATTCCTCGTTATTGTGGTTGTTTCTATAATTGCTTTCCTGCTCGATAATCCGGCACTCTCCGTAAAGGCGGTCGACCTGTTATCCGTTCCTGCCTCTTTAAAAGCTTTGCTTGTCAGACCCTGGACGATAATCACTTACATGTTCACTCACAAGGATATCTGGCATATCCTGTTCAATATGCTCTGGCTTTACTGGTTCGGCAGGATATTCCTTGAATACCTCGACCAGAGGAAGCTGGTAGCCGTTTATCTGCTGGGTGGAATTTGCGGTGCAATTGTATATGTACTTTCCTTCAATATTTTCCCGGTATACAAGGTTATGCTTGCTGAATCTGTTGCGATCGGGGCATCTGCATCGGTAATGGCTATCGTAATTGCAATTGCAGCTTATGTGCCCAATTATACCATCAACCTGCTGTTTATAGGAAGGATCAGGATCATTTATGTTGCCCTGGTAATTTTTATACTGACCTCAGCTGTGGATTTCTCGGTCAATTCAGGTGGGAAACTGGCTCATATCGGAGGGGCTCTTTTCGGATATCTTTTTACGCTTAACATTAGAAAAGGCCGCGATATCGGAAAGGGTATCAACAGAATAATCGATTTTTTTGCAACGTTGTTCAAACCGAGGAGTAAGATGAAGGTGACCTATAGAAAACCTGCAACAGATTATGATTACAATAAAATAAAAACAGAACACCAGTCAAGAATAAACCATATCCTCGATAAAATTTCGAAAGGGGGCTATGACAGCCTGACTAAGGAGGAAAAGGATATTTTATTTAAAGAAAGCCAGAAGAAAAATTAATCAACGCAAAAGATAACTTGAAATAACAGTGACATTTACTGGTCAAAAAACACCATCAGAAAGTGCGTTATCCCCTGAATTCCAGTAGCTTCGTATTAAATTTCAGATCTTTTTGAGAAAATTCCTTCATAGAGTACTTCTGGTTGTAAATTTACTGTTTGCATTTGCACTCCTGATATCATACCTCGCTGTACACATCAGTCCGGAAAATTTTTCTCTGCCTGCATTTTTCGGACTTGCATATCCTTATCTTTTGTTTATCAATATTTTACTGGTAATTATCTGGGCTGTAATGTTAAAGTACGAAGCTTTGATTTCGGTTATAGTTATAGCTATAGGCTTCACTCACCTCACCAACTATATCAAATTAGTAAAACATAACGGGAACAAGGAAGGTACATTTAAGGTTATGAGCTATAACTTGATGCTTTTCAACAATTTAGAGAATCAGAATGCCAGTTCGGAAGAGAGAGTGATTGAATTTCTGAAGAGTCAGCAGCCTGATATCATCTGTCTGCAGGAGTTTTATGTGAAAGGCGATCCGTATCTGAAGGATACTGCAATCCGGAATGCTCTCGGAGGGAATTATTATTCCCACATGAAAGTAATACGGAGCGGTAAAAACAGGCATTTCGGAATTGTCACTTACAGCAAATTCCCCATTGTATACAGAGGCGAGGTTATTCACCCCCGGTCATCGAGCCTCACAACCTATACGGATATAATAATTCAGAAGGATACATTCAGGATTTTCAACAACCATTTGCAATCATTCAGGCTGAAGCGGATGGAACGTTCCTTCTTTGAAGAGATGGCTTCGCAACAGTATGAGAAGGAGGCTCTTGGCGAGATAAAAGATCTCTCAGTAAGCCTCAGGAGAGCTTTTATCCTAAGGGCACAGCAGGCAGAGGTGTTAAAAGGCCAGATAAACCGCTCTCAATATCCGGTTATCGTGGTCGGTGATTTTAATGACACTCCCGTTTCATATTCCTACAGGAAGATCCGTGATGGTTTGAATGATGCATTCGTCAGTTCGGGATACGGGGCAGGCTTTACTTACAAGGGCAACTATCCGGCAAACAGGATAGACTACATACTCTATGATGATCCCCTGAAGTGTAAATACTTTGATATAATTAAGGTAAGATATTCTGATCATTACCCTGTTTTGGCATATTTTAAATTAGCCGAGTAACGTCAGTAATTAGTTGGCAGTTGGCAGTTGGCAAAAATCTTATCTCCGCTTGCCAACTGCTTTTTGCCTACTGCCAACTTAAGCATATACTACAGAATACATCAAAACGGGAGCTTCCTGAAATCAACATTTCCACCGCTGATAATGAGTCCCGTTTTCTTTCCCCTGAAATAATCAGGATTTTCCTTAACCGCCGCAAGCACTGTTGCAGAAGATGGCTCGATAATGATCTTCATCCTCTCCCATACCAGCAGCATGCATTCAACTATCGATTCTTCCTTAACGGTGAAGATCTGATCGACATTTTTTCTGACAATTGAAAAGGTGAGTTCGCTCAGGGATGTCAGCAATCCGTCAGCTACTGTTAAAGGATTAACAGAGGGTGTCAGTATTCCGGTAGTGAATGATTTCCATGCATCATTTGCATTCAGTGGCTCTGCTCCGACTACCTTGATTTTGTCATTAGTATTTTTCACGGCCGTTGAAGTTCCGCTCATCAGCCCTCCTCCTCCGATCGGGGCAACAACTATATCGAGGCCTTTTATTTCATCCAAAAGCTCCATTGCGGCTGTTCCCTGTCCACAGATAACATTGAAATTATCATAAGGATGGACGAGAGTGGCTCCTGTTTTTTCGATTATGATCCGGGTTGTTTCCTCACGTGCCTGAAGTGTAGGTTTACAGAAAGTTATCTCTGCTCCATACCCGGCGACAGCATTCTTCTTGACCACCGGTGCACTTTCCGGCATAACAATATAAGGTTTTACACCATTCATTGTGGCAGCAAGCGCCAGGGCAGCCGCATGGTTCCCTGATGAATGGGTCACAACACCACTTTTTTTCTCATTATCAGTTAGTTGCAGGACAGCATTAGTTGCTCCCCGGAATTTAAAAGCGCCAACCCGCTGGAAATTCTCGCATTTGAAAAAAAGTACGCAATCAAATATTTTATTGAGCTGTTGTGAAGTTAAAACAGGTGTTTGGTGAATAAATGGTTTGATCCTCTTATGAGCGGATTGGATATCGGATAGAGTGGGAAAAATCATAGAATACAGCTTTTATTACTGATTATATGGTACTTGTGGTTTTCTGGTGTAATAGTGTAAAAGTACACAAAACAGGAAAAAACCATAAAGCATGTAAGAACTATTTTGTATTTTTCTTTGTTAACTTTACTAGTTATACTTTAACCTGAAAAGGTCTCAAATATGGAAAATCTCCAAACTAACTATCTCGGATTAAAGCTTAAGAATCCCTTAATTGCCGGAAGTTGCGGACTGACAAATTCTGTTTCAAATATTAAGGAACTGGCTTCAAAGGGTGTTGGCGCAGTTGTGATCAAATCCCTTTTTGAAGAGCAGATAAATATTGAAACTAAAAATGCTGTAAAGTTGGAAGAAGGTGAAATAAAGAAATTTACAAAAGCATCTGATAAGCTATTCGGGAAAAGAATCTATGATTATGATGAAGCATATTCCTATATTTTCGATTATGCAAAAACGCACACACTTGAAAAATACCTTGCCTTCCTCAGTGAGGTTAAAAATTCGGTTGATATTCCAATTATTGCAAGTATAAACTGCATTTCGAACCAGAACTGGCATGCATTTGCAAAGAAAATACAGGATACAAAAGTGGATGGACTTGAACTGAATATTTATATTCTGCCTTCGGACTGGAGAAGAAGCGGAGAGGACAATGAAAGAATCTATTATGACATTATCAGGGAGGTAAGGAACTATGTGGATATACCTGTTGCTGTCAAAATCGGGTATTACTTTTCATCAATGGTTCAATCAGTTCATAGACTGTCTGAAAGCGGTATTAAAGGTCTGGTACTTTTCAACAGACCATATAATACCGATTTTAATATCGACAAAATAGGTATAAGTCATGGACCAGTTTTCAGTTCAAATGACGAATATATGCATACACTTCGCTGGATCTCAATACTCTCAGGGCATGTAAAAGGTGATCTTTCTGCATCTACGGGAGTACATGATTATAAGGCATTTGTCAAGATGCTTCTGGCTGGTGCAACAACTGTTCAGATTGCTTCCGCTCTTTACAAAGAAGGATTCGATATTATTTCTGATATACTGAAGAACACTGTTGAATGGATGAAAAATCATAAATTTGAGACAGTAGATTCATTCCGCGGTAAGTTAAGTCAGAAAAATCTTGAAAATCCTGCAGCTATTGAACGGGTTCAGTTTATGAAACTTTATTCGGGTATCGAATAACCGGAAACATCATTCATCATACCCCTTCTTCCAATATGATGGAGTTACAATCTTACCCTCCGTGTTTTTAAGAAGACGTTCGTAAATTGCAAAAACGGGGTTGAAAACAAGATCTGTTACGCCGATAGTGTATCTGGGTTCCTCACCTTCTGCCTCCGAAGGAACTATCATCTTTTTTACTTCAAAGTTGTTAAATCGGAGCAGATCGGTCAGAAAAGCCAGCCGATCAGGGGTAATTCCTGATTCTACTATGGTACAACGAACACCATCTATTTCACCTACAATATGTTTTGCATTATTGATAGACATAAAGTGGAATTAAAAATTAAACTCCGAAACTCACATTTTTTATAACCTCAAAGATAATACTGGCAAATCCCATAATAACTATACCTGCAACACAAATCCCAAGTGCAAGGCGGGTAGAAAAATCACTTCTGAATTTTTCAATTGGAGCCTCACTTTTATTTATAAACATAGCTTTTACAACTATAAGATAATAGTATAAAGATATTATCGTATTCAAAACAGCAATTAGTACCAGAATGTAGAAACCCTTTTGAGCTGCAGATGTAAAAAGGAAAAACTTGCCGAAAAATCCGGCAAAAGGAGGAATACCGGCAAGAGAGAAAAGTCCCAAAAGCATAACAAGACTTAATCCCGGATTAGTCTGGTAAAGTCCGTTATATTCATCAATGTTTTCTTTGCTTTTAGCATTTGATATTGCTGCGACAACACCAAATACAGCAAGGTTTGAGAAAATGTAAACAAGTATATAATATATCACCGATGCCATCCCCAGCTGATTTCCACCGATAATTCCGAGAAGAATATAGCCTGCCTGTGAAATAGAGGAAAATGCAAGAAACCTTTTTAAATTTTGCTGGCGGACAGCAAACAGATTTCCTATGGTCATAGTTAAAACAGCAGTAACATAAATGATCTTCTGCCAGCTTGAAATAATTACCGGGAACACGGTAAAGAGAACTATGATGAAAATAAAAATTGCAGCCCCTTTTGAAATAACTGACAGATAGGATGTAATATTAACCGGTGCACCTTCGTAAACATCAGCTGTCCAAAGATGGAATGGTACAATCGATATCTTAAATGCCATGCCGGCAAAGAAGAATATAAACCCGAGGATCTGAAGATTATCATTAACAAAGAGCTTCCCGATTTCATTAAAATAAAAAGTTCCTGTTGTACCGTAAATCATTGATAAACCATACAGTAGCACACCTGAAGATAATGCCGAGATAAGAATGAGCTTGATCCCTGCTTCAGCTGACTTGTTGCTGTATCGGTCGTACGCAGCCAATGCTGCAATTGGAATAGTTGCAAGTTCAAGCCCAAGATAGAACATCAGGAAATGGCCTGCCGAAATCATGAAATTCATTCCAATCAGGGTCGAAATGAGGAGAACATAATATTCGCTTATCTTTTCAGAATTTTCTTCTTTATTGAGCCATGTGACTGATTGAATTAAAACCAATAATGAACCAATGTTCAGTATGTTTTTCATTACTGATCTGGCATCAGAAATTTCATACATCCCACCGAAAAGCGAACCGGAACGTAAAGGCAGAAATCCGATGATTGTGATAATAATAAACAACACAATTGAAAACCTGTTTATTGATCTCTTTTTTGCCGTATCCCGGAATATTTCAGCCATGAGGATCAGCAAGACTGCAATCGTCAGTAGCAATTCATTCCGCATCATTAAGAAACTTACCAAACTCATACTTTTTCTTCCGGAGTATTTACCAGCTTAAAATCAGAAAAGGTTAAAAGCCAGAATTTTATTTATTATAGGTTGAAGGCTTGAGCCAATCATTTTCGAGAGCAGTAAAGGTGCAAGACCAATAAATGCCACAAGGCTGATGAGTGCAACTGCGGAGATCTTTTCGAACCATTTTGCATCTGTAAAATGATAATAATTCTCATTTGTTGTCGGACCAAGTAAAAGGATTGCTATAACCCTGAGAATATAGACTGCAGTAATTACTATTGACGTTACTGCAATAATCGTTGCAATCCTGTGAAACAGGTCCGGATGCTGGAATGCACCAACAAATATTATCATTTCAGCAACAAATCCGCTTAGTCCCGGGAGTCCCAATGAAGCCAGTCCTGCAATTACGTAGCAAACAGAAAGGAATGGAATAACTTTCATTAGACCTCCCATTTCATTGATCATCCTGGTATGTGTGCGACCATATAGCATCCCGATGAGAGCAAAGAAAAGGGCAGTCATCAGGCCATGCGAGATCATCTGGATTATGGCTCCGTTTATAGCGGTTTTGTTCATCATCAGGATTGCGAACAAAACCAGGCCGCAATGACTTACAGACGAATACGCATTTATATATTTAAGATCCTTCTGGGCAATGGCGCCAAATGCTCCATAAATGACACTTATCGTTGTAAGAATAATAAAGATCCATGATAATTCCCTGGCAGCTTCAGGCATAAGGAAGATTGCGACTCTGAAAGCGCCATAACCTCCAAGCTTCATCAAAACACCTGCATGAAGCATCGATACGGCGGTTGGTGCAGATGAATGACCATCGGGTGACCATGTATGAAAAGGGAATAATGCTCCAAGTACTCCGAATCCGACAAATGTCAGCGGGAAGAAAATATACTGAGCTGACAATGGTATTTTAATTTTAGAGATCTCAAGAATGTTAAAAGTCAGCTGACCACCGCCAGGTGCTGAATTAAAATATATCCCAAGTATTCCGACAAGCAAAAGAGCTGAAGCTCCCATAAGCATAAGTGTCAGCTTCATAGCTGAATATTCCTTTGGTCCGCTGCCCCATATCCCGATAAGAAGGTACATCGGAATAACTGCAAGCTCATAGAAGAGGAACATTGTAAACAGGTCAATCGAAATAAAAAATCCGAATACTCCAGTTGCAAGAAGTATCAGTGATATAAAAAACTCTTTTGTGAGAAACTCCATTTCCCATGATGCAAAAATCCCGGCAAAGACAACTATTGCGGTCAGACCGATCATAGCAACTGAAATACCATCGACACCGACAGCATAGTGAATATTAAAGCTTTTAAACCATACTATGTCCCTGACGAACAGCATTTCGGCTGTGTTCCCGGCATGCCGGGCCGAAAAATAAAGAAATATAAGAATGGCAGCAAGAAGCAATTGAATTCCCATTCCGACAGCGGCTACGAGCCTTACCTGCCTGATATCTTTTATCAGCACTATCCCGGTTATTGTCAGAACCGGAATTACAACAAACAGGGTCAAAATATCCATAGTTTAGTACTTGTTCTTAAAGTTTAAGGCCACAGATAAATAAATATTAATACCAGTAATATTACTCCCGAGATAAAAACAAAAGTATATTTTTGAATCTGACCCGACTGGAAGCCTCTTATTCTGAAAGAGACTACCTGAGTTACGGAAGCTATTGCATTCATTGTACCGTCAACAATATGCCTGTCAAACCAGGCTACCGGTTCAGAAATATATCTGAAAATGATCTTTTTTGTAACGAAAAGATATATTTCATCAATATAAAATTTATTATATGCCCATTTATAGGTGTATTTAAATGTTGCCGCAAGTCTGTCAGGAATTGTGGTCTTTTTCCCGTAAAGTATATATGCAGTCCCGATGCCCAGAAGGCCAATGAGAACTGAAGGTACGGCAATGATCCATTCTATCTCAGTCTCAAATGCTTTCCCATCCGAGGTTACAAGTTTATTAAATGGTATAAATCCTGAAATTGCGGCCCCGAATGCAAGAACAATCAGTGGTATTGTCATTGTTGCCGGGGCTTCATGAGGTGTTTTAGGATAATGAGTTTCTTCTCCCCAGAAGACATTGAAATAGAGCCTGAACATATAAAAAGCAGTGAGCCCTGCTACAGCATATTCAACCGCAAATAAGAATTTGTTATTATGGAAGGCAGCTGCAAGGATTTCATCCTTACTGAAAAATCCTGAGAAAGGCGGAATCCCTGCAATTGTAAGGCAAGCAATAAGAAAGGTTAAATGGGTAACAGGCAGATATTTGCGAAGGCCGCCCATATCGGTCATATAATTGCTGTGAACAGCATGAATGATTGCACCAGCCCCAAGGAACAATAGAGCTTTGAACATTGCATGTGTGAACAGGTGAAACATAGAAGCCATGTAACCCAGACCCTCATGTCCACCGTAACCTGACACTCCGAGTGCAAGCATCATATATCCTATTTGCGAAATTGTTGAATAAGCCAGAACCCGTTTTATATCAGTCTGGGTGCAGGCGATTATGGCAGCAAATAAAGAAGAAAATGCACCGACATAAGCAACAACATCGAGAGCTGCCGGTGCGGAGAATGCATAAACCGGGAACATCCTTGCTACCAGATATACTCCTGCAACGACCATTGTCGCTGCATGAATAAGCGCGGAAACCGGAGTAGGACCTTCCATGGCGTCAGGGAGCCAGATATGGAATGGAAACATTGCTGATTTGCCGACACCCCCCATATAAACCAGAATCATTGACCATGTCATAACCGAAAGTCCCATAAAGGCAATCCCTCCACCCTGGGCAATTGCCGGTTCGCCGGGATCGGTAAGCGTAAGAAAATCAAATGTTTTGGTATTGAATGATAATAAAAGAATGCCTATAAGGAAACCAAGGTCTGCAAACCTTGTTACGATAAAAGCTTTTTTCGCAGCTCTTACAGCTGAAGGTTTTTGATAGTAAAATCCGATAAGAAGATATGACGATATACCAACAAGCTCCCAAAAAATGTACATCTGGAAGATATTGGTAGCCAGCACAAGACCAATCATTGAAAAACTGAACAGGGAAAGAAAGGCAAAATACCGCTCAAAACCCTTTTCTCCCTTCATATAGCCAAGGCTGTAAATATGTACCATAAATGAAACGGTGCTTATCACTATAAGCATCATAACAGAAATCGGATCGAGCAGTACACCTAGATCAATATGCAGCTTATCGGTAAATTGCAGCCAGGTAATATTAAAGGCAGTAATCTTTTGAAATGTATTATCGATCTTTTCTCCTGAAAAAAAGTATAACCAGGCTGTTATGTAAGATAAAACTGTAATAACTGCCAGTCCTGAAGTACCAATTAAACCGGAAAGTCTGGGCTTTAGCCTGTGGCCTGCAAGACCAAGCAGAATAAAAATCAGAAACGGAACAAGAGGTATCCAGACAGTATAGGTGTAGTTAATCATATATTGACATTTTCCTTTGAACTAAAATCAGAACTTCATCATATTAACATCTTCAACATTTATCGTAGTAAACCGCCTGTAGATATTGATTATAATGGCAATAGCTACAGCAGCCTCTGATGCCGCAACAGCAATAACGAACAAGCTGAAAAAAAACCCCTCGAGCTTGTGCGGAAAGAGATACCTGTTAAATGCCAGGAAATTGATATTAACTGAATTAAGTATCAGTTCTACTGACATAAGTATTGTAATCAGATTCCTGCGGGTAAGAAAACCATATACTCCGACAAAGAACATTATTGTTGCAAGGATCAGAAAATATTGCAGGGGGATACCAGCATTCATCTGTTTATTGATTTAAAGTTTGAGATTCTGATTTTTTCGGTGCTCCTTTTTTGGCTATTACAATAGCTGCAACCATCGCGGCAAGAAGCAGTACAGAAATAACTTCAAAAGGAAGCACGTAACCATCATTCCCGACGGATAAAAGGCTTTTGCCAATCA
>Ga0113563_10000516_pt1 | contig 18855 bp, 16 predicted proteins | sample Mud3Dept3metaG_FD_80117 | JGI IMG/M metagenome (GOLD analysis project Ga0113563, IMG submission 80117) | Freshwater wetland microbial communities from Ohio, USA, analyzing the effect of biotic and abiotic controls - Mud 3 Core 4 Depth 3... | ecosystem: Environmental > Aquatic > Freshwater >...
CGAAAAGAATGCAAAGGAAATATTTAAGAATCTGAAGAACTTACTCAGAGTTACACAGAGTAACACAAAGAACCACAGAGAGAATTAACTAAAAAAACTACTTATAGATGAGTTTAAAATATTCCCTGGTAGTTTTAATGATCATTTTATCCATCAATGGATTCAGTCAGGAGGAGAGTTTTTCTGAGATAATAACAAGTATTGCAGAGAATTTGGCATCTGAGGCATCAGATCCTGAGGCGGTAGTTCTTTTTACTGAACAACTTAACGAATTATCCCAGAATCCTGTAGGCATTAATTCCGGAGATGAGACTGAGATTTCCCGGCTCTTTTTCCTGTCTGATTTTCAAATTAAAGCAATTGCTGATTACACAAAATTATCAGGAAAGATCATTTCTGTATATGAACTATCAGTCATCCCCGGATTTGACCGGCAGACAGTAGAAATAATGATCCCTTTTATAATTCTCGATTCTAAAGTAAATTCCCATTCAGACTCCATAAAACTAAGACACACCCTTCTGACAAATCTTATAATCAGTCCCGGAGAAAACGACACCTCTTATACCGGATCACCATGGAAAGTTCTATCCAAATATAAGTTTACCGCAGGCCGATTCACAGGAGGATTTACAATTGAAAAAGATCAAGGTGAAAAATTTCTTATCGGTTCCTCTCCATACCCAGACTTCATTTCAGGATATCTGTCATGTACCGGAAGCAGGTTATTAAAGAGGATCATTATAGGAGATTTTTCTTCAAGGTTTGGACAGGGAATTAATATCAACACCGGGTTCCGAACGGGTCTTACACTCACAGCTCCGGGTTATATGTCAGGAATAGATGAAATCAGACCATATACTTCGACTGATGAAAACAACTTTTTCAGGGGAGCTGCAGCAGAATTCACTCTGAAGAGAATCGGATTATCTCTTTTTTTCTCATCCCATCTGATTGATGCAACAACATGTATATCAACTGATTCAACGCATATATTTATTGAAAATCTGTACAAAACCGGATTGCATAACACCTCTTTCTTACTATCAAAAAAAGATGTTGTTTCTGAAAAATCTGCCGGAATGAATCTGACATACAATTTCAAATTTCTCAGAATAGGTGTAGTCTTTTCACATAACAGGTTTTCTATTCCGTTTTACTATGAAAAAAATAAGCCTGAGAATCTCTACAAATTTGAAGGAATGAATAACAATATTTATTCTTTTCATTATAACAGCTTGATTAAAAGATTATTACTATTCGGCGAAATTTCAGCCAGTAATCTGAAATACCTTGCTGTGGTACAGGGGTTCACTCTCAGAGCTTCTGACAGGTTGTCAATAAATCTACTGTACAGAAATTATTCTCCGGGATTTACCAGTTTTCATGCAAATGGTCCGGGCCGGGGTTCATCGGTCAGTAATGAATATGGAATCCTGGGCAATTTCACATTTGAAGCTGCAAAAAATCTATTCATCAGCGCCGGCTGCGATGTCAGCTATTTTCTATGGTTAAGGTACAGGTGCAGTTTTCCCTCGAATGCAGTAAAAAAGGAGATAAAGGTGAAATATATCCCTGATGAAAATCTGACTTTTGATTTGTCGTATGTCACAAGTCAGAATGAATATGATGATCCTGATGGACAGGGTATTGCAGGAATCAAAAGTATCAGTAACGGGACTTATAAAGCCCTGGTAAAATATTCACCTCTTGAAAGGATAAGTCTTTCGATCCGTATTGATTATAAGATTGTGTATCCGGCTGGTAGTAAAGGAATGCTTTTATTACAGGATTGTATCTACAGATTCAGACAAGTCCCGGTTACATTGTGGTTCAGGTACTGTATTTTCAAAACGGATGACTGGGATTCAAGACTTTATACTTATGAAAATGATTTGTTGTACAGTTTTAGTATTCCTGCCCTGTCTGGTGAAGGAAGCAGAAGTTATCTCATGACTAAATGGGAAATCGGGGATATCGCTGAACTCAGATTCAAATATGGACTTACATCTTTTTCGTCAAATAAAAACGGCAATAACGACAGGGATGAGATAAAACTGCAGTTCAGGGTTTGGTTTTAAAATTGTCCTGAGGTCTTGCTCATTTCGTTCACTTTCCACCTTTATTTGAGCTTCGCCGGAGTTTTTATATCGCGGATATTCAATTGCAGATTTTTATTTCCGCGAAATTCATTCATTTCAATTGAATAACAGATGTCAAATGGATTGCCGCTTTTTATATACTCAAAATGGTTTGCCTGGTTGAAAGCGATTCCAGGTATTGTCTTAATGGAATCCGAATCCTGGCAAAGATCGAGCTTTAGATGTTCACCGCTTGAACCAACCATTCGTCCTGAGCCTGCATCAAAAACATTGTGTGATACGAATATCGGTGACATATTTTCAGGACCAAAAGGCTGAAACTGGCTCATTATCCTGAAAAAATCCTCTGTGATCTCTGAGAAATTGAGATCGGTATCAATGAAAATCCTTGGTAAAAGCTGATCCTCGGTAATAGTACTATTTACATACTGTTCAAATCTTTCAATGAATGGCTGGATATTTTCTTTCTTCAGAGTAAGGCCTGCGGCAAACATATGCCCTCCAAAACTTTCCAGCAGATCACTGCATGCCTCAATTGCCTGATAAAGATCATAACCCTGTACCGACCTTGCAGAACCTGTAGCAAAGCCATTTGACTCAGTCAGGATTACTGTCGGACGGTAATATGTTTCAATAAGTCGTGATGCAACAATTCCGATGACGCCTTTCTTCCATGATGGATTATAAAGAACTGTTGTCCTGGCATTTACAGATCTCTGATTATCGGATATCATTCTCATTGCTTCGGTTGTGATTGTCCGGTCAACATTCCTTCGTTCAAGGTTAAAATTATTGATCTCCTTGCTGATACCTGCTGCAAGTTTATTATCAGAAGAAATAAGAAGCTCAACTGCCTTACTTCCCATTTCCATTCTTCCGGCGGCATTTATTCTTGGTCCGATCTTAAAGACAATATCTTCAATTGTTAAAACGCGGCTCACATCAGCTTCCCGGATTATCTCTTTTAAACCTGTACGAGGAGATTCATTCAGCTGTTTAAGTCCAAAATATGCAAGAACTCTGTTTTCACCTGTTATCGGAACAATATCTGATGCGATGCTGACAGCAACAAGGTCAAGGTAATGGGCAATTGAGCTGAATGGAATAGCCTGGATCTTCGCATAAGCATGTATAAGCTTGAATCCCACACCACAACCTGACAGTTCTTTGTAAGGATAACTGCAGCCTGGCTGTTTTGGATCAAGAACAGCAATTGCCTTTGGTATTTCATCGCCGGGGTAATGATGATCACAAACTATAACATCAAGACCTTTGGTTTTTGCATATTGTATTTTTTCAATTGCTTTTATTCCGCAATCAAGAGTGATAACTACTTTACAGTTATTCTGTGATGCATAGTCTATTCCGATGAATGAAACACCGTACCCTTCTTTATATCTGTCGGGTATATAATAATCAACATTTGAATTCTGTTCCTTTAAGAATGAATATACCATTGCGACGGCAGTAGTACCATCCACATCATAATCGCCGTACACAAGAATTTTTTCATTTTTCTTTATTGCTGTTGAGAGTCTTTCAACGGCAATATTCATATCTTTCATTAAGAAAGGATCATGAAGATAATCAAGGCTCGGATTAAAAAATGCCTGTGCCTCTTCAGAAGTTGTGATATTTCTCTGAACCATCAGGTTTGCCAGTGATTCAGATACACCAAGTGCACCTGCAAGCTGTTTTACAACGGAACTCTCTCCTCTCTCCTTAATAACCCATCTCTTTTCCATCAGTTGTATTTATTAGTCCAGGTCAGGTTAAATACATCCCTGAAATATTCCCGGACAATATTTTTTATCTCATTCAGTTCTTGTTTTCTGCCAAGTTCTTTTTCGAGTGAAGTAACTCCTTTATCTGTAAATCCGCATGGATTTATATGTTTAAAATAAGAAAGGTCGGTATTAACATTAAATGCGAAACCATGCATTGTTACAAATCTGCTGGCTTTCACTCCTATTGCACATATCTTCCTGGCTTTTCCCTGTATCTCAGGATCGAGCCATACACCTGTTCCTCCTTTAAGTCTGGAACCTGACAGTCCTAATTCTCCTATCGATCTTATAATAACTTCTTCAAGTCTGAGGATATATTCTTTCAGACCAATTTTTATAACTTCGAGATCAAAGATCGGATATCCCACAATCTGACCAGGTCCATGATATGTTATATCGCCTCCCCTGTCAATTTTGTAGAATTTTGCGCCATCTGCCCTGAGCTGAATATAATCGATAAGAAGATTATTTTCAGAACCGCTTTTCCCGAGAGTATAGACATGAGGGTGTTCGACAAAAATCAGTGTCCCCCGGATATTACCGGTATCTTTTGATGATACCTGCCCTTTATACATTTTCCTGTTGACAAGTTCCTTAAAGATCGCTGCCTGATAATCCCAGGTTTCTTTAAAATCTTTCAGACCAACATCTTCATAATTAACATTATAGCTCACTTCAAGTCCTTTAATTAGGCACCCGCAATATAATCAAAATAATCATGCCTTAACATGTCGTTCCGCATGAAAGGAGGATCGGACAAGCGGGCTGCTTTCAACGAATTCAAATCCTTTCCTTAAAGCTGCATCTTTGTAATTCTCAAATCTTTCAGGAGGAATATATTCGACCACTTCCATATGATCTGGTGATGGTTTAAGATATTGTCCCAGGGTTAAAACTCTGCATCCGGCTTGGATCAGATCATCCATGGTCTCATAAATTTCCGGCTCCCTCTCTCCAAGTCCGAGCATGAATCCCGACTTGGCAACTATTTTATTTTGAGATATATATCTTATTACATCCAGACTTCTTTCATATTTTGCCCTGGTTCGTATTACCGGAGTAAGACGTCTTACAGTTTCAACATTATGAGAAATTACATCCGGTCTTGCATTAATTACCATTTGTAAACAATCGGGCTTCGCATCAAAATCGGGTATAAGAGCTTCAACAGTAATATCCGGAATTATCTGCTTTATGGTACTAATAACCTCAGTCCAGAAAAAAGCTCCTCCGTCAGGGAGATCATCACGGTCCACTGAAGTTATCACACAATGTTTTAATTGCAGGGTTTTTATAGTTTCAGCCAGTCTTTGCGGTTCACCGTAATCGGGAGGTGAGGGTTTTCCGGTTTTGGTATTGCAAAACCTGCATGCTCTGGTGCAAATGTCACCGAGGATCATGAAAGTCGCTGTACCGGCATTCCAGCATTCACCTATATTAGGACAGTTACCGCTTGTACAAATTGTATGAAGACGATTATTCTCAACCTGCCGTTTCAATCTGGAATAATTTTCCCCGCTTGCCCTCTCCATTTTAAGCCAATCCGGTAATTTCCTGCCTTTATTCATCTGAATCTTTTAAATATGCAAAAGTACAAAAACTATGTGTTCTGCAGTAAAAGAAAAACTTGCATAGAGATCACAGAGGTTCACAAAGTTCAACTTAGAAAACACTATATTTGTTAAGAAGAAAATAAATCAAATTAACTTTAAAATATGGAATCCAGCGATTTAAAAGTAAACCGTAGCTACCAGACAGTCATAGGCGATTTCCCGAAAGTAGGAATCCGTCCTGCTATTGACGGTCGTGAACGGGGTATAAGAGAATCTCTTGAAAAACAAACCATGTCCATGGCTAAAAATGCAGCCAGGTTAATCTCCGGAAATCTGAAATATCCGAATGGCAAATCAGTTGAATGTGTGATCGCTGATACATGCATTGGTGGTGTTGCAGAAGCAGCCTCCTGTTCTGAGAAATTCAGGAAAAATGGTGTCGGAATAAGTTTAACCGTTACTCCTTGCTGGTGCTATGGCAGTGAAACGATCGATATGGATACTGAAATGCCAAAAGCTATCTGGGGTTTTAACGGAACAGAACGACCGGGAGCAGTTTATCTTGCAGCCGCACTGGCAGGACATACTATGAAAGGTTTGCCGGCTTTCGGAATTTACGGTCATGATGTCCAGGATGCAAACGAACAGGTTATTCCGGATGATGTCAGCGAAAAAATCCTGAGGTTTGTCAGGGCAGGACTTGCGGTCGCTTACATAAAGGGGAAATCGTACTTGTCGATGGGATCAGTTTCAATGGGAATTGCCGGATCGATTGTCAGAGAGGATTTTTTTCAGGAATATCTCGGAATGCGGAATGAGTATATCGACATGTGCGAATTTACAAGAAGACTGAATGAAGAAATTTATGACAGAGAAGAATTCAAGAAGGCTCTTGTCTGGACGAAAAAATATTGCAAAGAAGGAAAAGATCTTAATACTAAGCCTAAAACAAGAATCCGGAAAGATGAAGAATGGGAAATTGTTGTCAAAATGAGCATGATCGCGCGGGATCTCATGGTAGGCAATCCAAATCTCAAAAGACTGGGTTTTGGTGAAGAATCACATGGGCATAACGCAATCCTTTCAGGTTTCCAGGGACAACGCCAATGGACCGACCATATGCCTAACGGAGATTTTATGGAAGCAATCCTGTGTTCATCATTCGACTGGAACGGTATCAGACCTCCATATCTTATTGCTACTGAGAATGATACGATGAATGGTGTGCCGATGCTGTTTGGATATCTTCTCACAAGCACGGCGCAGATGTTTTCTGACATCCGCACATATTGGAGCCCTGCAGCAATAAAAAGAGTAACTAAAATTAAGCCTGACGGATTGGCTGTCAACGGATTGATTCACCTCATTAACTCCGGTGCATCAGCTCTTGATTTTTCAGGCAGGCAGACAAGGAAAGGAGAATCCTGTATCAAACCTTTCTGGGAAATAACACCAAAAGATGCTGCTGAATGTCTGAAAGCAACCAGTTGGGAACCTGCAAACAGCGGATATTTCAGAGGAGGTGGTTTCTCTTCGCAATTTAATACTAAAGGTGTTATGCCGTTAACCATATCAAGGATCAATCTTGTGAAAGGTCTTGGACCAGTAATACAGCTTGCTGAAGGGTGGACGGCAGAGCTTCCGGAGAAGATGCATAAAATTCTGACTGACAGAACCGATCCTACATGGCCGACAACCTGGTTTACTCCCCGCCTCACAGGTAAGGGAGCTTTTGCAGACGTATATTCAGTCATGGCAAACTGGGGTGCTAATCATTCTGCATCAAGCTATGGACATATCGGAGCAGACCTTATCACTCTTGCTTCAATTCTGAGAATACCTGTCTGTATGCATAATGTCCCTGAGGATAAGATATTCCGCCCAAGTTCATGGAATGCATTTGGAATGGATAAGGAAGCATCAGATTACAGGGCTTGTATGATTTATGGAGCATTATATAAATAAAATACTGAAAATATGGAAAATTCTCCGGAAACAATAAGAATAGAGATCGATAAGGAAACAATCAAAGATCTCAATACAACACGTAAATGGACTATGTTTCTTTCCATTCTCGGTTTTATCGGTATAGGTGTCTTCGTGATTGCCGGACTTTTTGCTGGTATCTTTCTTTCAGTATTCAATACCGGCAAAACTGATCCGGGTTTTCCCGAATGGATTATTTATATCATTGTTGTGGTAGCTGCTGTAATTTACTTATTCCCTGTTCTTTACCTGTTTCGTTTTTCAAAGCATACAGCAGCAGCTGTTGAAAAACTTGATAAAATGGAACTTAATAAAGCTTTTAAAAACCTGAAAGCATACTATGTTTATATCGGGATTCTGATCATTGCAGTTCTTGTGCTTTATGTCTTTATTTTTTTAGCAGCAGGCGCATCAGTAGCACTATTTAAAGACCTGTTGTAAAGCTTTAATTTGTTTTTTATGTCCGGAGGAGATATAGTTATAGTTTTTGACTGTGGTGCAACAAACGTGAGGGTAATAGCTATTAACAGCAAAGGATCTATTATCGCTTCAGAATCATCTCCAAATAATACAAAACCTGATCCGTATTATCCTGCTTACAAGATTTGGGATGTAAATGAAATATGGGGAAAAATGTGCCTTGCTTCAAAGAAGGTGACCTCCGGAATAAACCGAAAAGATATTATTGGGGTCACAGTGACTACATTTGGAGTCGACGGAACTCTTTTTGACAGGTCGGGCAAAATGCTTTATCCGGTTATTTCGTGGCAGTGTGAGAGGACAAAACCGATAATGGCCGATATTTGTAAGTATTTGCCGCTTAACGATCTTTACAGAGAAAGTGGTGTCCTTCCTTTTACTTTTAATACAATAAATAAGCTTATCTGGTTTGCTGAAAATAAACCCGGGCTTATCGAACGAAGTTACAGGTTCATGTTCATGCCGTCAATCTTTTGTTTTTTGCTTACGGGAGAGATGACTAACGATATAACCATGGCAGGAACATCGATGGTTACAAACCTGGCAACCCGGTCATTTTCAAATACGATTCTTAGTAAGATCGCTTTCCCTGTTGAAAAACTCGGAAATGCCGTCGAAGCCGGAACCCTGATCGGAAAAATTAAAGATAAGGCTTCTCTGGAGACAGGAATCCCTGAAGGAATTCCGGTTGTGGCTACCGGTCATGATACCCAGTTCGCAATTTTCGGATCGGGTGCGGAAAGAAATCAGCCTATCCTCAGCTCCGGCACCTGGGAAATATTAATGGTACGTTCAGAAGCTTATGAATCAGGTAAAGAACAACTTGATATGTCAGTCACTACTGAACTCGATTCGCAACCTGGTTTATATAATATTGGCAATCAATGGATTGCCTCGGGTATTCTTGAATGGGCAAGAAAAAATCTCTACGGCGACGTCAAAAAAAATGTTTATGAAGTTATGATTTCCGGTGCCGAAAAAGTTCCTGCTGGAAGCAACGGGATAAAGGTAATTCCAAAATTTTATGAAGAGTTGAAAGGGAAGCCTGGTGGTCAGATACTGGGACTCACTATGGAATCAACCCGTGACGAAATTTACCGTGCAATGCTGGAGGCTCTTTCTGAAAGGCTGGTGGAAGGGAAAGATGCTCTGGAAAAGGCAGGTGGATTTAAAACCGAAAGTATTCTGTGCGTGGGAGGTGGTTCAAAAAACAGGTTGTGGAACAGGTTAAGAGCTGATTATACGGGTGTCCCGGTAAAAATAATTGACCAGAAAGAGACAACTGTTCTGGGGGCGTCCCTTTTTGTCCAGGCAGCTTGCGGTAATGCTGCCACACCCGAGGAAGCAAGATCTTTAATTGATTACAGAACAGAAATAATTGAGCCATCGAAACAATGAACATTTCTGCCGTTGCAACATTTCTCCTCAAAGCATTATAATATGGAAACAGCATACTTCAACGGAAAATTTCTTCCGAAAGATGAAATAAAAATCAGTCCGGACGATCGTGGATTCCTCTTTGCCGATGGCATATATGAGGTTATCAGATGGTACGAGGGATTCTTTTATGATATTGATAGTCATATGAACCGCCTGAAAAGAAGCATGAAGGAAATCAGGGTCGACTGGTCCGATGCTGATTCATTTCCATCTGTTGCACAGGAGCTTATAGAACTTAACGGATTGAAGGAGCGTCCATCACTGGTCTATCTCCAGGTAACAAGAGGTGCAGCTAAACGGACACATGCTTTCCCTTTACCTCCGGTTAATCCGACTGTTTATGCTTTTGCCAGGGGGTTTCGTCCTGACCGTGAGATAATTGAATCAGGTATTAAAACAATTCTCAGAAAAGATATAAGATGGAGCAGATGCGATATTAAATCTATATCGCTGCTTCCGAATATCCTTAATTTCCAGGAAGCATGGGAGGCAGGATGTTATGAATGCATCTTTTCCAGGGATGGATTAATAACAGAATGTGCACATTCTAATGTTTTTTTTATAATTGACAACATTCTGTACACACATCCCGAATCGGAAAACATTCTCTCAGGAATAACCCGGAAAAATATCCTTCGCCTGGCCCGGGAAGCCGGAATTCCTGTTAGAGAAACGGCAGTCACTGAAAACAGGCTGAAAGAGATCTCTGAAGCATTTGTTACAAACACCTCTTTCGAAATCGGACCGGTCATTTCGATCGACAGATTGAAAATCGCAAAAGGGATCCCCGGACCGGTAACAAGATTGTTACGTGAAAAATTCGACGCGGAAATAAGTGCATTAAAAGCTTGAAATTCCTCATAAGCCAAAGAGTGAATTTTTCTATATTTGCACAAATTTTAATCAAATCATGAGTAATATGTCATTGAGCGAACAGGAGCAGATTAGAAGAAATTCTCTTGATGAACTGCGAAAGCTGGGGATAAATCCTTATCCCGCTGCCGAATATAAAACTAATGTTTTTGCACAGGATATCCTGGACAATTTTACCCCCGAAAAAAATAATTTTCAGGATGTCTGTCTTGCCGGACGGATTATGAGCAGACGCATTATGGGGAATGCATCTTTTGCTGAACTGATGGACTCTTCAGGAAGGATCCAGATCTACATCCGCAGAGATGATATATGCTCCGAGGAAGATAAGACAATGTATAATATTGTATTTAAGCGTCTTCTAGATATAGGGGATATAATAGGAGTCAAAGGATTTGTCTTTAAAACCCAGATGGGTGAAACAACGGTTCATGTAAAAGAATTCACAATCCTCAGTAAGTCTATTCGTCCGCTTCCTATCGTAAAGGAAAAAGACGGTAAATTATTCGATGCTTTCACAGATCCTGAAATGCGATATCGTCAGCGTTACCTCGATCTGATAGTAAATCCCTTGGTTCGTGATGTTTTCCGCAAAAGGACTCAGATTATTCAGTCGATGCGCGAACTTTTTAACTCCAGAGGCTATCTTGAGGTTGAAACTCCGGTTCTTCAGCCTATCCCGGGAGGCGCAGCTGCAAGGCCATTTATTACTCATCATAATACACTCGATATACCTCTTTATCTCAGGATTGCAAATGAACTTTACCTTAAGCGCCTTATAGTTGGCGGATTTGAGGGTGTCTATGAGTTTTCAAAGGATTTCCGTAATGAAGGAATGGACAGAACACATAATCCGGAGTTTACGGTTATGGAGATTTATATTGCATACAAGGATTATAACTGGATGATGAATTTTACTGAAGAGATAATTAAGAAGGCAGCTATTGATATTCATGGAAAAACAGAAATTGTATATGGCGGCGCCAGTATAAATCTCAATCCCCCTTACAAGCGGATAAGTATGCTGGATGCCATTAAAGAGCATACAGGTATTGATATTTCAGGAATGAGTGAGGATGAACTAAGAAAGGTGTGCGACAAACTTGAAGTTCCCCATTCTGCTGAGATGGGAAAAGGAAAGCTTGTCGATACAGTATTTGCTGAAAAATGTGAGCACCACTATGTGCAGCCAACCTTCATAATTGATTATCCCACAGAAACTTCCCCATTAACCAAGATGCATCGCAGCAAGCCCGGACTGACTGAGAGGTTCGAACTTATGATCAACGGGAAAGAGATCGCTAACGCCTATTCCGAACTAAATGATCCGATTGATCAGATGGCACGTTTCCAGGATCAGCTCAGGCTTTCCGAAAAAGGTGATGATGAAGCAATGTTTATTGACCTGGATTTTGTCAGAGCACTTGAATATGGAATGCCTCCCACATCAGGCATGGGTATAGGGATAGACAGACTGACAATGCTTCTGACTGACCAGCCTTCAATACAGGATGTCCTTCTGTTCCCCCAGATGAAACCTGAGAGCCATAAGCAAAAAACTGAAAGTCAAAAGGAAGAATACATAAATCTTGGCATTCCCGAAGAGTGGATTGAGCCATTGAAAAAGCTTGGCTTTACAACCTGCGCAATATTAAAGGAGGTAAAAGCAGGAAAGCTTTTTAATGATCTTTGCAGTTATAATAAGAAAAACAAACTTGGTCTTTCTAATCCATCCCCTGAGGATGTCAGGAAATGGATTGAATAATTTGTTCAACAATTGCGTGGTATTTGTCAATAATTTGTTAAATTGGTCTACAAATATTAATCAGAATTTATCGGATAAATAATTTTTTAAATTAACTGTTGACTAAACCTTTAATATGTCAATCATTAAGAAGGTTTCATTTGTACTGGTCTTATTTTTTTCTTTTATTGTTTCAGACGGGCAGGAGATACCATATAATCCTGTCTCTTACAGAATTTTCAGTCCTTTTATTTTTAATCCCGCCATTGCCGGAAGCAAGGATTTTTTATCAATTGATGCGATAGCTTCGTTACAGACTAAATCATATTCCCAGATAATAAGTGCTAATACTAGGCTGTTAGACAAGGGACCCGGTTATATAATCTCTCCAAATCTCAGAACATTTTCAAATATTGGTGTTGGTGGCGCAATATTTAATGACATGCATGGTTCCTATCGTAATATAGGAGCTATAGCTGCAGGCTCCTACCATTTACCGCTCGACAGAAAAGATCTTTCATTTTTGTCTCTTGGAATTTCAGCAAAAGGAATTTATTATCATTCCCCCGGCGATTCGATTCCGGGAATTAAGGAAAAAAACAAAATTTACCCAAACTTTGATGCCGGGATTTATTTTTATAATCCGAGTTTTTTCGTTGGATTTTCAGGTACAAATCTTCTTGGCAATCCGGAAGATCCTGACAGCCTGGGTGTTTATTCGATCCCTGTATCGAGACAATATTATTTATACGGAGGATACAAGTTCGTAATCAGCAGGCCATTTGATATTGTGATTGAACCTTCTGTCATAATAAATACCGGTGATACTATTCACACAGGCAGAGATGCTATAACAGATATGATTCAACCAATGCTGAAAGTATATTTCGGAAATTTCTGTCTTGGAACGTATTTTAAGGGTTATGACAAAATTCCGTTCTTTTTTGAATTCAAGTATCCCAGGTTTTATATTGGAACATTTTTTCAGCTGCCAAGAAATACTCCTTTTTATAAAAAAGATATTACAGCGGAAATCGTTTTTGGTTTAAATTTTGCCAACGACAATCTGGGATTTGGTAAGAATAGCCACTGGTAAATGCATGTTTCATCAATAATATGAAAAAGCTGTTTGGATTAATATTATTTTGTTTTATCTTTTATTTCCGGGCTGATGCTACACCAGGCAGCGATGTCTTTGAGAATAACCTGTTTAAAATCGATGAAGTGAACGTTGTTCCCAATGTTGCTATTGATAATCAATTAATTAAGGTCGATTCTTTCGATGTGAATATTATCCCTCCTTCATCAGGAGTACAATTTTATAAAGACGGACTTATATATCTTTCCCGGTCTAAAAATTTCTCAAAAATGGTGCCTGTCCATATATCATTCGGCACCACACAGGCGTATTATGCTGTATTGCAGGATTCAATCCTGGTAAATCCTCAGGTTTTTGTTCCTGCTTTCACTTTTTCATATCCTTGCGATGCTCTGTCCTTCACGGGTGATTTCAATACAATGTACTATACAAAACTGGGTAAAAAGGATATTTCGGAAAAAATATACCAGACAAATTATTCTTCAGGAGGTTGGAAAGATAGTCCCAGCCCTATGAGTTTTTGCACCGGCAGTTCAACCTTTACGCATCCGGCTGTTTCAACCGACGGAAAGATCTTAATATTCGCTTCTGACAGAACCAATTCTATTGGGGGCATGGATCTGTTCATTACAAGAAAAGACGGCGAACAATGGTCGCCACCTGAAAACATGGGGAAATTAATAAACACAACATCAAATGAGCTGTTCCCTTCACTTGATTCGGAAAACAATCTCTATTACTCATCTGATGGTCATCCCGGATTTGGTGGATATGACGTGTTTGTTTGCAAATTTAACGGGAAGAAATGGGAAGAACCATATAACCTGACGAAACGGATCAATTCAACAAACAATGATGTCGCATTTAAAGTGAACCGTAAATCAAACCACGAAGCCTTCTTTACGACAATAGAAAATACAAAAAACAAAAACGCTCAGCTTTATAAAGTTACTTTCAATAATCTTTTTGCAACAGACAGTATAAAAAATCTGTCAGCAGGACTTCTCAATATGGCTCAATCAGACATGACTTTCCCTCATAAAAAGCTGATCGCAGAATTAGTTGAACCTGAAGTAAAAAAGGAACCGGTTAAGCCTCCTGAGGTAAAAAAGGAAGAGGTAAAACCTCCCGAGGTAAAAAAAGAAGAGGTAAAACCTCCTGAGGTGAAAAAAGAACCGGTCAAACCTCCTGAAGTACAAAAAGAACCGCCCAAGCCCAGAGCTGATACGATAAAAGTTATTACCCAGGTACGACAGGAATTAAAAGATGTTGTTGTTTACAGGGTGCAGTTCCTTTCAAGTGCTAAACAACAGAGCCTTAAGCAGCTTGTTGTCAATGGTAGAACATACAGTACGTACATTTATTACTACTTAAAGGAATATCGCTATACAATTGGTGAATTTACATCACTGGGACCTGCTAAAGAACTTCAGTTCGCTTTAAGAAAATCTGGTTATCCCCAGGCTTTTGTTGCAGTATTTAAGAATAATATCAGGTCGCTGAATCTTTCTTATTTTTTGACAAAAGAAGAGGTAAAATCCCCTGAGGTAACAAAAGTAGAGGCAACTCAGCCTGATGTAAAAAAAGAAGAGGTCAGACCTGCCGAAGTGAAAAAAGAAGAGGTCAGACCTGCTGAAGTAAAAAAAGAAGAGGTCGCAGCTCCGGTTGCAGTTAAGGAAGAAGCTAAGGCAAGAGTTGAAACGATCGAATTAATCACTCCTTTGAATCCGGAATTAAAAGATGTGGTAGTTTACAGAATCCAGTTCCTTTCAAGTTCTAAACAGCAAAGCCTGAAACCGATTGTTGTCAACGGGAAAGCATATAGTCCATATATTTATTATTATCAAAAGTTATATCGATATACTGTTGGGGAATTCACTTCTCTGGAACTTGCGAAAGAATTTCAGTTAGCTTTGAGAAAAGCCGGTTACCCCCAGACTTTTATTGTAGCCTTTAAGAATAATGTAAGGTCATCCGATCTTTCTACATTCAAATAAAAGGACCTGTACTTAAAAACTTATGTGACTTTATCTTTTATCATCTATCTTTGAGAATTTCTCTCAAAAAAGTTATCCGTATGCTGAATATTATTACCCACCCTTTGCTAACACATAAATTAACTATTCTGCGCCGGAAAGAAATCGACACTAAAGAGTTCCGTATAACTCTTGGCGAGATTGCAGGATTAATGGCTTATGAGATATCACGGGATCTGCTGCTCCATGAAATTACCATCGAAACTCCTCTGGGAAAATGTACAACTCAGGAACTGGCAGCAGACGTGGTACTGATACCTATATTAAGGGCGGGACTGGGAATGGCCGACAGTATTTCAAATCTGATACCGAACTCAAGGGTTGGACATATTGGTATTTACAGAGATCACAAAACACTTGAACCGATAATATATTATTCAAAAATCCCTGATAACCTGTCTGATGCAGTGGTAATGGTACTTGATCCCATGCTTGCTACGGGTGGCAGCGCAGCAGCTGCAATACATGAACTTAAGAATCATGGAGCAACAGTTATTAAGCTTGTATGCGTAGTTGGTGCTCCGGAAGGAGTAGAACTAATCGGGAAAAAACATCCTGATGTACAGATATACCTGGCAGGTCTTGACGAAAAACTCAATAAAAATGGATATATTTTTCCCGGTCTTGGCGATGCAGGCGACAGATTATTCGGAACTAGATAATAAATGGCTAACAATAATGTAATAGAAGTTAAAAACGCCTGGAAATCATTTAAAACTGTTCAGGCTGTAAAAGGAATTAATCTGAATATCCCTAAAGGACAGTTTGTTGCATTGCTGGGGCCAAATGGAGCCGGGAAAACCACTCTTGTTGAGATGATTGAAGGTATCCAGAAACCCGACAAGGGCGAAATTACTATAATGGGCAAACACTGGAAAGGCAACGAGGATGAACTTCACAGGATTATTGGATTGTCACTTCAGGAAACAAGGTTTATTGATAAACTGAGAGTTACAGAGACCTTACGGCTTTTTGCCAGCTTTTTTAATATGGGAATGCAAAGAGTCAATGAAATTATTAAAATTACAGGGCTTGAAGAAAAGCGAAAGTCATATGTTGTAAACCTTTCAGGAGGACAGAGACAAAGACTTGCAATAGGTATTGCTCTGATAAACACTCCTGTTATTCTTCTTCTTGATGAACCGACAACAGGACTTGATCCTAATGCCCGTCGCGAAATCTGGGATATTTTGAAAAAACTGAAAGAGGTGTCAGAAACTTCTATGATCCTTACTACTCATTATATGGAGGAAGCTGAAAAACTTTGCGATTATATAATTATTATGGATAATGGTGTTATCCTTCGTGAAGGTACTATTCACCAGCTGCTTGAAAAAGAAAAAACACTTGATGATCTCTTTGTTTCATTGACCGGCAGAAGGATTTATGAATAAAATAATCAGAATAAGGCAGTTATGGCTGCTAACCTCATCTCTGTTTCTTGAGATTATCCGTGAACCCGGAGTCTTGTTCTGGGGTATTTTATTCCCGATATTAATGTCGCTTGGACTTGGTCTTGCTTTTACCAAAAAAGCTGATATCATCCGAAAGGTGGCAGTGATTGCTCCATCTGACCCGGTTGGATCAGACAGTTCAGATTTGATGATTTTTCTTGAGAACAAATGTGAAAAGAATGCTGATGGTATAAAGAATGATTATCAGTGGAAATATGAATTAAAAGATGATAAGCTTGGAAATGCAGTTTTTCTTTTTTACAAACTTGACTGGGACAGAGCAATGCTGCTCCTGAAAAGAGGAACTGTAAACCTGATTCTAAAGATAAACAATAAACAAACCGAATATCATTTTGATCCTGTCAACTCGGATGCTGAATTGATTTATCTTAAACTAACCAGTCTGATCGGATCCGGAAAAATTCTGCCTGCAGGGAATAATCTGGAAATCAAGCCACTTACAGTTACCGGAACAAGATATATTGATTTCCTGGTGCCCGGATTGATAACCCTGGGGGTTATGATGTCAACAATGTGGGGCATCAGCTATGGGATAATTGAAAAACGATCGAAGAAGCTTCTCCGGAGGCTGGTTGCCACTCCAATGAAAAAGTCTCATTTCCTCATTGCTCTGATAACAGTCAGAATAACAATGAACTATATCGAAGCTCTTGTTCTCCTGATCTTTGCCCTGCTCACCTTTAATTTGCAAATCCAGGGAAGTATCACTGCCCTGATACTTTTGTTTCTTGCAGGAAATATATCATTCGCGGGTATTGCAGTATTTGTTTCCTCGCATACATCAAATACAGAAGTCGGAAACGGTTTGATCAATGCTGTTGTTATGCCAATGATGGTTTTGTCGGGCATATTTTTCAGCTACCATAATTTCCCCGACTGGAGTATCTCTGTAATTCAGAAGCTTCCACTTACAATGCTGACTGATGGAATCAGAAGTATATTCAACGAAGGAGCCGGTTATCAGGAAGTTGCTATACCTATTTTAATACTTGCTGCAACAGGTGCTATATTCTTCGGAATTGGACTGAAGATATTCAAGTGGTATTAAGCTATTTACTCTTTCTAATATCAAAGAATAAAACAAATTTTAAACTTCATATTTACATTTTTAAACAATATATCTCGTCAGTCTGATGGATGACGCCGATCTGGTGAAAAAGTTAAGAGCAGGCGATAAATCTGCTTTCAACGAATTAGTGATGCTTTATGCAAACAGGGTATTGAATACCTGTTACAGATTTTTGTTAGATATAAAAGATGCAGAGGATGTTTCACAAGAGGTCTTCATAGAGATATATCAATCAATAAAATCATTCCGCGGCCATTCACAACTATCTACATGGATTTATAGAATTGCTGTAACAAAGAGCTTGGATGAAATTAAAAAACGAAACCGTAAAAAACGCTTTTCTGCTATTGGAAGGGTGCTTCATCTTGATGAGGTAGCAAACTCGGTTTCCGGGGGACCGATGCCGGATAAGTCTATTCAGGAAAATGAAAAAATGAATGAAGTAATGCAGGCATTAAATACTTTGCCGGATAATCAGAGAGTTGCATTCACTCTAAGTAAAATTGAAGGCTATAATAATCCGGAAATAGCTGAAATTATGAATACATCAATAGAGGCGGTGGAATCCCTGATATATCGAGCCAGAAAGACCTTAGGCCATAAGCTTGAACTTATTCTGAAAAAATAAGCTGCATTGGCGCCGGATAATAAAATATTAATCGTCAAAATACAAAAGTCTTTAAATGAAAGATTCACCAATTGAACAAAAAGTCCTGCAAAAGCTAAAGGAGTTTGAATCCCTGGGAAATATCCAGACTCCTGAAGGCTGGAATCAATCTTTAATGAACAGACTTGGCTCTGTAAAGCCCTTTTCAGCAACAATAATACCATCAGCCAGATTTGCGTTTGCGGTTTTGTTTCTTATTTTAATTAATATTGGTTTTGTACTTACAGGGATGATCAGAAATTCGTCTCAGACTCTCCACAGAGATAGAGATCTGGGAGTTATATCAGTAGAATTATTAAGTAATCCGGTTTCAATAAACGATTGACCTATGGACATTTTCACACAGAAGAAACTATTGATGCGTATCATTATTTTGCTTACAGTATTAAATCTCACTTTAATAGGATTTTTTTTATGGAGGGATTTTTATCACAGACCTCCGCCTATTGAAAATCCAAAAAATCCTCGTGACATAACTGCCATTTTGAAGAGAGAATTGAACTTGACGAAGAGTCAGGTGGAACAGATAAAAAATCTTCGTTCG
>Ga0113563_10000518_pt1 | contig 18848 bp, 19 predicted proteins | sample Mud3Dept3metaG_FD_80117 | JGI IMG/M metagenome (GOLD analysis project Ga0113563, IMG submission 80117) | Freshwater wetland microbial communities from Ohio, USA, analyzing the effect of biotic and abiotic controls - Mud 3 Core 4 Depth 3... | ecosystem: Environmental > Aquatic > Freshwater >...
ATGTCGATCCCGGAAAAGATACAAACAGGACCGTTGTAACATTTGTAGGCAATCCTGAGGCTGTATCCGAAGCAGCATTCATGGCGGTAAAGAAGGCGTCTGAGTTAATTGATATGTCGAAACACCATGGTGAGCATCCGCGAATGGGTGCTACAGATGTCTGCCCTTTTGTACCTGTTACAGGTATCTCCATGGAAGAAACAGTTGAAATTGCCAGAATGGTGGCTGAAAGGATCGGCAGAGAGCTGAAAATTCCCGTTTACTGTTACGAGAATGCTGCATTTGAGGAAAAACGAAAAAACCTTGCAAACTGCAGAGCAGGAGAATATGAGGGATTGAAGAAAAAACTTACGGATCCTGAATGGAAACCGGATTTCGGACCGGCAGTTTTTAACGAAAGATCCGGTGCAACAGCAGTTGGTGCACGGGATTTCCTGGTGGCATTCAACATAAACCTGAATACTACCTCAATACGCCGGGCAAACGCTATTGCTTACGATGTAAGGGAAAAAGGGAGAATAATCAGAAATGCGAAAGGAGAGGAGATAAGTTTACCGGGTACACTTAAAAGTGTCAAAGCAATCGGCTGGTATATTGAAGAATACGGTATTGCACAAATTTCAATGAACCTGACAAACATATCGGTTACCCCGGTTCACATTGCTTTTGATGAAGTATGCAGGAAAGCCGATGCAAGAGGAGTCAGGGTAACCGGATCGGAACTTGTCGGTCTGATACCTCTTAAAGCAATGACAGATGCCGGGAAATATTTCCTTGAAAAACAGCAAAGATCACTTGGAGTGTCTGATTATGAGCTTATTAAGATAGCTGTTAAATCACTTGGATTAAATGATATTCATCCGTTTATTCCTGAAGAAAAAATAATAGAATACGTCATGGCAGAAAAAGGGAAAAGAGAACTTATTGGTTTAGACCTGAGAGCGTTCATGGAGAAAGTTGCCTCGGAATCTCCTGCACCGGGTGGCGGTTCAGTTTCGTCATATATAGGTGCTCTTGGTGCCGCTCTCGGTACTATGGTCGCTAATTTATCGGCTCATAAAAAAGGCTGGGATGACCGGTGGAAAGAATTCTCCGATTGGGCCGTCAGGGGAAAAGAGATCCAGAACAGGCTTTTAGAGCTTGTTGATGAGGATACAGACGCATTCAATAAAATTATTGAAGCTCACAGGCTTCCAAAAAAATCAGAGGAGGAACAGAAAGCCAGGAATGCTGCTGTCAGGGAAGCTACTATGAATGCTATTATGGTGCCATTTAAAGTAATGGAAACAGCATTTTCAGGTTTCGAACTTATAAGAGAAATGGTCGAAAATGGCAATCCAAGTTCAGTGACTGATGCAGGTGTTGGCGCATTGGCTCTTAGCACATGCATACGAGGAGCGTTTCTGAATATTAAAACCAATGCTGCCGGAATGAATGACCAGGTTTTTATAAAAGATATTATTTCGAAAGGAATTGAAATTGAAAAAAAGACTCTCAGGGAAGAAGAAGCGATACTGAAAATAGTTGAATCAACTATAACCAGACAACAGAAATTATAACTGTTCGACCGGATTAATTATTATTGACTTTTGTCTGTGAGGTTCAAACCAATATGCGCCTGATCGTCCTCAAATGATGCGAGTACCCTTGTATTTCCTGCTTGAATATACCCTGGTGATCAATTGAATCTATCCTTACTCTGCCTGAGGAATGTATTACCAGACCTCTTGAAAGAATCATACCAACATGGCTTATTTTACCGCGTTCATTATCAAAAAACACCAGGTCACCGGGTTTTGTTTCATCAATAAAACTTATAGCTTCGCCTGTCTCTGCCTGCATCCAGCTGTCACGGGGGATAATTTTCCCATGGATCTTGTACACAAGTTGAGTAAATCCTGAGCAATCGATACCTGAAGGAATGCGTCCTCCCCAGATATAGGGGCTGTTCATGAATTTCATTCCTGTGTCAGTCAGTGAACCGGTAGCATTAATAAAAGCATTTACAAAATCGCTGCCGGTATAATAAATATGGTCACCTACGGTAAAAGTATGTTTTTCAAAATCAGGACTATAAATCTCGCAGCCTGCTTCAAGTATCAGTTTTGTTTTGTCGTTTTTATGGCATAATAGTGATCTGTTCAATACATGACTATTGGTATCGCCCTGATCCTCAGTTTGCTGAAGATGATTAAGATCTATCCATCCCTGATAATTATCAAACTCCGTTCTGATTTTTAACCAGTGGTCAACCTGATCGAGGATTAAATACTTCTCGCCAAACAGCACCTGGCTGAGCATTTCCGACCTGTGAGAAGGCCCCAGCCGTAACGGTACAAAAACATTCTCACATATATACCGCTTCATAATAAAAAGATTTTTATCAAAAGTACTATTTTTACCCTTGAAAACCTGATCCGTATAATGGAAGCAATAAAATCAGAGAAAACTAATTTTCCGAAAGTAAATAAGACTTTTTCTATTCTTATGCTTTTTCTGGCCAGCATTGCTGCCGTTGTAATTATCCTTACTCATGAAAAGCAGATAAGCAAACTTGCATTTGGAGGAACCGCAGTGGTAGTTACTTTATGCTATCTCGTGCTTTATCTTTTCCTGCTTCACTTCAGGTATGAAGTACTGCAGGTTATCCGCAAAACATTTTTTATTCTGCTGGCCATATTAATATTTCTTTTTATCACCAGAGTGGTTTCAGATCGTACTTCGGGAAACATGATCTTTCTTGTGCCATTTGCCGTAATACCAGTGATTATCAGGACCTTCTACGATTCAAGAATGGCCCTGTTCATTCTGCTAATAACAATAATGCTTGCCGGATTTATGGTGCCCCAACCATTTGAATTTATTCTTATGAGCTTTATATCAGGGATGGTGGCAATCTTTACCCTGACAAATAATTTCAGGAAGAGCAGACTTTTTTTTACTGCATTTATGGTTTTTCTGACATATTCTGTATTGTACACGGGAATCACCTTATTGGAGTATGGAGATACCAGCAAGGTTCATATGTCTGATTATATACTTTTTGCCGGTAACGGATTTCTTATACTTATAGGTTTCCCTCTAATATTTATTTTCGAACAGAAGTTCCTGCTTATCTCAAATGCAACATTGCTTGAACTGGGAGATACTAACCAGCCATTACTCAGAAAGCTGGCTGATGAAGCACCGGGTTCGTTTCAGCACTCACTCCAGGTCGCCCACCTTGCTGAAGAAGCTGCCAGGGTGATTGGTGCAAATATGCTGCTTGTGCGTACAGGCTCTCTTTACCATGATATTGGGAAAATTGCTAATCCACAATACTATATTGAAAATCAAGAAAATGAGATTAGCCCGCATGAGAAGCTCAATCCAAAGGATAGCGCCAGGTTAATAATAAATCATGTTAAAAACGGTGTCGTGCTTGCCAAGAATTACAAGATCCCTATCCAGGTTATTGACTTTATTCGCACCCATCACGGAACAACTGTAGCCTATTTCTTCTACAAGAAATATGTTGACCTTCATTCCGGAGAACCAGGTGCGGAAAAAGCATTTACTTATCCTGGCCCCAGGCCATTTTCTAAAGAGACAGCAATTGTAATGATGGCTGATGCTGTAGAAGCATCTTCCAGGAGTCTGTCAAAATATACCGAAGAAGGTATAAGTGAACTGGTTGAAAGAATCATATATATTCAGGAACAGGATGGCCAGTACTCAGATGTACCTCTTACCTACAAAGATATTTCCGATATCAAGACAGTTTTTAAGAAGAGACTATCAACTATTTATCATGTACGGATTGCTTATCCCGAAAGGATTTAGCGCATATCGATGACTTCAGCATCCTTATATTTCTCAGGTTGAAAAGTAAATGTTCCGGATTCAGGGACCTTTTTCAGGTTGTATTCTTTTACGATCAGGTTGATTGTAACTCCGTCTCTTCTCTTATATTCAAGACTACTCAGATTCATGGAAGGTTTCAAAATAGAAAGTCTTACCCTGATCAGTTCATTTTTCAGATCAACAGGATACAGGTCAATTAAATAAGAATCAGACTTCTCTTCAACAAGCCTGCATTTATAGCCGTTCTTATACATAGTAAAGACAGATGAAGGGCGACTTTGGAAAGAATTATCCTTTTTATCTGGCCTGGTTATAGTAACCTCTTGTTCTGCAGGCAGGTAACTCCACGAAGTTTCACCATCAAACCATATTATATTATCAGGAAGAACAAGCTTATAGCTGTTTTTGCTCAGAATAACCGATCCGGTAATAGAGTCTATCGAATTCTCGATCTGGTCAGTATTGACGAGCAGAAAGCTCATTGAGACGGAAGGAGCAGCAGTAGCTGTGGTAGAGAACTTGTCGAGGATATTTATTGCTTTTGGATCATTTTGTCCCCGGACATTTATTATAGCAAGTATGTAAATAAATACAACAAAGGAAATCTTCTTCATTAATACTGTTTTATTCTAGGTTCTTCAAAATCTGTTCCAAAACCATCATATCAGAGCAGAGAACATCTCTGGCTTTGCTTCCTTCGAAAGGTCCGACAATTCCTGCAGCTTCGAGCTGGTCGATTATCCTGCCTGCCCTGTTGTAGCCGATGGAGAGTTTTCTCTGGATTAGTGAGGTTGAACCCTGCTGATGCTGTACTACCAGTCGTGCTGCATCATCAAACATCGGATCTCTTTTTTTAAGGTCGACGTCAAGAACGCCTGCATCACTATCATCGATATATTCAGGAAGATGCATTGCATCGGGATAACCCTGCTGTGATCCGATGAATTCTGTAAGCTGCTCAATCTCAGGAGTATCAATGAAGGCACATTGCACTCTAACAGGCTCACTGCCCGAGGAAACCAGCATATCACCACGGCCTACCAGCCTGTCGGCGCCTGTAGCATCAAGTATTGTCCGGGAATCGATTGATGAGAAAACACGGAATGCAATTCGGGTAGGGAAATTGGCTTTGATAAATCCCGTTATAATATTTGTTGACGGCCGCTGAGTCGAAATTATAAGATGTATTCCGATGGCCCGTGCCAGCTGTGCCAGCCTGCCAATCGGGCCTTCAATTTCGCGGCCCGCCGTCATTATAAGATCGGCAAATTCATCAATAATTAATACGATATAGGGCAGATATTTGTGGCCTTTCTCGGGATTAAGCTTGCGGGAAATAAATTTTTCGTTGTACTCTTTAATGTTGCGTGACTGGGCTCCCTTAAGCAGCTCAAGCCTGTTATCCATCTCTATGCATAACGAATTTAAAGTTTTGATAACTTTTTGAGTGTCAGTAATTATGGCATCCTCTTCTCCTGGAAGTTTTGCCAGGAAATGACGTTCGATCTTTGTGTACAGCGGCAGTTCAACTCTCTTGGGATCAATAAGAACGAATTTTATTTCAGCAGGATGTTTTTTATAAAGTATCGAGGTGATTATGGCGTTTATTCCGACTGATTTACCCTGTCCTGTAGCACCGGCCACCAGCAGGTGAGGCATTTTAGTCAGATCAATAATATATGGATCGTTGGTAATTGTCCGTCCAAGGGCAAGTGCTATATCGAATTTAGTCTCCTGGAAGGCTTTGGATGTTATGAGAGAACGCATCGAAACCATTTCAGGCTTTTTATTCGGGACTTCAATACCCACAGTACCTCTTCCGGGAATAGGAGCTATGATCCTGATACCCAATGCAGAAAGATTGAGTGCAATATCATCTTCCAGTGATTTGATTCGTGCCAGCCTGACCCCTCTTTCAGGTACTATTTCATATAATGTCACTGTAGGTCCGACTGTGGCTGAAATCTGCCTTATATTGATTTTATGGTCTCCGAGGGTCTTGATAATATTTTCCTTGTTTTCAAAAACCTCTGTATTGTCAAAAGCGCTTTCAGACTTATGCTCCTTGAGAATTGAGACAGGGGGAAATTTATATCGCGAGAGATCAAGGCGGGGATCATAATCCTCCATAATCTGGGTCACCTCCTCATCCGATAAAATATCATTTACTTCAGGTTTGGTGATGTTTATATCGACTGTGGTTTTTTCTTTTGTTACCGGCTTATCTTTATCAAGTTCATGAATAAGAGATCCGGTCTGCTGAGTGATTTTTTCGGTTTCATCAGCATCGATGATACGTGTCCTGTTTTTTACAAAGAATTCAACTTTTTCTTCACCCGGCTTATCTTCATCAGTGTTCAGTCCACTGTGCAGAACTGTTGTGACTACATCTGTACCTGGCACTTCTGCCATTGATTGCTCGTCTTTAGCAGGATTTAAAAATTTCAACAGCGAAAGCAGATTTATTTTAAATGACGAAGGATGAACTTTTAATGCGAAAATAAGATAGATAATCGTTATCAGGCCAATAAGAATTCCAGTACTTATTTTACCCATGAAAGCATTCAGCCATCTTGTGATAATATAACCCTGAGCTCCGCCCGGACCGCTTATCAGATAACCTCCCGAAAGGCCAAAAATATATCCGAGTACCAGGGAAAGAACTATAGTTGCAAAAGTGAATTTTGCGACAAGACTCCAGAGTTTAAGTTTTGGAAAATTAAGCAGGTATAAACCAACTGTGCCGAATATCAGTGGTATAAAAAAGGCACCATAACCAAAACCATATCCGATAATCATTTTTGCAAAGAAATGCCCGCTTTTCCCTGACCAGTTCTTAACGGCGACTTCCGGTCCCGAAACAATATCTGAATCAGGCAGGCTCTGGTCTGTTCTCCACCAGAAAAGGTAAGCAATGCAGGCAAGCAGAAGATATAATGCAAAACCCGTAATCAGGATTCCGATGACAAATTTAATCCTTTCATCAGTTGAAATAGATTTTCGTTTAGATGAATCCTTTACATTTTTAACAGTTTTTTTCGGACTATCTTCCTTCTCCTTATTCATAAATAAGCTAAAAAATGCAACGCAAAGGTAATAATTTTGAACCTCTGGCAATTCCGGGGGAAATTGATTTTATAAACAATTGCGGGATTTGACTAACAATGCTTTAAACGAGGATATGGCCGATTTATTACACGAATTTTATATGAATCCCGGATATGCCGACCGTTGACAGGTAATATAAATTCAGAGAGTTATTAATTTGTTTATAAACTTATTTATCTCATCCTTTGAGACTCTCAGGTATTGTTCCCTTCTTTCAAATGTTTTGTCAGGGATTTCTTTTTTATAGACTGTTTCGGCATCAAAATGCATTTCAGTTGTACCCAGTAAAAAGAAAAAACTCATAAGAACTCCGTCTATCTCACTGAATGGTGTAGCATTATTCGGATTCCTGACATTTATCTCATTGGTGTACCAGATTTGGTAAACCTTTTTCCTGTCAGACGGGAAGGTGACTTCAGCATTTTTACAATTAAAACCGCAAATAACTTCCGTCCTGTTAGTTTTTCTGATTTCTATTCCGCTCATAGCATCAAATCCCGGATGTGATTCTCCAGGCATTGAGGAATAATAATATTTCCATGTCAGCAGGCTGATATATGTGTCATAAATATCTTCTTCCGGATTGGACAGATTTAGTATCCCGGAATTACCGAATGGAGCCGAAATATCAAACAGGATTTTATCATTTTTGAATGAAACGATCAGGTTTCTGGGCATGACCTCCCTTGGCATAATACCAACATTACCCATATATTCAATGGTATAATGGATCTCGCCTTGGTTAATATTTTTTTCACCCTTGTTCCTGCAGGAGTACCCTGTTATTGCGATAATCAACACAATGAACAATCCGGAACTGAATCTCACTGATCTCGTTTTTTTATGAATTATGTAAATGTAACATTTTTTTTTAATTTCATTTCCCGGCGCTGATAAATATGAGAAGTGACAGAATTTTATTAGCTGTTAAACAGTAATTTTGATATCTGCATGTTGATGTGAACAGCATCAGGATTCTACTGGAAATAGTTTAAATTTGATTCATTGATAATTTTATAATATTCAGATATTTAGTACATTGGTGATCAAACATAAATAATTGAAGCTAATATGAAAAAGAAATTAGCAGTAGTAGCCCTGGGAGGCAATGCGTTATCAAGAGGGGACCAGGCAGGGACTATCGATGAACAGGAACAGAACACCACCGAGACACTGGAAAACCTGATTTTTTTAATCAGGGAAGGTTACGACCTGGTCATCACACATGGAAACGGACCTCAGGTTGGCAATATTCTGATGCGAAACGATGCAGGAGAACAGGTATATAATATAGCACAGATGCCGGTCGATATCTGTGTCGCTGATTCACAGGGTGGAATCGGATACATGATTGAACGAATGTTCAGAAATGTTCTCAATAAACACAAAATTGACAGAAATGTAGTATGTATTGTCACATCAGTAATCGTGGATATAAATGATCCGGCTTTTAACGATCCGCAGAAACGGATCGGTAAGATATATACCAGGGAGCAGGCAGACGAACTTGCCTTAAGAAAAGGATGGCTTTTCAGGGAAGATGTCAAAAATACCGGCGGATACAGGCGTGTCGTTCCATCACCTGTACCTAAAGATATTATGAATCAGTCTATTATACGGGATCTGGCCTGTAAAGGTAACATAGTTATTGCTGCAGGTGGCGGAGGAATTCCTGTTTATATTGATGAAAAAAATGATGTAAGACCTGCTGAAGCAGTTATCGATAAAGATCTTGCTTCGTCTCTGCTGGCTTCCCTTATTGGTGCTGACGAGTTCTATATTCTTACTGATGTACCGTATATCTACATAAATTATAAAAAACCTGATCAGGAGGTTAAAGAATTTCTGAATTATGCAGACGCTCTGAAATATCTAAATGAAGGCCAGTTTGCCAAAGGAAGTATGGCCCCTAAAGTTCAGGCTTGTCTGAATTTTATTAAGCAGGGAGGCAGAATGGGAGTGATCACTGAGGCTTTCAAACTTGCTGATGTGAAATATGGATCAAAGATCACAATGGAATACGAAGATGACAGGAGGTAGAAGCAGGCGTCAGGCGTCGGGCGTCAGGAAATAGGTTATTAGTTATTAGGTTATTAGGTTATTAGGTGATTTGGTCATTAATACTCAGCCCATTATTATTTTATTACTTTTACATTTTTAATTTTCGTTATCATTATTCCATATATTATGAAAATTAATCTTTACAAAAGGCATTTCCTTAAACTCCTGGACTTTACACCCGAAGAAATAATTTACCTTCTTAATCTTTCTTCAGAGCTGAAAAAGGCGAAAAAGTCAGGGAAAGAAGTACAATATCTGAAAGGTAAAAACATAGCACTTATCTTTGAAAAATCTTCAACCAGAACCAGATGTGCCTTTGAAGTTGCAGCTTATGACCAGGGGGCAAGTGTCACATATCTCGGACCAAGCGGCTCGCAAATAGGACATAAAGAGTCGATGAAAGATACTGCAAGGGTGCTTGGAAGAATGTACGATGGCATTGAGTACCGGGGCTTTGGACAGAAGATAGTTGAAGAGCTTGCTGAAAACGCAGGTGTCCCCGTCTGGAACGGACTTACCAATGAGTTTCATCCTACGCAGATACTGGCCGATTTCCTTACTATGACCGAACACTCTGTTAAACCTCTTAATGAGATGGTATTATGTTACCTTGGTGATGCACGTTACAATATGGGAAACTCCCTTATGGCAGGTTCTGCAAAAATGGGAATAGATTTCAGGATTGCTGCTCCGGTAGCTTACCAGCCATCAAAAGACCTGATAGCAAAATGCAGAGATGTTGCTTTGAGAACAGGCGCAAAAATATTTATTACTGAAAATGTTGATGAAGCTGTAAAAGGAGCAGATTTTCTTTATACGGATGTCTGGGTATCAATGGGTGAACCCGATTCAGTCTGGGAAGAAAGGATCAGGTTGTTAAGACCTTATCAGGTAAATATGTCAGTAATAAGAAAAACCGGAAATCCTGATGTAAAATTCCTTCACTGTCTTCCGGCATATCATAACCGGGAAACAAAAGTAGGAGAGGAGATATTTAAAAAATATGGACTTGATGGAATGGAAGTGACCGAAGATGTATTTGAATCAAAGCACTCTATTGTATTCGATGAAGCTGAAAACCGTCTGCACACAATAAAAGCAGTAATGGTAGCAACACTGGGATCATTGAGGTAAGCGCTCAGGGCTCAGAGCTCAGAGCTCAGAGCAGAAGAACTAATTCCATTTGCCCTGAGCCCTGCGCCATTAAGCAATCAACTCCTTTACAAAGTAGAAAGTCATAATAAACGAAACTGCTAGCTTCATGCCGATACCGGTAAGAAAACCCAGCAGGCTGCCGAAACCTGCTCTGACAGCATACTTCATATCGTCTTTAAAGATAAGCTCTCCGACAATTGCTCCTATCAGGGGTCCGATAATAATACCCACCGGTCCAAGAAACAAACCAATAATCAGTCCAATAGTGGCTCCTCTGGTCCCGTATTTTGATCCGCCAAATCTTTTTGTTCCCCAGATGGGTACAATATAATCCAATATTGATACTACAATAGTCATAACGGCAAGTATTATCAATCTTTTGGAAGAAAACTGGCCGACACGTGATACATGGAGCAATATCAATCCCAGATAGCTGAGCGGGGGTCCTGGCAAAACAGGTACAAGGCAACCGATTATACCGATCACCATCAGAATAATCCCTAATATAAGGAGAACATAATCTGACATCCGGAAGGTTTATTCAGAGGGGACAAATTATTTATCCCCAAGGTCTTCAAACTCTATGTTTGTAAATTCTTGAGTCGAAAGTGTCTCTTTTTCAGCACTCTCTTTTATATCTGATGAAGATGAGGAATTCTTAACTTCATTTCTGCCATTATCAATAAACTCAACGGCATTCTTTAATCCTTCCGTAAATTTTTCAAAGTCTTCTTTGTAAAGAAAGATCTTATGTTTTTCATAAAATACTTTTCCTTCCTTACCTAAACGCTTCTTGCTTTCAGTAATGGTAAGATAATAATCATCCTTCCTGGTAGCTTTTACATCGAAAAAATAAGTTCTTTTTCCGGCACGTACGACCTTAGTAAAAATTTCTTCTTTCTGGTTCTTTCCCTCACTCCCGTTTACATCTTCTTTGATTCCTGTTTCTTCTTCCATTTCCAAGTCAGTTAATGTTAGGGGTTTAATACATATTGTCAAATGTAACAATTATTTTATCAAATCAAAACTGAGCTCAAAATTTGTCCCGAAATTTTATGAAGTTGTTTTGAGGGTAATGGAAAAAGCTTATTTTTGCACCGGAAAAAACTGATGTTCTTTACAGATGATAAGCAGAAGATTATTACGCATAAAAGCACTGGCAGCTCTTTATGCTTTTAACCGCAGGGAGGATGAAGATCTGGTCAAAGCTGAAAAGGAGCTAATGTTCAGCATAGAAAAAACGTACGATCTTTATCATTACCTTATGCTTCTCGTCCTCGAAATAGCCGATATTGCCTCTGAAAAGATTGATCAGGCTCTCCAGAAGAAAGTTCCCACGGCTGAAGATTTAAATCCTAATCGTCGTTTTGTCGATAATATAGTCATTTCTCAGCTCAGAAATAATCGCGCTTTTAAAAAATATATTTCAGACTCAAAAATGTCCTGGGTGAACTTTCCTCATATACCTCGGATCCTCTATACCAAAATGATGACCTGGAGCTCCTGCGGGGAATACATGAGTTCAGACGATAGGAGTTATCAGTCTGATAAAAAATTCATTATAAGACTTATCGCTGACCTCTTCGCCAACTCTGAAGACCTCCTTAATTGTCTCGAAGAACAAAGTATCTATTGGAATGACGATATGGAATATGTCATGGTGATGGTTGAAAAGACACTTAAGAAATTCAAACCCGATTCAAAAGAGAATACTGCGCTTATGCCATTATTTAAGAATATGGAGGATGAAGAATTCGTCAGATTATTATTCAGAAAAACAGTGCTTAACAACAAAAAATATTCTGAAATTATTAATAGCAATACCACAAATTGGGAAGTAGACCGCATTGCTCTGATGGATATTCTTGTAATGCAGCTTGCTATAACAGAAATCCTTGAATTCCCTGAAATCCCTGTCAAAGTGACACTTAATGAGTATATTGAAATAGCAAAATACTATTGTACTTCAAAAAGCAGTACATTTGTCAACGGAATACTGGATAATATAGTTAAAGAAATCCGCACAAAAGGTCTCCTTAATAAGCACGGCAGGGGATTACTTGGAGAACCACAGGAAAAACAGAACTGAATACTGGATAAAAAATTCTATGATAAAAAACATAAATTTAATTGTACTCATTTTAGTTTTTACAGTTACCGGTTGCGGAAGTAATTCACGGAAAGGAAATAATACTGTTGATTCTCAGGCTTCTGATACAGGAAAAGCCGTTATCAGCTTTACTGAATATGAACATAATTTTGGGAAAGTGAATGCGGGGGAAAAAGTCGGATGTATCTTCAGTTTTCGGAATACCGGCACTTCACCACTGGTAATAAACTCAGCTTCAACGAGCTGCGGTTGCACTGTATCTAAATATAACAAAAAACCAGTTTTACCGGGGAATGAAGGTTCTCTTGAAGCTATCTTTAATACTGCAGGTTATAATGGCATTCAGTCTAAAACCATAACTGTCCAGACAAATGCTACCGTACCTGTAGTACTGCTCAAAATAACTGCTGAAGTAATAACAAATAATAATAATTAATATTAAACGCGATGATCAATTTATCTTTTTTGAATGTACTGGGTCAGCAATCAGCTGCAACCGGCCAGAGTAATCCATTAATTACTTTCCTGCCACTGATACTTGTCTTTGTTGTTTTCTATTTCTTTATGATCAGACCTCAGATGAAGAAACAGAAAGATATGAACAACTACAGAAGCACCCTGAAGAGGGGTGATAAAATTATTACAACCGGAGGACTCTATGGAAGGGTCTACGAAGTAAAAGATAACTACATAATGATGGATGCAGGAGGCGATATTAAGCTTAAAGTCGATAAAAATGCTGTGCTTAAAGATCCTTCAACTGACGAATAAAACTGACATCTGATCATATACCCTTAATGGATAAAACAGGCGCGATACGGTCGGAAAACTTTGCGAAAAAGGGAGCAGGTTCTGCCAGAAGGAATGTCATTATTTTTATGTTCTTCCTTTTACTCTCATTTATTTTCTGGTATCTTAACTCCCTTGGGAAAAATATTGAAACCGATATCAGGTATCCTGTAAGGTTCATTAACATCCCGAAAAACAAGATAATAGCAGAAGAGAAACCTGCCAGGTTAAACCTGTTTTTCAGCGGTCCCGGATATTCAATTCTCAGACTTAAAATATCAGCTAACAGTGCTCCTTTCGTAATTGATTTTTCGAAAGTCCCTTACAAACCTCTTCATGATAACAAACAATCTGATTATTATATTGTTACATCAGGCTTGATCCAGAATTTTAATTCACAGCTAAAATCTGTGTGCAAGATCACTTCAGTAAAACCGGATACATTATTTTTCACTTTAAATTAAGATACTGGGGAATATTGCGAATTTTATTTAATTAACCCAAGTTGCTATTATTGATTTTTATATAAAAACTGATCAACGAATGATGATTAACGATTTAAGATTTATGAAGGATAAAATCATAATATAATGATATTCAATAAGATAACAAATATATCTTATATTCTTAAATCAAAAATCGTTAATCCTTGTTCCTAAATCCTTGCATTTATTAATATCTGGCAACTTAAGTTAATTACTAAGCCAGTTTTTGGTATCAATAAAGATCATCAGTAAACCTGATGAAAGAAGCCGGAAGAGGAATGAAACTAGGAATTACAGGTGGTATCGGCAGCGGTAAAACATGCGTCTGCAGGGTATTTAATATCCTGGGAATACCTGTATTTTCTGCAGATTCTGAAGCCCAGAAGATAATGAATAATGATCCGGATATCAAAAGGGGAATAAATAAAATCGCCGGTAAAAACCTTTATTCCGGCGGAAACCTTGACCGCAAAGAGCTGGCTTTACTTATTTTTAATGACAAGGACCTGCTTCGGAAAGTTAATTCTCTGGTCCATCCTGTTGTATTTCAGCGTTTTAATAGTTGGGCGGAAATTCAGACCACTCCTTATGTTATAATGGAAGCAGCAATATTATTTGAAAGCGGAGCTTCAGAACTCGTCGACAGAGTAGCAACAGTCATTGCACCGGTTGAAGAAAGAATTGAAAGAGTAACCCAAAGAAACCAGCTTTCAAGGGATCAGGTAATGGACAGAATAAAAAACCAGATGGATGACAAGGAGAGAATTAAAATGTCGGATTATGTAATAGACAATGCCGAAAATAAAATGATTATACCTGCAATTCTTAAAATACATGAAGACATTTTGAATCATTTAAATTCCTGATTCGCAATATGGGAAATTTTGGTAAATGGATCGGCGGTGGCCTTGGATGGGTAATGGGAGGTCCTATTGGCGGACTTCTGGGATTTCTTGTCGGATCAATGATCGATAGTACAACAATCAGTACTTCCACCTATTCTCAGGGTAGAGCCAGAACAACTCCCGGTGCTTTCGGAGTCAGCCTTCTCGTCCTGATCGCTGCAGTAATGAAAGCAGACAATAAGGTAGTTAAATCCGAACTCGAATATGTAAAACAGTTTTTTATCAGACAATTTGGAGTAGATTCTGCCGCTGAAGCCACAGTGATGCTCAGAGATATTCTGAAGCAGAATATCCCCCTTGAGAATGTCTGTCAGCAGATTGCAGGCAATATGGACTATTCTTCACGGTTGCAGCTGATGCACCTGCTGTTTAACGTATCCCTTGCCGATGGAGCAATGCATCCTTCTGAACTCGAGCTGATAGAAAAGATTTCCCGGTTCCTTGAAATCTCTTCTTCAGATTATCTTTCAATAAAGAATATGTTTGTTCCTGAGACAGATTCTTCCTACAAAATACTGGAAATTGATCCTTCAGCTTCAGACGATGAGGTTAAAAAAGCGTACAGAAGAATGGCAATGAAATATCATCCGGATAAGGTGAGTCATCTGGGGGACAATTTCAAGAAAACAGCTGAGGAGAAATTTAAAAAGGTTAACAAGGCATATGAACGGATCAAAAAAGATAGAAATATGCCATGAATACAATAAAAATTTATCTTATTGAATCGGACATTCCAATACAAGAATTAAATTTGCAGATAAAAGATAAACAATGGTATTAAAAGATATTCTGGCGATTTCAGGAGAACCTGGTCTCTTCAAATTCATTGCTCAGGGGAAAAATGCAATTATTGTTGAACATCTTGAAACAAAAAAGAGAAGCAGCGCATTTACTTCTGCCAGAGTGAGTTCGCTCGATGAGATTACGGTTTTTACGGAAAAAGAAGATATGCCTCTCGGAAAGGTTTTTGATCTTATTCACGAGAAGGGAAACGGCGGTCCGTCCATCGATTATAAAACCGAACCTGAAAAACTAAAAGCCTGGTTTGCAGAGATTTTACCTCAATATGACAGGGTAAAGGTTTATACCAGTGATATCAAAAAAATAGCACATTGGTATAATATTCTTCATACATTGAACCTTCTGGTAAAAGAAGAACCGGAAAAACCTGCAGAAGAGGAAACTAAAAAAGAAACTGGAACAAAAAAAGCTGATGCTGAAAAAGCTGAAGTAAAAAAGACAGAAAAAACGAAGAAGCCTGCTGCAAAGAAAAAGGAAAGTACTGCTGAAAAGAGCAAAACTCCTAAGAAGAAAAAGCCTTCAAAACCTGAAAGTAAATAAGACATCCGACATATTTATGAATTTTGGCGGTGCTGAAGTGATTTATGATTATGCCCGGTCAGGGATAATTATAGTTCCTGTGCCATATGATGATACAAGTACCTGGATGAAAGGTTCCGACAAAGGACCTGATGCAATCATGGAAGCCTCCGTCAATCTCGAGTTTTATGATGTTGAGACAGCAACAGAAGTTCATAAAAAAGGTATTCATACTATTGAACCGGTTCTTGAAAAGAGATCACCCGAAAATCTTGTTAATGCTGTATATGATAAGGTTTTACATCTCCTTAACGAAAATAAGTTTCCTGTAATTGTCGGTGGAAACCATACTGTCAGTATTGGTTCTGTCAAGGCATTCTCAGAACAATTCAGTAACCTGTCGGTACTGCAGCTTGATGCTCATTCCGACCTCAGGGAGAAATACGAAGGATCGCGTTTTAACCATGCATGCACCATGGCAAGGGTTCGTGAATTTGCACCGGTCGTTCAGGTCGGTATCAGGAGCATGTCGGTTGATGAATTACCTTATGCCGATGAAGACAGAATCTTCTATTCTCACGAGTTGTACTACGATAAAAACCTGTACGGGAGAGCTTTGGATAAGCTCACGGAGAACGTCTATATAACTATCGATCTGGATGTTTTCGATCCTTCACTTATACCCTCGACAGGCACTCCTGAACCTGGTGGTCCTGACTATTTTGAGCTGCTGCATTTCCTCAGGGATGTTGCAGCAAATAGAAAAGTTGTCGGTTTTGATGTTGTTGAATTATGTCCCTCACCTGAAAACAAAACATCTGACTTCATTGCAGCAAAGATCATTTATCAGCTGCTGAGTTATATTTTCAGATAACCCCCTATACCACTCTCTCACCAACTCGACCTCACCCCAAAGGAAGAGGGGCTTAAAAGATACATAGGATTTAGTCTACCCCGCTCTCTGTGGGAGCGGGGGATGAAAGGGGGTGAGGTAAAGAAATTGGGGTGAGGTTCTCAATCCTCCTTCTTTGCCTTCTCCCAGATTACATTCATTTCATCCAGACTCATATCGTGCAGTGAGATGCCTTTTGTAAGAGTCTCTTTTTCAAGGTAATTGAACCGTTTGATGAATTTTCTGTTTGTCTTTTCTAATGCTGCTTCCGGATCAATGCTATACAATCGGGAAGCATTTATCAGAGAAAACATTACATCACCCAGCTCTGATTCGATCTTTTCAGAATTATTATCCTTTATCTCGTTCTTAAGCTCTTTAATCTCTTCAATAACTTTATCCCATATCTGTTCCCGCTTTTCCCAGTCAAAACCAACACCCCTAACTTTTTCCTGGATTCTGTTGGCTTTAATTAATGCCGGCAATGAAGAAGGAACACCCGACAATACCGGTTTATAACCATTGTTTTCTTTTATCTTCAGATGTTCCCAGTTTTTTTCAACTTCAGAGGCACCTGAAACAATTACATCGCCAAACACATGAGGATGCCGGTAAATGAGCTTATCATTTATTCCTTTCAGAACATCGGCCATAGTAAAAGTTCCTTTTTCAGAACCGATTTTGGCATAAAAAACTACGTGAAGCATAAGATCACCAAGCTCATCTCTGATTCCATCATCATTATTTGAGAAAACTGCATCGGAGAGTTCATACGTCTCCTCGATTGTCAGCTTCCGGAGACTTTCATAAGTCTGTTTCATATCCCAGGGGCATGTTTTCCGGAGTTTATCAATAATGTCGAGGAGTTTTTCAAACTCTTCTGCACTTCTTTTTTTATCGTTCATCATTAAAAATATTAAAACAGACGGTTGGGAGAGACAATTCTGTTTGTCTTGTCAATTCTGACAACAGATCCCACACTGAGACTAAGTAATTCAGAAACATTTGCTCCGTTTATGGCGATTTCAAGGAGATCGAGTGAATTAAATCTAGCAAGCATCTCACCCACAGGTACATCGCTGTATTTTTGAACAATCTGATCGGTGTAATTTTTATTGCTTTGTATAAAAATATGGTACTCTTTTTCTTCAAAAACCCTGTCAAACACTTCCCTGGTGATATTGGAAATTGCGTTTCCATACGAGTCAATAAATATAATACTTCCGGTAATGACATCCTTATCTATTGTTGCTCTTAGAGGTACGCGCTCGCTGATATTCTTAAAAGGCTTTCCAATGTCCGAAAGTTTTTTGCCAGATACCAGTCCGGAAGCAGCTTTAACAAAAATATCAAGCTCATCAGAACCATCCTTGTAATTTAATTTTATTACCTCATCCGGATCAGTATTAAGGATAAGGCTGAAAATTCCATTATTTGTTCCGATAAAAAAATGTCCCTTTGCCTTAACAACCAGATAATCCTCATCTTTAACAGATTCTGAATGAACACATATTATATGTATGGTTCCCGGCGGATAATTATTAAAAGTATTTCTGACTACAAATGAAGCATGCAGAATGTTAAAGGCAGGAATATTATTGGCATTATCAATTATTGTAACTCCGGGACACATATCGCAGAGTTTCCCTTTTATTATTCCCTGATAAATATCTTCAGGCTTCCATTCTGTTGTCAATGTAATTACGGGCATAGGGAAAAAACTTAAGACAAAGATAATCTTCTATAGAAAAATAAGTTTACTTTGTATCGTTCCCTGAATCATTTTTTATGAACTTTTACCGGCTGATGGTTAATAACGATTAAGGGCATGAAGTGTCAACTATTTTAAAATTTCAATGACAGAGATAGTAATTTTTCTTGAGGATATAGATCCTGTCGTCTTCTTAGGCACCAATAATTCATTGCTTGATAAAATCCAGAGCTTCTTTCCCAAAATCAAGATACTATCGAGGGGGAATGAAATAAAATGTATTGGGGAGGAATCTGAGATCACTGTTTTTGCAGAGAAATTTAACGATCTTATAGAGTATTACCAGAAGTTTCATCGTCTCGATGAGCAAGACATCGAGAAATATTTCTTTGATGCTGAACATATGAAGTCGGCATCAAACGGTGAATTTGAGCAGGTCCTTGTTTTCGGTACCAGCGGTAAACCTGTC
>Ga0113563_10000519_pt1 | contig 18824 bp, 13 predicted proteins | sample Mud3Dept3metaG_FD_80117 | JGI IMG/M metagenome (GOLD analysis project Ga0113563, IMG submission 80117) | Freshwater wetland microbial communities from Ohio, USA, analyzing the effect of biotic and abiotic controls - Mud 3 Core 4 Depth 3... | ecosystem: Environmental > Aquatic > Freshwater >...
CAGATGATCATAAAATCCATACAGAATGGTGTTATGTACCACCAAACGTGGTGAGGGCAGTGAATATGACCCATCAATCAGGTGGACGCATAATCGCAGTAGGCACTACGAGTGTTCGAGCTTTAGAAAGCGCTGCACTTAGAGCTAGTGAAGCTTATGGTATAGTTACTTATGAGGGACCTACAGAGTTATTTATTCTCCCAGGGTTTCAATTTAAAATCGTTGACGGGATGATTACTAATTTTCACCTTCCTCGATCAACCTTGGTTATGTTGGTAAGCGCCTTTGTGGATCGAAGGAAACTTCTATCGGCTTATCAAGTTGCAAAAGATAGTGGATATCGATTCTACTCATTTGGTGATGCAATGCTTATTCTCTAACTAGGAGATGGATCATGCGTGCTGTGGATATCATCATAAATAAGCGAAATAAGCACGAATTAACCCAAGAAGAGATTCAATTCTTCATTGATGGTTATACAAAAGATGAAATACCGGATTATCAAGCCTCTGCTTTTGCTATGGCAACCTTGTTGAATGGGATGACGAACAAAGAAACAACAGATCTTACACTGGCAATGGCTAATTCTGGTGAGGTTTTAGATTTGTCCTCTGTTGTTCCAATCGCGGTTGATAAACATTCAACTGGAGGTGTTGGAGATAAGACAACCTTAGTTGTGGAACCTACAGTAGCTGCATGTGGTTTACCGGTTGGGAAAATGTCTGGTCGCAGTTTAGGATTCAGTGGAGGTACATTAGACAAGTTGGAATCGATCCCCGGATTTAAGACGAACTTAACTACCGATGAGTTCATCTCTCAACTGAAAAGTATAGGATTGGTTCTCACGGGTCAAACAGCAGATTTAGCACCTGCCGATGGTAAATTCTATGCTTTACGAGATGTGACTGGCACAGTTCAATCGATTCCACTCATTGCTTCGTCGGTAATGAGCAAGAAGATCGCTGCAGGAGCCCAAGCAATTGTATTGGATGTAAAAATTGGACGTGGCGCTTTTATGAAATCTCTTGAAGAGGGACGAGCTTTGGCAGAACTCATGGTTTCAATTGCAAAGTTGGCTGGGAGAAAGGCGATTGCGCTTTTATCAGATATGAACCAACCTCTCGGGGATGCGGTCGGAAACTCCTTGGAATTAAAAGAAGCAGTCCAAACATTGCATGGTGATGGACCCGAGGATTTCTTTGAGCATTGCCTGGTTGTTGCAGGTCATATGTTAGCAATTGCTGGAATTACTGAGAACGATAATATCGGACAAAAAGTTGCTCGGGATGCGATTTTGGATGGTCGTGCTTGGGATCGTTTTCGGGAGCTCGTGAAAACTCAGGGTGGAGATGTGCGCTATATTGATGATCCAGGCCTTTTGCCGAAATCGAATTTAGTTGAGGATTACTTATCACCTCGTTCAGGATACCTGGCGAAAATTGATGCACAAATCGTTGGAGAAACAGCTGTTTTGTTAGGTGCTGGCAGATCAAATAAAGAGGATAGTATCGATCATTCAGTGGGCGTGGTCGTTCATAACAAGGTTGGTGATTATGTTAATACAGGTGATTCGCTCTTCAACATACATTCAAATCAAACCGTTCTTTTACGGCAGGCCAAATTGAAACTGGCAGAAGCGCTTGAGTGGAGTGAGCAACCTGTATCGCCGTTACCTTTATTTTATGGGGTTATTCAATAAAGAGTTAATCACCTAACAAATTTAATAATTTACGCGGATTTTTAGAGAAAGAATCTACTCCAATTTCTCCTATTGTCAATTTGTTTAAGGTCTCAGTAAGGAGTTTGTTTACAGGGGTTGGTATTCCATATTTTTCGCCGAAACGAACAACCGCTCCATTGAGGAAATCCACTTCACTTTTTCCTCGACCACTGTATAGATCAATATGAAATGATGGCATTTTATTCCCCCTTCCCACGCCAATTGATCGTTGGATAAGAGGTTGAGAGATACCAAATGGGAGGCGTTTCACTGCAAACGCCAGAGATCTCACAGGTGTTCCTGGTAAATCAGTTACATGAATGTCTTGAATTTTCATAACCTGAAGAGCTTCTCTCAACTGAATAATTTCTAGTCTATAAAGGTCTTTATCTGCGATTATTTCTGCAGGTTCCATGTTCAGAATCGCTGAAGATGCATTACAGATAAGGTTTGTCACTAGTTTTGACCATTTCATCGATCTAGGGTCATGATAGAGTTTTGGAGACAGTCCTGCTTTAGAAAAAGCATCAAATAACGCTCTCGATAGGGGATGATCCGCGGCAATGCCAATCCCTCGCTTGCGTTCTAAGATTATCTCCCCTGTCCTTGAGCGACTAATTGCGGACGTCAAAGATGCGGGAATGACTTTTTTACCACCGAGCGCTGAAGCGATAATTGATTCATTTTCCACACCATTTTGAATGCAAATAAATGGCGGCAAATTCATGCTTAGCAAAGTGAGATCTTGAACCGTTGTTTGGGTGTCGTAGGATTTAATAGCAAAAATACAAGCGTCGAAATACCCATGCTCTAGCGCAGCTTCTATTGAAGTTACTATGATTGGTTTTCGAATGTGTTCATGCGTCTCACCTAGATGTAAAAAAAGGCCTTGCTGTTCAAGTTCAGCGGCAAGCTCTTGGCGTTCAATAAAGACACAGTTGTACCCACTCAAAGTTAAGCTTCCCCCAATATAGGTTCCAATTGCTCCAGCACCATATACTAAAAATCTTAGATTCTGATTATTCATATTCAAGACGGTGTTATCGATTGGGGTGATGAAATCCAATTCCGGGCACCACGTAGGAATTCTTTTGCACTCATCGCTTTCTTTCCTGGTTGCTGGATGAATTCGAGAAGTAAAATACCTGGATTACACCAGATTGCTGGTGTTTCTTGAATTACTATTCTCTGACCAGGTGCTGTGATCTTGTCTGTAGAATCATTTTTTAGCAGAGATGCCTTTAATATCTTCAAAGGCTGGTTCTGCCATAGCATATAAGCACCAGGCCATGGATTATATGCACGTATTTTGCGCATCAAGTATTCAGCAGGTAAATCGAATTCTAAAAGACCATCTTCTTTCTTGAGCAAACGAGCATAGGAGGCGTCGTCATTGCTTTGGGGAGTCGGCTCTAGTTCACCATTCAGATAATGGGGAAGTGTCTCCATAAGTAAAAAAGCACCAAGTATTGATAATCTGTCGCTCAATGTCTCGGCGGTATCGTCCGGAAGGATTTTTAACTCTTTTTGGCTAAGGATTGAGCCAGTATCAACGCCTGTATCCATCAACATTATTGTGACCCCAGTATTTTGATCACCGTGAAGAATAGCTGCCTGGATTGGCGCTGCTCCTCTCCATCTCGGCAATAATGAGGCATGTACGTTAATGCATTTCTTGGGAGGTAGTTCAAGGATGTTTGAGCGCAAGATTTGGCCAAAGGCAGCTACAATGATTACATCCGGATTCCAGGCATGTAGTTGTTCAATAGATTCGGGAGAGCTCAGTTTAAGTGGTTGCATGATTGGGAGAATCAATTGCTCTGCCAATAATTTCACCGGCGATGGCGTATAAGTTCTGCCACGCCCAGCAGGTTTATCCGGTTGAGTCACCACTCCGGTAATGGTGTAATTTTCGTGGAGAGCAAGAAGGATAGGTACTGAAAAGTCAGGTGAGCCCATGAACACTATTCGAGGTTTCATCGCAATTCCGTTAAGAAAGCCCCGAGGGTAAAAGCCCACGGGGCAAATTGAGTGAGTTGGGTAATCATAAAATATGGGGCGGGTGGGAGTCGAACCCACAAGGAGTCATCCTCCGGAGGATTTTAAGTCCCCTGCGTCTGCCTATTCCGCCACCGCCCCGGGTAAAAGTTATTTTTACACATAGTATGAGTTTGGTCAAGGGAATGTACTGAATAAGAAATCTTCATTATGTTCTCATTAGCTTTTTTTTCCAAACTGCATAACGGGATGTCAAGTGAATCCAAGGCATCGATAGCGAGACCCGTTTCTCTGAAGATGCTAAAGCCTCGATTAAGGTATTCCGGTCGTTAAATTCCGGTAATAATAGGCTTGCTTTCCCTACTTCAATTAGGGTATGGGCATCTGAGCCAACTGTTCCGAGCAAATTATGCTTAATGGCGAAAGACTCAGCACGTCTATTAAAATCTTTGCGCATACATCGTGCGTTAAAAATTTCTATTGCATCGATATATGGAGTAATTTCCAGTAAGTCCTTTTCATCCCAGTGACCTTCGCGATAAAGATCGAATGGGTGAGAAACACTAATAAACGCATCTTGTTCTCGTAATAGATCGATAGTGGTCAACGCATCTAAACCTGCTGGAATTTCCTGCTTGACAAAGAAAGCTAAAAGCTCGCCTTGTTTGGTCATAATTTCTTCACCGATAACTACCATCTGAGGAGCGAGATGTCGTGCTTGAATAGCCCCTTTAATTGTGTTGTGATCTGTGATGACAAGCTTAAATATACCTTTTCTGTGACCCTCTGCGATGAGTTTCTCTGGGGCAACGAGGCTATCCTTTGAGTATATCGTATGGCAATGAAATTCAGCGAGTAGCAATTTATCTCTTAAGGTTATATATAAGAAGATGAGGATTCGCTGGAGATTATTTCTTTTTCAATCGAAAGATTACGCCAGCCATCAAAGCCGCGATAATGGTCATTCCAACTAACGCTTGAATTACAGTCTTTGGTTCCATCCCTGGCATAACAACCTTGCCATCGCCATACGACTGAAAGGCTTGCCCCCATTTTGTCTTTAATGCAGCTTGTACTCGCTTCCGACCAATAAAGGGATACCAATAAACATTATGATAAAAGTTGCTCGCAAAATACGACCATGGCACCAGCGGGCTTTGCAGAAGGATCTTCTCAAACGGTTTCAACGGACCGTGATAAATTAATTTTTGACCGAAACTAGCGAGTGTATCTTCTTGAACGAATCCCCAAGGTTTTTCTTGTTCAATATCATATCCGATGATTTTTATCTGCCGTGGATCGCCAACCCCTAATCCTTTCTCATGTGCTAACCGGATGAATCGGATATCAAGCGGGTTAAATCCTTGTAATTTAGCTGATACTGAATCGATGGCAACTTGATCAGCGGATGCCAGGATAATGTCTTTTTCATGCCAACGCATAGCTCGAGGACCAGGACCGTCTCCTGCGAAAGTACCATCCATAACAGCAAAAATTCCAGGGTGGATATCCTGCTGAATCGTCAATAAATCCACAAGTGTGTCGTGTATCACAGCGTGTGTCCAGTGACGATGGCGATGTAGCAATCCTCCAAATGCGTTTTTCATCGCTCCTGTAATCGTTGTAAAGACATGAGTTTTAACAGTGGGCAAGTGAAGAATGTTCATACCTACCAATGCTTTTGGAATGAATACACCCTCGGGATATACCTTATCTAAAACCAGAAACGGATGTTTAGGTTGATATTCAATCCACTCGAAATCCTGGTTATACAGATAAAGACATGGAACTCCATATTGATCGGTAACAATTTTATGTTTATTATTTTTTTCGGCATCGATGGTATTCACAACAACGGTATCGTTATGTACACCAACTAAATCGGAATATCCAGCATTTTGCAAAGCTTTTATTACGCCCTCGATTTGCCAGGGTGTGGAAGAGCAGGCTGGATACCAGGTTTGCCAAGATATGTTGATTTTCAATCCAGTTTGAACATTCTTGGGAAGGGCATCCTCAAACTCAGCGAGTTTCATTACCTCACTTATATCTGAAAGAATAGTCTCAGGAGAGGTTTTAAGGACAGCAACAAGGCCTTTGCCAGGAAAATCAGTCATTTAAATCTCCAGTTTTATTTCAATTAGAATTATCACATTGAACCCGGAAGGAGTGGTAGCAATTATAAAGGTTTTTATAGAAATCACTGAATTACTAAAGAATTAGCTTCAGTGTATAATTATTAATATTGTTTTAAATTATATTGAGCCACTCCATGGCAGGAATAAAATCCTTTTTCCGAAGTCCAAGAGGACAAGCGGTATTATTCATCGCTTTAGTCTTGACTACTTACCTTTACACCTCACGACCAAGAGAATATGCCCAAGATATTGTGGTAGCCGGCAGTTTAGCCTACCTGGCTACTGGGGCGGATGGAATTCGCATATTGGACGTCACAGAACCTTCCAATCCAGTAGAAATCAGCCATTACGATGCTCCAGGAGAGACAAAAGGATTATTTCATAAGGATAGCTTCCTTTACACAGCAAACGGGAAGAATGGTTTGCAAATAATTGACGTATCCAATCCTTTCAAACCTGCACTGATTGGTTCTTACAAAATTCGCGGCGATACTACAGATGTCACTGTAATTGATAATTGGGCATTTGCTGCAGGGGGCAAAGCTGGTCTACTAGCATTGAATGTCAAAAATAAAACATCCCCCAAAGAAGAAACAACTTTAAGCCAAAAAGGGAATGTTAGTGTTGTATCCGAAAAAGACAACCTTGTCTTTTATATAGATAATAAGCGTTATTTAAGAATTCTCGATACCATTCAACCTGAGAATACCCAAAAAATCAATCCATTTGACGTAGAGACCACAGTTCTAGATATCACTATCAGTGGAAATACAGCTTTTCTAGCTACAGAGAAGCTTGGGGTTGTCATCGTTGATATTTCAAATCCTACATCACTTCAAAAGATCAATTCTTTCAAGACACAAGGACCCGCAACAAGTGTAGAGATTTCAGGTAGCTATACTTATGTTATTGATGATTCAGGGCTAAGTGTATGGGATGTAACTGATACCAACAATCCTAATGAGATTGGCAGCTATGCCACCGATAAGATGGCATCAGCACTGGATGTTAAAAAAGAGGTGGTTTATATTGCGGATGGATTTAATGGATTGTTGGTCCTTCAGACTAAAACAGTTGTTGACTTGGAGTTTCAAGGGGAGACCAGAAAACAAATTATCGGCGAGGATGTAGAGAAATCAGGGAATACCATTTTTCTTGCTGCAGGTGAAAATGGTGTCCAAGCCTTTAATAGCACAGATCCAAGGAATCTTAAGGTTATTGGTCAATACGACACGTCTGGATTCACCATGGGAGTTGCTGCGCAAGGAGATCGTTTGTTTTTAGCCGACAAGAATCAAGGGCTGATTATAGTTGGAACTTCAGATTTGGCCAATTTTGGTACTGTCGTAAGTAATGTTAAAGTTGGTGAAGATTCCTATGATGTTAGCATTGCAGGTGATTATGCATTTCTTGCGGATGGTAAAGAAGGTTTACGAATTATCGGATTTACTGATCCTTTGACGCCATACGAGATTAGCCATCTCCCTCTACCAGGGAACACTCAGGATATACAAATCTTAGGACCCTATGCTTATGTTGCTACTGGTAATGAAGGGATGCAAATTATTGATATCCGGGATTTAGCTAATCCTCGGATTCTTGGTTTATATAATTTAAACGGCGAGGCAAAGGGGGTTTCTGTTGTAGCCATTAACGATGTTCTCGCTCAACAGTCAGGAGTTGATCGATACACAACAGATATCACACATCCCGGAACAACCATACTTGCATTTATCGCTTATGGGACAATGGGTTTACATGTGGTAGATGTAACTGATCCATCTCGTCCACGTCCGATAAGCTTCTTAACTTTGAAGGGATCTGCTGAAGATGTGGTTGCTGTAAGGGACACTGCATATTTAGGTAATAAGAACGGAGATGTGTTAGTTATTGATGTTGCGAATCCTGCGAATCCAATTCCTGTAGGCGTAACCAATACATCTGGTCAGGTGCATGGCCTTTATGTTGAGACTCCGGTTGTTTACGTAGCTAATTTTGAGCGGGGTTTGACTATCATTGATGCAACTGTGAAATCTCAACCAATGATGATTGGAGGATATCATGCACCATCCACTGTGATACAAGCAGCCGTACAAAATAATATGGTTTATACGGTCGATGGTCAGACAGGCGTATGGGCATTTGATGTCTCGAACTTTAATCAGCCTACCGAATTGAGCTACCTAGACACCCCAGGACAAGCGAATTATGTTTTTGTAAGTGGAAGTCTGGCATTCATTGCAGATGGCACCGATGGCATACAAATCGTGGATTTAACTAATCCGTCTCAACCAACGATAATCAATCGATTTGATACACCTGGATATGCTAATTGTGTTGTCGTATTTAACAATCTTGCCTATGTTGCAGACGGGGTGGCGGGATTAAGAGTCTATGATATTTCGAACTTGAATTCAATCTTAGAATTAGGAGCAATTGACACAGATGGGAATGCCTGGAGAGTTGCGGTTGCTGGTGAGTATGCATATGTTTCTTCTGGTGATGGTGGGCTTTACATCATTAAAATCACAGATCCAAGGGCTCTTTCACTAATAAGTATCTATCGCTCCGTAGGTGATATCCGAAGCGCATATGTAACAGGTAAATATGCCTTTCTGGCTAGCGGTATCAATGGATTCAGAATTCTGGATATTTCGCAGCCTCTTGTACCGAAAGAAGTGTATGTTGAAGCAATACCTGTCCTTACAGAAGATGTTTTTATTTTAGAAAGCTATGCTTATTTAGCTAGTGGGGGCTTGGGGGTTAGAATAATAGATGTATCTCTTCCAGAGCAAGCTTATGAAATTGGATCAACTGATGTACCTAAAAGCGCCATCGGTGTAACTGCAGATTGGCAGCCAACCAATCAGAATAATTCCCAAGTTGGAGGGATGCGTTTATTTGTTTCAGACGATAATCAAGGATTAAAACTTTTTACGGTCAGTAAAACAATCTTGATTTCAACACTCGGTATTTACGAGACACCGGGTAATGTTACTCTCCAGCAGGCTTTTGCATATCTCCAAGCCCTTTTCTCTGGGCAAACTGTAAGTTATTCCGAGAAGGCAGCCAGAACCATCATGCATTTCACATTTGACATTTTTGTAATTTGGGTAGGTTGGACTATCATATGGATTGCAATATTTGCACAATTTGCTCTGCCGGTGAAAGGAATAGGTCAACGATATGCTGCATTCTTGAGGCTTTTCAGATACCTTTTTGGAGCAAAAGGAATGGCGATACAGGTGAGGAATGGCAAAATCAACTGGGGGCCAGGCGAGGAAAAAAAGCTTGGTTTGGGGGTCGCGTTGGTTGATCTAAATAGCGCCATAGTACTAGAAAGGAAATATCCCAAACGTAATTCTGTGAAAAAGTATAAGAATAAATTCAAGAAAGCAGTACCTAATCTTGATCCTGAAGCTCCCAAGAATTCAAAAACAACTCCTGAGAAAGTACATGTTAAAGGACCAGGCTTAACATTTCTCGGTCATCAATCACTTCCAGGCATCACTAAATGGGAAGATAAAGTGAGGGGTGCAGTTGACTTACGACGACAGATTCGTAGAAGACCGGAAATCCATGCCTACACCCGTAATGGGATTGAGGTCGTTACAACCGTCTATGTAATATTTACCCTAGGTGAGCCACCTGAGATAATAAAAGTTGGATATATAGGTGAATCTCAACCGCAAAATTTAAGAGTGATCTATATAAAGGAAGAGTTGGTGGAAGATCCGAATACCGGGATCAAGAAGGTTGTCGAGAAGGTCTCAAATATTGTAGATGAATTGGATGAGGATGATAAGGCTGAGATATATCGCTTTGTTCAAATTTACCAACCGAATGTGTTAAATAGTTATGAGAAAGAGAGAGAGCCCGTTCATACACTTACGCCTTTCCGGATTTTCCCCGAAAGAATATTTGCATCTATCACAGCTCAAGCACATGATGTACTCGATGAAAAAATTGCTGATTGGACAGAGTTACCACCACATGTGGCAGTTGAGATTTTCAGGGAGGTCCTTGCATTAAGTGATTACGATGATCTTTATCGCCCAACAGAATCAATTGACTGGGATTTGGACAGTGTAAAACGCAATTTCTCAAATAAAGTGAGAAATTCGGGAGTTTTATCCTATGAATTTATTGCTCCTTGTGAGGGATTCACCATCCAACAAGGTGCAGAGTGGGATGAATCAAAAGTTACAACCTACCCTATCAGAGATTTTCAGCAACCAAAAATTCTACGCTCGAGAGGAATAAAAGTTAATCATGCTGGTTTTGAGGAATTGATACCAGTAGCTCCATCTGTCAGGAAAGAATTGATAGGGCGTTGGAGCGCGCCTTGGCAGAAAGAGGCAGAAATTACCAAATCGGACCATGATCTGCAGGCAAGACGTATTTATGCTCGAGCGAGTGCTGAAGCTCAAAAGCAACTAGTTGCTAGGTTGTCTCAAACAATCAAGGATGTTAAGGAATCACCAGAAGCAGTAACTTTACGATTGTTTCAGGCACTTGAAAAAGCTGCAACCGATCCTGCTACCCATAAATTATTACCTCTCGATACTCTAAAATATCTGGATTCCTTACATCAATGGTTATTACCTGGCGAAGAGGATAAAGGTGACCAAGGAAAATCAGATCAAAGCGATTAGGGACTATTTATGAAGAAGTATACAGAACGATCATGGCTTATCAAGGCTTTCATTGAAAGAATCCTAACCGGTCAACGGATTTGGGGCTATCTTCGCTTTACCATAATCTTATGTATAACTGCAATGTTGTTTAATTTAAGTAGAGTGCTTTTCCTCGCTCCTAATGAAGTACCTCCTCCTATATTCTCGATAGAGAGCATACGATATTGGATAATGCCAATCGCTGCGTTGTTCGGTGCTTTATTGGTAACTGCAAATTATCTTAGGGATATTTACGAATTGCCTAAAGTAACTATGGGATTGCAACACCTAAGTGCTTCTACTTTTTCGATTTGGTTACCCGTTTTAAAGGTTCAAGATGGAAAGAAGTCATTAAAAGAAGGAGAAGTCAATTTACTTGATGTAGTGGGGGGACCTGGCTATCTATCCATTGCCGATGGTAGTGTTGCTCTTTTGGAGAGATTGTCGGCCGCATCCAATGTGTATGGCGCTGGAAAGCATTACATGATGCAATTGGAGACGATCCGAGAAACTGCAATATTGGCGGATTTACATGGATTTATCGAAGTGCTTACATCTACAACTAAAGATGGAATTCAGGTAAAGATTCGAGATATCCATTATCGATTTCGCTTAAGAGCAGGCAAACAACTAGGAGATTATACAAAGCGAACACCTGCACATCCTTATCCTTATTCGATCCAGGCTGTGCGTAATATGGCTTATAACAGACCAGTCCAGGTTAGTGGATTAATTCCCTGGACTGAAGCAGTGCAGAGTGCGGTTAGTTCTATTATTACGGATTATATTTCACGCCACCAGATTGATTATCTTACTGCACCCAGATCTACTGATATTGATTCTCGGGATGATTTGAAGAAGATATTCTTCTCGCCTGTAGGGCGAAATCGTTTCCAACAACTAGGCGCCGAGTTATTATGGGTAGATATCGGACATATAGAAATTCTAGATGAACTTATTTCAGATCAACGAATCGAAACTTGGCAAGCAAAATGGACCGGAGAAGCGAATGTTATTCGTGCATCGGGAGAGGCTCATCGACTGGCGTATCAAGAGCTTGGTCGGGCGGAAGCACAGGCAGATTTGATAAAAGCCATTGTAGATGCTTTCAAGAAAGAAAACCTCACCCTGACGACCACAGAATATATGCGCGATATCTTTTTAATCCGGACAACACAAATTCTTGAGGCACTTGCGGAACAGACCGATGATCAGGAAGCTCAATAGTAATATTCGTAACTCATCACCCGATCCGGATCTGCCTGTACTTGTAATAGGTGGAGCTGCCATTGATATCATTGGACAACTTCAGGGTGAATTTGCCTCTGGAACATCGAATCCGGCGCATATTCGTAGTTCATATGGTGGGGTCGCGAGAAATGTTTCCGAAAATTTAGCCCGTTTAGGCCAACAGGTGACATTCTTGACCGCCATTGGCTTAGATTACCCTGGTGATCAAATCATGCAGCAATGTGCCTTAGCCGGTATTGATGTTAACCACGTTTACCGGTCGTCCAGCAATCCATCTGGGTTATATTTGGCTGTGTTGGATGAGAATGGGAAACTATTATTTGCTTTGGATGATATGCGTGTGACCGCAGAGATTTCTGCAGAGTATATTCAATCCAAAGCCATCTTATTTAAACAGGCCTCAATGTTATTCATTGATACTAATCTACCAAGAGATGCGTTGAAGAAAGCAATCTCCTTAGCGATACGTGCCAAAATACCAATATGTGCAGATCCGACCTCCAATAGTTTAGCAATTAAATTAATTCCTCATCTCTCGCGATTGTATCTAATTACTCCCAACAATTATGAAGCTGGAATATTATGTGGACGTTCTATCGAAATTGGGAAAAGGCGGCAAGCCATATCGGCTGCAAAGTATCTTGTTGCGCAGGGGGTTGAAATTGCAATTGTAACCCTTGCGGAACAAGGTGTGTGCTATGCCACTTCAGAAACCAGTGGATTTATTCCTGCTATCAGAGCGAAAATTACCGATCCTACAGGCGCAGGTGATGCACTTACAGCAACGGTTATTTACGCTTTACTTCACGATATATTGTTGGATGATGCTTTAAGGTTAGCAGTATCTGCAGCTACGCTTACTTTAAACTATCCTGGTTCTGTTGTCCCTGATCTCTCACTTGAAAGACTTTATGATCAATTAGTAATCTAGGATTGCTATGGATTTCTCGGAGTCTTGCATCCTCACAGAGGAGATAAGAGAGGCCATTCACCAGGGCTTGCCTGTTGTTGCACTGGAATCCACTGTAATCACTCACGGATTGCCTTACCCTCATAATGTGCAACTAGCAATTGATATGGAGAATGAAGTACGAGGGGAAAAGTGTATTCCGGCTACGATTGCCTTAATAAATGGCAAAATTCATGTTGGCATCGATAATAAACATTTGGAGAAGCTGGTTAGCAATCCTGATGTGCATAAGATAAGTGTAAGGGATATAGGAATTGCACTTACACGCCATTGGGATGGGGGCACAACTGTAGCAGGTACAATGTTTATTGCATATAAAACCGGTATTCGCATCTTAGCTACCGGGGGGATTGGTGGTGTGCATCATAAACCTGCATATGATATTTCAGCAGATCTGTTGGCGTTAGCGAAAACGCCGCTCATTATTGTTTGTGCCGGAGCAAAAGCAATCTTAGATTTGCCAGCCACAGTCGAGTTTATGGAGACAAATTCTATCCCTGTAATAGGTTATCTAACAGACGAATTTCCTGGATTTTATAGCCGTACTAGTGGTATGAAAGCACAGATCAGGAGCGATTCACCCCAAGATGTAGTGAAAATAGCAAAGAATCATTGGGGAATTGGCGTTAAGAGCGCGGTGCTGGTTGTCAACCCACCTCCACCTGAGGTCGCAATTCCTGGAGAACAAATAGAAGAGTTCATTGAGCGAGCTGTTCAAACTGCAGCGATTCAGGATATACGTAGTCAAAGCCTGACTCCATTCCTTCTAGAAAAAATGAATGAATTATCTGGAGGGAGGAGTTTAGTAACTAATTTAGGATTATTGAGAAATAATGCAAGACTTGCAGCCCAGATTGCTAGAGAGTATCACCAGATGTCTTTTCCCGGCATCGAACTCAGGGACGAGCTGTAGGCGTTCTGGTGCGGGTGAGAGTTGGATAAGACGTCGGTGAGGGTGTAACAGGAGTACGGGTGAGGGTTGGGTACCTCGTTGCAGTTGGCGTCACTGGGGTGCGCGTTGAAGTAGGCCAGGGAGTGCGTGAAAAAGTAGGTGTTGGTGAAATGTAAGGTGTACTTGTTGGGCGTGGGGTTCTTGTTGGTCTAGCTGTAGCAGTTGGCCAGGGTGTACGAGTTGGGGTAGGAGTTGGTGAGAGATACGGGGTTCGAGTGGGTCTAGGGGTGCGTGTCGGGATGGGGGTTACTGTCGGCCAGGGAGTTCTGGTTGCTGAAGGTGTCGGGGATAGGTAGGGAGTGCGAGTTGGCCTCGGAGTCTGGGTTGGCGGACGAGTTGGTGATGGTCGGGGGGTACGGGATGGTATCGGTGTCCGTGTTGGAGTTAAAGTGGGAGTAGGTGTAGCGCTTGGTTCTGGGGTAGGGGGTTCGCCTTCAACGGTAAAAGTTCCACCACGCTTCCAATCTAACCCAACAAAGATTTGAACTTCGTAGGTGCCAGGCAGCCATTCGGAAGGATCGGGCGCCCAATCTGTATAACCTAAACCGCCAGACCCACCATCCCAAGGAATTGTCTCAAAATGTACTATTTCGCCATCGCGTAACCACAAGGCTGTCCATTGGGATCCGTTCACCATTTGATCATAACTAAAGATAGCATACATATGGCCGATCGGGTTTTGAAAAGTGGTTCCCGGTTTAAGTGGGCGATATTCGGCATCCAATCCATCAGTAAAAGTAAGCTGGCTAAAAACAGCATCTGGATTAGGTGTTGTGGTGCTTGAAAACTCCATCTCTATTGCTAAAGGAATGTGAGGCGTGGCAGAAGCCGTAGGGGTGTAAGATACCTCAGGAGAGGGGGTAATCGATGGGGTAAGCGTAATTGTGGGGGATAAAGTTGTTGTAGGTGTGAGCGTGATGGTTGGAGTTAATGTAAAAGTTGGAGTTGGAGGTAGATCCGGTAAATCAAAGGTTCTGCAAGTGTATTTAAAAAAAATATTAGTAAAACCATCAATAATGCCCATCCAATAAACCGCCATCCGCGTTCCATATTGATACGACGCATCCGGAAGAATGTTAATGTACGAGCTTTTCGAATATAGCGAATGCCCTGCCATATTAAAAAGATCAAAGCAATAGAAGTAAGAATTAGAGCAGTTTGTACTGCAGAATGGATATCTAAGGGCATGGAAAATTATTAATGCGCCTCTTCAGCGATAACTGGATTGCGTAATTTACCGATTCCTTCAATGGTAATTTCTGCCATATCTCCTGGTTGCAATAAACCCACACCTGCTGGAGTTCCAGTCAAGAGCAAATCACCAGGTTCTAAAGTCATAATGGAGGAAACAAAAGCCAACAATTGGCGTATAGTGAAAACCATGTCTCTGGTTGACGCCATTTGACGCATTTCACCATTGACATAACAGGTAATCAACGCATCTGAAGGATCAAACTCGGTGGTAATCCAAGGTCCAACCGGACAAAAGGTATCAAAACCCTTGCCTCGTGTCCATTGGCCATCACGCCGCTGTAAATCGCGTGCGGTAACATCATTACATATTGTGTAACCAAGTACATATTCCATTGCATTTTCGGGTGAGAGCCACCGGCCAGATTTGCCGATAACTACCGCTAATTCTGCTTCGTGTTCTACTTGTTGGGATTGTGGAGGGATGATTATTGGATCTTCAGGACCAATAATGGCTGATGGGGGTTTCAGGAAGATTAGAGGTACTTCGGGTACATCAGTGTTATGTTCCTTGGCATGAGCGATATAATTTCTTCCAACACAAATAATCTTTGAAGGTAAGGTAGGGGGAAGTAACTTCACTTCCTCTAATAAGTATATAACTTCAAGGCGCCTGTAATTTGAAAATATCGAACCTTCTATAGGTCCAACTTTTAGTTTTCCGGCATCGTCCAGAATCCAGCCGTAGTTTGCAGATTCTGTCTTGGTCTGAAATCGAACTATACGCATGGTTAACTCCAAATCATTCTAGAGGCTTTTGAATCCGGTCTGAGAGTTCCAAGATAGCTTGCTCAGTGCCTGCAAAACGATCGGCAAAACGCCAGCGAAGCACTTGAGCCAATGCATAGACAATTGCCTCGATAGAGACAATTCCCACTCCGATCGACGTATGTTCAGCTGCTGCTAGGACACAATCTGCATAACGACTGGATGCCAAAGAGGCTGTGCCAACGATGGCAGCTGTAGGAATACCTTTATTTTGAGCTGTTTCCATTGCACGAGCAATATAGGGAGCTTGACCGACAACCTCTATTGCCAGGAGCAGGTCTTGGGGAGTTGCTGTGTTCACAGTTCGCGCTAGATCAGCTATTCCTGACCGGGCAATATAGATGGGGAAACCGCCTTGCTCTAAAAATAATACAAGACTATAGGCTGTTGGTTGAGCTGGGCCTTCAGCTAACACGACAACCCGCCGTGCCTGTCCGAGCTGTTCAACTAGATCGGCCATAGACGCGGTATCCAATGATATCCTTGTCTTCTCTAAAGCTAGATAGACCTCATTCATTGCATTCGAAGCGATGCCGGCAACTGAATCAGGTATCTTTGCTTCCTGGGGGCGAATCAATAAGTCCGTTCGAACTCGTTGACGGATTTCGCGTAGTAATTTTGGAAATCCGGAATAGCCTAAATGTTGAGAAAAGCGCACCACAGTTGCTGCATCCAAATTTAACTTCTCTGCTAACTCGCTGGCTGTCATAAATGCAGCCTCAACATAGGAGTCTAGCAGAAAGTCAGCAAGTTTCGCAAAACTCTTAGACATATTGGGACGCTCTTGGCGGATGCGCTCTTCGTACGACATATCCTGACTCCTGCAGATCTATTTGTAAACCTTACGAAAGAAGTTTATCATATTAAGAACATAAATGCAATACAAAGTGAATATCAAGATAGATTTAGCAACTTAATATTGCAATAATTCAATAAATAATCCAATGTAAGGAGGCTATTGACAAAATTAATAAAACACCTTATAAAGGCATTGCATTTTGGGCGGATAGCTCAGTTGGTTAGAGCGCCTCTCTTACACAGAGGAGGTCGTAGGTTCGAGTCCTATTCCGCCCACCAGAGAACCGCCATTTTTGGCGGTCTTCAGCTATTTTAAGAGAAATTCAGCAAATAAATTTATAATTAAAGATAGATAGGCTTGGTCATAATGCTCTTCGTCTTGAACCAACCCTGGCCTTACCTGGCAAGTGGGATTTTTGCCGCCCTGATCGGATGGTATATCTGGAAGAAGCACTGACCCGGAACTCACCAATTCCGCCGACTGGTGGGTACGTGGGTGGTGTGGGCATTTGCGGCCGCCCTCTACACTGTGGCCAGGCACTATGAGCTGAAGTACTGGTTCTGGATGCTGGAAAGCACTTGCGCTTTAATCAGCATCCCGCTACAGCTGTTTGTGGTGCTGGAATATACAGGCAGCGAAAGATGGTCCACCCGCCGTAGCCTGCTCCTGCTGTACCTGCCGTCACTCCTCTTTGCGGGAATTGCACTCATTGCGTCCGAATCCCTTTACACGGTCGAGGTCCACTCCGGCGTCGAGGTACTCGTCGGAAACGAGCTGGTGAGGTGGTTGTTCGTTTCCTATTCGTTTGTTGTGATATTTATCACGCTTGGTGTTCTGTTCAACTGGCTTCTGCGCGCGCCGGCATTCCGGCTGCCGATCCTGTTGATCATGCTGGGATTGATCCTGACTGTCGCCAGTACTGTGGTTCTCGACCCGCAGTGGCTGACTGTTCCCCCCATCCAGATCACCGTCCTGCTGAACAATTTCATCGCCCTGAGCTACTTCATTGCGTTGTACAATTACCGGCTATTGTGGGTGGTGCCGCTGGCGCGCGACACGGTTATTTCAAACATGCCTTACAGCCTTTTCGTGCTGGATGCCGAGGATCGCCTGGTCGATTTCAATCCAGCCGCCCAATCCCTCCCCGGTTTACCTGGTAAGCTGATCTTGCGCCAAACATCCTCCCGGGCTTTGGGCAACTGGTGGGATAAAGTTGCCCCGCTGATTGGCCCAGAGTACGTTGTACAGGATTTACAGATTGAGACTAATACGGGCATGCAAGTCTTTCGGGTGGTGAGCCTGCCGCTTCGCCAGCCCAGCGGTCGGAGGATGGGGCAGGCGCTGTTATTGGAAGATGTCACCCAGGCGCGCCAGGAGCAGCAACAGTGGAACCAGGTGCTATGGGCGCAGGCAACCCTGCAGGAGCGCGAGCAGCTTGCCGACGAGCTGCACGACGGCTTATCCCAGAACCTGGCCTTCCTGAACCTGCAAGCCCAGGCTGCCCAGATCTATCTCCAATCCGGGCAGGATGAGAGTGCGCGATCTAGCCTGGAGCGCCTCACGGAGGCCTCTGGACAGATTCAGGAGGAAACCCGCCAGCTGATCGATAACCTGCTCTCCATCAGCCTGCCGGCGGAAAACTTTTGCACCACCCTGCGCCGGATTCTGGCTGGCTTCGAAGAACAAACCGGCTTGTCTATTCACCTGGACTTGGATGGAAGTGAATCCTCTGAGGAAAACATTGAGTCATGCCAGCTTCCTCCGCTGGTTGCCGTCCAGCTTGCCCGCATCGCCCAGGAGGCGCTGGCGAACGTGCGCAAGCACGCCCAGGATGCGAGCCAGGTGCGCGTGGAGCTGAAGAAAATGGACGGGCAGGTCTCCTTACTCATCGAAGACGATGGTTCTGGCTTTGACCCAATCGCCAGCCAGGCTGAGGGGAAACATTTCGGCCTGCAGGTCATGAATCAGCGCGCCGCCCGGATCGGCGGACATTTAGAGATTAGCTCCACCCCTGAGAGGGGCACGCGCATTGAGGTATATGTGCCTCTCGTAACCAATGGATAAGGTAGCAGCTGATGAGAATACTTCTGGCAGACGATCATGGCCTGTTCGTGGAAGGCCTGCAGAACCTGCTCCAGGCTGGTGGTTATGAAGTGGTAGGGGCCGCATTGAACGGGCTGGAAGCACTGCAACTTGCCCGCGAGCTGCATCCGGACCTGATTTTGATGGATATCCGCATGCCGGTGTTCGACGGGCTGAAAGCCACCCGCCTGATAAAAGCTGAGCTGCCGGAAATCCAGA
>Ga0113563_10000520_pt1 | contig 18814 bp, 20 predicted proteins | sample Mud3Dept3metaG_FD_80117 | JGI IMG/M metagenome (GOLD analysis project Ga0113563, IMG submission 80117) | Freshwater wetland microbial communities from Ohio, USA, analyzing the effect of biotic and abiotic controls - Mud 3 Core 4 Depth 3... | ecosystem: Environmental > Aquatic > Freshwater >...
CGCATGGTTTTAGTGAAATAGGCCTCAAATTGAGCCATTTCTTTTTCGACCGGTTTTTTAATTCTTGTGAGAAGAGGCATAGAAATTTATTTCGGTCAAATATAGTAAAATCAGCTGTTCGAAGTTAACTTATGATTGATTTCCCTCATATTATAAATCAACTTTCATCATATCAACATATTTATATATATTTGCACGACAAATGATTAGTAAATGGAATTTAAAGAACTCAATCCTGACAGGCTGGAGAAAGCGGCAAATATGCTGAGAGCAATTGCCCATCCGGTAAGGATTTCAATTGTTGGCTGTCTTGATGATGGCAAGAAGAAAACAGTAACTGAAATACATAAACAGTTAGGTATAGAACAATCAACTGCATCTCATCATCTTGGGATACTTAAAGACAAAGGAGTACTTTCATCGAAAAGAGAAGGTAAAAACACGTGGTATTTCCTTAAACACGAAAACCTGAAAACAGTGTTAAACTGTGTTAATGCCTGTTGCCAGGAATAATTTTTCAGGAAAGATCCTTAAACATACTTTTTTGAAACAGGATTATCGAGATTACCCCACAGGTTATTGCTGAATCGGCTAAATTGAAGACTGGTCTGAAAAAGATAAATGATTCCCCTGCATTTATTGGTGACCAATGCGGCCAGTAAGTATTAATTACCGGAAAATATAACATGTCAACCACTCTTCCATGCAGAAATGAAGAGTATCCGCCTTCAGCAGGAAAAAGAGTTGCTACCTGGTTATAGCTTTCACTGAAGATCATTCCATAAAAAGCGCTGTCAATAATATTACCAATTGCACCGGCCATTATTGCACTAACAGCAAGCACAAGACCAAGATTGGTCTTTTTGCTGATAAGGGAATTAAGAAACCATCCAATACCGATAATTGCAATTACCCTGAATATGCTAAGTATCAGCTTGCCTGGTTTTCCTCCCATTTCCATTCCGAAAGCCATTCCATTATTTTCAATGAAATGAAGCATTCCTCTGTTCCCGAGAAGATGGATCTCCTGGCCAATCTCCATATGTGTTTTAACCCAGATTTTCAGGATCTGATCAGCTATCAGGATCAGAATTATAAACAGAACCGACTTTTTCCCTAATGACATCCTTTGCGCTTTAACAATTGTGGCGCAAAATAGTAAAAATATGGATTATAGTCATTATTCTTTCCGGAAAAGCCTGAGCCTCACCGACAGAATCATTGTTACCGCCAGAAGTATAAACAGTCCTATATTGCCAGCCAGATAAGCATAATCATTAAGTGTCAGGAGAATAAATATAAATGAATAGAGAAATACAAGAAGACTAAAGATAAGTAAAACCGTTTTCGGTTTCTTAATAAGGGCATTAAGAAAAACAGAGATTAATGTTATTGTCGATAATGCAGAGATAATATAGGCAGCATTAAATCCTGTATGTTCGCTCAGAGAGTTTAGCAGAGAAAAGAACAATACCAGTGCAAGAGCCACAAGAATATAATGAAACACGTGGAGAGAATCACCTGTTGCCAACTCGGCAAAGATGAGGGCAAGGAAGGCAAACGCAATAAAAAGAATACCATATTTAGCGCTTCTCAGGGACTTCTGATAATGATCAACCATGAGGACAAAGTCCACACCAAATGAGTCACTTTCAGGATTGTATGACCTTCCTGTCCATGATTGAGGAAAGTTCCGGTTGAGATTTGTAATCATCCATTTCGCATCGAAACCGCTTTCACTTATTGTTCTTTCAACCGGAAGAAATTTTCCATTGAATCCCGGAGAGCTCCATGGTGAGGCAATTGAGATATCTGTTGTTTTGCCAAGTGGAGAGAAACCGAGACTTTCTGATCCTGAAATACTTAGTTTAGCTGAAAAAGGAATTGATGATGTCTCTTTTGAAACAATAGCCGGAAAAGTAATTCCAGAGGCAAATAATTCGGAATCATTTAATCCCGGGACGGCCTCAATATCTGAAGTTCCATCATTCAAAATAACTTTACCTTTTATACCCCGATTATCACTGATCCCAACAGAATAATAAGCTTCATCCCAGAGAATCTCCTGATTTTCCCCGGTATTTATTTCAGGAATTTTGAATAATCCTGAGATATTCATTTCCCCGGTATAAATAACTGCCTGATATATACTTCGATGCCTTTTTTCAGTCTGGATGTTCCCATCCATTTTTAAATTTTCAGGCATCAGATGGAAGATGGTTTTATATGGCTCCGCTTCTTTTTTCAAAGGAATTATTCTAACCGGAACATTAAGCACAGGACCTGAAATAATTTGTTTTCCGGCCCATTGTGTTGTGATTTCCTTTTTTGCTTCTTCTGAGGTTTTTTGTCTCTCCCGGATTATTTCTTTTATCATTTCAAGAGGAGCCAAAAGAAACAAACCCAGAAATGCAAGCATCATCATTTTAATAGTCAGGGATTGATGCCATTTCTTGTTGTCACTGATTTCGATTTTCATGATTTCTAAGTTTAGTTGGTTTCACTTTGTATGGCAAAGTAATTGTATAAAAAAAATTATTGTGTTCTGATAATCTCTTCCAGGGCTTTTAGATGAGTCCTGAATAATTTCTGTCCCTTTTCTGATATTGAATAACTTGTGTTTGGTTTTTTCCCGATGAATTGTTTGTTCACCAGTATGAGTTCATTTTCTTCGAGAGCCCTTAGATGACTGGCCAGGTTTCCGTCTGTTACCCCAAGTGTTTCTTTAAGATTGTTAAAGTCATAGGAATCATTTACTGCCAGGATCGCCATTATACCAAGCCTGACTCTGTTTTCAAATAATTTATTAATACCTGAAATAACACTTTTCATCCTTCGTATTTTCTATACATGAAAAGGCCATAACCAATATGAAGTACCCCGAATCCTAAAGTCCAGAAAAATAGCGGAGACTCCTGAAAAAGGCCAGCAAGCATACCAGTAATTATTTCAGTAATTCCAAGATAAAAGATCTCACTATAGGTGAACTTTCCTGCATTTACAAGTGCCAGACCATAAAATATCAGCATTGCCGGAACAATCAGAAGCCACTGATTGGCAATAAACAACAACAGAATAAAAAATCCTCCTGCTATCAGTGGAACAAACAGGTTTATAAGCAGTCTTTTAGATATGGGAGTCCAGACTTTTAAACCTTTCTTTAAAGATTTTCTGTATGAAAAATAAAATGAACCGGCCAGAGCTAAAATCAGGACTATAAGTGCATCAGTTATCAGGAGCGCTTTCATCTTTCCTGATTCCTGAAATGAAAGGTTAATCAAAAAGCCGTCCAGAACTGATGTCTTCGTTTTAAGAATAATAAAATGGGCTGCAACTGCTCCTGCCAGGGCTAAACAACCGGCAAAGAGACCTGATAATCCGCTTAATGAAAGAAATCGTGAAGAATCTTCCATCAGCTTTTTAATTATTTTCAGATCGTCGGAATAATTTGATTTATTATCCATTTTGCATGTTTAAAAGTACTTTGAAATGCAAAGTAAAATAATATTTTATTCAATTCAAAATATATTAAACAAAAAATCCCGGCATGATCCGGGATTTTTAATATTGTTCACGATTATCAGGGACAGGTTATATTGACCTTGTTTGCATCCCAGCAATGCCAGTTAGTATCGCCCAGGAAATAATCTATTGATTTTACCCTGCCATTTTTCAATGTTGTACTCCATTCTACATCAACATCAGAAAACTTGACACTGTTATAATAATGTACTTTATAGTAAGCATCCAACGTGCTGGCTGTCAGCCCATATTCTATGTAGCTTGTCTTGAGTGCATCTCCGTTCTTAACATAAGTATAGGTAATCTTGCCTATTGCTGAACCTGTTTTTGTCCAGTCGATCTGCAGTAATGGTGAAGGAGCCGAGGAGCTCTGGTTCAGGATCCACTGTCCTCCTGTTCCGTCGAGCTTTGATGTTCCTTCGAACCATAGAAATTCTGCAAATGCACCGGTACCCTCTTTGGTGACAAACATCTTCCAGGCAACATCGCTTGTGCGGATCTCTCCTGTCAGTCTGGCTTTATAGGCAGAGCCGGCAACTGTAACATTATAACTCCACTGCCAGTTATTCTTGGAAAGATATGCGGGTGTCTGGTTCACTGCCAGCTGGAATGAAGTAACAGGAACAATTAGAGTAGTATTAATGACCAGTCTCCATATTCCGGCAACTGTGGCAGAAAATTCCCATGCACTGTTTTCGGTACCTTTTACCTCTCCTTTTTTCTGAAGCTGGAAGTTACTGAAATCAATAGTCATAGATTCTGCAGGAGGCAAAACAGGAGGATCTCCCTTATCCTTTTTACAACCGGCAAATAAGGCCGTAATAAGAATAAGTATCAAACTTAGCGACAATAGTTTTTTCATATAAGTGACTGTTAGTATTATTCTTAAAACGATAAAGCTTATTAAAAATTACAACCTGCCAACAAAGATAAGAACTCAAATGCTAATATTTATATAAATCACCTGATTAAATTGAGGAGGGTCAGCATTTGAATATAGTTTTTAAAATAGATGATTATTGAGAATCACACATAAAAATTCATTGATTTTCTTCGTTTACCCCGACCCCATGGGGAGCGAAGAAAATCAATTTACTCCCCTTGGGGCAGGGGTAAATAAATTGATTTTCAAGCGGTTTGCAAAATCTTATTCATAATTGCTGATAGTCATATAAAAAGTATTGAAATCTTTAATTGATTAATTATCTTTATGGAAATAAAAGACAGATGTAATAATTATCATTTTATTATAGTTTATAATGGTCTTTTTCTACTTTTGGAATTGATTGATTTTTGAGTTTAATGATTGCTTAATATTGAAAATTAAGTTAAAACTTTCAATAATTCGTTGTTCATGTACAATTCTGTTCCTGTTTTTAAATTTAAATTATTCCTTTTAATTTTTTCGCTGTCGTTTTGCATTATTCCTGTTTACTCATGGAGTATTCAGACTGATGATTCCTTACTAACTGTACAAAGGGTATACTCTGCTGAGGATCTCATAAGGGGTGAAAGATTGTTCTACGGATTGGTTTATCAGGGGAATAAGTCAGTTGATTGTGCGGCATGTCACAATACAGTCGAGTCTGATACTCTGAACTGGAATCCTGATGCCCTGGGAATTGCCTTCAAATATAAGGAGAAAAGTGCAAAAGATTTAGAAAGGGTATTGCTAAGACCTGTTGGAGCTAAGATGGTTCAGGTACACAAGGATTTTCAACTATCCCCCGAAGACATAATCCTTCTTAAAGCATATATGGATGAGTTCACTGAAATAGGGCTCAAAAAAAGCAAACCGGTAATTACGAACCTTATCCTGTTTATCATTGCTTCTGTTTTATTTCTTATTTCGTTAGGTGATCTGATTCTCAAAAAAATATTTAAAATACAGTGGCTGAATCTTTTAATAATTACTATTACAGGTATCTTCATTACCTGGACCCTGGTCGTCACCGGAATTGCCATCGGTCGTTCAAAAGATTATGCTCCTGATCAGCCCGTGAAATTTTCGCATAAAGTACATGCAGGCCAGAATGCAACAGATTGTATATATTGCCATAGTTCTGCACCTTACAGTAAGGCAGCGGGAGTTCCTCCCGTAAATGTCTGTATGAACTGCCATCTTCTTGTACGAAACGGGACACGGTCCGGAGCATATGAAATTGCCAAGGTAATTGCCGCGTACGATAGCATTAAGCCAATAGAATGGGTTAAAGTTTACAATCTTCCCGATCATGTTTTTTTCAGTCACGCTCAGCATGTCAGTGCAGGAGGGGTAAGTTGCCAGAAGTGTCATGGTAATGTGGCAGAAAATGATGTAATTAAGCAGGTTACTGACCTGTCTATGGGATGGTGTATTGAATGTCACCGGAAAACAAAAGTGGATTTTCAGTCCAATCTGTTTTATTCTGATTACAAAGATTTGCTTGAAAAAATAAAGAAGGGTGAAATAGACAGTGTTACAGTTGATATGATAGGAGGCATTGAATGTATGAAATGCCATTATTAGTAACCAAATATTTGAAGAAGAACTGACAAATGAAAAAAGAGAGGAAGCGGCCGGAGAAAACTGACAATCTTACACTAAACGTGAATGTAAATAGTGATGAAAAAGATAGTCATCTCTCTGAGATGATGGAAGCTGATTTTCCTGGTCAGAGCAGTTCCAGGAGAGACTTCCTGAAAGTTTTTGGATTCAGCATTGCATCAGCAGCAATTCTTGCCAGCTGCAAAAGGCCTATCCAACATGCAATTCCTTATGCTGTTCAGCCTCCGGAAATCACTCCGGGCAAATCATTATATTATGCTACAACTTTTTTTGATGGACATGAATATGCAGGGATAGTTGTAAAAACCCGCGATGGGAGACCGGTTAAAATCGAAGGGAATGATCTTTCAAAATTTAATAAAGAGGGAACCACCGCACGGGTACAGGCATCTGTTCTGAGTCTGTATGATGATGCCCGCTTGAAAGATCCCGCGGTAAATATGCAACCCGCAGAGTGGGAGACTCTTGATAAACACATTATTGGTGAACTTGCCAGAATTAATTCTGTGGGTGGTGAAATTGTCCTGTTGACATCAACAATTATCTCACCAACTACAATAAAGCTTATAAATCAATTCGGAGCATCGTTTAAGAATTTTAAGTGGGTTCAGTACGATGCCATTTCATATTCTGCAATTCTTGAAGCTAATTCATTATGTTTTGGTAAAGCAGTAATTCCGGATTATCATTTCGGAAAGGCACAGCTGGTGGTTTCTCTGAATGCCGACTTTCTTGGTACATGGGTTTCTCCTGTTCATTTCATTCCTGATTATATTTCACGCAGAAAGTTGGATAACAAGGAGAAAGATATGCTCCGGCACATTCATTATGATTCGGGAATGAGCCTTACCGGAAGCAACGCGGATATCAGGAAGAAAATTAAACCATCCGAAGAGAAGGTGCTTCTTGTAGATCTATATAATAAAATCGCTGAAAGAATCGGAGCAGATAAACTTCCCGGAGAATCCTTCAGGGATGACCTTTCCGGACTTGCTGATAATTTGATTGCATCAAAAGGAAAATCAATTGTTGTTTCAGGAACTAACAACGTTGATATCCAGATAATTGTAAACAGAATTAACGTACTTCTTAATAATTATTCTGATTGCATCGATCTGAACAACAACTTAAATATTGCTGCAGGTATAGACAGCAACATGGAAACTCTTGTTAATAATTTAACAGAAGGGAAAGTTAAAGCATTACTGATGTATAATGTGAATCCTGTTTATGATTTCCCGGGCTCAGAAAAGTTTAAGAGCGGAATTAATAAAACAGAACTTACAGTAAATATGTCAGTTGCCCTGAACGAAACAGTAGGAACAGCAAAATATGAATGTCCTGTTCATCATTACCTTGAATCATGGAATGATGCTGAAATTATTCCGGGTCAGCTCAGTTTAAGTCAGCCTTGTATTAATCCCCTTTTCAATACCCGCTCATTCCAGGATTCATTATTAAAATGGTCGGGAAGTTCAATTCTCTTTCATGATTATCTGACTTCAAACTGGGAAAAAGAATTTTTTCCTCATTCTGACCTTACAGACTTCAGAAGTTTCTGGAATAATTCTCTCAGAAACGGAGTCTTTTACTATACTCTGGCCATTAATGAACCTGTAATTATTAGTAAAGAAGTCCTTTCAAGAGCTGTCAGTTCAGGTGAATACAACAAGACAGCAGGATTTGAGATCATAATCTCAGAAAGCGTGGCTCTTGGAACCGGAATGCATGCCAATAATCCCTGGTTGATGGAACTTCCTGATCCGGTATCAAGAATGTGCTGGGAAAATGTTGCTGCTATATCACCAAAAGATGCGGAAACTGCCGGAATCACAACAGGCACTATAGTTAAAATTACTGACAGATTGACTCTTCCTGCATTAATACAACCTGGTCAGGCTGAAGGCACAATCTCTGTTTCTCTCGGTTATGGACATACAAATTCAGGTCCGGTCTGTAATAATGTCGGAATAAATGTCTATCCATTCATAAAATCATTTGAAGGGAACAGGAGCTATCTTTTCAGTGTTGATGGAATAGAAAACACATCAACAGAAAGTCAGCTGGCCCTTACCCAGGTTCATCATTCAATGGAAGGAAGACCAATTGTTAGAGAAACCAGATTAAGTGAGTATAAAAACAATCCCTCTTCGGGAAATGAAAAACACAAGGATTTTGAAGAGACACATAAAAGTCTGTATCCTGAGGTGACTCATATCGGATTCCATTGGGGTCTGGCAATAGACCTGAATTCGTGCGTCGGCTGTAATTCGTGTGTTATTGCCTGCCAGGCAGAAAACAATGTTCCGGTTGTCGGAAAAGATGAGGTCAGGCGCAGAAGAATAATGCACTGGATAAAGATAGACAGGTATTATTCGGAGAACCAGGATGATCCCAAAGTTTATTATCAGCCGCTTGCATGCCAGCACTGTGATAATGCCCCCTGTGAAAATGTTTGTCCGGTTTCTGCAACAAACCATAGCAGTGAAGGACTGAATCAGGTTACATATAATCGTTGCATTGGTACCAAGTATTGTATTAATAACTGCCCTTATAAAGTAAGAAGGTTTAACTGGTACCGCTACACAAATAATAAGGAATTTGATTTCAATACTGCATCAGATCTGGGAAGAATGGTTCTGAATCCCGACGTTACTGTCAGGGAGCGTGGTGTGGTGGAGAAATGTTCTTTCTGTGTTCAGAGAATACAGGAGAAAAAGCTTCTTGCAAAACTTGAGAACAGAACACTGAAGGATAGTGAGATTAAGACAGCCTGTATGCAGGCCTGTCCCTCAAACGCTATCGTTTTTGGTAATCTGAACGATTCCGAAAGTAAAGTCTCAAAACTTTTTAAGGACCCACGGTGTTACCATCTGCTTGAAGAGCTGCACACTCTGCCAAATACAGGATACCTGACTAAGGTCTGGAATGATGAAACAATTAATTCATAACACTTCAGAAGTTAACCGATGTATAACAGGAAGATAAGAGGACCTCTGATTGAAGGAAACAGGACGCTTGGTCAGATTACTGCAGACGTAATTGCGCCAATGGAGGCCAGCCCGGGAACCTGGTGGTTTATCGCATTCGGGATTTCATCATTAGCTGCAATATTTGGATTTTACGCTATTTATATAACTGTCACCAAAGGAATTGGTACCTGGGGTGTGAATAATTCGGTCGGATGGGGATGGGAAATTATCAATTTTGTCTGGTGGATAGGAATTGGTCATGCAGGTACTGCGTTTTCTATTTTCCTCCTTATCCTGAGACAGAGATGGAGAACATCAATTAACCGTGCAGCTGAGGCCATGACGGTTCTTGCAGTTATGGCAGCGGCAATATTACCTGCCCTGCACATGGGGCGTGTCTGGCTTGCTTTCTATATATTTCCTTACCCCAATACCCGCGGTCCTTTGTGGGTGAATTTCAACTCACCTTTATTCTGGGATTTTATTGCTATTACGGCTTATCTTCTTATATCAGCTTCATTCTGGTATCTCGGAACATTACCTGATTTCGCAACAATACGCGATAAAACCTCTTCCAAAGTAAAAAAAGCTGTCTATGGATTTTTCAGCCTTGGCTGGACCGGCTCAAGCCGTCAATGGATCAGGTTCGAATCACTAAGTTTTATTTTGGGAGGGATAGCCGCTGTTCTGGTTGTTTCTGTACACTCTATTGTATCGACCGACTTTGCAGTGGGAATTGAACCCGGATGGCATACAACTCTTTTCCCTCCCTACTTTGTTGTTGGAGCTATCTTCTCCGGATTTGCTATGGTTATGACACTTATGGTTATCATCAGGAAAATGTACAAATTTACAAACTACATTACTGATAACCACATGGATGCCATTGCCAGGATTCTGATTTTTATCTCTCTGATAATGGGAACCGCATATGCCACTGAAATTTTTGTGGCATGGTATTCAGGCAATGAATATGAAATGTTTACATTCTTCCATAACAGGATTACAGGAGATTATACTACTCAGTTCTGGGGGATGATAATTTGCAATGCATTGATACCCCAGTTATTCTGGTTCAGGAAGATAAGGAGAAACTGGGTCGGATTGCTGATCGTTTCACTGTTCATAAACCTTGGGATGTGGTTCGAGAGATTTAATATAGTAATAACCTCATTAACAAAAGATTATCTGCCATCAAACTGGGTTGCCTACAAACCGACAATAATTGATATCGGTGTTTATGTGGGAACCATAGGGATTTTTCTTTGTGGTGTTTTGCTGTTCATCAGATATATACCGATGATGGCAATAAGCGAACTAAAGAGTGTGAATAGCATCGGAAATAAAAAAGAGGATTAGCAGGTTATGATAAACACTTATAAAATAGGAGTATTTGATAAAGAAGAAAGTTTTATTTCCTCCATCAGGCTGTTGCAGGAACAGAAAATTGAAATATATGATGTGTTCACACCATATCCGGTGCATGAAGTATTCCATCTGCTGAAGCGAAAATCAAAACTCCCTACCGCCGCTTATTTTTTCGGACTTTTCGGTATAATTGCCACTCTGGCATTTCTGTATTATACCTCAGTTATAGACTGGCCTGTTGTTTATGGAGGAAAACCATTCAACTCCTTTCCTTCGTTTATCGTCGTTACAATTATTCTAACCATTTTTACTGTTACTATCGCAAGCCTGGCAGCCTTCTCAATGAGGTCAAAACTCTTCCCCGGTCGCGATAATACTATTTTCGACTTCAGAGCGACAGATAATATGTTTGTAATTGTTGTTGTTAATGATGGTACTGATAAATCAGCAGATGAAAAAGCTTCCGGAATTATGATGAAAGAGGGAGCTCTGGAGGTTATTGACAAGGAACTTGAAAATGTTAAGGCATGAATAAAACCATTAAATCAGGAACTTTTATTAAATCAGTATTGCTGATTCTGTTTTTGGTGATACTGAATAGCTGTAACAGGGACAGAAATAACCCGGGATGGGATTATTTCCCGGATATGTTTTATTCTACTGCCTATGAGAGTTTTACAAAAAATCCAAACTTTAAGGACGGAATAACAATGAGAGCACCTGCCGAGGGTAGTGTACCAAGAGAATATGAACCTTTTGAGTATACTCTTGATCCGGAGTCACGAATTAAGGCAGGAAAAGATCTGGTTAATCCTGTTGTATCATCAGCTGAGGCCCTGGCAACAGGTGAAAAGATATATACGACATTTTGCGTAGGTTGTCATGGTACAAGAGGCGACGGCGACGGGTTTCTGTATACAAGTAAATTATACCCGTTAAAACCAAGGTCTTTATCATCCGGAAATTCCATAAATCTGAAGGATGGAGAGATCTACCATTCCATTACCCTGGGATTTGGCTCAATGGGAGCCCATGGTTCGCAGATAAGACCCATTGACAGGTGGAACCTTGTTTTGTACATCAGAAGCCTTCAGAAGGACGCAAAGGGGCAATTAATACCAAATAAATAAGAATAATGAAGGAGCAAGTTACTGTTTCCAGAAATTTTAAAATAATTACCCTGATTCTTATTGTAACAGGTATCGGCGCATTCGTTTCCGGACTGTTTTCAGATTCTGAGAACACCTGGGCGAGTTACCTCATAGTAAATTATTATTTTTTATCTCTTGCTATGGGCGCTGCATTCTTTTTCGTCATTCAGATTATAACTCAATCGGGATGGTCATCTGCATTTAAAAGGGTTCCGGAAGCAATGATGTCATATATTCCTTTCGCTGCTGTTTTTTTTCTGCTGCTTTTTTTTGGAATTCACGACCTTTATCACTGGTCAGATCCTGAAGCTGTTGTAACCGATCCCCTGATTAAACATAAATCAGCATTTTTAAATGTCCCTTTCTTCTTCATCAGAATGGTGATCTGTTTCACGCTATGGATCGTGTTTACAATGATTTTAAGAAAATTATCTCATAAAGAAGACACACTTGACAAATCAGATTTAGGTGCAATAATGCTGTTATTCGGGAAAAGTGAACTCTATTCAAAGATCCTTGCCTTCATCCTTGCCATTACTTTTTCTCTTTCAGCATTTGACTGGATAATGTCAATAGATGTTCACTGGTACAGCACTATTTTTGCATTAAAGAATCTGGTGGCAGCATTTCTTCACGGGGTCTCAATTCTGACACTAATAGTTTTTATACTGTATAAAAGAGGGTATTTTCCTTTCCTGAATAAGTTTCACCTGCATGATTTTGCGAGATATATATTCATGCTGTCTATAGTCTGGGGATATTTCTGGTTTGCACAGTTTATGATCATCTGGTACGGGAACATACCTGAAGAGACTATTTACTATAACGTACGCTGGCAGGAAGGATGGAAGGTATTGTTCTTCCTTGAGATCGGACTGAACTGGACAATCCCGTTTATGATTCTTCTCCCTGTAAAAACCAGCAGAAATATGACTGTAATCCTGGTTGTCATAATATTCCTGATAATAGGGCAATATATAGACCTGTTCGTTCAGGTAATTCCGGGTACAACAGGAGTGTTTAAATTCGGTTTGATTCAGGCGGGTATGTTCCTGGGATATATCGGGCTGTTTGCCCTGGTGGTGGCCACATCACTCAGCAGATCGAAGATTATTCCTCCTAATCATCCGTATCTGGAGGAGAGCCTTAATCATCATTTTTAAGCAGACCGTTATATTATTCTGTCTGTTATCAAAAGAATCATTATTATCAAATAGAATGAATAAAGAATAATTGAGTATTTGTAGTAGTTATTCTTATCTACCCTATTTCTGACGAGGTCAGAGAACTTCCAAACAACAATTGATGAAACTATTAGTAAAACGCATATTATCAATGCGTTGCGAATTATTCCAAAATTGCATAAAAATATTGCAGCAACTACTGAGGCAACTGTCCAGATAAAAGTGAGCCTGTTGATCTGTGCCGGATTAAATACTTCTGTAAGGCTGGGTAACCCGGCACCTTTATACTCTTCTCCATATTTTAATATCATTAACCAGAAGTGGGGAATTTGCCCGGTGAAGAATAAAAATTCAAGAAATACTATTGTCTTATCCCATTCTCCTCCACCAGCTGCCACCCATCCGATAAGAGGAGGCAGGGCACCGGTTATTGAACCGGGAACAACAGCAAAAGCTGTTAATCTCTTCGAATAGGTATAGATAATGTTATACCAGAAAATAGTTATTAAGCCAATAAGTGCTGCTTTGATATTACCAGCTGTGAATAAAATAACAGTGCCTGAGAAAAGACAAATTAAAAAAAATATTACTGCTTTCGATGTATTGATTTTTCCTGTAGGTAAAGGACGATTTCGCGTTCTGTTCATCCTGGCATCGATATCTTTTTCCTGTATCTGATTAAGAACAGATGCCGAAATGGAGAGAAGCAGAATGCCTGCTGAAATTAAAAATATTTTAGGTGAGATATGAGGGTCGAAAAGAAAAAAACCAGTAAATCCTGTTAGACTGACCGGTATCATTATTCTAAGCTTGCTAAGTTCCAGGTAATCTTTAAGCATATTGCCCGGATTATTTTTCATTAAGGGATTTCAGGTATTCAATTATTTTCAGGATATCATCATCGGTGAGCGATTCTTTATAGCTCTGCATTAAATCTCTGGGGTAGCCTTTTACTACCTCTGAATTGGGATCGTTTATTGCTCTTTTAATGTATTCTTCATCTGCAGTAATTGTTACTTCTTTTCCTTCTTTTACAACTACCTGGTTCTCACCAAAAAGGTTGAGGAAAGTTGGACCTAATATTTTCGAGCCATCTGAGGAATGGCATGCATTGCAACCTTGTGCATCTATGATTGCCAGTCCCGCTGCTCCGGGCAAAGTATCGTTTGCAACCAGTATTATGGCTGAAGTATCGGCATACCATTTGTTGTATTCTTCCTGAGATAATACCTTTACATTTGCCTGCATATATGAGTGCTGCAATCCACAATATTCTGAACAGTAGAGATCATATTCCCCTTCTCTCTGAGGAAGAAACCACATCATTTTTTCTCTTCCCGGCATCATATCAGATTTTACCCTGAAAGCAGGTATAAAGAGGCTGTGTATAACATCTAGTGAAACAAGATTTATTTTAACAGGAGTATTGACCGGAAGGATCAGATCCTTACTTTCTTTCCCATTCTCATATTTGAATGAAAAACTCCACATTCTGGCGACACTTGTTACATTCATTGCATCGGCCGGTGCTTTGGTCATAGGATTAAACCCCGACCATCCATAATAGAACATTGCCAGTACAAGTAATACCGGAACTACAGTCCATATTATCTCAAGCTTCGTGTTTCCTTCAATCTGAACAGCATCCTTGTTTTTCTTCCTGTTATACCTGTAAATGAAGTAAACCATCAGGATTGTCAGTCCGGTAAGGAGTAATAAAGAAATACCTGCAATAGAGTAAAATGCTATATTGTAAGTAGATACAAAATTTGATGCGTCGGGTACATTTGATGAATACATACAGTTATCGATAAAGGTAGTCCAGAAGGGTTATGAAAATTACAGCAGATATTATCAGAATAACGGCAACAACCATGGAAGCTAAGAATCTGCTTTCAAACTTTAAATGCATAAAAATACGTAAGACGAAAGATGATTTTACCGCTGCTATCAGAAGTGCAATGGTTACAGTCAGAGTCCCCAGGGAAATCTGAGTTACCAACACAGAGATAAGTGTGAGTGTAATTAACACTGACAGCACAATTAGCAATGTCCGGTAAGGAATTATATGATGGGTTTCACTCTCTGTAGGTTCCATAATGCTCAGGTTATCAAATAAAACAAGGGGAACAGAAAAATCCAGATTAAATCAACAAGGTGCCAGTATAAGCCACTGTTTTCATGCAACTGAAAATTGCCGGAGTTAATTTTATCCTTGTAAATTAAAACCGAGACAACCCCGATAAAGATCATTCCAATAATGATATGCAATGCATGCAGTCCGGTCATAAAAAAGTATAAACCATAAAAGAGAACATCTCCCTGTCCTCTGAGAGCAAGTATTGCTGACCCTGGATAAATATGTTCCTTAATGTGATCGCCCCATTCAAAATATTTATTTATAAGAAAAACAAGTCCTAGCAAAAGGGTAATGCAAAGAAATAAAAGTGCAAGTTTTTTATTCTTTTTCTGAATGGCAGTGATCGACATAGCAATAGTAGCACTGCTGATCAGAAGAAGAATTGTATTTAATGTTCCTATAAATACACTTAATTCATGCGCAGCAAGGTGAAATGCGGTGGGATTAATGTAACGGTAAACGGAATATACTACAAAAAGACCTCCGAATAGCAACATTTCAGTAAACAGGAATAACCACATTCCGGTTTTGGAGGCCTCATCATCGCGATGTATGTCTGCAGGTTTGTTCATTTATTATAATCGTATGGTCCTTTTGTAACAATGGGAGTCTCATCAAAATTTTCAAGAGGAGGAGGCGAGGGAACTGTCCATTCAAGAGTTTTTCCTCCCCAGGGATCAGATGGTGCCGGGATTCCTCTCTTCAACGAGGCGAAAAGATTCAGAATAATGATTCCCAAACCGGAATAAAGTATCCATGAGCCCATTGTGGAGATGATATTTCCGGCATGAAATACTGCATCGTAATCAAAATATCTTCTGGGCATACCTTTAATTCCAAGATAAAACATCGGTGAATACAGGGTAATAAACCCCACAAAAAAGAGTATCAATCCAATATTAGCCCATGTGGTATCATACATTTTGCCGGTAATTTTAGGATACCAGTAATGCATTGCCCCAAAAAAAGCAAATCCTGTTCCGCCAAAGACGATGAAATGAAAGTGGGCAACGACAAAATGAGTATTATGCAAGTGTACATTGGCAGCCAGTGAACCCAGAATAAGTCCCGAGAAACCACCAACCATGAATACAAACAGGAAGGCTGCAGCCCAGTAGAATGGAGTTTGAAGATCAATAGATCCTTTGTACATAGTTGAGATCCAGTTAAATACCTTTATAGCGCTTGGAATAGCAACAAGAAATGTAAGAAGTGAAAAAGTATAAAGTGCAGTTCCGCTCATTCCGGAAGTGAACATATGATGTCCCCAGACAAAGTAGCCAACAAATGCTATTGCCAGAGCAGAAGCAACCATAAATTTATATCCAAATAAAGTTTTATGTGAATGTGTTGATATTATCTCCGAAATTGCTCCCATGGCGGGCAAAATCATAATATAAACAGCAGGATGACTGTATGTCCAGAAAAGATGCTGATAAAGTATTGGATCACCTCCAAGCGTAGGGTCGAAAAAACCTATGTGCAGTGTTTTTTCTGCTACAACCATGAGTAATGTTATGCCAACGATTGGAGTAGCAAGCAATTGAACCCATCCGGTAGCATATAGCGTCCAGGGAAATAAAGGCATTTTTAACCACGTCATGCCTGGCGCACGCATCCTGTGCATAGTCACAATAAAGTTCAGTCCGGTAAGAATTGATGAAAATCCCAATACAAATGCGCCAAGAATTGCCGGAAGCATGTTCCCTGCTGTTCTGAAACTGTAAGGTGCATAAAAAGTCCAGCCTGTGTCAGGAGCTTGCTGGCCTGCAAACTGAGATATTAAAACCAACAAAACACCGATAACATATAAGTACCATGAGAACAGATTTAGTCTGGGAAAAGCAACATCTTTTGCCCCAATCATAATTGGAAGCAGAAAATTACCGAATACTGCCGGAAGTCCGGGAATAACTACAGCAAAGATCATAACAATTCCATGGAGAGTGAAGAATGCATTATAAGTCTTTGCGTCCATGATTGTGCTCCCCGGGGCAATAAGTTCAAACTTCATCAATAAACCAAGAGTTGCCCCGATGATAAAAAAAGTCATTATTGAAAACAGATATAACAATGCTATCCTTTTATGATCAGTAGATAATATCCAGGAACGAATGCCTGTATACTTTCCTTTGTAATCAAGATAGCTGGGTTCCTCTATGCCTTTATGTGTGCTCATTTATTAGTCTCTTTTTTATGTTTTATACGGGTCAGTGCAAGAAATAAAAAAAATAGTATTGCTATAAATGAAATTACAATTGCGGAGACCCTTGTTACATTGAAAACAAACTTATTCCCTTCATCATCATATGAATAACACACTGCGAGCAGGCGATTGATACTGGGTCCGATTTTGCCATTTGCGGCTTCGACCATTGTGATTTTAATATCAAATGGCAGAAATTCAATTCCTCGCAGGTATCGTACAATTTTCCCGTCGGGTGCAAGGGCAATTAATCCTGTTGGATGAATATACTGGCTGTTAATGCGGCGATAATTGAAACCGACAGATTGAGTTAATGCGGCGATATTTGCACTATCGGAAACAAAAAAATGCCAGTGCGAAGCCGACTCCTTTTTTTGCATTGTACTGATATAGCTTGCTTTCTTTTTGATCCCCAGATCTATCCTTTCTGTCGGGTCGAAACTAATTGTTATTACTTCATAGTCACTTCCAAGCTGCAGATCAACCTGATCGATGAATTTTGAAACCCCCCACATTAACGGACTGCAGGTTCCGGGACAGTTGAAGTAGACAAGATTCAGAATGGTTGGCCGGGTAATAATGTCTCTCAAAAGAACAGTGTCGCCTGCCTCATTAACCAGTTTTACATCCAGAGCAGCATAATCACCCTGCTTTTCATCAAACCCGACCTGCATCTGTTGATCGTATAAGGATGGTTGAGAGTAGGATTGGAATGATAAAAGACAAACACAAAAAGTAAGAAATGTTTTATTCCGGTTCATTCAAATGTTATAGAGTTTTATTATGCATAAATGTAGAAAAAATTCTTTCAGTAAAAGTAAACAAATATTATTCCCCCTGTTTTTTTATTTTCTCCCGAGGCTCTTCATCTTCGGCATAAATGCCGGCGATCATAAGAGATCCCCCCATCAGCGAAATATCTTTTAATAATGCAATTAATGTTGCAGTCTGCTCCCCTCCATTCAACAAATGCGGGATATGAATAGTGAGAATAAACATGAAAAGCAGGATGGCAAGTACTATAGTTGAAACTTTAACGAATTTTTTTGTAATAATACTGATACTGGCAGCAATGAGCATGATTCCTGTGAGAATGATGGTATAAGCTCCCAGGGGAATAAATGATGTAAGCATCCCAAGGTAATAATCTGTCATGAGAAAATGATTGATCCCGAAAATAGCGAAAGGAATAGCAAATAGAATTCTTCCGATTGTTGTGATCTTTTTCATGGGTAACAGATTTATTTGGAAACTTCCTCCATCTGAACTGTTGAGAATTTTTTTACTGTATAACCCGACCCGGTTATTGCCTCTTTTATTTTAAGAGAATCAACTATGCCGGGATAATATTCAATTAATGCATTTCCAACTGTAAATGATGCCTTAACTGACTTTACTCCTTCAAGTTTTCCGATATTTGTCTGAATCGTCTGCTCACAGCCCGTGCACGACATTCCCCCTATCGAAACTTCCATTCTGGCTGCTTCGGCAACTGGAGTTTCTTTCTCTGTTTTAGTGGTTTTTCCACCGCATGATGCCATAGTGAAAACCAAAATAATCAGAGCAAATCCTGAGGTTAACTTTTTTAGGTTCATTTTCAAGAAATATAGGTGAATAAACTGCAAAAAATTTAATTATATAAAAATATGAAATTTTTTACGAGTAACCTTATATGTTTCAAAAAACATAACAACCAGTGATAATTCATCACTTACATATGAAC
>Ga0113563_10000521_pt1 | contig 18814 bp, 21 predicted proteins | sample Mud3Dept3metaG_FD_80117 | JGI IMG/M metagenome (GOLD analysis project Ga0113563, IMG submission 80117) | Freshwater wetland microbial communities from Ohio, USA, analyzing the effect of biotic and abiotic controls - Mud 3 Core 4 Depth 3... | ecosystem: Environmental > Aquatic > Freshwater >...
ATCGTGCGCACGCGCGCGAGCACGGCGCGGTCCTGGTTGAGCGTACCCTTGCGCGACGCGTCGGCTTGCAGCTTGGCATAAGCTTGCGCGGCCATCTGGTCGAGCTGCGCGGACGAAACCAGCATCAGTTGCGAGCGGTTCGCGCCCACCGCTCCGCCCGCCGTGGTCGTTTCGCATCCGCCGAGCGCCGCCAGCGCCAAACCGAGTGATATCGCCGCGATCAACCTGGAGATGAAGCTCATGTCGTTTCCTCGCAAACAAGCTCATCGCCGTCTTTCGAGCGCCGTTCGGGGGATAGCTCGGAATGTTCGAACCGGCGGGCCGCTTCGCGCCAATTCACCACCGCCCACCAGCCGTGCAGATAATCGGCACGCCGGTTTTCATGTTTCAGATAGTAGGCGTGCTCCCACACATCGTTGACCAGCAGCGGGAAGTGGCCTTGTATCAGGGGATTGTCATGGCCGGCCGTGGTACATATCAGCAGTTTCCCGCCGTCCGTCTGGACGCGCGCGAGCCAGACCCATCCCGACCCGAACACCTTGCTCCCCGCTTCGTCGAAGCGGGCCTTGAACTTCTCAAGGCCGCCGAAATCACGTTCAATCGCCTCGGCAAGCGCGCCGGTCGGACCACCGCCGCCGCCTGGAGCCATGGCCCGCCACAACATACTGTGGTTGATGTGCCCCCCGGCGTTATTGCGCACCGCCTCGCGTGCTTCTGCCGGTATCTCGCCTGGGTTGAGCAACAGCCAGAGCGCGGTGCGCTCGCGCAGTTCCGGGTATTTTTTGAGCGTCGCATTCAGGTTTTCCACGTACGACGCATGATGCCGGTCGTGATGCAGCACCATGGTCCGCGCGTCGATATGCGGCTCGAGCGCCGCATAGTCATACGGCAGAGGAGGTAGCATGTGCTTCATTCGTCTGACTCCTTGTGAGGCGCAATGCCGCCGCGCCGGAATCTTATTAGAGCGTGTCGCATAGCGAGAGTTTCTTACCGCGACCTTCCCGTCACAGTATTGGTGCCGGTCACTTCGACATGCACCCGGCGATCGGGCTGCAGACAGGCGATGAGCTTGGCGCTCCTGGGGCCTTTGCAGTCGCCGGGCCGGGTGACGGGCTGCGTCTCGCCCTTGCCGTCCGTATTAATGCGATTGGCCGGGACACCCTTGCGCACCAGATAATTCTTTACTGCGTGCGCGCGGCGTTCCGAAAGCTTCTGATTGTATTTTGCGGTGCCGAGGCGATCGGTGTGGCCGGTCAAGAAGATCGCTTCATACTGCGCACCGCTGAGCTGGCGCGCAAAGTCGTCCAGCGTGGCGCGGCCTGCGGGACTCAGCACAGCCTGATTGAAGCCAAACAGTGCGTCTGCCGAAAAATCGATGCTCTGCGGCACGATTCGGGGCGGCGCAGGGACCGGCTCCGGCGCGCGCTTTTGCGGCGGAGTTGCGGCCACCGGCCTAGGCGCCTGCCTGACGGGATTGCAGGCAACGTCGCGCGCTGGCGTACATAACTCCGGCTAAGGGTCGCTAACAGATAACCCGCCAGGCTTTGATCGAGCCGGAGATGATATGCGCCGTGCGCCACGCGCGCGGCGCTCACAATTGACGCGCAATTCGAAAGCCGTTCTTGCCTGAACGCTTGGCCTCGTATAAAGCGGCATCCGCGCTTTTCATCAGCGAGTCCGGGTCCTCGCCGTCGGCGGGGTAAACACTGACACCGGCGCTCGCCGTCATGGTGAAACTGCGGTCCTCGATGAGATAGGGTTGCGACACGATTTCGATCAATTTCGCTGATACTGTCTCGACATCGCTTGCGTTCGCCACGTGCCACAGCGCGATCATGAACTCGTCACCCCCGACGCGGGCCACCGTGTCTTCTTCGCGAACCACGGATTCAAGGCGCTGGGCGACGATTTTCAGCACGGCGTCGCCGGCGCGGTGCCCCGACGTGTCGTTGATTTGCTTGAATCCATCGAGGTCCAGATACACCACCGCAATCGCGCTGTTGTTGCGCCGGGCGTTCGCCAACGCGGCCGAAATCCGGTCGGTCAGAAGCCGCCGGTTACCCAGCCCCGTGAGCGGGTCTTGCCGGGCAAGGATCTCGAGGGCAGTCGCGGCGTTGCGGGCGCTTTCATGCAACAGGCGGATTTCCAGCATGTTGCGAACCCGTGTCAGGACTTCCTCCGCATCGAACGGTTTGGAGATAAAATCCTTCGCGCCGGCTTTGAGTGCATGCAGCTTATAAGCGGGCTCGGCGGTGACGGCCAGCACCGGAGCGTAGCCATCCGCTTCGATCGCGTTCAGCTCCCGCATCACCTGAAAGCCATTCATTCCCGGCATCTGCAAATCGAGCAGTATTACCTTGTAGCGATTGGCGCGGTGCAGTTCGCAGACCTCATAGGGGTTCGTGGTATACGTAACATCGCTGTAACCGGCCTCCTCCAGCATCTGTTTCAGCGAGCGGGCACCTAACTCCTGGTCGTCAACGATCAAAAGTTTGGCGTTCAGAATGTCGGTTTCGCTAACCATCTATCGTTGTCGCATTGGGAGTCGATACGGGCCGCGATTTCCTCGCGCACCGGCGGACTCAATGTCCCCTTGTGCAGGCTAACACCCCTGCAATGGAAAGGAAATAAGCGTAACACCTGCGCGTTTGTAGGCAAGGTCCTACAGAGGCACGAGCGTCAGCAAGCTGGGCCCTTCGGGTTATACTTATAGTTCGAGCAGAAATCCATTCATGCTGCGTTATCCCCGGGTGCACGCGCTGAAACCGCCTATGCCAATTCGCAACCTGCTGCGCGCTCCGCTTGTTCTGGGCCTCGCGCTGATTACTATCGCCGCCACCTCTCTTAAGCGAAGGCGCGCGACTGGCGCCGCGTCACTCCCCCCTGCGGGCCGCCGCGATGAAGGCGCCCAGGCACGTGCCGATGAACTCACTTGTCTCGCACGGCATCTGCTGACCGCCGGTGAAGAAGAAAAGTCGCGCATTGCGCGCGCTTTGCACGATGGGCTCGGCAGCACCCTTACCGCGGTGAATCTCGACCTCTTCTGGATCCAACAACGATTGGCGGACCAGCCCGCGATCGCCAGCCGGCTCGCGCGGGCGAAGGAGGTGCTCGCGTCAACCGTGGAAATGAAACGTCGCATCATCCATGAGCTTCGTCCCACGGTGCTCGACACCCTGGGCCTGAGCGCGGCGCTCGAATCCCACGCTGACGATTTTTCGCAGCGCAACGCGGTCCCCGTTGAAGTGGAATTGCCGGACGAAACGCCGGCGCTGAAGGACGGCGCGCCGATCGCGTTGTTCAGGATCTGCGAGGAAGCATTGATTAACGCCGCGCGTCATGCCAAAGCAACATCGATCAGGATATCCCTGCGCAAGGAACCCGCCGGCATCGTTCTTGAAATCATCGACAACGGCATCGGAATCGATCTGAACGCAAGAGGTGGGGTCGCGCCTTCCATTGGCCTGCTCAGCATGCGCGAGCGCGCCGCTGCCATTGGTGGCGCGCTCAGCGTCGAACGCGAAGCGGCCAGGCGCGGAACCGTGGTGAGGGTGATTTTGCCGGCCGTGGACGCAAAGACTTCAACTCCCTGAGTCCTATCGCCGGCTTGCCCGGACGCCCTCTTGCTATTTCTTCGGCTCCGGCAGCCCGCCGCCTTTGAACGCCGGATTGGAGTGATCGTTGGCCTGCCCCGGCGCCGGTCCGGGAGCGGGGTTGGCGTCGGGCGCAACCTTCGGCAGGGGTGGGGCCGGCACCAAGGGAACATCCCGCTTCATCGGTGGCACGGGAGCCGGTGGCTCGTCGTCACGGTTTCCGCAGCCTGCGAAAATCAGGGCAAACGCAAGCGCAATTGGAACATAAGCTCTCATTGGGCCTCCGAAAATGGTTCAACACGTGCCTTGGCAAAGTTCATACCAGGGCCGATCGCGCCGACGCATCCGGCTCAAACCGGCATATTCTGAGCCAAACAAATCGCATCGATTTGGCTTTCAGTTATGTATAATTTGCAACAAATGCAAATTTTTCAATAATTCTTCAGGCCGCGTGAAGCGGCCGGCCGTTCAGCGAGGAGTTGATGAAATTCGCACAGCATGCCATCGCGGCGTTTGCTCTGTGTAGTTGCCTCAATGCTTCAGCGTCGCCGTACCCGACCAAACACCAGTTGCGCACCGCGATCGGAGAGGTCGTGGGAATGCTGAGATCCGAAGGCATCGAAATCGAAATACTCGACGCTCAGAAAGAAGGTCTGAAGCAACCTTTGATGGCCGCGGGACTGAGCCTGCCCAGCGGCCTCTGCCTCATTTTCTACAATACCAAGCCGGAGGACGGGCTGAACCAGTTCTTCGGCGCCATCGACGAGAAAGACCTTCCTGTAATGCTGAACGCGATGGCAGTGCATGAGGCATCGCATTGCATCGAACAACGTGAAGCCTATGTTCGCAAGCGTTTCGACAAGGTATTGCCGCCGCATCTGGAACGCGAGAACATGACAGTTCAGGGCTATTTGTCGGTGGTGAACAGCGGCGCGCTGGTGAAATGGAGCGAAGCGCTGGCGGATATCGCGTCGGTGCTTTACCTGAAGCGGACCGAGCCGGATCGATGGAAGGGTTTTTCCAACCGCATCGCGGCCATGCGCCGCGGCCTCGACTGGAAGTGGCCGGAACACGACACTTCCGCGTGGCTGCACCAGATTATTGCCGCGGATCTCGGCGAGGCCGCCAAGCAGAACCTGTTTGCCGCCGCGTTCCAGCTTCGCAAACAATACCTCCCCCGCCAGTAACCGTCCCCCTGCTTCGCTGCAACCTTGTAGCGCAGGCGCTACAGAAACTCGCGTTGCTGCGACGGGGTACGTCCTACACCAGAATCCGATTCGTTCCGATAGTGGGTGCTCGGGGAGCTACGTAATATCGTATCCAGCGACGCCTGCGCTCGCGCATTCGTAGCGAAAGTTCGCTTATCCAGTTCAACCGCATTTCAAGGAGGCTTCCAAATGGACACGACCATGAACAAGGCGCATAGCACGCCGCAGTCACAATTCCCCAACACCCTGGACAAGACGGCCGCCGGCGCGCACCAGACCGTGGACAGGATTGCCGAAGCGGCTTCGCCTGCGATCGAGCGGATGGCTGCGGGCGCCCATCATGCGGTAGACAAAGTCGTCAGCGTCACTGCGCCCGCGGCGGGATGGGTCGAATCCAAAGCGCGGAAGCTGAACGAATCCAGGGTCAAGGCGGTTGAAGGCAGCAAAAAATACGTCCAGAACTATCCGTTTGCGACGGTCGCGGCCGCGATCGCGATCGGCATGCTCATTTCCTTGTTCGCAAAAGGCCGTCCGGAATAGGCGCAAATAACGCCGCAAGAGCCCGGCAGTCCGGACTGCGCCGTGTTGCAAACTCATTTGCTTAACGCATTCGAGCAGCGGCTCGGTCTGCTCGGGCTTCCGGTAAGCGTCGAGTTCTGGAACGGCAGGCGCGTCAGCCGGGGCAATTTTCCCAAGGTAAAGCTGGCGTTGCGCCGGCCGGAGGCGCTCAGGGCGCTGGTTCGGCCCGGCCTGGGCAAACTTGCGCAGGCCTATGTCGAAGGTGACATCGATCTGGATTGCGATATTCACGAACTGGCGAAATTCGCGGAGGCTTTGTGCGGCCCGCAGCAGGTCGACCTGAAAAAGCGCCGCAGCGACAACTGGAAATGGTGGTGGCATACCCGCCGTTTTGACCGCCGCGCAATCAGCCATCACTACGACGTATCCAACGACTTCTTCGCGTTATGGCTCGACCGCCAACGCGTCTATTCGTGCGCCTACTACCGTAACCCGGACGACAGCCTGGAAATCGCTCAACAGCAAAAAATCGATCACATCTGCCGCAAGCTCAATTTGCAGCCGGGCGAGCGTTTTCTCGACGTCGGATGTGGCTGGGGCGCGCTGATCTTCCGTGCCGCCGAGCGTTACGGCGCGCGCGCAACCGGCATAACGTTAAGCGAACAACAGTTCGACTACGTCAGCGAACAGATCCAGGCGCGCGATCTGGCCGGTCATTGCGAAGTCCAACTGCTCGATTACCGCGATTTTCCCGAGCGTGAACCCTTCGACAAGATTGCGAGCGTGGGTATGTTCGAGCACGTCGGCAAAAGAAATCTGCCGACATATTTCGCCAAGCTTCACCGGCTGCTCAAGCCGGGCGGTCTGCTCATGAATCACGGACTCACCTCGGCCGGATTGTATTCGGGCGGCCTGAGTTCCGATATCGAGGAGTTTGTCGACCGCTATGTATTTCCGGGAGGCGAAATCCCGCACCTGTCGAAGGAAATCGAGCTGATGGCCTCGGCGCATCTGGAATGCCTGGACGTCGAAAGCCTGCGTCCTCATTATGCGAAGACGCTGTGGCATTGGGTCGAACGGCTTGATGCGCGCAAAGATGAAGCGCGCGCGCTGGTCGGCGAAAAGAAATACCGGATTTGGAGAATTTACATGGCCGGCTACGCTCTCGCGTTCGAGCGAGGCTGGGTTTCCGTCTATCAGGTGCTGGCCGGCCGGCGGCTGGCCAACGGCGCGCTCACGGCGCCGCTGACGCGCGAATACATGTATGCCGCGCAGCCAGCCATGTTGTCCGGCGACTAGTTCAATACGCGAGAGCGCTGCAGGCACGGGCCTTGGCATGCTGCTGCGTGGCGGCAGAGCGGCCCGATTCTCCTTTTAGCGCCGCATAGCACTCGCATACGCGTTTCTCGAGCCCCAGATGGCTCAGCACCGTAATGTGGCCTCGCCCGTAGCGAATCACCCCGGCTTTCTGCAATTTTCCTGCAGCTGCCGTGACGCCTTCGCGACGCACGCCGAGAATATTGGCGAGCAATTCATGCGTCAGGCGCAATTCGTTGGCAGGCATGCGGTCCAGGCTCAGCAGCAGCCAGCGGCACAGTTGCTGCTCGATCGAATGGTAGCGATTGCACACCGCGGTCTGCGCGATCTGGGTGACGAGCGACTGCGTGTAGCGCAACAGCACCCGGCACAGATAGCCGCCACGTTTGAATTCCTGTCTCAACTTGCTGGCGCCGAGGCGGTAGGCGTGGCCGGCACTTTGCACGAGCGCCCGGTCCGGCGTGACTCCCCCACCCATGAATAATGACGTTCCGATCATTCCCTCATTACCGGTGATTGCGACGGCCGCCGCGGAGCCGTCTTCCATCACACACAGGGGAGACACGATACCGGCAGTCGGAAAATACGCGAAGCTCAGATGGCCGCCCGCTTCATGAAGTGACGAGCCTGGCGCCAACTGCGTGTATTCGAGATACGGCAGCACGCGCTCGTAATCCGCGTCGGGCAACGCGGCGAGGAGCTGGTTTTGCCTGGGAGAATGCAGGACTTTCGATTGTGCGAAAGCAAGCCGGGGACGTGTGCCGACCCGATGACAGTCAGTCCCGCCGCCTGAAACCGGCATCTGAAGGGAATCGTACGGCAGATCTGGCAACGCGTAGTCCATATTATTCCTTCGCGAAAAGGTGACACGTGGGAATCGCCATCAATGCAGGATCTTCCGCAACTTGCATGCCATATTTTTTTGCACGGGCAATCAGGCATTTGTCAGGCACTGGGATCATCGCGCGCAAAAAATACGCGCTTTGACTTGAAAATATTTCCGACTCCGCAGCAGCAAGTTCAGAATGAGGGCGCGTGGTTGTCAGGTACGTAATTTGCGTAATCCGCGAGGTCTAAAGCCGGAGGTCTGTGACAGATATGCCGACGTTGTCGTTTCACGCTCCAAACGGAACCGAGTTCCCCAAAGACGAGACGCAGCGCAAGGCCGCAGCTCGCGTGACCGGGCCGGTTCTTCCGTTGCGGGTCTTTCTCGTCGAGGATTCGGCGATATTGCGCGACCGCCTCGTGGAAATGTTTGCCGCCTGGGAAAACGTGGAGATGGCCGGGCACGCCGAGGCTGAAGATGCCGCGGATGCCGCGTTACGCACCCAGAACTGGGACGTTCTTATCCTTGACCTGCAACTGCTGCATGGCACCGGGCTGGGCGTGCTCGCCAGTCTGCGCAGCCATCGCAAACCCGGCACGACGGTGATCGTTCTCACCAACTACGCCATCCCGTCCTATCGCGCCCGCAGCCTGGAATTGGGCGCCGATTATTTTTTCGACAAAGCCAATGATTTTGGAAAAATAAAGGACGTTTTCACCCAACTCGGGGAATCGCGTAAAGCGGCTCGCCAAAACCGGTAACCGCGCGCGCGGGTAAATATGTCCGCCGCATTGTATTTTTTTCATTTGCGGCATGGCTCGTTGCGTGGCAATTCGAAGCAACTGCAGAACCGCGACGCTGACAAGCCGGATCGGCGGGGTCGGGTTGGCACGACATCTGCTTGAGATGTCATCCGCTCCATCCGAATAATTCGCCCAGAAAGGAATTCATCATGCTACGCAAAGCTATCGCACTGGCGTGCGCCGCTGTGACACTAATGCTGGCGGCATGCAACACCATCCAAGGTGCAGGTAAGGACATCGAGCGCGGCGGCGAGAAACTCCAAGGCGCTGCCGAAAAGGCAAAGCAATAGCATAAATCAGCGGTGCCGGCCTCCTGCGCGGCGCTTGTCAAATGCCGCTCAAGGCCCCCATGCGCGTCCCGGTAGAGCCGGCGGCCCCGGTTCCGCTTGTACTGCGCGCACAAATTACAAGAATCGCGGTCGTGGTGATCGCGGTTGCCGTCACGATCGCGCTCCTGCGTTGGGGTCAGTCATTCTTCGTGCCGTTGCTGCTCGGCATATTTACCGGCTACGCTTTCCGCCCCTGGGTTTCGGCGCTGGCGCGCTTGCGCATACCCCGCGCGCTCGGCGCCGCCCTGACGATGTGCTGTGTTGCGGCGCTGGTAACCGCCGCCTTGTACTCGCTGCGCGAAGGCGCAACAGAATTGACTGAGCAACTGCCCGACGCGGCACGCAAGATTCGCAGCATCCTCGGTGAACAAAGTCACGCCACCAAGCCGCTGGCGCAGATACACCAAGCCGCCAAGGAGTTGGATAAGGCGGCGGCCGAGGCCACCGGAGCACCTGCACCGCGCGCGGCCCCGGCGGCAGCGCCCCCGGGCCTCGCCGTCGAGACTGCGGAAAAACTGCTGGTGGGTATGGCGTCGGGCGCGGTCAGTGTCGCGTTGGAGCTTGGCATGGGAGGGCTGCTTGCCTATTTTCTGCTCGCGGGCGGCGATGCCTTCCGCCGCAAAATAATCAGCATTGCAGGGCCAACGTTGGCGCGCCGCCGTATCACGATTGAACTCCTCGATGAGATCGATGTGCAAATCCAGCGCGCCCTGATGGTCATGCTGGTCACCAACGTTCTCATCACAGTCGCGGTGGCCGGGCTGTTCGCCGCCCTGGGCGTTGAACGCCCGATCATGTGGGGCGTGCTCGCGGGGGTTTTGCATATTGCTCCTTATGTCGGTGCCGCCGTGGCAGCCGCCGCAGCGGGAACGATCGGGTTGGTTCAGTTTGGCGACGTGGGCCACGCGTTGACGCTGGCCGCTGGCGTCCTCACGATCTGCATTTTGATTGGCTCCGGCCTCAGCGTCGTGCTGCAAGGCAACGCTTCGAACATGAGTTCGGTAGTGATGCTGACCGGGCTCCTGTTCTTCGGCTGGCTATGGGGCGCATGGGGCGTGCTGCTCGGATTGCCGGCATTGGCGGTGATCAAGGCGATAGCGGACAGGGTTGCGGGCCTGCAGTCCTTGGCCAGAATCATGGCGGCGTAGTTGTTCTTGCAAAGCCGGCGGCGTTTTTTACAACTCCGCCACTTTCTCCGGCGCGAGAAACTGTTAAATCCAAGTGGAAAATTGCGCTGGCATGGCAGTTGCTCAAAAAGTTGCAAGACTTCGCCGTGAGACTATCGTGTGGCTGCATAGCTCAAGAAGATTTCTGATCAACCACCGCGCGCTGATTCCCGGCGCACTGGCTGGCTACGCGGTGCTTTTTGGCTTCCTGATTTACGGTCTTGCAGTCCACGCCCGGCTCGAATCATGGCGGGAGCCGCACTTGCCCGCCAGCGCGGGCGCCCAGTCGCCTGCGCCGATTCCGCGTGGAACGCGCGCAGCCTGTGCCGAGTTTTCCGGCATGGGCCAGGCGCCGTGCAGCGCAAAAGCCACAGTTGACGTGGCACGCATCGAGTTCCGCCCACGCTTCGCGGCGCGAAAACTGCCCGATAGTCCCCCGCCTGCCGAGAAGGTGAAAGCGGCGGCACTGAGTGTGCCCGCCCAAATACCCGTTCCGGCCGGGGAATTTTCAGAGGAGGAGGCGGAGGAGGAGGTCGAACCTCTGCCTCTGGCTATCGCTTTTCGCGAGTGAGGTTGGCGGACTTTTATTCCCGTTCCATTCTCAGGAACCACCGGCGCACGCCATATACGGCGCCAGCGAACAACACGCAGACCCCGGCTATCAGCCAGTAGTTGACCCCGGCCGGATCATCCAGGGCCACTTCGATCTGGACTCCGAAAACGGCGCCCGCCAGAACACCGGGCAGCGTGCCGAACAACGTGCCGAGGACGAAATGCCACAGGTTGATACGGATCGCGCCTGCGGCCAGCCCCACTACCGCGAATGGGGCAACCGGTACCATTCGTACTGCAGTGACTGCCAGCAGACCACGCTGCTTGATTGCCAGAGTCAGGCGGTGGAGCTTCGGGCCGGCCAGCCGGCGTACCGTATGGCGGTCGAGCAGGCGCCCAACTCCATAGGAGGCGATCGCGGCGATCAGTATCCCGCCGATGGCGCAGGCCGCGCCGGCCCAGGGACCGAATGCGATGACTGCCGCGAGCGTGATCAGCGGGCGCGGAAACATGATGAGGCTGGCGGGTGTATAGGAAAGCATGATGACGAGCGGCGCCCACCACTGCCGGGAGAGTTGGGCCGCCCACGCGGCAACGTTGTCCGCACTGACAAGATCGGCGAGCGCCGCATGGCGCCAGACCAGTGCGAGGCCGACAAAAATGGCCAGCACCGCGCCAAGTATCTTCGCCAGCGGCAATCCCGGTCGTTCAGCGCCATCGAACGTGAATTCTTCGGCCAGTTTCTCCAGGCCCACCGGCCGTTCAGGATCCGCGATCGCGATCGCATTGACCAGCAGGGGTGACCAATCCGGAAGATCATTAAGCGGCCTTAACCCACGGGAATCGTTGTTGAGACTTTCGATAGCGCCTCTCATCGATCCGGTCCGCGCGATCTCGCCGGCGACGACCGCCGGCTCCACGCCGAGATGCTCGGCCAGCAATCGATCGCGAATCCCGCGGATTGCGGCGCTCGCGCGCGCCGCACCGCCGGCTGCCACGACGGCATCGCATTCAGTGTCGAGCCCCATGGAGCGATTGCTGATGTTGGCCGAGCCGACGCGCAGCCATTCGTCATCGACGATCATGGCCTTCGAATGCATGTCGATGCAGGTCCCCTCGGCCAGCCCTTCGATATGCGGATAGCAGACGTGGAAACGCTTGTTTGCGTCGGCTGCACGCAATGCCCGAATCAGCCTGGCCCGCAGCACATGCATCGTCATTTCTTCGAGCCAGCCGTGGCTCAGCAGACGGGTGACGAGAACGATTTCAGGGCCGTCGGGCTCGGCCAGGCGGGAAGCCAAGGCTCGGCCCACCTTGTCTGCGGTGAAGTATTGGTTTTCCAGGTAAATGTAACGTCTTGCGGACGCAATCATATCCAGATACAACTGCTCCACATGGTGCGAGCCGGCAGTGGAGTTGACGGGTGGCGCGGTGCAGGCAATACCGATCTCAACGTTGTGGAAATCGGGCGCCAGGCCGTCAGGCCATGGATCGCTTCCCGTTTCGACGGGGGCAACCGCTTCACCGGTCGCCGCGTGCCAACGCGCGCGCGCGATTCCGGCGAGCTCCCGCGCTGCCGCGCCGTCGAGCACCATCATCAAATCATGAAATGGCGGGTACGGCTTGCCTGCGGCGATGCGCCGCGGGTCTCCCGGCTGGTGGGCCGGTGTATCCCAGCGTTTGCAGGTAAGATCGAGGCCGCCGACAAATGCAACCTTGTCATCGATTACCACGATCTTCTGGTGGTGGGAGCCGGCCAGCGGATGGGTATCATCGTATTCAAAGCGGACTCGCCGATGCGGCTTCCAGTTCAGGCCATAGAGTGGGGAGAATTCCCGATCGCGGCCAAAAATAATCGGGTAGTCCCAGTCGAGCACCCGCGTATGCAGTCTCCATCGCCGTCTGGCGAGCGAATTGAGGAAGTCGCCCAACGTGAGCGCCGCCGCGCCACTGCCGTCAAACGTAAGCGGTGTCTGGCTGTTGAAATCCCATGCCACAATCAATATCGAGCGTTCCGCCCGTTGAGCGGCGCGCACGAAAGCATCGAAATAGGCGGCGCCATCCACCAGCACGGAGGCGCGGGCGGTGCGGGCAACGGCACAACAGTTCCCGCCCGGATGAAACAGGCGTTGTGTAATGCAGGTGTCGGACATCGCACTCGATTATTGGACGCGCTGCGCGCCTCGCAAAACCCGTTGATCGACTTACCGTAGAAAATGCAAGAACCATGCCGCGTGGCTGTGAACGCGTCTGCGCGGATCGCAGGCGCTGGGCATAAAGCATGCTTCAGGCCAATAATGGCTTCCGACACACGGCGTGCCGGCCCGCGGGATTGAAGTGATGTTGCGAGCACCGGGCGAAATCACACTCGCGTCCTACAACATTCACCTGGGGATCGGGAAAGATGGGGCGTTCTCACCCGAGCGCATCGCCGGGGTTTTGGCCGAGCTCGAGGCTGACGTAATCGCGCTGCAGGAAGTTGAATCCGGAGCGGGTGGCTTCGACATGTTTGGCTATCTGCGTGACAGCGGCAATTTCGCGGCAGTATCCGGCCCCACGCTGCAGCGGGCCGGGCGGGAGTATGGCAACGCGTTGCTGACACGCTGCCCGGTGCTGGACGTGCGTCGAATCGATCTGTCGATGCCGCGCCGCGAACCGCGCGGGGCACTCGACGCAGTGCTCGACTGCGGCGGTCATGTGGTGCGGGTCGTATGCACGCACCTGGGCCTGCAGCCCGCCGAGCGCCGTCATCAGATCCGCAACTTGTTGCGTTTGGTGGGAGACGATGCAACGATGCCGGCCGTGCTGATGGGAGACATCAACGAATGGTTCTTGTGGGGCCGGCCGTTGCGCTGGCTGCACCGCACGTTCGGGCGCGCTCGCGCACCACGCACGTTCCCGGCGAGGTTCCCCCTGTTCGCACTCGACCGGATCTGGGTACGGCCCTCCCATCTGCTGCGAAGCGTTGCAGTACATTCGACCCCGCTTGCGCGGGCGGCTTCCGACCATCTTCCGCTGATCGCACGCATCGCGACGGACAGACGAAAGACTCGGGCTCTGCATTTCTGAGGTCCGCCCGGTTTTCTTTTCTTCTGTAGGAAATTTCCTACGCTGAAGTTCAATTGTCCTACATGCGGCTGCGGGATAGTCTGATTCTGATTTGCAAAAATTGCACGTAGGATACCCTCACGGATTCAGGAACAGTCTCCGGCACGTTGAAAAAGCTGCAAAGCCACCGTGTCTGGAGCGTTCCCATCACAAGGGGGCTGAGCATGAGCATCGAACTGGCGACGAACGAACTGCACCCGACCTGTCAGGACGCGTTTGCGAAAGCCCGATTGTTTGCGAGTCCCGCGCCTGAGGCGGCGGCTCGTCCCCCGGCCCGCAACCCCCGTACGGTCGCCCATTTCGGCAGACTTTACGGGCAATCGCCCGCGATGACTCTCGTGTACCAGATGATTGCAAAAGTTGCTCCGAGCGACGCCAGCGTGCTTCTGATCGGCGAGAGCGGCACCGGCAAGGAGTTGGCCGCCAACGCAATTCATGACGGAAGTAAGTGCCACGCCGGCCCGTTCGTCGCCATCAACTGCGGAGCGTTTTCAGCCAACCTGATCGAGGCCGAGCTCTTCGGCTACGAACGCGGCGCTTTCACCGGTGCGGTACGCTCGCATCGCGGTTGTTTTGAGCGCGCGAGCGGCGGCACCCTGTTTCTGGACGAGATCACCGAGATGCCGGTTGAATTGCAGATCAAGCTCCTGAGAGCGCTGGAGACCGGGCGCTTTTACCGCGTGGGGGGCGAGCAGGAATTGAATGTAGACGTGCGCATTATCGCGGCCACCAACCGGGATCCGAATCAGGCGGTGACGCAAGGCGTGCTGCGGGAGGACTTGCTCTATCGCCTGGCGGTGTTTCCACTGCCGCTGCCGCCCCTGCGCGCGCGCGAGTCCGATATCGAGCTGCTCGCGCAGCATTTTCTCGACGAGCTCAACGCGGCCGCCGGAACGAACAAGGTTTTCACCCCGTTGGCGCGCGAATTCCTCGGCCGGCACGACTGGCCGGGTAACGTGCGCGAGTTGAAAAACGCGGTGCAGCGTGCGTTTATCCTCGCCGACACTGAAGTGAATTTCGATTCAAACGGAAATGGCATGCCGCGCGCGCAAAAATCCACTGTTAACACCGGGGGCGTGCTGCAGATCGCAGTGGGCACGCCGCTGCAGGACATCGAGCGCGAAGTCATCGTCGCCACGCTCGAGCATTGCCGCGGCCGCAAGCGCGAAACCGCGCAACTGCTCGGCGTCAGTCTCAAGACGCTTTATAACCGTCTGAACGAATACCGCGGCAATTTCGACACGAACTGCGCGGCGTGACACACGTCAAGGCCGGCGAACCAAAAAGCCGTCCCGCGGATCCCGCGAAAATTCTTACATTCGTGTAGCGCAGGGGCGCGCGGACACGTTAGCGACGCAGTCGCCCGTTCGCGGGCAGCGCGCCTTCGCCCCCGCTCCCGCCCCGGATGGCTGCGCCAACGCCCTGTCGCGGGGGCGCCTGCCAACGGCTGATTCCACCGCTACTCGCCGGGCACGGTGGTTGCTTATTGTTTAGGCGCTTTCGATTGAGTTACCATACTCGCGCAACAATCCCCCCCCACCCTCTTGTGGAGATTCTGCATATGACCCGGATCCTGATTGCGGACGACCACCAGATTGTGCGCGCGGGACTGAAGAACCTGCTGGCCGAATACAAGGAGTTCACGGTAGCCGGGGAGGCGGGTTCCGGAGCTGAAACCGTAAAAATGGTGCGCGCGTCGGATTGGGACCTCGTACTGCTCGATATCACGATGCCCGACATGAACGGGGTCGATACGCTTCAGCAGATCAAGCGCAGCAAACCGGATCTGCCGGTGCTTATCCTCAGCATGCATCCCGAAGACCAGTACGCAGTCAATTTGTTGCGTGCCGGCGCGAACGGCTATGTTTGCAAAGAATGCGCGCCCGAGCAACTGATCGGCGCAATCCGCACGGTGGTTGCGGGGCGGCGTTATGTCAGTCCCGCGCTCGGCGATCAGCTGGCCCACGATCTGAGCGGCGATACGCAGAAAGCGCTTCACACCGAGTTGTCGGAACGCGAGTTCCAGGTGTTTTGCAAACTTGCCGCCGGCCAGGCGGTGTCCGAGATAGCCAACGAACTGTTTTTGAGCGTAAAAACAGTCAGCACTTACCGCTCGCGCATACTCGAGAAAATGGGCATGAAGACCAATGCCAACCTCACCTACTACGCGATCAAACACGGCTTGATACAGTAAGCTCCTGTAGGCGCAACACCGGCAGGAAAACCAGCCGCTGACCGATAGCGGCGGCCGTTGATCCAGTTCAATATGGGTCCCGTCGTGTTACGGTTCCCGCCGGCAACGGCGAGGCCCAGCGGCGGACAAACGAGTGCACAAGACATTGAAGGTCTATCTGGTCGAGGATTCTCCGGTCTTGCGCGATCGCGTCATTGAAAGCCTTGAGGACGCGGGTGACAGCCGCGTCGTGGGTTTCGCCGACACCGAGGACGATGCCGTCAAGGGTATCGTCGCCTCGACGCCGGATGCAGTGGTTCTCGATATCCAGTTGCGGCAGGGCAACGGCCTGAATGTGCTGCGCCGCGTGAGGAACCTCGAGCTTGGCGTGCGGCCGCTGGTGATCGTGCTGACCAACTACGACATCCCCGAGTTCCGCGTCCGGGCGCTTACCGCCGGAACCGATTTTTTTTTCGACAAAACGACTGAACTTCACCGCGTTGCTGAAGTGCTCGGCGCCTTCGGCAATAACTCCCCCAGTCCCTGACACGCGTTTGTAATCTTTACACGATGCTCGCAATCAGGCGTCGCGGAGCAGTTTCTCAAACGCGGCGAAGTCGTGGATCTTGTCGATGTAGTGATCGAATCCGGCCCGCTCCGCGCCTCGCAACGTCGTCTCATCGGGTGCCGAACCACTCATCAGGACCAGTTTCACGGCGCCTTGCGGAAACAACGTGCGCAGCTGCCTTGCCACTTCGAAGCCATTCATGCGCGGCATCTGCGCGTCCAGCAGGACGAAATCCGGTGTCCAGCTTTGAACCAGCGCCAGCGCTTCCGCGCCGTCAGCGGCCGTTTTCACCTCGTGCCCTGCTTCCCGCAGCAGGGCCGACAACGACGCCAGCAACGCAGCGTTATCGTCGACAACCAGAATCTTCCGGGCGATCCGCACTGTTGCGGGCGACGGCATCGGGCGGGCGTCGCGATTCGCCGCGGATCCCGGGTAGCCGCTTCGGGGACGATTATCGCTGCCGAGCGCGTCGAGTATCCGCACGATCTCCTTTACCTGCCTATCGATCATGTCGGTGACCGACGCAAGATCGGGATCCGAGTCGCCGCGAAACCGCAGCAGTTGCACCGCGTTGCGGATCGGGGCAACGGCATTGCGCAAATCATGCACCAGCGCGCGCGCAAGACTATCGCGATCGTCAGCGTCAACCTGTCCCGGATCCGCGTTTTTCATGGTTAGAATCAGGGGGACGTGAAGGGGCGGGCAACAATCGCCTGCAGGTCGTCAGGATCGATCGGCTTGATGAGGTGGTAGTCGAATCCCGCCTCCTGCGAGCGGCGGCGGTCATCGTCCTGACCATATCCCGTCACGGCGACGAGAGGCGTTCGCCTGAACTCGGACAGTTGTCGTAACCGCCTCGCCACCTCGTAGCCGCTCATTCCCGGGAGCCCGATATCGAGTATTACCACGTCCGGCCGGTAGCTTGCGGCAGTCTGCAGGACTGAGGGCCCATCGTAGACGCAACGGACATCGTAACCGTATACCCGCAGGATCATCGCGATGCTTTCGCATGCGTCGACGTTATCGTCCGCGATCAGGACCCGCTTCCCGGGCGCGCCGACGTTGGCCCGGGCGACGGGGACGTCGGAATTCTGATGTCCTCGCGGTTCAGGCACGGCAGGCAACCGGATGGTGAACTCGCTGCCTTGGCCGGCGCCCTTACTGGCGACCGCCACGCTGCCGCCGTGCATTTCGACCAGTCGCTTGACCAGCGTCAGGCCGATGCCCAAACCGCTCTGCGAGCGGTCCATCGAGCGGTCGCCCTGCACGAAGAGTTCGAAAACGCGGGATTGGAGCTCAGGGGCGATGCCCACTCCCGTGTCCCCGACGCGCAACACAACCTCTTCGCCCTCACGCGCCGCGCAGACCGAGATCTTGCCCGCCTCGTCCGTGTACTTGGCGGCGTTCGTAAGCAGGTTGGCGATAACCTGCGCCAACCGGATCAGGTCCGCTTCCACCCAGAGCGGTTGGTCGGCAACGGCAACCGCTAGCTCATGGTGTTTGGCGTCTATCATCGGCTGTGCGGTCTCGATGGCCCGGGCAATCGCTACGGCAACGTCCACCGCCTCCCTGCGGAGCTCGATATGACCCCGGATGATGCGGGAAACGTCGAGCAGATCATCGACCATCCGCACCAGGTACTGTAACTGCCGCTCCAACACGCCCCGTGCCTGACCGACCAGCTCGCGATTCGCCCCCGGCATCTTCATCAGGTGCAAGGCGTTGCGCATGGGGGCAAGCGGGTTGCGCAGTTCGTGGCCCAGCATTGCCAGGAACTCGTTCTTTTCCCGGTCCGCTTCGGCGAGCGCCTGCACGCGCTGCCGCAATTCCTGCTCCAGTTGTTTGCGACTGGTGATATCGCGCACGATGCCGGTGAAAAACCGGCGCGAGCCGGCGCGAAATTCGCTGACGGCCAGATCCATCGGAAAGGTTGAGCCGTCTTTGCGCCGGCCCAGAATCTCGCGCCCGATGCCGATGATCTTCGCCTGCCCGGTTTCCCGGTAGTTGGCGAGGTAGCTGTCGTGCTCGCTGTGGTAGGGTTCCGGCATCAGCATCTTGACGTTGCGCCCGATCACCTCCTCGCGCTGGTAACCAAAGAGATTTTCCGCCGCCGGGTTGAACGACTCGACCACGCCATGCTCATCGATCGTGATGATGCCGTCGATCACGTGATCGATGATCGAGCGCATTCGCCCTTCGGTGTGGGCTAATTCATGGCTTGCGGGAGAGGCCGATTCCATTTTGTCCAGCCTAAACAACGCCTGCGGGACTGTCAACGGCGGGGCGGGCGGCGGGACGGCTGGCTGGACCGGAAGCGAGCGCGATCGCGCCCCTCCCGTCACGTAAGCAGTCAGTACGTGGTATTCGCGCTTTGCCGGGGCGGCAGGCGGGCGCGGCCCAGATCGGTAAGCTGCATCCCACCTTCGGTGAGCTCAATCACGAGCCCCAGAGCGATCAGCCGCGCCGCGAGCTGCGCAGGCAGCGCGGGCTTCACGGGATCATTCGTATCGAGTTTTTTCAACCAACCCAGTTCTTCCGCACTCAGATTCTCATCCATGCCGAGCTAACCTCCGGCCGACGCCGTGACGGACTCCGCTTTCGTCGAACCCAGAATTTCCTGCAACACGGGCAGATCGACCGGTTTGACGAGAT
>Ga0113563_10000522_pt1 | contig 18807 bp, 13 predicted proteins | sample Mud3Dept3metaG_FD_80117 | JGI IMG/M metagenome (GOLD analysis project Ga0113563, IMG submission 80117) | Freshwater wetland microbial communities from Ohio, USA, analyzing the effect of biotic and abiotic controls - Mud 3 Core 4 Depth 3... | ecosystem: Environmental > Aquatic > Freshwater >...
AGTGACGGCGGTGCATTCCTTGGCCTACCCGATGGGCGGCGAATTCCAGGTTCCTCATGGGGTGGCCAACGGCATGCTCCTGGGGCCGGTGATGGAATATAATGTCTTTTCTTGCCCGGAGAAGTTTGCTAAAATTGCCGAGGAAATGGGAGAAGAGACGAAAGGGGTTGGCGTAAGAGAAGCGGCGCTGCGCGGAGTGGAAGCGGTCAAACGGCTTTCCCGCGAAATCGAAATGCCGCAGCGCCTGAGCGACCTGGGAATTCCGCAGAGCGCGCTCCCCGGGATGGCCGATGAGGCCCTGAAGGTCGCCCGCCCGCTGGCAAACAACCCCCGGCCGATTTCCAGGGAAGATGCGATTCGGATTTATCAGAGTGTTTTTTAAAAATTACTCACCACAGAGAGCACAGAGAACACCGAGAGATATTTTTCAAACGAAAAAAAATAATCCTGTTCCGATCTCGGTCTTGAGAAAAGCGAATCCTGTCGTTTTTTATGAATCTCTATCTCTCTGACCTCTGGGCCCTCGGTGGTGAGAAATATTTTGGAGGTTAGAAAATGGGCGGAGCCGAGTTGATTGGCAAAGAAGAGCAGGAGGCCGTTTCCGAGGTCATCGGGCGCGGGGTCCTCTTCCGGTACGGGTTCAACGAAAAGCGGAAAAATATTTTCGTGACGCAGGAGTTTGAAAACGAATTCTGCCGCTATGCGGGCTGCAAGTACGCGCTGGGGGTATCCTCTGGCACGGCGGCCCTGCGCGTTTCCCTCGCTGCTTTAGGCATCGCCCGGGGGGACGAGGTCATCACCCAGGCCTTCACGTTTGTGGCCACCGTGGAGTCGATCATCGAAGCCGGGGCGGTTCCGGTGCTCACCGAGATCGACGAGACGCTGAACATGGCCCCCCGGGATCTCGAAACGAAGATCACCCCGAAGACCAAGGCGATCATGCCGGTGCATATGCTCGGGGTGCCGTCGCGCCTGGACGAAATCCTGGCCGTCGCCCGCCGGCGCAACATCCCGGTCCTTGAGGATTCCTGCCAGGCCTGCGGTTCCAGCTACAAAGGCAGAAAGACCGGGACCCTGGGGGCTCTGGGGACCTACAGTTTTGATTACGTGAAGACGCTGACGACCGGGGAAGGCGGGATGATCGTGACCGACGACAAGAAGCTTTACGACCTGGCGCGCTATTATCACGATCACGGCCACGAGCACAACCCGGAGGTCCCCCGGGGGGAAGACTCCCACAGCATCACCGGGTTCAATTTCCGCATGAACGAAATCCAGGGGGCCGTCGGCAGGGTCCAGTTGGCGCGCCTGGACGAAGTGCTCGGCGCCCAGCGGCGGAACAACGCCCGGATCAAGGAAGGCATTGCCGGCATTCCCGGAATCGAATTCCGGGACCAGCCGGACCCGAACGGCGAAGGGGGGGATACCCTGGCCTTTTTCCTCCCGAACGCCCAGGCGGCCAAAGCTTTCAACCAGGTCCTGGCCAAGGAAAAGATCGACACCAAGATTCTCCCCTCGGCCATGAACTGGCATTTTGCCGGCAACTGGAACCACATGATCCGGTACCTGCCCCCGTTCCGCGTCGATGCCTGGCCGCAGTCGGAGGGACTCCTGAAGAGGGCCATCGCCCTGCCGATCTCGGTGCGGATGAGCGAAGAACAGATCAGGAAAGTCATCGCCGGCGTGACCCGGGCGGCGCGGGAAGTTCTTTAAAAGAAGGGTCAGGGTCAGGGGCCCTGGCGGCAAAGAATAAATTCTCACCCTTACCCTGACCGGGTATGTTTTTTTTATGAAGGTTTTCGGCATTATCCCCGCCCGCTATGGCTCCACCCGGCTGCCGGCCAAAGTTTTGGCGGATATTGCCGGCAAGCCCCTCATCCAGCACGTTTACGAGCGGGCGCGCCGTTCGCCTGCTTTGGACCGGCTGGTGGTGGCGACTGATGACGATCGCGTTTTTCAGCGGGTCCGGTCGTTCGGAGGCGAGGCGGTGAAGACTTCTCCGGCCCATCCCTCCGGAACGGACCGGGCGGCGGAAGCGGCCCGGATCCTCGAGGCGAAGGAGCGGGATTTGATCGTCAATATCCAGGCGGACCAACCTCTGTTCGAATCCGGGATGATCGACGAGATCGTCGCTCCCTTTCGGGAAGACCCCGGGATCGAGATGGGCGCGCTGGTTTATCCCCTCCAGGGAAAGGAGGAATTCCTCAACCCCAGCGTCGTGAAAGTGGTGATGGACCAGCAGGGGTTCGCCCTGTATTTTTCGCGCTCGCCGATTCCCTTTGTCCAGGCCGACGGGGCAAAGCCGCGGTTTTTCAAGCATATCGGGCCGTATGCCTACCGTCTGGCTTTCCTGAGGGAATTCACCCACCTGCCGCGGGGGGTGCTGGAAAAGAGCGAATCCTTAGAGCAACTGCGCGCGCTCGAACATGGGCGCAGGATCCGGATCGTGGAAACGCGGTTCGACTCCCAGGAAGTCGATACTCCGGAGGATCTGGAAAAAGTCAGGGCCCTGGTGCAGGGGGCGGCGGAGAGGTAGAAATTTTCACCGCAAAATTCAAAGGGAGGAAGAGTTCTCATACGTATTCCTCCTTATTCTGCGATTATTATTGATGAACTCGTAAAAAGTCTGCAAATCGATGGTTTCGTAAAAAGCTCTCCTGCCCTAAACGGGACAAGGTGCGCAATCCCGCTCCGAGCGGGACAGAGGGACTTTTTACGAGACCATCATGATTGCTTTATTCGGAGTCGGGGCCTTCGTGTACCTCTTTTACAACTTCCTTGTTTATGCCCTGTGCCTGATCGCTCTTCCGTATCTGCTATTCCAAATCATTTTTTCCTCGAAGAATCGGGAAATGTTTTTGCAGAAGCTGGGGTTTGTCCCCCGGGAGGTTTGGGCCGGTTGTCAGGGAGATCCGCGGATCTGGATCCATGCCGTTTCGATGGGGGAGGTTTCGGCCATCCATCCCCTGATCAGGGAGCTCCAGGTTCGTTATCCCAAAGGAGCGATCCTCCTTTCCACGACCACGGCGAGCGGAATCAAGATCGCCCGGGAACGGGTCAGAGAGGCCAATGCCGTTTTTTTCTTTCCCTTTGACATTCCGATCGTTCTGAGTCGGGTCCTGCGCCGGGCGCGCCCCGGCCTTTTCATCCTGGCGGAAACCGAGCTCTGGCCCAATGTGCTACGCCTGGCAAAGCGAGCGGGGGCCAGGACTCTCCTGGTCAACGGGCGCATATCGCAGCGGTCGTTTCCCCGGTATCGGAAAACCCGGTTCTTCTGGACGGCGGTTTTCGATAACCTGGATTGCCTTTCCATGATCCGGGTTCCCGACGGAGAGCGCGTCATTATGGCGGGAGCCAACCCCGTTCATGTTTTCGTAAACGGGAACTGCAAATTTGACCAGGCGGCGTTGTCGGTGAATGCGGCGCATGAGGAAGAGATGCGGCGGCTTCTTGATCTGGGACAAGCCGACCGGGTTTTTGTGGCCGGCTCGACGCATGAAGGGGAGGAAGAGGCGGTCATCCAGGCCTATCGGGAGATGCTCCGGAAACACCCGGGCTTGATCCTCGTTCTGGTCCCCCGGCACATTGACCGGGTCCCCCGGGTGGAAAAACTCTTGACGCAGATGGGCTTGCCCGATTATATTCTCCGCAGCCGCCTGGAATCCGGAGGCCGGATGGGCAGAAAGGTGGTTCTCTGGGATACCTTCGGAGAACTTTTCAAAGTGTATTCGATTGCCGCTCTGGTATTTTGCGGCGCCAGTCTGGTTCCTAAAAGGGGGCAGAATATCCTGGAACCGGCCGCGTGGGGGAAACCGGTCCTGTACGGACCTTCCATGGAAGATTTTATGGATGCCAAGGAGCTTCTGGAAGGCTGCTCCGCCGGGATCACCGTACGCAGCGCGGCGGATCTGGCGGAAACGGGAAGCCGCCTCCTGGACTACCCGCAGGAGATGGTGAACCGCGGAAATCTCGCCCGGGAGGCGGTGGTGAGCAATCGGGGGGCAACGCGCAGGAATGCCGAGCTGGCGATCCGGCTTCTGGAGGGTCCCTGATGGAAAGACAAAAAGCCCTTCTCGCCTTGGAAGACGGAAGAGTTTTTCCCGGCTGGTCCTGCGGCGCGCCCGGGGAACACTGGGGAGAGGTGGTTTTCAATACCTCCATGACGGGCTACCAGGAAGTTCTCACCGATCCCTCATACAAAGGTCAGATCGTAACGATGACCTACCCGCTCATCGGCAATTATGGAGTGAATGAGGAGGACTTCGAATCTTTTCACCCCCGGGTGGAAGGGTTTGCGGTTAAAGAGCTTTGTCCTTTTCCGAGCAGCTGGCGTTCCCGGGCCTCCCTGGGCGATTTTTTGAAGAAGAACGGAATCGTCGCAATCGAAGGGTTGGACACGCGGGCCCTGACCAAGCATATCCGCAGCGCGGGAGCCATGCGCGGGGTTCTTTCGTCGCTGGATTTGAACCCCGGGTCTTTAGTGGAGAAGGCGCGCTCCTCCCCTTCCATGGTGGGAGCGGACTGGGTGCAAACCGTGACCTGCCCCCGGCCTCACCTTTGGGGCGAGGATAAAATCCCGGGGTCAGGACCTAAAACTTGGGAATGGGGCCGGGGACAGAATGCCGACCTTTCCCGGGGAAGGCAATTCCGGGTGGTCGCAATCGACTTCGGCATGAAACACAACATCGCCCGCCATTTGGCGGCCCGGGGGTGCGAGGTGCGGGTCGTGCCGGCGGGCACGCCGGCGGAGGAGATCCTGGCGGCGGAGCCGCAAGGTGTTATTCTCTCCAACGGGCCGGGGGATCCGGCGGCCGTTCCCTATGCCATTGAAGCAATCCGTGGCCTCCTCGGCAGGAAGCCGATCTTCGGGATCTGCCTGGGGCACCAACTCTTAGGGCTGGCCCTCGGCGGGAAGACCTACAAGCTGAAATTCGGCCACCGGGGAGCCAACCAGCCGGTGAAAAACCTCAAAAGCGGAAGGGTGGAGATTACCACCCAAAACCACGGCTTCTGCGTGGATGCGGACACGCTTCCCGCAGGGGAGGTGGAAGTCACTCATATCAACCTCAACGACCGGAGCCTGGAGGGAATGCGTCACCGGCGGCTGCCGGTCTTTTCGGTCCAGTACCACCCGGAAGCCTCTGCCGGCCCGCACGACTCGGCGTACCTCTTCGACGATTTTATTAGCTTGATGGAGCAGCATTCGAAAGAGTGCGGGGCCGGAGGGTTAAGGGCCAAAGGTCCGAGCGGGGCATGATCCATTTCCCGGGAATGAAGACCCAAGGCAAAAAGGATTTTCCGGTAAAGCGTCCGGGCCCTCGGCGATCTCGGCGGTGAATATCTTCTTGTTGTCCTCTGTGCGCTTTGTGCTCTCTGGGGTGAGGGTCATAAATGCCCAAACGAACCGACCTTAAAAAAATTCTCCTCATCGGCTCCGGCCCCATCATCATCAGCCAGGCCTGCGAATTCGACTACTCCGGCACCCAGGCCTGCAAGGCCTTGAAGGAAGAGGGGTTCGAGGTGGTTCTGGTGAACTCCAACCCCGCCACGATCATGACCGACCCGCAGATGGCTGACCGCACCTACCTGGAGCCGGTGACGCCCGAGATCGTGGCCAAGATCATCGAGCGGGAACGCCCCCAGGCCCTGCTTCCCACCCTGGGAGGCCAGACCGGGCTGAACACGGCCATCCAGGTGGCGGAGATGGGCGTACTCGAGCGGTTCGGAGTGGAGATGATCGGGGCCAACCAGGAGGCCATCCGCAAGGCCGAAAACCGGGAGCTGTTCAAGAAAGCCATGCATCGGATCGGGCTGGAGGTTCCCCGAAGCGGCTTCGCCCATAATCTTGACGAAGCGCGGCAGATCGTGAAGGAAATCGGTCTCCCGACCGTCATCCGGCCGAGCTTCACCCTCGGCGGAACCGGCGGCGGCATCGCCTTCAACCTCCGGGAGTATGAGGAACTGGCGGAGCAGGGGATCGAACTTTCGCTGATCCACGAGGTGATGATCGAAGAGTCGGTGAGCGGGTGGAAAGAATACGAACTCGAGGTCATGCGCGACCTGAAGGACAACGTGGTCATCATCTGCTCCATCGAGAATTTCGACCCCATGGGCGTGCACACGGGCGACAGCATCACCGTGGCTCCGGCCCAGACCCTCACCGACAAGGAGTACCAGCGCCTGCGGGATGCCTCGATCGCCATCATCCGGGAGATCGGAGTGGAGACGGGCGGGTCGAACATTCAGTTCGCCGTAAATCCGGTGAACGGGCGCATAGTGGTCATCGAAATGAACCCCCGCGTCTCCCGAAGCTCGGCCCTAGCCTCTAAGGCCACGGGGTTTCCGATCGCCAAGGTTGCGGCCAAGCTTGCCGTAGGGTACACCCTGGATGAGATCCCCAACGACATCACCCGCGAGACCATGGCTTCCTTCGAACCCACCCTGGATTATTGCGTCGTAAAGATCCCCCGTTTCGCTTTTGAGAAATTCCCCGGGGCCGACCCCTTCCTTACCACCTCTATGAAATCCGTAGGCGAAGCCATGGCTATCGGCCGGACTTTCAAGGAAGCCTTGCAGAAGGCCATTCGCTCCCTCGAAACCGGGCGTTTGGGACTGGGCGGAGACCGGGGAGGTGAGTTTCCCCCCGAGGCGGTTCGGGAGAAACTGGCCCTGCCCACGGCCGAGCGTCTCCTTTATCTGCGGGCAGCCCTGAAAATGGGGCTTTCGGTCCAGGAAGTCAGCGAAACAACCAAGATCGATCCCTGGTTTCTGGAGAACATGAAACAGATCCTGGATCTCGAAGCGGAGATTCAAAAACAGGGGGAGGGAGCGGAGACGGCCCGGCCTCCGGATCCGGCCCTTCTGCGCCGGGCAAAGGAGTATGGTTTTTCGGATCTTCAACTCGCGCGCCTCTGGAACACCGAAGAAATGGCCGTTCGCGCCTGGCGGACGGCTGCCGGGATTCTTCCCACTTACAAGCTGGTCGATACCTGCGCCGCGGAGTTCGAGGCGTACACCCCTTATTACTACTCCACCTACGAAGAGGAAGACGAGGTGCGGCCGTCCTCGCGGAAGAAGGTGATGATCCTCGGGGGAGGACCCAACCGCATCGGCCAGGGCATCGAGTTCGACTACTGCTGCGTCCATGCCTCTTTTGCGCTTCGGGAAGAGGGCTACGAGACGATCATGGTGAACAGCAACCCGGAGACGGTCTCGACCGATTACGACACCTCCGACCGGCTTTATTTTGAACCCCTGACGCGGGAAGACGTCCTCAATATCGTGGAGAAGGAAAAGCCGGAAGGGGTTATCGTCCAATTCGGAGGACAGACCCCCCTTAATCTGGCCGTCCCGCTGGAGAAGGCCGGCGTGCGCATCCTGGGGACCTCTCCGGACAGCATCGACCTAGCCGAAGACCGCAAGCGCTTTCAAGACCTGATCCGGAAGCTCGGGTTGGTCCAACCCCACAATGGCACGGCGACCTCCTTTGAAGCGGCGCGGGCGGCGGCGGCGGAGATTGGGTATCCCGTGGTGGTCCGGCCCTCCTACGTTTTGGGCGGGCGGGCCATGGAAATCGTTTACGACGAGACGGCCTTGCAGCGGTACATCCGCGATGCGGTCCAGGCCTCGCCGGAGCGCCCAATCCTGATCGACAAGTTTCTCGAAGAGGCGATCGAGGTGGATGTGGACGCCATCGCCGACGGGGAACGGGTGGTCATCGGCGGGATCATGGAGCATATTGAGGAGGCGGGGATTCACTCGGGGGACAGCGCCTGCGTGCTCCCGCCGTACACGCTGACCGACGAATTGATGGAGGTTATCAAGAAAAACACTTATGCCCTGGCGCGGGAGCTGAAAGTCAAAGGTCTGATGAACATCCAGTTTGCCATCCGGAACGACGTGGTCTACGTCCTGGAGGTCAATCCGCGAGCTTCGCGGACGGTTCCCTTTGTATCCAAGGCGACAGGTATTCCCCTGGCCAAGCTGGCGGCAAAAGTGATGGTGGGGCGGACTCTTTCCGAGCTCGGGTTCACGCGCGAGGTGGAGTTTGCCCACGTGGCGGTCAAGGAATCCGTCTTCCCGTTCAACCGCTTCCCGGGGGTGGACACGGTTTTGGGACCGGAGATGAAATCCACCGGGGAGGTGATGGGCATTGACTCGACCTACGGGATCGCCTTCGGCAAGGCTCAGATCGCGGCGGGGCAGAAACTCCCGCAAAAAGGGAAAGTCTTCATCAGCGTGAAAAATCGGGACAAGCGTTCCATCATCTTCATCGCCAAGAAACTCTGGGAACTCGGCTTCCGGATCGTGGCGACCCGGGGCACGGCTAAGGCCCTGATCCAGAACGGGATCCCGGTGGACTCGATTTTCAAGGTCCTGGAAGGACGGCCGAACGTGGTAGACCTGATTAAGAACCGGGAGATCGCGTTGATCATCAACACTCCCTCGGGGCGCAAACCCAAGCAGGACCAGATTTCGATCCGGGCCGAGGCCGTGGCCCACAGCATCCCCCTCATCACGACCATTTCGGGGGCGGCCGCCTCGGTCAACGGGATCGACGCCCTGATGAAGGAGGAACTTCAGGTACAAACCTTGCAAGAATATCACCGCCGGATCAAATGGCGGGAGGGAATATAGATCATAGCCAAGGGCGAGCCGGCGTGGGAATATATTTATAAAGGCCAACCCGAAAATTTCCGGGCTGAAGGCGGATATCTTTCCTCGGGCCGGAAACCGGGCAACCTGCTCCGCAATCGTCACCGCCCTTTAATTTAACCTGCCCTCTGACGGAGGAGAGCAGGGCGGGGGTGATATTCTAAGAATTTTTTCGCCGCCACTGGGGTTTAAATTGAACACCGATCGTTTCTTAAAAACTCGTCCTGAATTTGTGCATCAGACCCGGGAGGCGGTTGCCCGTTCCCTTTCGCCCTTTCACCCCAAAGAAGAATGCGGCGTTTTCGGGATTTTCAATCACCCGGATGTTTCGAGCTTAACCTATTTAGGTCTCTACGCTCTCCAGCATCGGGGGCAGGAGAGCGCCGGGATCGTCACCGGCAATGGCGGGGAGCCGAAGAGCCACCGGGGCATGGGGCTGGTGGCGGACACGTTCGATGCGGGCAAACTCCAGGCTTTGGCGGGCACCTCCGCGATCGGCCACGTTCGGTATTCGACGACCGGTTCTTCGCTGCTGAAAAACGCCCAGCCTTTCCTGGCCCAGTATTCCAAGGGGTTTCTCTCCGTGGCGCACAACGGGAATTTGGTGAATGCTCGGGAGCTCAAGGAAAAACTGGAGTCCAAGGGGTCCATCTTCCAGTCTACCCTGGACAGCGAGATCTTCGTGCATTTGATCGCCCGCTCCAAAAAGAAGGGCTACATGGAGAGAACTGTCGAGGCCCTCGGGCAGGTGAGGGGAGCCTACTCTTTGGTCCTTCTCACCGAGAACGCCCTGATCGGGGCCCGGGACCCCCGCGGAATCCGGCCTCTGTGCCTCGGGGAGATCGGGGAGAGCTACGTCCTCGCTTCCGAGTCCTGTGCCCTGGACCTGATTCAGGCGCGCTACATCCGCGATGTCGATCCCGGGGAGGTCATCCTGATCGACAAAAACGGGATTCATTCCGAAAGCCCGTTCCCCAGGGTAAAGCCGGCGTTCTGCATTTTCGAATACATCTATTTTGCGCGCCCGGACAGCAACATCTACGGGGAGAGCGTTTACCTGGTCCGGAAAAAATTAGGGGCGCGCCTTGCGGAAGAAGCCCCAGCGGACGCGGATTTCGTCATGCCGATCCCCGACTCGGGGAACTATGCCGCGTTGGGCTTTGCCGAAAGGATGAAGCTGCCCTTCGAGATGGGTATGATCCGCAACCACTATGTGGGGCGGACGTTTATCCAGCCCTCGCAGAAGGTCCGCGATTTCGGCGTGAAGGTGAAGCTAAATCCGGTTCGGGACCTGCTGAAAGGGAAGAGGGTGGTCGTGGTGGAGGACTCGATCGTCCGCGGAACAACCAGCCGGACGCGCATCCGCACCCTCCGGGAAGCGGGGGCCAAGGAAATCCACATGCGCGTGAGCTGCCCGCCCCACTGCTACCCCTGCTATTATGGGATCGATTTCCCCACGCGGGAGGAATTGGTCGCCTCCAGCCGCAACGTGGAAGAGATCCGCAAGTTCATCGGGGTCGATAGCCTGGCGTACTTAAGCCAAGAGGGAATGGTCGGCTCGATGCCTCAGCCGAGTGACAACTTCTGCTTAGCCTGCTACAACGGCCAATACACCGTTCCCATCTCCCCCAAAACCCACAAACTCTCCCTGGAATTTTAGGGGACGTTGTTTAAAATATTCACTTTCTTTTTTCTCCTTCCCATCCAAGCGACAGAGTGCGGGAAGGGACATTTCAAACTTATCGCCTCCATCCCCCCAAAATGCGTATCAGGAAAGCTTCAAAGCCAGTTTTATCGCGGTCTCCGCAGGCTGTAATATCCTTTCCACATCCTGTGTTTCTTTGGGGAATCGAAGCCTGCGAAGGCATCAGCGCTACTCGCCTCAACTAATTCCCTATTCTGGAAATGAAAAATATCTCAAAATAATCAGGCCTTAAAAAATAATGAACAAAATAAACAACGTCCCTCAAATGCGCTTTTGTTTGAGGATTCTTGTCTGAAAACCAGGTTCTTTGATTGATCGGGAGGAGAAAGCAGAGGGGATAAAAAAAAGAGAAAAAACTTGACAGTTTTTTCATCGGTGTGCTAATTAATGGTTGAATGAATAATCATTCATTGATTAGGGCTTTTTCAGGACCAAGTACTCAGTGGATTTCGGCAGGCATTTTTGGCGAATAATCAGCCTCTTTTCCTCCTGTCTCGACTAATTTTACCGGAAGAGCCTTTATGAAAGATGACACTAAACACCAAAAAATAATCCAGGCAGCCGCCAAGGTATTTGCGGAGAAAGGCTTTTATAATTCCCGGGTTTCGGAGATTGCCAAAGAGGCCAGTGTCGCCGACGGGACGATTTATCTTTATTTCAAGAACAAAGATGATATATTGATTTCCCTGTTCGAAGAGGAATTCGGGCGAATTGTCGAGAATATCAGAAATGAGTTGAGCGGGGAAAAGAATGCCTTGGAAAAAATTCGGCGTTTCGCCTTTGCCCATCTTTCCATTGTATCCAATACTCCCCATTTAGCGGAGGTCCTAAGCGTAGAGGTCCGCCAAAGCGGCAAATTCATGAAGGAATACATCAACCGTCCTTTCATGGATTACTTGAATTTAGTCCGGTCCATCTTCATCGAAGGGCAGGAGATGGGACTGATCCGGAGAGACCTCACCCCGGGAGTCATGAAAAGGGCGCTATTCGGGGCCTTGGACGAGATGGCCCGGTACTGGGTTCTCTCTTCGAAAAAGAAACACAGCATTGAGGAGGCGGCGCGGCAGATTAGTGAAGTTTTTATCCGGGGGGTGATGACCGAGGAGGCTCGGAACGCTTTTCCCCCCGGCGAAAGAAAAGTATAGGAGTTCATTACCGCACAAAGGAGGTTCAAGGTGAACGTCATCGTCTGCATGAAACAGGTTCCCGACACGGAAACCCTCATTAAAATCAAACCCGACGGCTCGGGGATCGTGAAGGATGATATCAAGTATGTCATGAATCCCTACTGCGAATTCGCCGTGGAGGAATCCCTCCGGATCAAGGAGAAGCACGGCGGCCAGTCCGTCCTGATCACCATGGGCCCGGCAAAAGCCGTGGAAGCTCTGCGCACCGGGCTGGCCATGGGTTCGGACCGCTCTATCCACCTGAACGACCCGGCTTTCGAGGGGGCGGACGGCTTTGCCACCGCCAAAGTCCTGGCCGAGGCGATTAAGAAGGAGCCCTACGATCTCATTCTCTGCGGCAAGCAGGCCGTTGATGACGACATGGCCCAGGTCGGACCGGCCCTGGCCGAGCTCCTGAATCTCCCGCACGTCACGTTGATCACCAAGCTGGAGTTCAGCGCCGACAAGAAAAAGGCCAAAGTGGAACGGGAGGTCGAGGGCGGCAAGGAAGTGATCGAAGTGAACCTGCCGGCCGTCTTCACCTGCCAGAAAGGGCTGAATGAACCCCGGTACGCGTCCCTGCCGGGAATCATGAAGGCGAAGAAAAAAGAGGTGAAAGCCATCAACGCCGCCGCCCTGGGCCTGCCCGGCGACCAGGTGGGCGCCGCGGGGTCCAAGACCCAAATCAACAGGTACCTGCCGCCCCCTTCAAGGCCGCCAGGAAAGGTCATCTCCGGGGAAATCCTGGAAGCGGCGCAGAAATTAGTCAAGCTCCTGCGCGAAGAAGCTAAAGTGGTCTGAGAATATCTCTTATCGTATTATCAATAACCCGGTTAGGCAGGAGCCTGACCTTGGCCCAGGCGGATTTCAACAAGGAGAAGAATTATGGCAAAAGGAATTTGGGTATTTGCGGAAGTGAAGGACGGCAACGTCCGGAAAATCGGTTTCGAGCTTCTCAGCCAGGGGAAAAAGATGGCCGAGAAACTCGGCGAAGAACTGGTGGCCGTAATCCTTGGCTCGGGGGTGGAAGGCCTGACCGAGCGGTTGGCGGAATATGCGGATAAAGTTTACGTGGCGGACAATCCGGCCCTGGCCCAGTACACGACCGATGCGTACACCACCGTTTTGACAAATCTCCTGAAGGAACATCAACCTTCGATCTTCCTTTGCGGCGCCACGGTCGTGGGCAAGGACCTCTCCCCGCGGGTGGCCGCGCGTCTCCAGACCGGGTTGGCCACGGACTGCACGGGCCTGGCCATCGGCGACAACGGCCTGCTCGTAGCCAGGCGTCCGGTCTATGCGGGCAAAGCCTACGTCGAAGTCGTGTGCCCGGTTTCGCGGCCCCAGATGGCCTCGGTGCGGCCCAATGTCCTGGAGATGCTTCCGGCGGACGGCGCCAAGAAGGGCGAGGTGATCAAGGTCGAGGTGAAGCTTGAGCCGGCCAGCCTGCGCACCGCGATCGTCGAAGTGGTGAAGGCGGCGGGAGCAAAGGTGGACCTCACCGAGGCGAATATCATCGTTTCGGGAGGCCGGGGCCTGAAGGGGCCCGAAAACTTCAAGATCATAGAAGAGCTGGCGGCCGTTCTCAACGCCACCGTCGGTGCCTCGCGCGCGGCCGTGGACTCGGGCTGGCGGGAACACGGGGACCAGGTCGGGCAGACCGGAAAGGTCGTGACCCCCAATCTGTACATCGCCTGCGGCATTTCGGGAGCCATCCAGCACCTGGCCGGAATGGGTTCCTCCAAGATTATTGTAGCCATCAACAAGGATCCCGATGCGCCGATCTTCCAGAAGGCGGACTACGGGATCGTGGAGGATCTGTTTAAAGTCGTTCCGGTTCTCACGGAGGAATTCAAAAAGCTGCTCTCCGAGAGTTGACGGTTTCGAAGGGTAGGGGCGTCCGGCCGAACGCCCCTACGTCTTTCCGCCTTGCAACCATTTCGGCGATGGGGTTCGGGGCGATGGGGATGAATTTCCGGACCATCCGGGAATAGAATTCTTTCCGCGGCAGGGCCAGGGAAGTGCCTCCCCGGCCCTGCCCCGAGTCGAGGGGCCAGATGTTCAGCTCATTTGATCTCATCTTATTGGGAGCGGTTGCGGCAGTGTTCGCCTTCGGGTTTTACCGCCGCTACCAACTCTGGATGGTGGGCAAGCCCGATCCGCGGACGGACCAACCTAAAGAGCGGCTGAAATCCATCTGGGCCTATGTGCTGGGACACAAACGCATGCTCCGGGACACTTATCCCGGCTGGATGCACCTGCTCATCTTCTACGGTTTCCTGGTTCCCTTCGTTGTGGTGGTGATCACCCAGGCGAACTTCTCCCTGCCGAAAACCCTGGCGCTTCCCCTGTCTTTGTTGTTTGACCTTGTGGGGGCTTTGGGGATCGCCGGCCTCCTCCTGGCCGCCTACCGCCGCTATGTTCAGAAACCGGAAAATCAGACCTACGACACTTCCGCCGGCAACGGGGTCGCCCTTCTGCTTCTCCTGGGGATCTTCAGTCTCGGCTTTTGCATCGAGGGACTGCGAATCGCCCGGACCCAGCCTGAAGGAATGGCCTGGTCTCCGGTGGGCTGGATTTTCTCCCAGTTTTTTGCGGGCCTTGCGGAGCCGAACCAGGTTCTTCTTCACCGGGTTCTCTGGCGTCTGCACCTTTACCTCGTCCTGGGGTTTATCGCCTCCATCCCTTATTCCCGCATGCTGCACATCGTTACGGGTCCGGCCAACGTTTACTTCCGCTCGCTCGTGCCCAAGGGGGAACTACCGCCCATCCGGGATTTTGAAACGGCGGAAACCTTCGGCGCTTCCAAGCTTGAAGATCTGACCTGGAAGCAGCTTTTCGACATGGATGCCTGCACCCGGTGCGGCCGGTGCCTGGATCATTGCCCGGGGTCCGTGACCGGAAAGCCTCTGGCCCCCAAAAGGAATTGGGATTCCCTCCGCGCCCATATGGAAGAGAGAGCGGCCCTGCGGCGAAAGGGAGTGGACCCGGATGGGGAAGGGCAGAAAAAGCTCATCGGGGACGCGCTTTCGGAGGACGTGATCTGGGCCTGCACCAATTGTCTTGCCTGCGCGATGGTCTGCCCGGTGTTCATCCCCTGTGTGGATAAATTTCTGGAGATGCGCCGCTACCTGGTTCTCATGGAAAGCCGTTTCCCCCAGGAAGTGCAATTGGTTTTCCGCAACATGGAGAACAACAGCAACCCGTGGGGCGTCGGATTGGGTCTCCGCGCCGACTGGACCAAGGGCCTGGAAGTTAAGACCCTGGCCGAGGATTCCGAGGCGGACCTTCTCTTCTGGGTAGGCTGCGCGGGAAGTTTTGACGACCGCAACAAGAAAGTGGCCACTTCCCTGGTAAAAATTTTTAAGGCCGCGGGGGTAAGATTCTCCATCCTCGGAACGGAAGAGGGCTGCTGCGGCGACTCGGCGCGGCGCATCGGAAATGAATATCTCTACCAGACCCTGGTCCAGGCAAACATCGAAGTTTTGAAAAATTACGGCGTTAAGAAAATCTTGACCATGTGCCCCCATTGTTTCAATACCCTGAAGAACGAGTATCCCCAATTCGGCGGGAAATACGAGGTTCTCCATTACATCCAGTTCCTGGCCGAACTTCTGGCGCAAGGGAAATTGAAACCGTCCAAACCGTTGGATAAGGTCATCACGTACCACGACTCATGCTACTTGGGCCGGGCCAACGAAGTATACGAGGAACCCCGCCAAGTTCTCCGCGCGATTCCCGGGTTGAAATTGGTCGAAATGGAGCGCAACCACATCCGGAGTTTCTGCTGCGGGGCCGGGGGCGGGCGCATGTGGATGGAGGAGAAACTCGGCACCCGCATCAATCAGGAGCGGACCGACCAGGCTCTCAAGACCAACGCGCAGTTGGTGGGGACCGCCTGCCCCTATTGCCTGACGATGCTCGGTGATGGGATCAAAGAAAAAGGTTTGGAGGAAAAGCTGACCGCGGTGGATTTAGCGGAATTGGTGGAACAGTGCCTGGAAAAGTCGCCGGCGGAGGAGAAGAAATAGGAGCCAAGAGCACCAGGCGTTGAGGGGTCAGGGAAGACGGCTCTCTCCCGCATCCTCCTCCCGCTTGACGGGGGAGGACAGATAGGGGGATCAGGGGCTGCAGTCGTTTGCTGAAAAGTCGTTGCGAGAAGAGATTTTGCGAGGAAGCAATCTCATAAGGATTAAGATCTCAGATCACTAGATTGCTTCTTTACGCTCGCACGGACGGAATCCGGGGTTTTCCGCGATCTGTTCGTGGGCAGATGAGCTGCGAAGCGAGGGGAGATATGAAAAAGGGTGGCGTGAGAGCGGAATGGATTTGGCTTCCGATTTTCGCCCTGGTTTTTTTATGGGCGGGTTTCGCCGCCGCAGCGGACAATGCCGAATGCCTCAAGTGCCACAAGAACCCGAAGCTGAGCAAGGGCAAAAAAGACGGCTCCCTGCTTTCGCTCTATGTCAACGAAGAGGCATTCGCGGCTTCGGTACATGGCGCGGCGGGCATGGGCTGCACGGATTGTCACCAGGAGGCGAAGCCCACCTTCCATCCGGCGGAGGGGTTTCCGGAAGCGGGATGCGCAGCCTGCCATGCCGACCAACTGGAAGCCTACAAGAAGACCAGCCACGGGATGATGCGGGAAAGCGGCATGGAAAACGCCCCCCGGTGCGCCGACTGCCACACGCCCCACTACATCCGTAAGGTGGCGGATCCCCTCTCCCCGGTGAGCGAAAGCCGGCTCCCGGCGGTCTGTGGGCCGTGCCACTGGCAGGCCAAGCGGCCTTCCGGCTTTTTCACCTTCCTGGCCACCTACCGGATCATGGGGCACCCTAAAGGCGACCTGGGGGAGAAATACAATACCCAGTCCTGCGAGAAATGCCATCCCGAAAACACGGGCCATCCCCAGAAACCTCTTAAGGCGACCTGCAGCCGTTGCCACGACAAGTCCTTGGCCACGCCTGTGCTCCTGGGCCCGATTCACGTGAAGATGACCTTCCACGAAAATCCCCTGCAGTTTCTCCTGCGGATCCTCTATGGCCTGGGGTTGGTTGCCATCGTCATCGGGATCATCGGGTTTGCCGGTTATCAGGTTTATAAGAAGAAAAAAGCCCCGAAACCTGCAGGAGGCGGCGAGGGTAGCCGGCCTCCGGAATCCGGGAGTTAAAACCTCTTTCTCCATTCAAGAATTTTTCAAAGAGGCAGGAGGGTTTTTCTTCTGAAAAGCAGGCCCCATGAGAAAAATTAACTTCCCCCTCGCAACCCTATAAAATCCAATTGCGACTACTTATTCTCAGGAAACGCCTTCGCCCTCGGGTTTTGACCGCAGCAGCCCGCGAATAAAATTCATGATTTGCGATCATTTTTTGGGAGAGAATAGCCTATGAAAATTAAAAAGATCGCGGTTGGGTTGTATAAAATTCCTTTAGAAATTGCTCTTTCCGATTCCACCCATGGAGAGATGCCGTTTTTCGAATTGATTACCGTCAGGATCAAGGATGAGGATGGCTCCGAAGGGGTGGGATATACTTACTCCGTAGGGGTCGGCGGACGGGCGATTTACAGCCTGGTGGAATATGATCTCAAGCCGATCCTGTTAAACCAGGATTCGACCCGGATCGAGCATCTCTGGCAGAAAATGTGGTGGCGACTTCATTTTTCGGGCAGGGGAGGGCAGGCCTCGTTTGGGATCGCGGCGGTGGATATCGCCCTCTGGGATTTAGCCGGCAAAAGGGGAAAACTTCCCCTTTGGCGCCTTTTAGGAGGGCACAACCCGCGGGTCAAGGCCTATGCCGGCGGGGTCGATCTCTATTTTACGGTTGAGCAGCTTAAGGAACAAGCCATGGGCTTTTTGGCCAAGGGTTTTCGGGCCATAAAGATGAAGGTTGGAAGACCGCGCCTGTCCGAGGATGTCGCGCGGGTGAAGGCAATCCGGGAATTGGTCGGCCCGGATATCCCGCTCATGGTGGATGTGAACATGGGCTGGACCGCGGAACAGGCGATCCAGGCCACAAAGGCCCTTGCGGAATACGACGTTTTCTGGCTCGAAGAGCCCACGATCCCCGATGATCTCGCCGGCCATGTAAAGATCATGCGCGAAGGCGCTCTGCCGATTGCAGCCGGAGAGAACTTACACACGCTTTATGAGTTTCAGAATTTTATCACCGCCGGGGCGGTCTCCTTTCCCGAGCCTGATCTGGCGACCTGCGGCGGGATCAGCGTCTGGATGAAAGTGGCGCGGCTGGCCGAAGCGCACAACCTGCCGGTCACGACCCACGGCGTTCACGATCTCCACGTTCACCTGCTGGCCGCAGTTCCCAACGCCTCCTATCTGGAAGCCCACGGGTTTGGGCTGGAAAAATACATGGCCCGTCCGATGGTGGTCAAGGACGGGGAAACGGTCGCCCCCGAACGCCCGGGGCACGGGGTCGAGCTGGATTGGGAACGGATGAAACCCCATTTGGTGAAATAGAGTAAAAAGGCCGTGAGAACATGACTTTCTCGGTAATCCTTTCCTCCAGAAACCATCCTCGCCAAGACAATCCCTATTTCACGCTTTTGCCGGATATGGGTCTTCCCAAACGGCGATGGCCTCGATCTCGATCTGGGCATTTCTGGGAAGTTCTTTAACTCCGACGCAGGTTCTGGCCGGGGGAGCTACCGGGAAGTATTCCCGATAAATTTCGTTCATCTCCTGGAATCGGGTCATATCGGTCAGGAAAACGGTCGTTTTTACCACATTATGAATAGATATGCCCGCAGCTTCGACGATTCCCTTGATATTCTCCAGAACCGCCCGGGCCTGAACCGAAAACTCGGCGGAGACTACCTTCAACGTGGAGCTGTCCACCGGGATCTGGCCGGAGATGAAAATCAGGTTTCCTACCCTGACGGCCTGGGAGAGGGGAGAAGGGGAAACGAAGCCCTTGGCGGTTGCGAGGGTCTCCTTTTTCATCTACATCTCCTTTGCAGGCAGTGAATGTTTGATCAGCCGTTTTTACGATTACCATTTCCGAGAGCTCTTGGCAAGGGCCTTTGAAAAAACCTGAACCGGCACGGCTTTTCAGAACCAAATTGGCCGCCTCAAAGAGAGAAGGCCCAAAAGCAACCCCCCCAAAGGCGTACCCATTCAGTCACGGGTGGTCCGGAACCAGTTTTGTTGGGGCCTGGGGGTTCGGGCGGTACGCGCCGGAAGCATCGGCCGGGATGATCCGAGACTCGAAGAAAACACCGCTTCTCCGAAATGAGGGGCGGGAGGCCTTGGCCCCCGCCCTTTCC
>Ga0113563_10000524_pt1 | contig 18763 bp, 20 predicted proteins | sample Mud3Dept3metaG_FD_80117 | JGI IMG/M metagenome (GOLD analysis project Ga0113563, IMG submission 80117) | Freshwater wetland microbial communities from Ohio, USA, analyzing the effect of biotic and abiotic controls - Mud 3 Core 4 Depth 3... | ecosystem: Environmental > Aquatic > Freshwater >...
CCCTCCGCCGAAAAAATGGATTGAATCTTCATTCATTCAATGGTAAATTTGAAACAAATTTTATCCAAGGCAGCTTCTAATCCGTTGGCCTAATAGATGAAAGTGAATTAGAGGCTCTTCCCCCGACGGGGTTTCTTGGAATCTCAAGAAGAAGGAGGGACGTCCATGTTCGACGTTGTCGCTCAAGGCGAGGGCCCTCTTTTTATGGATCCTGATGCCGACAAGGCGAGGGAGTTTTTCCGCCATAAGAACAGAGCCCTGGTCAGCAAAGTTATGACGGTCAAGGAGGCCGTCGAGAAATTCGTCCATGACGGCGAGTATCTCGCCATCGGCGGGTTCGGGGCCAACCGGATCCCCACCGCCGTCTGTCACGAAATCGTGAGGCAAAAAAAGAAAGAGATGATTTTTGCCGGCCACACTTCCACCCACGATTTCCAGATCCTGGCGGCGGGAGAGGTCTTCAACCGCTGTGATATCGCCTATATCATTGGGCTGGAGGCCCGCGGCCTTTCCCCCAACGCCCGCCGGTACATGGAGAGCGGGAAAGTTAAGGGCTGCGAATGGACCAACTACGGGATGGCCCTGCGGCTGAAAGCCGCGGCCATGGGCGTTTCGTTTGCGCCGGGGCGGAACGCCATGGGAACGGACACGTTCAAATACAGCGCCATCAAGGTGGCCAAATGCCCGTTCACCGGGCAGAATTACTCGCTCTATCCGGCGCTGTGGCCTGACGTTTCCGCCATTCACGTTCACGAAGCGGACATTTACGGAAACGCCCGGGTGAAAGGGATTTCCATCGCCGACTTCGAACTGGCCCGGGCGTCCAAGCATCTCCTCATCACTTGCGAGCGTTTGGTCCACAATGAAGAGATCCGGCGCGACCCGACGGCGACCGTTATCCCCTACTATTTGGTCGATGCCGTGTGCGAGGTTCCCTTCGGCAGCTACCCGGGCAACATGGCCTACGAATATTTTTCCGACGAGGACCATCTGAAACTCTGGCTGAAAGTGGAAGAGGACGCCGGGAAGTTCAAAGAATTCCTGGACAAATACATTTACGGAACCAAGGATTTCAATGAGTACTTGGAGCTCTGCGGGGGCATCCAGCGGATCAATCAACTCCGGGCCCAGGAGCACCTCATTGAATTGAGCAAGAAGGAGGCATGACCATGGCCGAATACAATACCATGGAAATGATGATCGTCGCCGCCGCCCGCAACCTGGAGGACGGGGCGACGGTGGGTGTCGGGACAGGCGCTCCCTGCGCGGCGGCCATGCTGGCGCAGAAGACCCATGCCCCGAAGCTGGTGATTATGTTTGAGGCCGGAGGCATTTCCCCCATTCTGCCGACCATGCCTATCTCCGTCGGCGATTCCCGCACCATCCACCGGGCCATCATGGCCAGCGGGATGTGCGAGATCATGGAGACCAGCCAGCGCGGCATGGTGGACTACACTTTCCTGGGCGGGGCCCAGATCGACATGTACGGAAACCTTAACTCCACCGTCATCGGGGACTGGCACAAGCCCAAAGTCCGGCTTCCGGGATCGGGCGGCGCCAACGACTTTGCCTCGTTCTGCTGGCGGATTATGGTAATCACGCCCCAGGACGTTAAGCGGTTCGTGGAAAAGGTGAGTTTTATCACCACGCCGGGGTACCTGACCGGACCGGGCGCCCGGGAGAAGGCCGGGCTTCCCAAAAACACCGGACCCCATAAGGTCATCACCAACATGGCCATCCTCGGGTATGATGAGGAGACCAAGCGGATGCGGGTGGAATCGATCCACGAAGGATACAGCTTCGATGACGTGCAGAAGAACTGCGGCTTCCAGCTGCTGAAGGCCAAGGAGATCGTGAAGACGCCGGTTCCCACGGCCCATGAGCTGGAGATCCTGCGCAAAGAGGTCGATCCGAATCGCTACATCATCGGCCGTTAGCTGTTTTCTTTTTTGGGGAAAGCCCCTCTCTTCTTCCTGAGGAGAGGGGCTTTTTTAATTCCGCTTTGTCGCTTCGGGTCTCCTGTGATAGGATAAAAAAGTTTCGAGTTTCAGGTTGCCGAGCAAGAGAAAGCCCCATTTTTTCTCCGTACGCTTTTATCTCACTTACACCGATTCATTTCTGGAGGTTTCTATGTTCTACGAAGTCAGCGTCCCCGAGCCCGGACCGGGCAAGAAGAAAATGTCCGCCCTGGTCATCCTGAACCCGTCCGAATCCAGGCGCCTCCTGGCCAAGGCCACCGTGGCTCTTCCGGAGGTGCAGAAGGCCTGGAAGAGCGGCACCATCATCATCGCCCGGGGTATTACCAATGCTTACGTAACCGAAGAGCTTTTCAAAATTTCCCTGGAGCCGAAAGCGGGGCAGACTGCGGGGCTGATCTGGAATGGGATCGCTGACAACCACGCCGGCCCGCCTGTTTGCACCTGGCACGTGATCCGGAACGGCAAGCCGGTGGAGAACGCCGACTCCACCGTGGAGATTCTAAAATTCGGACCTGAAGACGTATTGATCAAGGGGGGCAACGCGGTCGATCCGCAGGGGACGGCGGGGATTTGGGTTTCGGGAAGCAAGGGGGGCACGATTGGGATGGCCTGGCCCGTCATGACCCCGCGGGGCTCGTATTTGATCCAGGCCATAGGCCTGGAAAAGTTGGTGCCTTCCGTAGCCGAGGCAGCCAACCATTCGGGCATCTCGCACTTCAAATACAGCATGGGGTTGCCCGGAAGGATCGTTCCGGTCACCACCAGCAAAGTGGTGACGGAGGTCCAAGCCTTTGCCGTCCTGGCGGGCGTCAAGGCTTACCACCTGGCCTCGGGTGGCGTGGGGGGGTCCGAAGGGTGCGTGGTGCTTGCCATAGAAGGCGAGGAAGAGAAAGTTGAAAAGGCGTTTGCGATTGCCAAGTCCGTGAAAGGCGAGCCCGCGGTCACATTGCCCAAAGTTTACTCGGTGGGCTCGGCGGAGAAATTCAACTATGATGCTGCCGCCCAGTACGCGACGCTGGGGATATAAGCCGCATAGCGCAGAGCGTTTGGCGGATAGGGAAAAAAAGGGAAAAGGTAAAAGGGGAAAAGGGGAAAGGGGGAAAAGGGGAAGAGATGATTACCCCTCTTCCCTTGAGCTGTGAACTACTATGTCTTTGAATTTCTTTTTTGAGCCTAAGAGTGTGGCCGTTATCGGGGCTTCGAGTTCTCCGGGCAAGGCGGGAAACGAAATTCTCGTCAACCTGCTGGCCAACGGTTACGCCGGGAGGATATTTCCCGTCAATCCGAACGAAACGGAGATCATGGGCTTCAAGGCCTTTCGCTCGGTAAAGGAGATACCGGACGCGGTAGATCTGGCGGTCTTTATCGTTCCCGCGGAAAAAACACTTCCTGCCTTAAAGGACTGCGTGGAGAAAAAAATCCCGGCGGCCGTAATCGCCTCGGGCGGATATGCCGAAGTGGACCGGAAAGGCGCGGATCTTCAGGAAGAGATTGCCCGGACAGCCAAAGCAAGCGGCCTGCGAATCATCGGGCCCAACACCAGCGGTTTGACCAGCACCCCGGCTTCCCTCACCACGACTTTCTTTCCCCTCGGCAAAGTCCGCCGCGGCCCGATCAGCTACATCGCCCAGACCGGGAACTTCGCCACCCACACCATGAAATGGATCCTGACCGCAGAAAATTTCGGCGTGGCCCGGGTGGCGGGGCTGGGGAATAAGATCGACGTAGAGGACACCGAGGTTCTTGAGTATTTCGGGGAAGATTCGGAGACCAAAGCGATCCTCATGTATGCGGAAGGCTTCCGCCGGCCGCGGAAATTTTTCGAAGCGGCCTGCGCGGTGACAAAGAAGAAGCCGGTGATTTTGCTCAAGGGGGGCCGCACGAAAGCCGGCGCCGAGAGGGCCTATTCCCACACGGCCTCCCTTTCGGGCAACGATGCCATTTTCGACGCCGCCTGCCGGCAGGCGGGGGTCGTGCGGGTGAAGCGCTATTTCGACTTGATCCACGCGGCCAAGGCCGTGGCGTTTCAATCTCTGCCGGCGGGAAGAAAGCTCGGCGCCCTGGCGCCTTCCGGGGCGCTGGGCGTGGTCGTGGCCGACGCCTGCGAGTCCCTCGGTCTGCAAATGGCATCTTTCGGGGATGCGACGCGGAAACAACTCCGGGAGATCAGCGCCTCCTGGGTGAATATTTCCAACCCCGTGGATATGTCGGCCGTAACCCCGATGACCGGGGTGGCGGAGGGGAATACGATTGTCCTGGAGACTCTTCTGAAGGACGAAGGGGTGGATGCGGTCGCGGCGGTCCTGCTGGCCTCTCCCAAGATTCCCCCAGAAGCTTATTCCTACCTTCCGGAACTCTCCGCCCGTTATCCCGAAAAGCCCATTTATACAACCTTCACGGGCGACCGAAACGTGTATGAACAGGTCCGATCCTATCTGGAACAAAGATCGATCCCCGTTTTCCTTCCTCTCGAAGAGACCCTCGAAACCCTGCACATAACCTGGCGTTGCCGGGAGGCGATGAAGAGAATATAGATTCATTTTTTCCCGTCATCCCGGCGAAAGCCGAAATCCAGCTCTCCGTATTCCTCCATCAATTATCGTTTGCCCGCCCGGGACGAAATCCCTGCCCACCCTTAAAAAGGGTAAGCTTTGGAGTTTCAGGAAGCAAGACCTCGGAACCTCGCGTTTCCGAGGGGGGACGAATCAAGCAACTCTTGGTTAATCAATATTTACTTATTTGTTGCAAAAAAAAACCATTTTACTATAATGCAGGCAAAACCCAGAAAGGAGGAACTCAAGATATGCTCAGAAAGCTTGCTTCGTTTTTCACCTACGTGATGCGTCACTATCTGCCCGACGCCTATCTGTTTGCCATTCTGCTGACGTTTCTCTCGGGGATCCTCACCCTGATCTTTACCAAGGCCGGGTTCATGGGGCTAATCAAAGCCTGGGGAGACGGGGTTTACGGGATCGTGGCCTTTGCCATGCAGATGATCCTCGTTCTTGTCACCGGCCATGTCCTGGCTCTTACTCCGACAGTAAATCGGATCCTGACGGCGATTGCCGGAGCGGGAAACACCCCGATCAAAGGCGGAATGATTGTGGCCTTGATTGCCGGGATTTGCAGCTGGATTAACTGGGGCTTCGGGTTGATCGTCGGCGGGCTCTTGGCCTTGGAAGTGGCCAAAAGGGTTCCCAAGGTTGATTTCCCCTATCTGATCGGCGCGGCCTACGGCGGGTTCGTCTGCTGGCATATGGGCCTTTCCGGATCCATTCCCCTGGTTGTGGCTACGGCGAAGCATCCCCAGAACTTTGTGGAAAAAATCACTGGCGCGCCTGTGCCCGTCTCGGAAACGATCTTCGGCGCCTTCAACTTCGTGCCCGCCCTGCTGATGATTGTGACCATCCCGATTCTCTTCGCCCTGATGCACCCCCGGGAAGACGAAGTCAAGACGATCAGCGAGGAGAAAGTCAAACAGATCACCCGGGAGGTCCCGAAGGTTGACCGTCCCCCCAATCCTACATTGGCCGAGAGGATCGACCACAGTTATCTCATCAACATCATCTTCGGTTTGATGGGCTTGATCTATATCGTCTATCATTTCATGGCGAAGGGGTTCGACCTGAACCTGAATGTCGTTATTTTCATTTTCTTTATTGTCGGGGTTCTTCTCCACGGCAAGCCGATCAACTACGTCCGAGCCGTCGATATCGCCATTCGCGGCGCAGGCGGGATCGCGTTGCAGTTTCCCCTGTATGGCGGCATCCAGGGAATCATGATTGGCACGGGCTTAGCCAAGGTCATTGCCGGCTGGTTCGTGGCCATCTCCGTGCATGAAACCTTCTACATGTTCCAGTTCTGGGCCGGCGGGATCATCAACATGTTCATCCCCTCCGGCGGAGGGCAGTGGGCGGCCCAGGGACCGATCACTATGGAAGCGGCGAAGATGATGGGCATCGATCCCATCCGCTCGGCCATGATGGTCGCCTGGGGCGATCAGTGGACCAACATGATCCAGCCGTTCTGGGCCCTGCCGCTCCTCGGTTTGGCCGGTCTTTCCGCCCGCGATGTGATGGGCTACACGACCATGGTCCTGCTCTGGAGCGGCCTCATCATGTCGGTATTTGCCCTCCTCATCGGTTTCCGCGTCTTCTGAAAAAAGGAGGGGCTGAACGATCTCAAATTGTTCGGCCCCTCCTTCCGGGTGGACCTTCTTTTTCATTCTCCCCGTCAGAGCCGGTACGCCTTCTTCGGCAAACGGTAAGCGGTATCCAAAATCATCTCCCTGGCGTCCTCCAGGTCGACAATTCCTCGAACAACCAATCCGGCGATCCAGTTGGCATCCACCCTGCGGAAAAGGTCGTGCCGGGCCGCGATGGATGGGAAGGCCCGGGTGTCGTCGTTGAAGCCGACCGTGTTATAAATCCCTGCGGTCTCCGCTGTTTCCATACGGAACCGGGTCATTCCGTTGATGCTGTCGAAGAACCACCATGGCGGTCCGAGCCGCAGGGCCGGATAGTGGCCTGCCAGGGGGGCGAGTTCACGCCCGTAGGCTGTCTCATCCAGGGTGAAAACGATAAAAGTGAAATCGGGGTGGTTTCCGTATTTGTTGAGAAGGGGCTTCAGGTTGCGGGTATATTCAGTTTGCATGGGGATATCGCATCCTCGGTCGGGTCCGAAGAGGTCAAAGACCTTGGGATTGTGGTTCCGGAGAGAGCCGGGATGGATCTGCATGACCAACCCGTCTTCAATGCTCATTCGGGCGCATTCCATAAGCATGTGAGCGGTAAAACGGTCTGCATCCTCCTGGGAAGCGCGTCCTTTCAGACCCCGTTCAAAGAGCGCTTGGGCTTCCCCGGAAGACAGTTCTTCGGTTCGCGGGGTCAAAGCCGAATGATCGGTGGCTTTGGCGCCCATTTCCTTAAAAAAGGTCCGGCGATTTTCCAGGGCGGCAATGAATTTTGGATAAGAGTCGACGGTCATCCCGCTTAGCGCACCGAGCTTTTGAATATTACCGCTCCAGCCGGGTGTTAAAAGGTTGATGACCCCGTCGGGCCGGAAGGTGGGGATGACCCGCCCCTTCCACCCCGATTTCCGGATTGCCTGATGGCTCCGCAGGGGATCCGTGGCCGCATCCGTAGTGCAGAGAACCTCGATATTGAAGCGTTCAAAAAGAGCCCGGGGTCGGAAGGATGGCTTTCCCAGCCGGGTTTCGATCTGGTCGTAAATTTTCCGAGCACTTGCGCCGCTGAGCTTTTCTTTAACGCCGAATAAAAAATGAAGCTCCTCGGTCAACCAGACCCCGCTCGGGGTTCCCCGAAAGAGATAGAAATTTTCCGCGAAGATCTGCCAGATCCTGCGGTGATCCCTTTCCACGGGCTTTCCATCCGAGCGCGGGACGCCAAGGGACTCCATGGGCATCCCCTGGGAATAAAGCATCCGCACCACGTAGTGATCGGGAAGAATTAACAGATCCACGGGGGTCCCGAAGGAAGCTTGCTCGTCGGCGAAAAGCTTCGGGTCTACATGACCGTGGGGGCAGATCAAAGGAAGGGAAGCCACGCTTTCGTAAAGACCGCGGGCGATCCCCCGCTGTTTCGGGTCCGGGTCAAAATAACGGTCCCGGTCCAACCTTTTCAGTTCGCTGGTTCCTGCGGCCATTTTGGAACTCCTTTTCAAACGAAAGGTTCAGAGATTTAAAGCATAAAGATGGCGACGATCACAACCCCCAGAAAGCCCGCCAGGGTCGGCCATAGATTCCTCCGGGCGATTTCGACCGGGTCCGAACCGGTAATCGCCGCCGCCGGGATGACAGCCCAAGGGATGATCGTGCCTCCGCCCACAGCGACGGCAAAGAACTGGCCGAGCGCGCCGAGAGTCGGGATGTCGAGCTTGGTCGGTCCGCCAAGGGCCTGGGCGAGGGTCCCGACCAGGGGCAAACCGGAGAACCCAGACCCGTCCAACCCGGTGATCCCGCCCACAACCGCCTGGATGATGGCGATCGGAACGCGGCTCAAGGGGACCGTGTTGGCGAGCGCCTGGCCCAAATCGAAGAGCAGCCCCTTGCCTCCTTCGCCGAAGATCACCTTGGCGGTTCCCGGCGACCCCATGAAGAAAAAGGCAGCGATGAGGAAGACCGGGGCAAAAATTCTGATCCCGAACATGAACCCCGCCCGGGTATGCTCCGAAACTTTCTCAAATCCTTCCTTGCCGTAGGCCCCCAGGGCGACGAAGACCATGATGATCCCCACGGTCCCGCCCAAAAGGGCCGTGGCGTCTCCTCCGCGCAGTTTGAGGGTCAGCATGAGAACGATGTCCAGAATAAAAAGAAGGGCGATTACCGGCAGAGCGATCTTCTTGAACCCAGGGCGATAGCTGACCCACTTATCCCTCTCCCCCTTAACGGCGGGGGTGATCTCCAGAGGAGCCCATTCGATCGGCTTGCCGGCGTTGTTCCGGATATCTCTTCGGACCGAACGATAGGAAAGGGGGAGGGCAATAAGGGCCCAGACGATGAGCATGGGCAAGCTTTTCCACATCACCTCGCCGACGGCGACATTCGCGGCCTTGGCCGTAATCCCCGGGGCGCCCTGGATGATGTAATCCGTGGTCAAGGCGCAGCCGTACCCGAACATGCTGATGGCCATGGCGGCGTTGATGGGTGAAAGCCCGGCTTTGATCGCCCCCGGGAGGAGGAGGGCTCCAACCAGGGCAATGGCCGGGGAGGGCCAGATAATCCAGGCGACAATCAGGATCACAAAACCCATGACCCAGAAGGCAACGCCGGCTGATTTCAGCATTCCCTGGATTGGGCGGAACATCATTTCCGCCAGGCCCGTTTCCTCGAGCATCTTGGCCATGGCCACGATGAGGGAGATGATGACCACGATCCCGAGGAGCTCCGAGGCGGCCACGGTAATAGAGTTGAATATGGCTTGCACCGCGCCGACCACGCTTCCGGTGACGATCCAGGAGAGGAGGAAAGACCCGATGAGGCAGACGACCGGCGTTTCCCTCCGCAGGGCCATCGTGATCAGGACGAGAATGATGAAAAGGGCATAAACCCAATGCGCAGCGGTTAATTCGACCATGGGCCACCTCTGTGGTGAGATGATTTCTTCGTTTCCCGAACCGCAACTGCGCAGAAAGTCCCTCGGCGCAGCATGCGAAACGCAAAAAAATCAAGGAGAAAATTCAGCGGCCTTATTTTGCAAAAACGCCGATCATCCCCGCCTTGGCGACTCTTTCCTCTATGGCTTTGCGGTCTATGGAGTAAAAACCTTTCTGCTTCAGGCGCTCGAAATATACGGATCCGGAAAAGGTGTACTTGTAGCCGAGACCGGCCTCGGTTTCCATCTGGGTGCGGACGAAAGCGATGGCATCCCCGGTGGCAAGGGATGGAGGGAGGGCCAGGAGGGCCTCATTTCTGGCCCGGCAGGCGGAGTTGTACCCGGCCAGGGTTCCGGTGACGAGAGCTTCGGTGTGGCCCACCAGGAGGCCGGCTTTTTCGCCCGCGCAGAAGAGGTTCTCCACCCCGCGCACTCTCAGGTAGTCATCCCGGGGCGACATGCCGATGTAGCGGATGGAATTTCCGAGGCCCCCGGCGTAGGGATCTTCGTAACGGGCGTTTTCAAAACCGGGCACTTTTCTGAGAGCATCCAGAGGGAAAAAAGGGACCATCAGCTTGGCGTGGCCGGTATCCAAGAGAACAAGGTTGTCGTGATATTCGGGGAGGGCGTACTGCTGGCAGGCTTTGAACGAGAGTTCGATTTCGTTTCGGATATGGCCGGGGATGGGGACAATGACAACCCCCCTGCGGTTGAGCGTGGCGACGATTTCCGGGGCGAGGGATTCCTTCAGAAGCTTGCAGGAGCCGCTCATCGCTCCGATCTGGGCCCCTTTCCGGCCGATCATCTCCGTTACCCCGCACTTGGCTGCAATACTGACCCTTCCGCCGAAGGTGGGGCAGCGGAGGATGCACATGGCGCACCCGTTGCCGTACTTCGAACACTGGCCCGGAGGCCCGGCCGTGCCGGTCGTTTCGATGAAGACGTTCCCGGCAAAGCGGACCTTTTCTTCCCCCCTTTTCCCGGTTACGGCCTGTATTTTCCCGTTCTTCATCTCTACGTCGTCGATGCGGGTCGAGAGATGAATTTCAACCCCTTTGGACTGAAGGAATCTTTTGACAACGGGCTCCATCGCGGCCACGTTGTAGAGAGAGGCGTGGGGGTGGCCCGGGAATTTGATATCCCGGTGCAGACAGTTTTGATCGATGAGTTCGAAGATTTCGCCCCCGCCCATAGCGATCATTTCCTCGGCCGCCGTGTAGCGCCCGTTGTTACGCATGATCCCGCCCACGAGACCGGTCCCGAGAAGCATGTCGGCCCGTTCGATTAAAACAACCTCAACCCCCCGCTTCCGTGCAGCGAAAGCGGCGGCGCACCCGGCCCATCCCGCCCCGATAACGATAACCTTCATGGGAACCCCCCCTTCCGCAGGCCGACTTACCGAATTCAACCCCCCTCCTCCACGGGTAAACCTGTCGCCCTCCCGTCGGAAACAACGCGGGTTTTTCAATTCGAGGGTCGGTTAGGATTATTTCACAAATGGGCATTTAGATCAATATCTAAGGCCGCATCGTTGTAACCCTTCAGTCACGGGTGGCCCGGAACAAGTTTTGTTGGGGCCTGGGGGTTCGGGCGGTACGCGCCGGAAGCATCGGCCGGGATGACCCGAGACTCGAAGAAAACGCCGCTTCTCCGAAATGGGGGGCGGGAGGCCTTGGCCCCCGCCCTCTCCGCGAAGATCCCAGCGCCTTATGATTCCAGCGGACCGGCCGGCCCCCCCGGTCAGGGCACCTCTTGGCCTTTACGACGACAGGGGGACGTAGCTCAGTTTTTTAAATATTGTAATTTTATATCATAGTATAATCGGAATATTTTTATCTTGGGCAATTCGGGGGACGCAATCCATAATATGGGAAAGTCTCGAAGCTTGTTTCAGAGATGGATAACAGTTAGGCAACCTAAGCAACAACGCCCCCTTATTAGGAGCCTGAAAAAACAATCTGAATCAATGGGGAATACGAATGAATAATGCCTGGCACTTAAAATGGATTGCCCCCGGCGCTTTGGCCGGATTCGGTTCTTCCTTCATTTTCGGCTACATATTGACCCTGCCCGCTGACCTGTATTATTTGATCTATTTCGCGATCATTGTATTTTTCTTTTTCGTCTATATCCGAAAGACCAATTTAGATATCAAAGGATGGGCATCCTGGAGATGGGGTTGGTCCGTATTGCTGGGATTAATCTTTGGAGCCCTAATGGTGCAAAATGTTCTTTCAAGGCCGGAGACCGACAAATTTGCCGGACCCTATTTAGCCTGGGCGATATTTTGGAGAGGGCTGATTTATGGAGTGATCGATGGGCTGCTCCTGTCATCCTTTCCCTGGATAGTCACCTGGAGAGCTTTCGATGTTCGCAGGAAATCTCTGGGGAAAAAAATAGCCTTCGGCTTTCTGGCATGGTTTTTCATTCTCGTGGTCACCACGGCCTATCATTTAGGCTATGCGGATTTCAGGTCGAAGAAGATCATTCAGCCCAATATTGGAAATACCCTTATCGCCATTCCCACACTGGTAACGGCGAATCCACTCGGATCGCCTATCACGCATGCAGCCATGCACATCGCCGCCGTTATTCACGCCCCCAAGACGGACCTTTTCTTGCCGCCCCACCGGGAATAAAATTGGATGAATCGCCGTTCATCATCCCCTGGATTCATTTGGATTCCGCTTCCTCCTCGCGAATCCGGTCCGCCTGGCCAAGGTCAATTCAACATTTTGCTGTAAAGTTTTGGCCCTCTGGAAATGTGATTTCCTTTCTCCAGGTACTCCTTGACCATAGCCAGAATCTCCTTTTCATCTTCGGGGATCCGCAGAGCGGCATCCTGACTCAACCGATGCAGGAGAATCACCGGATCAAGTATTTCTCCGCAGATAACGCAATGCCAACCCCAAAAAACGTTATTCACGTCGTAAAATTTTTCTGCGATCATTCGTCCGCCGCACCTCTGGCACCGGATTTCTTTGTTTTTTGAGTCATTGGACTTTTTTGACTTAACCATTGCCAACCTCCTTCAGGCTCGGACCCTCACTTCTCTCGTCCTGAAAAAGGGTTAACCCATTTTTGCAGACGAAGGAAAAACCGGGCATTTTCTGCAGATTTCCATTTTTTGGCTCCATTTTCCGCGGGACTTCCCCTGGCAAATGGTGCCGTTGATAAACCAGCATATATGGCCAAGTTGAAATTCCCAGGCCGGACAGGCCGTTCGAGTTTTTAATGAACAGCCTCGCATTTCCCAACAGGGGCGAGAATTGCCCGAAATTTTGGCTTTGGCGGCCATTAAGAAGAGCACCTGCCGTTCGATATGGACCGGAACCTTACGCCAACCCTGTTCAAAACTCTGAACCGCTTTGAGAGATACCCCCAGGAGTTCGCTTATCTGTTTCTGCGTTTTCCCGAGTTTTTGCCGCAAATAGGTGAATTCGTCCCTATCCAAGGATTCCTCCCTATAGATGCATAAAAAAATATTTTATGCCACAATGTGGGATAATTGTCAAGAACAAATCTCCCTTCCTGGTAACCATTCAGTCACGGGTGGCCCGGAACCAGCTTTGTTGGGGCCTAGGGGTTCGGGCGGTACGCGCCGGAAGCATCGGCCGGGAGGACCCGAGACTCGAAGAAAACACCGCTTCTCCGAAATGGGGGGCTGGAGGTTAGCCCCCGCCCTCTCCACGAAGATCCCAGCGCCTTATGATTCCCAGCGGACCGGCCGGACCCCCAGGCCGGGGCACCTCTTGGCCTTACCGCCGGTCCTCTATTCATAGCAACGGGCACCCCTGACTGAATGGTTACCCTTCCTGCTTTGCAATTAGGAGTTGAAAGCGATCAATTCTGCTGTTGATCTATGTTTACCGGTTTGGTTCGGGGGAGTTATGGACAAAATAAAAAGGGGGGGAACGAACCTTACCAAGTCACCTTGAACCCCTCTTGAAGGGCTTTCTGGATCAGGACAATGGCCGCGGTATATCGCTCCTTGTCCAAATCATCACAATTCCGGACCCGGATTATCCCAATGTGAGCCGCCGGGATCTCCAGATTTTCTCCGGCCGAAACGATGTGCAAGTTCCCATCGGGCTTCTCTCCCTCTTCCCTCAAAACGGCATCCCTCCAGGCCCCATTTTTTCTCATTCTCACCCGAACGGATAATTCCATTTCCCAATCATTCCTTTGGCAATTATTTCGCCATCCCGGAGATCTGGAGGGGTGACTCCCCCCCTTTCCTGGAGCCGCGCTATTTTAGGCCATTCCCAATTTTCCTTCAATATCGCAAAATTCCAGTATTTGATCCGTCCGCCTGCTTTCCTTTAAAGCATTGTTCAGCAGAACCGAAACGACGGTCTTTCTAAATTGTCTTTCATCCACGGGGGAAATAACCACATCGAGGTTCTGACTTCCGCCCTCTTCAACCGAGGCCATCAGGCCTGCCCGGTTATGGGGGCAGTAAAGCAGCATATATCCCTTTGTCTCTTTTCTTGCCTCCAGATCATTCAGGCATTTCCCGCAGGGGGTCTTGGGCCGACGAATTCCTTTCAAGGATTCCCTCCTTCTCATAACTTATGCTCTTGCTTTCTTAGCTTATCGGAAATTCATTTGTCTATCCGAAATAAATAAAGAATGTTGCCCTAAACCCCCGGCCCCTCCCCTTTCCGACGAATCCATATGTTGCTTCCCCTTCTGAAAGCCGGGCTCTTGACGTAAAATGCCCGATTTCATACAATGCGCTAAAGGGAACCAAAGATGGAAGCAGGAAGTCCTTCAGAATGTTCCTTCGATCCAATCCTAATAAGGGGTTTCACGATCAGGCACTATATATTTATGCACCCGATGGATTAAGATGTGAGAGGGGAGAGCAAGAATGGTTGCCCGTCACTGGAGAGGATGGACAAGCGGCGAGAACGCCGACGCCTATGAAAAGCTATTGCGGGAGGTAGTCTACCCTCACCTGCAAACAATTCCCGGGTATATGGGCGGTTATATTCTCCGCCGCGAGAGTAACGGTGAAACCGAGTTCGTCACGGTCAACCTGTTTGAATCACTGGATGCCGTGAAGGCGTTTGCCGGGCCCGACTATGAGGTGCCGGTGTTCGAGCCGGAAGCCCGACGGCTGCTTTCCAGAGTCGAGCCGCTCGCGCGCCATTACGACGTGCGGAAAGCGCCTTCTTTGTGAGTCCATAGAAGGCTGGATGAGGGAGGCGGGGTTCATGCCGCGAGACCTTCCCGTGGGAAATGGAAGATTTCTGATCTGTTTTGATCAGAACTACCGGATTCGTGACCTTTACTTCCCCCATATCGGACAGGAAAACCACGTCGGCAGACATTTCTTCCGCTTAGGGGTTTGGGTCGAGAACGGCATGACCCTTCTAGGCCGCAGCCGGACCGAGGATTGGGTAGATAACCTTTTTTCGGAAGCCTGCGATTCCATCCATGGCAGCTGCCGGGTAAAATGAAGAAGTTTCCTCCCGGCGGATCTTTTTGATTTCCATTGCGCCAAAAAATCCCCCGCTTAAATTTTTTATCTTCGGAACCCAAAAATCAGTTGACACCTACCCTGATCACCTTGGATTCCGGCGGAAAGGAGTATCACCGAACGGTCGGTTTCCTTTCTCCCCAGGAGCTGATCCCCTCTTTAATGCTGGGAATCGCCAAATGTCATTTTGATTTGGAGCGGTTCGAAGAGGCAATTGTGGTTTTGGAAACTTTGTTCGCTGATTACCCCCAAAGCGACTGCGCCACGGAATCGGTTTATCCGTATGGCGTTAGTCGATTTAAGAAAACTCATGAGGTCGGACCACTCAAGGAGGCCTATGAAAGATTACAGAAAGATTATCCTGCCGGCGAATGGACAAAAAGGGCAATTCCATACCGGTCATTGTGACTTTCAATTTCAGCATCGGCCCCTCAAAAATACGGTGTCCACTGTATAGCAAAGAGAAACATTTTTTGATAATAATTTATATGGAATGATAGAATTTTCCATTTGCACGAAAGAGAATCCATACTCACCACGATGCTGGTGGAGGATAATGCCACCTTTCGGGAGGCGGTTTGGGACGATTTATTGTCCCGGTGCCCTTTTATGAAGGTTAGCGAAGCCAAGGACGGAGAAGAGGCGCGGGTAAGGTTTTTCTCCGATTTCCTCGACCTTGTCTTCATGGACATCTCGCTGCCGGGCCAAAACGGGATTGCGCTTGCCAAAGAGATCAAGGCCCTCTACCGCATCTCATTGTCGTCATGCTGACCGGATACAGCCTGGATGTCTACCGCAAGGCTGCGTTTGCGGCCGGCGCAAACGGATTTATCGACAAGGGATCGGCGGATTTGGCCGCCCAGATCCTGGCCGTAGTCAACTGCCTCCATGCGGCCAAGGAGGCCGGAAGGTCAAAGCCAGGCTGCCTTTTGGCCTGAGGCCAATAACGACCAATATAGGCCTCGACCTTTACGCTTTTTCAATCCTGAAGTCTGACGGGTTCCAATGGGGCATTTTCCCATGATCAAAGCAAATCATATTTCCCCGGAACGGAGAGGGGGGGCCCTGAGGGAAAAGATGAAGGCTCGAGATCAAGGAAATCCTTTGCGAAAAGCGGCCGAAGAAATCCTCTCCCGGAAGAAGGGGGGTTCTCAAGAGGCCGCCTCTGAGGATTTGGAAAAGCTGATCCATGAACTCCAGGTCCACCAGATAGAGCTGGAGATGCAGAATGATGAGCTGCGCAGGTCGCAGGAGGAGATCGAATACTCCCGAAATAGGTACGTGGATCTGTATGATTTCGCCCCGGTCGGCTATTTCACCTTGCATCAAACCGGGTTGATCATGGAGCTGAACTTAACAGGAGCCGTTCTCCTGGGAGTTGAAAGACGCCGGCTTCTCCAGGTTCCTTTTGCCAGCTTCATCGTGGCGGAAGATCAAAACCGGTTTCGAGAGTGTCAAAGGAGGATTTTTCAGAATCCCGGCAGGCAATCCTGTGATCTGCGGTTGAGGAGGCCGGCCGGAGATCCCCTGTGGGTTCGTCTGGAAGGGCTGGCCAGGGAAGGCCCCGATGGAAAACTGACGGGAGCGCGCCTGACCGTGACCGATATCACCGAGCGCAAGGGCGCGGATGAGGCATTGCAGGCTTCAGAGAATCGGCTTCAGGAACTCTCTTCCAAGCTTCTGAACTTTCAGGAGATGGAACGGAAGATCATCGCCGATGAGATTCACGATGAACTTCTTTCGAATCTTGCGGCAGTGAATTACAGTCTGGAATCCAACGTATTGACTTTGGAAAGGGCGGGTCATCCCCTGGTCCCCGATCTGCGGAAGCTTTTGAATATCCAGCAGAAGACCATTAAAGAAGCCCGGCGGATCATGAACCGGCTTCATCCCTCTATTCTGGATGAATTGGGTTTGATCCCGGCGCTGACATCTTTTTGCCGGGAAATTGAGGAGCTTTTTCCTTCCATCCATGGGGAGTGCAAATTCGCCGCCAAGGAAGAGGAAATCCCCATTGCGGTCAAGGTTGTCATTTTTCGGGTCGCCCAGGAGGCCATGACAAATTCGGCCCGGCACGGAGGGGCGGGCGGCTCGATAGAGGTTTCTTTGACGACTTCTTTGGATCGAATTGAGTTCGTGGCGCAGGACCACGGACCGGGATTCGACTTCCACACCGTCAAGAAGGGGATCGGTCTGGAAAGCATGAAAGAACGGGTGGAAAATTCGGGCGGAAAATTCCGGCTTGAATCCGCCCCCGGCCAGGGGACCCGAATACAGGCAACCTGGAGACCCCCCTTGACCTCTTGAGAAAGCGATACATCCTTATTCTGACTCGGGGGATCAGTCCCTTTCTTCCCCCCCTTCTTCGTTGACCAGGGATTTGTCAAACTTTTCTTCGGCCAATTTCCGAAGGGCATCTTCCTTTTCCGTCCGCGATTGACAGGAAAGGCACAGTTTGGCCAAAGGCATCGCCTTCAGCCTTCCAGCCCCTATTTCCTCGCCGCATTCCTCGCATACCCCGTAGGTCCCCTCGCGGAGCTTTTCCAAAGCTTCTTCGATCGCCAGCAGCTTTTCTTTGTCCCGCACGGAAAGGAGGATGGACATTTCATGGGTCCGCTCCGTGTGGGCGCGGTCCCCCTCATCCCCAATATCGAACGGGCGGACCAGATCCTCGGGGAGGGATTTCCCGGGCCCTTCCTGTAGCAGCTTTTCTTTCATCGCCAGAAGCGTTCTTCTGGCGGCCGCCATTTTCCCTTCCGTCTTTATCATCTTCTTTTCCTGGTTCAAGAGACGGGGTTTTGCTTTCTTGCTTTTCTCTGCCATTCTATCCTCACCGAAAATTGATGGTTTGCCGACTTTTTACGAGTTCATCAAATTTTGACCTATTAGAATAGAATTCTGAACCTACCCCGGATCAAAGTCAATTCAATAACTTTCTTCGGGGTAACCATTCAGTCACGGGTGGCCCGGAACAAGTTTTGTTGGGGCCTGGGTTCGGGCGGTACGCGCCGGAAGCATCGGCCAGGAGGACCCGAGACTCGAAGAAGACACCGCTTCTCCAAAATGGGAGGCGGGAGGCCTTGGCCCCCGCCCTCTCCACGAAGATCCCAGCGCCTTATGATTCCAAGCGGATCGGCCGGGCCCCCAGGCCAGGGCACCTCTTGGCCTTACCGCCGGTCCTCCATTCATAGCAACGGCCACCCGTGACTGAAGGGTTACTTTTCGGGGTTGTTTTTCAGGGATCCTCCGTTTTCCCAGGCCTCTCCGGCACCCTTCCAGGCGGGAATTCATCAAAGAAAAGAGAGATTTCCAAAAATCCGAAGACATGAGATCAGGCATGAAAAAGGCGAGATTAAAAAAGGGCTAATCAGAATCCGGAAAGGAGAAAAGGCAATGGCTAAAAGAGAATATAAGCAACTAAGTTGCCGCGAAATGGGCATGGATTGCGATTTTCTGGTCCGCGCCGAGGGAAGGGATGAAGTGATGCGCCTCGCAACCGAACATGCCTGCGAAGATCACAATCTCTGCGAAATCACGCCCGAATTCAAGGATAAGCTGTGCAAATCGACTCGCGATATCTGGTGTGATGAGCAAAAATGCGGTTATGCGCCTAAGGAAACGGAGGGTCCCTATTGGGTTTGAAAATTTCACAACCATAGTCGGCTCCCCGCGATCGAGCGGCACCATCCACGGACAGGCCAGAAATATCCCGAGCCGGCGCAAGGCCATGGGGGTTTGAATATCTTGGACATGGCCCGGGAAGGAGTCCGCTGCGCCTCCGGAGGCAAACAACCCCGAAAGCCGCCGGAGGAAATCATCTTCGTTTCCCGCCCCGGTTCCCCCCCGGGCGCCTGGGGGGAACCGGCTATATTTCAATTGTCTGGCCGGGTTCCAAAACGGTCACGATGGCCTTGCAGCTCGCCTCGCAGAGCCTCTTAAATTCCCCTTCATCCTGAACAAGGAAAGGAAAGGTCTTGTAGTGGATAGGCACAACGACCTTGGGTTTGATCCAGGAGGCGGCCAGGGCGGCATCCCGGGGATTGATCGTGTAGCGGTCGCTCTTATGTTCAGGCGCCGTTAATCAATATAGGCGAAGCGGCCAAATACCTGGGGGTAGGCAGGCGGGTCATTTACCAACTGATTGAAACCGGAGAAATCAGGGCCGTAAAGGTGGGGCGGGGCCTCCG
>Ga0113563_10000525_pt1 | contig 18744 bp, 11 predicted proteins | sample Mud3Dept3metaG_FD_80117 | JGI IMG/M metagenome (GOLD analysis project Ga0113563, IMG submission 80117) | Freshwater wetland microbial communities from Ohio, USA, analyzing the effect of biotic and abiotic controls - Mud 3 Core 4 Depth 3... | ecosystem: Environmental > Aquatic > Freshwater >...
CCGATCGTCATCAAGTTCGGCGGCTACCAGAAACCGGCTTCAATCAATAACGCCGCAGCCCGGCTTTTCGGGGAGGTGCTCGACGCGCGCCTCGGCGAACGGATCCGCTTTCAGCTGATCGGCAACGTGCTCGATCTCGGGCGCCCGTCAGGCGATTTGCCGGTGATGGTGAAGAACGGGGAATTATCCCTGTGTTACATATCATCCGTCCGCTTCACGGAACCGGTGCCCGAGTTCAGGCTGCTCGAACTTCCATTCATCGTCAAAGACCGCCCGTCCATACACCGCGCATTCGCGGGAGAATTCGGCGATCTCTGCAGACGCCGCATGCGCGACGCCACCGCGTTTCGCCTGCTCGGGCTGTGGGACAATGGTTTTCGGCATCTCACCAACCGGGTGCGCCCGATCCACACGCCCGCGGATTGCCGCGGCCTGCGCATCCGCACCCAGATGAGCGAATTGCACGGGGAAGCCCTGCGCGCGCTCGGCTTCGTGCCGATTCCGGTCGACGTCAAGGAGTTCGTGGAACAGATTGCCGGGGAGCGGTTCGATGCCCAGGAGAACCCGCTGACCAACACCTTCAACTTCGGCGTCCATAACTATCATCGTTACATCACGCTCACCGGGCACTTCTTCGGCGCGACGGTGATGATATGCAACGAACAACACTACGCAAGCTGGCCGCCGGACGTGCAGGACGCCGTGGAAGAAGCGGCCGGCCAGGCAACGGCACTGCAGCTCAACCTGGCGGCGGCAGAGGATGAACAAATACTGGCCAAGCTCGACCCGCGCCATAACGAGGTGGTACATCTGACCGACGCTGAACGTGCCGCGTTCGTCGCCGCCGTGCAGCCAGTGCTGCTCAAATACCGCAGGCAGCTGGATCCGCAACTTTTCGCATGGATCGAATCGCCCTCCTGAAGGAGAACCCGATGCCACGCAATACCGTGCCGTCGCTCACTGCTTACGTCGCCGAATTCATCGTCCATACTCGCGCATCCGACATCCCCGCCGACGTCACGCACCTCGGCAAGCGCTCCATCCTTGATGGCATCGGGCTGGCACTCGCCGGCAGCGTCGCGGAATCCGGCCAACTCGTGCGCAAGCACCTGCGCTCGCTCGGCTGCACCACGACCCATGGCAGCACCGTGATCGGCAGCAGCATGAAACTGCCGGCGCGCTTCGCCGCGTTCGCCAACGGAGTTGCGATCCACGCCGACGATTACGACGACACCCAGCTTGCGGTCGCCAAGGACCGCGTCTACGGTCTGCTCACCCACCCTACCGCGCCGGCGCTGCCGCCGGTGCTTGCGCTCGGCGAGCGTGACCGGCGCTCCGGGCGCGACGTGCTGACCGCCTACCAGGTCGCAGTCGAGGTCGAAACCAAGATTGCGGAAGCAATCAATCCGCGCCATTACCAGGACGGCTTTCACTCCACCGCCACGGTCGGCGCGATCGGTGCTGCCGCCGGCGCCGCGCACCTGCTGGAGTTTGGCCGCGAGCAGACACGGCGCGCACTCGGCATCGCCGCGAGCCAGGCCGCGGGCCTGCGCGAGAACTTCGGCACCATGATGAAGCCGTTTCATGCCGGCCGCGCGTGTGAAAGCGGTGTTGTCGCGGCCGAGTTCGCAAAACTCGGGTTCACCGCGACGCCGATCATCCTCGAAGCCGGACGCGGCTTCTTCAAGGCGGCAGGCGGCGGCTATGACCGGCGGGCGATCGACGGCAAGCTCGGCAAGCCGTGGACGTTCGCGTTCCCCGGGGTCTCGATCAAGCCCCATCCGAGCGGCTCGCTCACGCATCCCGGCATGGGACTGATGCTCGACCTGATACTCGCGCACGACATCAGGCCGGATGAGGTCAGGAAAGTTGGGGTCGGGGTGAACCGTCAGAATATCAACGCGCTGATCCATAACCGTCCGGCCAACGAACTGCAGGCCAAATTCAGCATGCCGTTCTGCATGGCGATCCTGCTGCTGCGGCGCAAAGCGGGACTCGCGGAATTCACCGACGAGGTCGTCAACCGTTTCGACGTGAAGGCGATGATCGAAAAAATCGACTACGGCGTGCACCCCGAAGCCGAAGCCGCAGGCTACGAAAAAATGACGACGATCATCGATATCGAACTGAACGATGGCCGCAAAATCAGCGGCCGCGCCGATTTCGGCAAAGGCAGCCCCGCCAACCCGATGAGCGATAACGAACTCGCAAATAAATTCCGCGAATGCGCGGCGTGGGGCAGACTGCCGAGAGCGCAGGCCGAACACGTGATCGAAATGGTATTCGGACTCGAAAAAGTCAAAAACATTCGCGCGCTCACCCAACTGCTCGTCACCGGCAGGAAAGCGGCGAAAAAGGCGCCACGCCCGAAACCGGTGAAGAAGTGAATGCGTGAAAGAGTGCACGACAAGCCAACCATGACGCAACGCGCTCCCGTCATTGGCCTGATGCTCGGCGACATGACCGGAATCGGCCCTGAAATCAGCGCGAGGCTGCTCGCAGCCGGCGCGATGAAATCGGTCGCGCGCATCGTCGTGATCGGCGACGCGCGCGTGCTCGAACTCGGATGCCGGGATGCGCGTGTCGAACTCAAGTGGCAGCGCTATGCCAGCGTCGACGCAGTCGACTGGGCGCGCGAGGAGGTGCCGCTCATCGATCTCGGCAATATCGATCCGTCGACGATCAGGCGCGGCGAGGTGTCGGTGGAGTCGGGCCGGCTGACCGGCGAGACATTGAAGCACATGATCGACCTCGCGCTTGCCGGCAAGCTCGACGGCATCTGCTTCGCGCCCCTCAACAAAGGCGCGCTGCACAAGGGGGGCTGGAAATATCCCGACGAGCACCAGATGTTCGCGGCGCTCACGCAGCATTCCGGCTTCTTCGGCGAGATGAACGTGATCAAGGAGTTTTCCACGTTCCGCGTCACCTCGCATATCGCGCTGCGCGAGGCGGTCAACCTGATCACGCCCGAGCGCATCACGGCCGCCATCCGGCTTGCCGACGCCACGCTGCGCGCGACCGGCATCGATCCTCCGCGCATCGGCGTGGCGGCGCTCAATCCGCATAGCGGCGAAGGCGGATTGTTCGGCGACGAGGAAATCCGCATCATCCGGCCGACCGTCGAGCGGCTGCGCGCGGAAGGCATAGTCTGCCACGGGCCGGTGTCCTCCGATGTGATCTTTCTGAAGGCGCTGAAAGGGGAATTCGACGGCGTGGTGATGATGTATCACGACCAGGGGCAGATCGCGACCAAACTCCTCGGCTTCAACAAGGGCGTGACGGTCACCGCCGGCCTGAAGACCGTATTCGCGACCCCGGCGCACGGCACGGCGTTCGACATCGTCGGTGAGGGCCGCGCCGACCCCGGCGCGCTCGAGCACGCACTGCGCATCGCCGCGAAACTGGCGGCGGCGCGCCGGCGCTGATCCGACATTCCCGCGCATCAGTTGCTATCCAGTCCTTCCTGGCTCCCTATCCAGGGCAAATAGGGTAATTCAGAGGAGTGTCGTGTCGCTCGCGCGATGCCGCTCCCGGCTATTTGACGCCCCCTTAGCCCAGCGCCCCGGATCAAGGCAGGCCGCGCAGGATATTTCGCGAGGCCATTTGATATGTATCAAATCGGCTGGATTTACGTCGCCCTAAGATCGTTCGCTGATCTTGAATCGGGTCGCCGAATAGGGGGGGGTTCCACATGAAGCCGACGAAACCGAAGGCGAATGGATGCCGGCATAGTGGCATAGCGTAAGAAACCGACTTCTGCATCCGCAACCCCGCTTCCTGCAAGAAAGTGCATTTCCGGACAATGGCGATTCCACCTTCCGATCAACGCCGAAAACACTTTGTCTCGAGCGGACTGCCAGGTCTGGATTCGATCCTCGAGGGACTGCGCGTCGGCGACAACGTGGTGTGGCGAGTCGATAGCATCGACGATTATCGCGCCTTCGTCGCGCCGTACGTGACGGCGGCACTGGGCGCCGGGCGCCGCGTGGTGTATATACGCTTCGCCTCCCATGCTCCGGTGGTGGAAGCTGACGCGGTCAGTGCCGTCTACAACCTCGATGCCTATCGCGGCTTCGAATCGTTCACCGTTCATTTACACACCATCATCGGTAAAGAAGGAACGGAGGTTTTTTACGTATTCGATTGCCTGTCCAACCTGCTCAATGCCTGGGCTACCGACAGCATGGTGGGAAATTTCTTCCGCGTAACCTGCCCGTACCTGTTTGATTTGCGCACCGTAGCTTATTTCGCGCTGGAACGCGGAGCGCACTCGTTTGCCACCATCGACCGGATCCGGGCCACTACACAGCTGCTGCTTGACCTCTACAACAAGGAGGGCGTGCTTTATCTGCATCCGCTCAAAGTCTGGCAGCGCTCCTCCCCGACCATGTTTCTGCCGCATCGTCACACCGACGGACAATTCAATCCGATCACTGTAAGTTGCGAGGCCACCAGCCTGTTTATCGGCTTACGCGGCAGGTTTGCCCGGGATGTCGAGCGCCATCTGGACTCCTGGGAGCGTTTGTTCATTCGTGCCGCTGACCTCGACGCTTCCACCGCGCAAGCCGGGGAACGGCAAGCCATGGTCGAGCAACTGTGCAGGTTGCTCATCGGGCGCGATGAGCGGATTCTCACCTTGGCGCGCCGCCACTTTACGCTCGATGACCTTCTCGATATCAAGGAACGCCTGATCGGCACCGGGTTCATAGGCGGGAAGTCGGTCGGGATGCTGCTCGCCCGCGCGATCCTGCGTTCCGATCCGGGTGGGCAGTGGGGCGACGTGCTGGAGCCGCATGACTCTTTCTTCATCGGCTCGGACTTGTTCCATTCCTACATCGTCGATAACGGCTGGTGGCAGCTTTTCATGTGGCAGCGTAGCGAAGCCGGCTACCTTAGCGGTGCCGAGCAGCTGCGCGAACTGTTTCTGCAGGGCACCTTTGCGGTTGAGATTCAACTCGAATTTCAGAAGATGCTGGAGTACTTTGGCCAGTGTCCCATCATCGTTCGTTCCTCAAGCCTGCTGGAGGATGGGTTCGGCAACGCCTTTGCCGGCAAGTACGACAGCTTTTTCTGCGTGAACCAGGGCTCCCCGGAGGAGCGCCTGGAACAGTTCATGGATGCGGTGCGGCGTGTCTATTCCAGCACCCTGAGTGAGGAAGCCCTGCAGTATCGGCTGCAACGCGGTCTCGCGCGCCATGAAGAACAAATGGCGCTGCTGGTGCAGCGCGTCTCGGGTGCTTACCACGGCAAGCTGTTCTTCCCCGCGCTTGCCGGCGTGGGGATCTCTTACAACACTTTCGTATGGCGCCACGACATCGACCCAACCGCGGGGATGCTGCGTCTCGTAGTGGGTCTGGGCACCCGGGCCGTGGATAGAGTGGAGGGAGATTATCCGCGCATCGTCTCGCTCGACAAGCCGCTCCTGGTCCCCTATGCCGATCGTGACGACAGGCGCCGCTTTACGCAACGCGATGTCGATGTGCTCGATGTCGCGCAGAACAGCTGGGTGACCATTCCCATAAGCGAACTGGAAGCGGAGGAACCGACGCTTCCGCTCGAGCTTCTTGCCGAATACAAGGCCGGGAGCTGGCTGTTCACCTTCGAGCGCCTGCTCACGCAGACCAGTTTTGCCGCCACCATGCGCCGCCTGCTGGCGACGCTGGAGCGTGCCTACGATTACCCCGTCGATGTGGAATTTACCGGTACCTACGCAAGCAACGGCCAGCTTTACCTCAATCTGATCCAATGCCGTCCGCTCCAGACACGCGGGATTCAAGCGAAGCGCGTCGAGATTCGGGCGGACAATGATGCGGAAACGCTCTTTAGAAGCAAGGGCAGCTTCATGGGAGGCAGCATCGTTCAGCCGATCGCGCGCGTGATCGCAGTCGATTCGCAAGCCTACATGGGCCTGACACTCTCCGACAAATATGAACTCGCACGGACCATCGGCCGGCTCAATCGTTTCATCAAGGCGCGCGATCAACTCCCGAGCCTGCTGATGGGGCCGGGACGCTGGGGAACCTCGACCCCGCGCCTGGGCGTGCCGGTTCGTTTCGCGGAGATCAACGCGATGACCGCGATTGCGGAGATCGCTTTTTCCGCGGGAGGACTGCAGCCCGAACTGTCCTTCGGCACGCATTTTTTCCAGGACCTGGTGGAGACGGGAATTTTCTACGTCGCACTCAATCCCGAAAAGCAAGGCTGCCTGGTGAATACCGGAATGCTCATGGCGCTGCCGAACCGGCTGGCCGAACTGCTGCCGGACGACGCGCGCCTGGCAGAGGTGCTGAGGGTGGTCGATCTCCCGCGGGGGTATCAGCTGCTGGCCGACATCATGAGCCAGCAGGTCGTCTGCTCGCGGACGCTGGAGTCGGCGTGAAGAACTGCGGCCTGCGGCCGACGCGGAGCCATAGGGGGTTGTGGAGCGATAGTGCGTGAAGTTTTTTGCTCGCCGAAGGTATGCGAGAGTGGGATCTTTTTTTTCACACAGGGAGGCAATATGGCAATCGCGTTAGAAGAAAAGATCGAAGCGATCTATCAGCAGGTCAAGGCACGCAATCCGGGCGAAGACGAGTTTCATCAGGCGGTCAAGGAAGTCCTCGAGTCCCTGGGACCGGTTCTGGTGAAGTACCCGGAATTCGCCGAGCAGAAAATCATCGAACGCATCTGCGAGCCGGAGCGGCAGGTCATTTTTCGCGTTCCCTGGCAGGACGACAGAGGCGAGGTTCACATCAACCGGGGCTTCCGCGTCCAGTTCAACAGTGCCATCGGTCCGTACAAGGGCGGCCTGCGTTTTCATCCGTCCGTTTATCTCGGGATCATCAAGTTTCTCGGGTTCGAGCAGACCTTCAAGAATGCGCTCACCGGCATGCCCATAGGCGGCGGCAAAGGCGGATCGGATTTCGATCCGAAAGGGAAATCGAACAACGAGATCATGCGCTTTTGCCAAAGCTTCATGACCGAGCTCTATCGCCATCTGGGTGAGTATATCGACGTTCCCGCGGGTGACATCGGCGTGGGCGGCCGCGAAATCGGTTACCTGTTTGGGCAATACAAGCGCATCACCAATAAATATGAATCCGGCGTGCTTACCGGCAAAGGCATAGGCTGGGGCGGCTCACTGGTGCGCACCGAGGCGACCGGTTACGGCGCCGTGTATTTCGTGCGCGAGATGCTCAAGGTGCGCAAGCAGTCTCTCGAAGGCAAGACCTGCATCGTTTCCGGCTCGGGCAACGTTGCCATCTATACGATAGAGAAACTGAACCAACTCGGCGCGAAAGTGGTCGCCTGTTCGGATTCCAACGGCGTGATCGTTCACGAAAAGGGCATCGATCTGCCGCTGCTCAAGAAACTGAAGGAAGTCGAGCGGCGCAGGATAGCCGACTACGCCACCTACCATAAGGATGCCAAGTACATCGCGGGGGGCAACATCTGGGAAATTCCCTGCCAGGTGGCGATGCCTTCCGCGACGCAGAACGAGATCAACGGCAAGGACGCCAAGTTGCTGGTGAAGAACGGTTGCATCGCCGTCGGCGAAGGCGCCAACATGCCCACTACGCCGGAAGGCGTGCGTGTGTTTCTCGACGCCAAAATCGCCTATGGCCCGGGCAAAGCGGCAAATGCGGGCGGCGTGGCGACCTCGGCGCTGGAGATGCAGCAGAATGCGATGCGGGACTCATGGACGTTCGATTACACCGAGCAAAAGCTCGACAAGATCATGACCGGCATCCACCAGGCGACCTACGAAACTGCTGAGGAGTTCGGCGCGCCGGGCAACTATGTCATTGGCGCCAACGTCGCCGGATTCATCAAGGTGGCGCAGGCGATGCTGCCGATGGGCTTGATCTAGGCGGGGGCATGTGCCGTTTCGTGGCATCGTCCGGCTGAGCGCCAGACGATGCCACGGTGTTTTTCGCCATCGAGCGAGAAGGCCGGTCGCGTTCGACCAGCGCGGCCAAATTAGAGGTGAAACCGTGAACGAGCCCGGCATTTCCCAAGCTCTGGGTCTTTACCACTCCGGACACGAGCACGATGCCTGCGGCGTGGGTTTCGTCGCCCACATAAAAGGCGAGAAAAGTCACAGCATCGTCGAGCAGGGGCTCTTGATTCTCAAGAATCTCAATCACCGCGGGGCGGTGGGAGCGGACCCCAAGGCGAGCGACGGTGCGGGCGTGCTGATCCAGCTGCCAGACCAGTTTTTGCGGGAGGAAATGGCCAGGCAGGGCATAACGCTGCCCCGTGTCGGTCAATATGGCGTGGGCATGGTATTCCTGCCGCAGGAACCGGCGTCGCGCTTTGCCTGCGAGTACGAGATCGAGCGGGCAATCAAGGAAGAAGGACAGGTGCTGCTCGGTTGGCGCGATGTGCCGGTCGATAGCAGCGATCTCGGCGCTTCGGTCAAGCGGATCGAGCCGGTAATTCGCCAGGTGTTTATCGGCCGCGGCAGCAGCGTGACCGTCGTCGAAGCGCTCGAGCGCAAGCTTTACATCATACGCAAATCTTCCGGCCACGCGATCCAGGCGCTCAATCTCGCGCATGGCAAGGAATTCTATGTGCCATCCATGTCGGCGCGGACCATCGTCTACAAGGGCATGCTGCTCGCCGATCAAGTCGCCCGCTATTACACGGATTTGCGGGACCCGCGCGTCGTGTCCGCTTTGGCACTCGTGCATCAGCGCTTCTCGACCAATACTTTTCCCACCTGGGATCTGGCGCATCCGTTTCGCTTGATCGCTCACAATGGGGAGATCAACGCGCTGCGCGGCAATGTCAACTGGATCCGCGCTCGCCAGGGCGCGATTTCGAGCCCCATACTCGCGCGCGACCTCGACAAGATCTGGCCGCTCATTTACGACGGTCAGTCCGACTCCGCCTCGTTCGACAACGCGCTGGAACTGCTGGTGATGGCAGGCTATCCGTTGGCGCACGCGGTGATGATGATGATCCCGGAGGCCTGGGAGGGAAACACGCAGATGGATGCGGGGCGCCGCGCCTTCTACGAATACCACGCGGCGATGATGGAGCCCTGGGACGGACCGGCGGCGATTGCTTTTACCGACGGCAGGCGCATCGGCGCCACTCTCGATCGCAACGGCCTGCGGCCAGCACGCTATCTCGTGACCGATGACGATCTGGTGATCATGGCTTCCGAGGTGGGCGTGTTGCCCATACCCGAGGAGCGCATCGTCAAGAAATGGCGCCTGCAGCCGGGCAAGATGTTCCTGGTCGATCTGGAGAAAGGCCGCATCGTCGACGACAAGGAACTGAAGGACGCGCTTGCCTTGAGCCGACCCTATCCGGAGTGGATCGACCGCATCCGCATCAAGTTGGACGACATCGAAAGCGAGTCGCTGCACGCCGAGCCCTCGAGCGTGCCCCTGCTCGATCGCCAGCAGGCCTTTGCGTACTCACAGGAAGATATCAAATTTGTCCTGCTGCCAATGGCTGTGGCCGGGGAGGAACCGGTGGGATCGATGGGCAACGATTCGCCGCTGGCGGTGCTGTCGAGCAAGAACAAGACGCTCTATCACTACTTCAAGCAGCTTTTTGCCCAAGTGACCAATCCGCCCATCGATCCGATCCGCGAGGAGTTGGTGACTTCCCTGGTTTCGTTCATCGGGCCCAGGCCGAACCTGCTTGGCATCGACGAGAGCAATCCGCCGCTGCGCCTCGAAGTCAGTCAGCCGGTGCTGGATTTCGAGGAGATGGACAAGATCCGACATATCGACCGCTATACCGACGGCAAGTTCAGTTCGTACGAGTTGGATATCTGCTTCCCTCTCGCCTGGGGGATGCAGGCAATCGAGGCAACCCTGGCGAGCCTTTGCGCACAGGCCGAGGACGCGGTGCGCTCGGGCCTGTGCATCCTCATTCTCTCCGACCGGCGCGTAGATGAGCACCGCGTGCCCATCCCGGCACTGCTGGCACTGTCGGCGATACACCTGCATCTGGTCAGCAAAGGCTTGCGCACTTCGGCGGGCATCGTCGTAGAGACGGGCTCGGCGCGCGAGGTGCACCACTTCGCGCTGCTCGGCGGCTTTGGCGCTGAGGCGGTCCATCCTTACCTTGCCATGGAGTCGCTGCTGCACATGGAAGATTTGTTGCCCGCGTCGATGTCGGGGACGCAGGCGATCAGGAATTTCGTGAAAGCTACCGGCAAGGGATTGAAGAAAGTCATGTCGAAGATGGGCATTTCGACTTACATGTCCTATACCGGCTCGCAGAATTTCGAGGCGGTGGGACTGTCCAGGAGCCTGATCGACAAATACTTCACCGGCACGGCCTCCAATATCGAAGGTATCGGGATCTTTCAGGTTGCGGAGGAAGCGATAGGCGTGCACCAGGCAGCATTTGGCAGCGATCCGGTGCTTGCCGGCGCGCTCGACCCCGGCGGGGAGTATGCGTTTCGCGTGCGCGGCGAAGAGCATATGTGGACCCCCGATGCGATTGCCAAGCTGCAGCAAGCGACGCGCAGCAACAGCTACGCGGCCTACAAGGAATATGCGCGCATGATCAATGACCAGTCGCAGCGGCACATGACCTTGCGCGGGCTGTTCGAATTCCGTTTTGATCCGGCCAAGTCGGTACCGCTCGAGGAAGTGGAACCCGCCGCGCAGATCGTCAGGCGCTTCGCCACCGGTGCCATGTCCCTGGGCTCCATCTCGACCGAGGCGCATACGACCCTTGCGCTCGCCATGAATCGCATCGGCGGCAAGTCCAATACCGGCGAGGGCGGCGAGGATCGCAGGCGCTTCGCGCCGGCGAAGCTGGGAGAGACGCTGGCATCGCGCATCGGTACCAGCCGGATCGCGGTCGACCTGCCGCTGCGGGAGGGGGATTCGCTCAAGTCCAAGATCAAGCAGGTTGCATCCGGCCGCTTCGGCGTCACCGCCGAGTATCTCGCGAGCGCCGAGCAGATCCAGATCAAGATGGCGCAGGGAGCGAAGCCGGGCGAGGGCGGCCAATTACCCGGCCGCAAGGTTTCGGAATACATCGCAGAGTTGCGCTATGCCACGCCGGGCGTGGAGCTGATTTCGCCACCGCCTCATCACGACATTTATTCGATCGAGGATCTGGCGCAGCTCATCCATGACTTGAAGAACGTAAATCCCGAGGCTTCCATCAGCGTCAAGCTGGTTTCGGAAGTCGGCGTGGGCACGGTGGCTGCCGGTGTGGCCAAGGCGAAAGCGGATCACGTTACCATTTCCGGCCATGACGGTGGCACCGGCGCGTCACCCTGGGGATCGATCAAGCACGCCGGCACCCCGTGGGAATTGGGTCTCTCCGAGACCCAGCAGACACTGGTGCTCAATCGCCTGCGCGGCCGTATCGCGGTACAGGTCGACGGGCAGATCAAGACCGGGCGGGACGTGGTGATCGGTGCGCTGCTCGGCGCGGATGAGTTCGGCTTCGCCACGGCGCCGCTGGTTGTAGAAGGCTGCATCATGATGAGAAAGTGTCATCTGAACACCTGCCCGGTCGGGGTGGCCACGCAGGATCCGGTGCTGCGCAAGAAATTTTCCGGCAAACCCGAGCACGTCATCAATTACTTCTTTTTTGTGGCGGAAGAAGCGCGCGAATTGATGGCTATGCTCGGCATCCGCACGTTCAGCGAGCTGATCGGGCGTTCGGACTTGCTCGAAACGAGGAAAAGCATCGCGCACTGGAAAGCGCGGGGGCTCGACTTTTCCCGCGTATTCCACATGCCGAACATGCCGGCCGATGTCGCGCGCCGTCATTGCGAAGCGCAAGATCACGGACTCGACAAGGCGCTCGACGCGCGGCTGCTCGATCTCGCCAGGCCGGCGCTGGAACGCGGCGAGCGAGTCGCGGTCGACATGCTCATCCGCAACGTCAATCGGACTGTGGGCACCATGCTCTCTGGCGCGATCGCCAAGCGCTTCGGGCATGACGGTCTTCCCGAGGACAGCGTCCACGTGCGCTTGGCGGGCTCGGCGGGACAGAGCTTCGGGGCGTTTCTCGCCAGAGGCATCAGCCTCGAACTGATTGGCGAAACCAATGACTATTGCGGCAAGGGGCTGTCAGGCGGGCGCATTTCAGTGCAGCCTTCCGCAAAATTTTCCGGCCCACCCACGGAAAACATCATTACCGGCAACGTGGCGCTCTATGGAGCCATTTGTGGGGAGGCTTATTTCCGTGGCGTCGCGGGCGAGCGCTTCGCGGTGCGAAACTCCGGCGCTGACGCCGTGGTCGAGGGCATTGGAGATCACGGCTGCGAATACATGACCGGGGGCACGGTGGTGGTATTGGGCAGGACCGGCCGTAATTTTGCCGCCGGCATGTCGGGCGGAATCGCGTACGTGCTGGACGAAGACGCCAGCTTCGCCGCATTCTGCAATACCGCCATGGTGAGCCTGGAACCAGTGCTCTCCGCTGTCGAGCAGCAGGACAAGCTGGTGCGCGGGCTCTGGCACAGGGGTGAGACAGATGAGGTGATCCTGAAACGCCTGATCGCGAGGCATCTCACCTACACGGGCAGCCAGCAGGCGAAGCGCATCCTGGATAATTGGAAGGAGATGCGCGTGAAGTTCGTCAAAGTGTTCCCGAACGAATACCGGCGCGCGCTGGGCGAACTGGCCGCTGCGCGCCAGTTACAGCCTGTAAACCGGGAACTGGTGTAGCCGGACTCAGCAACAATAGCATTCAGACCGCCGCGGCGATCGCATCCCCCATTGCGCGGGTTGTGGCCTTGCCGCCGAGATCCCCCGTCAATGCGGTGCGCTCACGGATCACGCGCTCGACCGCCTCGCCCATCAACCTCGCCGCTTCCACCGCTTTGGGTTCCGCGTGCTTGCGGCCCAGCCAATCCATCAGCATCTGGCCCGAGACTATCATCGCATAGGGATTGGCGATGCCCCTGCCCGCGATGTCCGGCGCGGAGCCATGAGTCGCCTGCGCCATCGCGCGTTCAGGACCCGCCGACAGTCCTGGCGCGAGCCCCAACCCTCCGACCAATCCGGCTGCGGCGTCAGACAGGATGTCGCCGAAGGTGTTGGTTGTGACGATGACGTCGAAATCCTGCGGCTTCATCACCAGACGCATCGCGAACGTATCGACCATCACCTCGTTCAATGCCACGTCGGGAAACTCCTGAGCCACCTTGCGGCATTCTTCCGCAAACATGCCACAACCCAGTTTGAACACGGTGTCTTTGTGCACGGCGGTCAGCTTCTTGCGCGGACGGCTGCGCGCCAGTTCGAACGCCGCGCGCGCCACCTTGCCCGAGCCCTGGCGGGTGATCACCCGTACCGAGATTGTCATATCCGGCGACGGCCGGAATTCGCCCGCGCCGGCGAAAACATTGCGGTCGGGAGGAAAGCCTTCGTTGTTCTCGCGCACGATGATCAGATCGACATCCGGATAAAGCGCCCGCAGTCCCGGCAACGATTTGGCCGGGCGGATATTGGCGAACAGGTCGTAATGCTTGCGCAGTATCGGGTGCGGATTGATGGCTCGCGGATTGTCCTTCGGGTAGGCCTGATGGCCGATCGGGCCGAGCACCCAGCCGTCGAGCGTGTCGAGCTTTTCGAGCGTGCCCGGCGGAAGCGTATAACCAAGCTTGTCGAGCGCAGGCCTGCCAATCGGTATTTCGTGCCAGTCGATATCCAACCCGGTCTTGCGCGCCGCCACCCGCATCACCTTGACGCACTCGGGAACCACTTCCAGCCCGATGTCGTCGCCTTCGAGAATTCCTATTTTCAACGCGCGGTTCATTCTCTTCTCCAGGGTGTTCATTGATTTGCGAATGCCTCGGGGGCGGGCGTGCGGGTGCCGGGTTTTCACGCTGGCGGCCACGTACCGTTGCAACCGGTATAATCATAGTCGAAACGATACCCCGAGGAGAAAAAATGAAATCCGCAGACCTTGCACGCTTCGCGATTCCGGCCGCACTGATTGCCGCAGCAGGCACGCTTGCCATTCCCGCACTCGCCGCGGAATACCCGACCAAACCGATCCGCCTGATCGTTGGCTTCGCCCCTGGCGGCGGCACCGACACGACGGCGCGCGCAATCGGCAGCAAGCTCTCCGAGCTGCTCGGACAGCAGATCATCATCGACAACCGTCCGGGCGCCGCCGGAAATATCGCCGCCGAGCTCGTCGCGAAGGCAACGCCTGACGGCTACACGCTGCTGATGGGAACCATCGCCGCACTCGCGATCAATCCCAGTCTCTACACGACCAAGCTCCCGTTCGACTCGATCAAGGATTTTGCGCCCATCACTCAGGCGGTGGACTCCACTAACATCCTGTCGCTGCACCCGTCGGTGCCGGCTAACTCCGTCAAGGAACTGATTGCGCTCGCCAAAGCAAAACCGCTCAATTACGGCTCGTCGGGCGTCGGCGGCACCGGGCACCTTGCCGGCGAGCTGTTCAACACCATGGCCGGCGTGAAAATGACGCATATCCCGTACAAAGGCGGCGGCCCGGCAATGATCGATCTCGTCGGAGGCCAGGTGCAACTGGTTTTTGCCACTGCAGCCAGCGCCGTACCGCAAATCAAGGCCGGCAAGATCAAGGGCCTCGCAGTGACTACCGCCAAACGCTCGGCGCTGATGCCTAACCTTCCGACCATATCGGAGGCCGGCCTGCCCGGTTTCGACGCCAATAATTGGTACGGTGTGCTGGCGCCGGCGAAAACGCCGCGCCCGATCATCCTGCGCCTCAACAGCGAGATCGCCAAAGTACTCGCCATGCCCGACGTCAAGAACTTCCTGTTCAACCAGGGCCTCGATCCCGCTCCCGGCACCCCTGAGCAGTTCGGCGCCTACATCAAGTCGGAAATGACGAAATGGGCAAAGGTGGTCAAGGCCTCGGGCGCGAAGGCTAACTGAGAGTCCGTGAACGATTTCAACCACCCCGCGACTGACGTTTTCGCAGCGGCGCGCACGCGCCGCTCGATCCGCGCCTACAAGCCCGATCCTGTTCCCGTCGAAATCGTGCGCGAGATCGTGGCGCTCGGCCGCCATGCGCCGAGCGGCTCGAACATCCAGCCGTGGCACGTGCATGTGCTCACTGGCGCGACGCTCGGGCGCGTCGGCACCGCGATCCGGCAGGCGTTCCTCGACGACGAGCCTGGCCACCGGCGCGACTACAACTATTACACGGACCCGATCGTCGAGCCCTATCTCGCGCGCCGGCGGCAATGCGGCTGGGGCCTGTACGGGACACTCGGCATCGGTCGCGGCGACCACGAGAAATCAAAGGCTTACCGCGCGGGAAATTTCAATTTCTTCGGCGCGCCCGTAGGGCTCGTCTTCACGATCGACCGCGAGCTCGAAAAAGGCAGCTGGCTCGACTACGGGATGTTCCTGCAGACGATCATGCTCGCCGCCCGCGCGAAGGGACTCCACACCTGCGCCGAGGCGGCAATCGCGAATTACCCGGACATCGTGCGGCGCGAACTGAAACTCGCGCGCGACTGGATCGTGATCTGCGGGATGGCGATGGGTTACGCCGATCCCGATGCACCCGTCAACACTTTCCAGCCGCCGCGCATCGCGCTGGAAGAGTACGCGGTGTTCATGGATTGAAGAAGCTGAACATCTCCGCGTAAGTTTCGTCCGGCGCCTGCTCTGCCGGATAGTGGCCGCACGGCAACGGGCAAAACCTGGCAATGTTCGCCGCGTACAGCGGCCACGCCTCGCGCGGACTGAACATTTTTTCGGTATGGCTTTGCTCGCCCCAGGCCACGAGCGTCGGGCACTGGATCCGGCGCCCCGCCTCGAAGTCCGCGCGGTCCATCTCGAAATCGAGCGTCGCCGCGGCGCGGTAATCCTCGCACACCCCGTGCAGGTTTTCCGGCGTGCAGCAGCGCGCGTATTCGGCAAGCGCCTGCGGCGTGAAGCCGCCCTTGCCGATGCCCATCTTGGTGAGTTTTTTCTCGATGTAATACTGTTCCTTGCCTTGCAGCAGCTGCTCCGGAATGTCGTACGGCTGCGCCATGAAAAACCAGTGATAGGAGTTGAGCGCCCATTCGCGGTTGATATGAGTCAGCACGAAATGCGTCGGAATGATGTCGAAGCTCGCAAACCGGAGCACGCGTCCGGGATGATCAAGCGCCATGCGGTAAGCGGTGCGCGCGCCACGGTCGTGGCCGGCGACGCCGAATCGGTCAAAACCGAGATGCGCCATCACGTCGACCTGGTCCTGCGCCATGCGGCGGAATGTGTAGTTGCTGTGATCAGGCAACCCGCGCGGCTTGGAGCTGTCGCCGTAGCCGCGCAGATCGGTTGCGACCACGGTGAAATGTTGCGCCAGCCGCGGCGCGACGAGGTGCCAGTGCACGTGCGTGAGCGGATTGCCGTGGATCAACAGCAGCGGCGGGCCGCTGCCGCCCGCCACGCCGTGTATCCTGACCTGGCTGTCGCTCGTCTGGATATCGAATGTCTTGAAGCCTTCAAACACAGTTTGCGTTACTTGTCTATGCCGCCGATGCAGAGGTACTTCACTTCGAGAAACTCTTCGATCCCGTACTTGGAGCCCTCGCGCCCGATACCGGACTCCTTGACGCCGCCGAACGGCGCGATCTCGTTGGAAATAATTCCGACATTGATGCCGACCATGCCGTACTCGAGTGCCTCGGCAACGCGCCAGATGCGCCCGATGTCGCGGCTGTAGAAATAGGATGCGAGACCGTATTCGGTATCGTTAGCAAGCCTGATCAGCTCCTGCTCGGTCTTGAAGCGGAACAGCGGCGCCACCGGACCGAAAGTTTCTTCGTGCGCCACCTTCATGTCGGTCTTGACGCCGGTGAGCACCGTCGGCTCGAAGAATGTGCCGCCCTTGGCGTGGCGCTTGCCGCCGGTCACGACCCGCGCGCCCTTCGCCACCGCATCGGCGATATGCTCCTCGACTTTTTCCACCGCCTTCATGTCGATCAGCGGCCCCTGCATCACGCCGTCCTCGAGACCGCCGCCGATCTTCATCGCCGCGACCTTTTCGCCGAGCTTCTGCGCGAATTTTTCGTAGACGCCTTCCTGCACGAAAATCCGGTTGGCGCAAACGCAGGTCTGGCCGGTGTTGCGGAATTTCGACGCCATCGCCCCTTCAATCGCGGCATCGATATCGGCATCGTCGAACACGATGAAAGGCGCATTGCCGCCGAGCTCGAGCGATACTTTCTTGACGGTGCCCGCGCACTGCGCCATCAGCTGCTTGCCGACCTCAGTCGAACCGGTAAAGGTGAACTTGCGCACGATCGGATTGGTGGTGAGTTCCTTGCCGATCGGTCCCGACGCGCCGGTCACCACACTGAGCACGCCTTTGGGGATACCGGCGCGTTCCGCCAGCTCGCACAGCGCGAGCGCCGAATACGGCGTATAGCTCGCGGGCTTGATGATCATGGTGCAGCCGGCGGCCAGTGCCGGGCCTGCTTTGCGCGTGATCATCGCATTGGGAAAATTCCACGGCGTCACCGCCGCGCACACGCCGATCGGCTGCTTGAGGACGACGATGCGCTTGTCGCTCTGGTGCTGCGGTATCGTGTCGCCGTAGATGCGCCTGCCTTCCTCGGCGAACCACTCGATGAACGAAGCGCCATAGGCAATCTCGCCGCGCGACTCGGTGAGCGGCTTGCCCTGCTCGACGGTCATGATCACCGCGAGGTCTTCCTGGTTCGCCATCATCAGCTCGAACCATTTGCGCAGGATATTCGAACGCTCCTTCGCGGTCCGGGCACGCCACGCCGGCCAGGCGGCGTTGGCCGCTTCGATTGCGCGCCGGGTCTCGGCGGCACCCATGCCCGGCACCGTGCCGATCTGCTGGCCGTCGGCGGGGTTGTGAACAGCAAGAGTCTTCCTGTCATCGGCATCGACCCATTTGCCATCGATGTAGCACTGCTGGCGCAGCAGGCTCGGATCTTTGAGCTGAAAAGAGGGCTTGGCTTTGGTCAGCATGATAGGGGGTCCTTACGAGGGGTGGCGCGCCCGGGAGCGCTGAATTCAGCGGTAAATTATAGCATCATCAAGCCCTCCGCAAAGACCGCCCCGCCCGCCCGCCGAGCGTTACTGCGCAACGCGCCGCCCGGCTGCTGCGAGTCTCACTGCGAGTCTCACTACTTGACGCTGGGATTACGGTGGCATATCGTACATTCGCTTCGGTGAAATGATGTTTCCGGCGCTCCAGGACGCAACGCTTCCTTAACTGTTTACAGGGGGTTTTGATGAAACTGTTCTACAAACTAATCAGCCAGATATTGATCGCAAGCATGATACTGCTGCCGTTTTCCGCGCAGGCGGGCGTGATCGGCACCGATCAGGCCGTGGCAAGCGCTCAGGATCTGGCAAACCGCGCCAAGGTGAACGATTTCATAAGCCGCGGCGATGTCATCAAGAAGTTCGAAGCACTCGGGCTCAACGCAGCAACCGCGCAGGAGCGTGTGAACGCGATGACGCAGGAAGAAATCAACCGGATCGCGGGGCAAATCGACACGCTGCCCGCGGGCGCGATGAGCAACTGGTGGATCGGCGCGACGGTCATCGTAATCGCGATGTTGCTCTGGTGGGCCTACATGAGATAGCTCTGCCGAAACACGGCATCATGTTTCGCTTGAAAGCCCGCTTCCTGGCGGGCTTTCTTTTTCTGACGATGGCGCTCAGCGGTTGCGCCGTCATTCTGCCGCAGACCTTCGCCTTGAAGGAACAGCGGCCGTCAGACCTGCCGGCTCGCGCCGAGTTGACCGATGTCCCGTTCTTCGCGCAGGAGGATTACCAATGCGGGCCCGCG
>Ga0113563_10000527_pt1 | contig 18736 bp, 16 predicted proteins | sample Mud3Dept3metaG_FD_80117 | JGI IMG/M metagenome (GOLD analysis project Ga0113563, IMG submission 80117) | Freshwater wetland microbial communities from Ohio, USA, analyzing the effect of biotic and abiotic controls - Mud 3 Core 4 Depth 3... | ecosystem: Environmental > Aquatic > Freshwater >...
GCGGGTCCTGTGTCGCCCTTCCGTTGCGTATCGGTGAGAGCGTCATTGGCGTTCTGGACGTTTGTGCTGAAGAGACAGGCGCATTTGGCGATGAAGAAGTCGGGTTGCTCAGCGAAGCCGCAGCCGATCTTTCCTATGGGATCTCCGCCCTGCGCGGCGTGACTGTATTGGCTCCTCTTAAAGCGGCACTGAGAACCGCCGAGGAACGCCTTCGCGCCGCTGCCGAGGCGAGCCTCGATGCTTTATTCATACTGAAAAGCGTGCGTGACCAAAACAGCAACATTGTCGACTTCGAATTCGTCGATATCAATGCGAGTGCCGAGCAGATGCTCGGAATGGACCGCGAAAAGGTGATCGGACAAAAACTCCACGAACTGCTGCCCGTGGACAGGATCGCGGGGCTTTTCGACAAGTACACACAGGTCGTCAACACCGGAACGCCGCTGGAGGAAGAATTTGCCATCGATATCCCGGAAATCAAGGCGCAGTGGCTGAGACACCAGGTGGTGCGCCTTGACGACGGCATCGCCATTTCCTCGCGGGATATTACGACGTGGAAAGCAGCCGGAGCCCAGCTGCGCGAGAGCGAGGAAACGCTCAGGACGATTGCATCGTCGGCGCAGGACGCTATCGTTATGCTGGACAACGACGGAAATATCGCTCTTTGGAATGCTGCAGCGGAAAAGATATTCGGCTATTCGAGCGAGGAAGCACATGGAAAGGATATGCATCTTTTGCTCGCTCCTGCGCGTTTCCATGAGGCTCACAGGACGGGGTTCCATCACTTCAGGTCGACAGGCGAAGGCGCGGTAATCGGCAAGACGCTGGAACTGGCGGCGCTGAGAAAAGACGGCACCGAGTTTCCGATAGAGCTGAGCCTCTCGGCGGTCAAGCTCAGGGACAAGTGGCACGCCGTCGGAATCGTCCGCGACATTACGGAGCGCAGACGCACGGAACGAGAGGCCCTCTATCAGTTCAATCTGGCGGAAGCATTTTTCAACCACAGCGTAAGTTGCCTGGTCATCCTCGATCGGAACTTCAATTTCGTCCGGGTCAACGAGGCCTATGCGCGTGCATGCCGTAAGGAGATCGGCGAATTCGCGGGGCAGAACCATTTCGAGATGTACCCGTCGGACGCGAAGCCGATTTTCGAGGAGGTGGTCCGTACCAAGCGCCCGTTCACTACCTTTACCCGCGCGTTCAAGTACCCGGACCAGCCCGAACGCGGGACCACATACTGGGATTGGACACTGGTGCCGATCCTCGATCGGCAAGGCGAGGTCGAGTACCTGGTGTTCTCCCTGCAGGAGGTCACCGAACGCAAGCGCGCCGAAGAAGATCAACGCACCGCCGCGCTCTATGCGCGCAGCCTGATCGAGGCGAGCCTGGATCCGCTGGTAACCATCAGTCCAGCGGGGAAAATCACCGACGTCAACAAGACGACCGAAGAAATGACCGGAGTGGGCCGCGGCCGCTTGATAGGAGCCGATTTTGCCGACTATTTCACCGAACCCGGGGCGGCGCGCGCAGGTTACCAAGAAGTGCTGGCCCGGGGATACGTGCGCGATTACCCGCTGACCATCCGGCACAGCTCGGGGCGCACCACCGACGTGCTCTACAACGCGACCGTCTATCGCAACGAGGCCGGAGAGTTGCAGGGCGTGTTCGCCGCCGCGCGCGATATCACCGAGCGCAAGCGTGGCGAGCTGGCTCTGGAAAGAGCGAACCGCGCCTTGCGCACGCTCAGCGCCTGCAACACGACGCTCGTGCATGTCGGAAACGAACCCGAGCTTCTCGATTCCATCTGCCGGATTATCGTGGAAACAGGCGGCTACCGCATGGCGTGGGTCGGCGTCCCCGAGCAGGACCCGGCGAAGATGGTGCGCGCGGTGGCCCACTATGGCCACGAGGAAGGATATCTGGCGGTAGCGAAATTCAGCTGGGCGGACACCGAAATCGGTCGAGGCCCCACCGGCACGGCCATACGGACCGGAACCGTCCAGGTAAACCAAAACTTTCTAGCCAATCCCCAGTTGGCGCCGTGGCAGAAGGCGGCGCAGCAGCGCGGGTATCAGTCCAGCATCGCGCTGCCGCTCAAGAGTTCTGCGGGTACATTCGGTGTGCTTACAATCTATGCGCCGGAGCCCGACGCCTTCAATGAAAACGAAGTAAAGCTGTTGCAGGAACTGGCCGACGACCTTGCCTTCGGCATAGAGACCCTGCGTACGCGCGCCGAGCGCGACCGCATCGCCTACGAGCACCTCCACCATGCGGAGATACTGAGGCAAAGCCTCGAGGACTCCATCAAGGTCATCGCCGACACCGTGGAAATGCGCGACCCGTACACGGCCGGGCATCAGCGTCGCGTCGGGGAGCTGGCCGTCGCCATCTCGAGAGAACTGGGTTTGCCGGAAGAAACGATACGCGGCATCGAACTCGCCGCGAGCATTCACGACCTGGGAAAGATCAAGGTCCCTGCGGAAATCCTCTCCAAGCCAGGCAAGCTCACCAATGTCGAATTGATGCTCATCAAGATGCACCCTCAATCTGGCTACGACATCCTGAAGGACATCGTATTTCCCTGGCCCATCGCAAACATTGTGTGGCAGCACCACGAAAGACTGGATGGCTCGGGCTATCCGCAGGGGCTCAAGGGTGGCGAAATCATGCTGGAATCGCGGATTATGGGGGTGGCGGACGTGGTCGAGGCCATGGCTTCGCACCGGCCTTACCGGGCGGCACTGGGGATCGATGCCGCGCTAAAGGAGATAGCAAGGGGCCGGGGCACGGTCTACGACCCTGCGGTAGTCGACGGCTGCCTGAAGCTGTTCCGCGAGGGAAGATTCGCGTTTCTGGGGTGAAGTATATAGCAGCAACTGGGAGCAGTAGAATAAGCTGACATCCGTGGTGCCGGCGCCAGCTGAGAAAGGAGAAATCATGAGCCTTACGTTTCCCCGCAAGTTCGCGCATGGTCAGAAGGTAGACAACGTCGATGTCTATGGAGAACTCTTTCTCTGGCCGGAGAAGACAGGCGCCGTGGCACTGCTGTTCCGGCCGCAACATCAGGAATTGGATGCCGCCTGTCTGCGGGATCTGGCGATGGCCGGCAGCGAGCTGGTGTTTTGTCCATCTCCAGATTAAGACGTCGATATTGAGAGCCGGGGTGTTTATCTCGTCACACGTCAAAACCTTACGCCGCTGCGGCCGCGAGCCAGGAGATAACTCATGAAGCGTTATCTGCGCGCCTTCATCGGCGCCGGGCTGGTCCTGCTGCTCGGGGCTATGCTGTTCGCCACCATCTACTTCACGCTGTTCGATCTGCAGTGGATCGCGTTTCTGGCCGGCGTGCTGTTCGCGGCGGTCGCCGCAATGGCGAGCCAGGCATCGAGAGCGCAATGGCTGATTCTGCGCCGCACCCGGCAATTGCAGCACGTCAAGGATCTGCTGGCGCAGGAAAGCCTGAGGCTGAAGCACGCGGCCCAGGCGCTGAAATATGCCAACGAGCGTTTCGAGATTATCAACGATGCACTGCCGGTAATGATCGTTTTCGTCGACCGCGAGGAGCGCTGCCGCTATCACAACCATGCTTTTGCGCACTGGTGCAAACACGGCAGCGGCCAGATCGACGGCCAGCCGCTGCGCGACGCAGTCGGCGACGAGACTTACCGGGAGCTGAAGTCGAAAACAGCCGATATTTTCGCCGGCAAGGAAATCCGCTACGAAACAGAATTGGAGCAACCGGATGGCACGATGGCGAACTGCGCCGTCACACTGCTGCCCTTTCCACCGGGGGCGAAGGACCCGGATGGATTTTATGCGCTGATCGCGCGCGGCGCCGACGCCGCGGCGCAGGCTACGCATCCGCGCGACGAACTGGTGCGGGCGCTTCAGAAGGACCAGTTTATCCTGTTCGCACAGGCTATCCGGTCGCTCGCCCCCACACCGTACCCGCAGCTCGTAGAAGTGCTGTTGCGGCTGCAAGAGGAAGAACAGTCCATGGCGCCGCCGGGCGGCTTCTTCCCGGTGGCCGAACGCTATAACCTGATGCCGGATATCGACCGCTGGGTGGTGAGGAACCTGATCAAGTGGACAGGGGAGAAACAGCGCAGCGATCCGGCATGGCGCATGCCGCTTTACTGCGTGAACCTGGCCGGCGCCTCGCTGCGCGATCCGGAGTTCGCGCTTTACGTGCGGCGCGAGATGCAGCACCAGAAATTCCCCGGCGGGAACCTGTGTTTCGAGATTGCGGAAACGGATGTCCTCAACCAGTACGCCGCGGTGCAGGCATTCGTGACGGCGATGCGGCCGTTCGGCTGCCGTTTTGCGCTCGATGACTTTGGCAGCACCCAGGTATCGTTTGCGCCGATCGAGGGCCTGACGCTGGATTTTCTCAAGATCGATGGCGTGATTATCCAGAACATCCTGACCCACCCGGACGACTGTGCCAGGGCGCGGGGGATCGTCGCGGCATCCCGCAAGGTCGGCATGCGCACCATTGCCGAGTTCGTGGAGAGCGACGCCACGTTGGAGAAGCTGCGCGAGATCGGCGTGGACTACGCGCAGGGTTTCGGCATCAGCAAGCCGGGGCCGATCGCGTGACCGTTGAATTCGATACCGCATTGCCACCAGTAACTGTCAATTGGGCATAGTGGGGAAAATGTCGTAAAATCAACCCTGCATGCGGGTGTAGTTCAATGGTAGAACGGCAGCTTCCCAAGCTGCATACGAGGGTTCGATTCCCTTCACCCGCTCCAGAATAAAAACGCCCCCTCGCGGGGCGTTTTTTATTCTGGCGTGGTGGAGCGCGGATCAACCCTCTGGTTCGACAACCGGACGTCCAGTGAACGTCCGGTTGGACGCTGCCCGCTTAAGCGGGTTGGCGGTCCTTCGGAGCCACTTAACGTGGCTCCGAAGGATGGCTGGATCGCAGCGGCAATGCGAGCCAGCCACATTCCCTTCACCCGCTCCAGATACAAAAGGCCACACGAGGCGGCCTTTTATATCTGGAGGAGGTTGCTGTCGCTGTCAGTCGGGCTTGATCCCCGCCGTTTTGACGACCTTCGCCCATTTGTCTACTTCGCGGCGGAAATGGCTGCCGAACGCTTCGGGGCCCAAGGCGGCGGGAACCGCGCCCTCGGCGATCAGCCGTTCCCGGATTTCCTGCAGATTGATGATGCGGGCGTTTTCGGCGTGGAGTTTCGCGATGACGTCCTTCGGCGTGCCTGCCGGCGCGAACAGGCCGTACCAGGAGGTTGCATCAAAGCCGGGCAGCGTTTCCGCGACAGCCGGCACATCCGGCAGCACTGGGGCACGCTTGGGGCTGCTTACCGCAATCGCCCGAAGTTTCCCCGCCTTGATGTGCGGGATGGTAGGCAGGATGGTGCCGAACATCCACGACACCTCGCCGCTCAGCAGATCCATCGTCGCCGGCGAAGCGCCTTTGTACGGGACGTGAATCATCCTGACCTTGCCTTCCATGGCCAACAACTCGGCTGCCAGGTGAGTGGCGGCGCCGGTGCCGCCGGAGGCATAGGAAATCTGTCCGGGGCGCGCCTTGGCCAGCGCGATCAGGTCCTTTACCGATTTCACCGGGACCGAAGGATGCGTAACCAGGACGTTGGGCGAAAAGATGAGCAGCGTCACCGGCATAAAATCGTTCATCGTGTCGTAGGGCAGCCTGGAACGCAGGCTGGGGTTCACGGCCATGGACGTTGCCACCATCAGCATGGTGTAGCCGTCAGCCGGCGCCTTGGCCACGAATTGCGTCCCGATGACCGTGCCGCCGCCCGGCCGGTTGTCGACGATGACCTGCTGTCCCCAAGTCTCGCTCATTTTCTGGCCGACGGTGCGCGCCAGGATGTCGTTGGGCCCACCCGGGGCGAACGGCACGACGATGCGAATGGGTTTGGCGGGAAAGGCTTGTCCCGGGCCTGTCGCAGCGGCCTGCGCATCCGCTGACTGAATGCCGATCAACGATGACAGCGCCATGACCATCGCCCCGGCCGTTTGCCGGGCAGAATTTTTTTCTCGTTGCATTTCTTCCTCCGTCGAGCGTCGTGCTGTATTGTGAATAAGTGATTCTATCGCGCTCTCAGCGATGCCGGGCAGATAAGCTATAATGAATGGGCGTAGAAACCGGGGGTAAAGTCATGAAATATCTTCGTTACGCCCTGACAGGCCTTGCTGTTATCGCGCTTGTCGCAGCCGGTGTCGCCGGCTATATTGCCGCGACTTTTGATCCCAATGCCTACAAACCGCAAATCATCCGGCTGGTGCAGGAGAAGAAGCAGCGCACGCTCAGGCTCGACGGTGACATCAAGCTCGCGTTCTGGCCGAGCCTCGGCGCCGATCTGGGCAGGCTGTCGCTGTCGGAATTCAAGAGCGACAAGGAATTCGCCGCGGTCGAAAGCGCGCGCGTGTCGCTGGCGCTGATGCCGCTGCTGTCCAAGCAGCTGGTGGTGAACGAGGTGACGATCAAGGGCGTGCGCGCCAACCTCGTCCGCTTCAAGGACGGCAGCATGAATATCGACGATTTGCTGGCCAAGGACGATCAGAAGCAGGAGCAGTTCAAGTTCGATATCGATCACGTTGCGATCGAGAACGCGGCACTCAATTTCCGCGATGAAACCAAAGGCGCGGAATATGCCTTGTCGGGCTTCAATCTGAAGACCGGGCGCATCGCCAACGGTGTGCCGACCAAGGTCAGCTTGTCTCTGGCCATAAAGGGCAATCAACCCAAGCTCAATCTCGACGCAGACTTGAAGACGCAGCTTACGTTCGACCTGGACAAGCAGCAGTATGCCCTGGAAGGCCTTGTGCTGGAGGCCAAAGGCCAGGTTGCGGACATCAACAACCTGGCGGCAAAAGTCGCGGGGAATGCCACCGCCAGACTCAAGACCGGCGAGTTCAGCGCTGGCAAGCTGTCCGTCGCGCTGACCGGCGCCAGCGGCAAGGATAAATTCGACGTCAAGCTCGATGCACCCCAACTCGATTTCACGGCAGACAAGGCGAGCGGCGACAAGGTGACGGTGGTCGCCAAAATCACCCACCCGCAAGGCACGACCGGCGTCAACCTGACGCTGCCGGGCATCGAAGGCACGGCCCAGGCCTTCAAGTCGGGCGCGATGACGCTCGATCTGGACATGAAGCAGGGCGACCTGACGGTAAAGAGCAAATTGACGTCGCCGGTTTCGGGCAACCTTAAGACGCAGCAGGTGAGTCTGCCCAAACTCGTTGCCAGTATCAGCGCGAGCGGGCCCAATCTGCCGGGCAAAAGCCTGAGCGGCGAGCTTGCCGGCAGCGCGAGCATCGATGCGGTCAAGCAGAACGTTCAGGCCAATCTCGCTGGCAAGATTGCCGACAGCAACATCAAAGCCAGGGTGGGTGTCGCCGGGTTCACGCCGCCGGGAATCAATTTTGACATCGACATCGACCAGCTCGACATCGACCGCTATATGCCGCCGACCGCCGGAGGAAAATCCGCAGGCGGCCAGAAGCCGCCGGAGCAGCCGTTCGATCTGTCAGGGCTGAAAAATCTGCGCGCCAACGGCACGCTGCGCATCGGCTCGCTCAGGGCGTCCGGCGTCAAAGCTTCCAACGTGCGACTCGACATCAAGTCGAACGGCGGCCGGGTTGACGTGAGCCCGCTGGCGGCAAATCTCTATCAGGGCACGCTCAATGGCGCGCTTGCCATCAACGCCGCGCCGGCGACGCCCACCTTCGCAGTCAGGCAGAACCTGAACGGCGTCAGCATCGGCCCGCTGCTTAAGGATCTGGCCGACAAGGACATACTGGAAGGTCGCGGCAATGTCGCGCTGGATGTGACGACCCAGGGCAACACGGTTGCGGCGCTGAAGAAAGCCCTCAACGGCAGAACCGCGGTCAAGCTCGCCGACGGCGCGCTGAAAGGCATAGACATCGCGGGCTCGATCCGCAATGCCAAGGCCAGGCTGGGTACGCTCAAGGGCGAACAGACGCAGCAGGCGGACGCGAAGCAGAAGACCGATTTCTCCGAACTGACCGCCACCTTTAATATCAGGAACGGTGTCGCCAGCAACAATGATTTGTCGATGAAATCGCCGCTGCTGCGGGTCGGCGGCGAGGGCGATATCAATATCGGCGAGGACAGCCTGAATTACCTGATCAAGGCCTCGATCGTGGGCACGATCAAAGGCCAGGGCGGTCAGGACCTTGGCGATCTCAGGGGCGTGACGGTGCCGGTGCGCGTGAGCGGCCCGCTGACTGCGCCATCCTACAAGCTCGATTTCAGCGCGATGGCGACTGAGGTCGTCAAGCAGAAGGCCGAAGAGGCATTGCGGGGTCAGTTCGAGAAGCGGCTGGGCGGCGGCGCCGCGAAGGAAGGCGCCAAGGAGGCGCCGAAGAGCGGTAGCGACGCCCTGAAGGAAGGACTCAAGGGGTTGTTCGGGCGGTAGGTCAAAGACGAATTAGCCGCCAAGGCCGCCAAGAACGCCAAGAAAATATCAGCAACTAAATCGCCAATTAATTTGTAATCCGATTTTCAACCAGTTTATTCGTTGGGTATCAAGGTAAGCCACTATGCTCGAAATTATCAGCTCGGAAATTTCCCGATTTTGATTTCCTTGGCGTTCTTGGCGGCCTTGGCGGCTAGTCAGGGTTTGAGATGACTGCTGGCTTCGCAACCAAACTCATTGCATGGCAAACGCTCCACGGCCGCCATGACCTGCCATGGCAGAACACGCGCGATCCGTACGCGATCTGGGTCTCGGAAATCATGTTGCAACAGACCCAGGTTGCGACGGTCATCCCGTATTACCCGCGCTTTCTGAAACGGTTTCCCGATATCGCCACGCTTGCGGCCTCGCCGCTGGACGAAGTGCTCAGGCTTTGGAGCGGGCTGGGCTACTATTCCCGCGCGCGCAACCTGCACCGCGCTGCTCAAGTCGTCGTGAGCGATCATGGAGGGCGGTTTCCGCAGGATTACGAGCACGCGCTGCAGCTGCCCGGCATCGGGCGCTCGACTGCCGCGGCGATCTGTGTGTTTGCGTTCGGCGCCCGGCGCGCGATCCTCGATGGCAACGTCAAGCGGGTGCTGGCGCGCTGCTTCGGTATCGACGGCTATCCGGGGGACAAGCGCGTCGAGGAGGCATTGTGGCGCCAGGCGGACGAACTGCTGCCCCTGAAGAGTGTCGGAACGTATATCCAGGCCCTGATGGATCTCGGCGCGGGCGTATGCACGCGCCGGCAGCCGCAGTGTGCCGCCTGCCCGCTGAACCGCGGCTGCGTGGCGTACCGCGACGGCCTCACGCACCGCCTGCCCGTAGCGAAACCCAAAAAGGTATTGCCGCGGAAAGAGACCGTGATGCTGGTGCTGCATCGTGCGGGAGAAGTGCTGCTGGAAAAGCGCCCTGAATCGGGCATCTGGGGCGGACTGTGGTGTTTTCCCGAACTGGCGCGCGGCGGCGATATTGAAGAAATCTGCGTCAGGCGCTTCGGTGCTCGCGTGACGCGGCTGGCCCCCCTGCCGGTGCTCGAGCACGGCTTTACCCATTTCCGGCTGAGCATTACACCGCAGCGGCTGCGGGTCACGGTGCTTGCGCCGGGCGCGGCCGAACCCGGCCATATCTGGCTGACTATCGAGCAGGCGAAGGCGGCCGCAATCCCGGTTCCGGTCAAGCGCATCCTCGCGCACCTGTAATACGGGATGATCCGCGGCGGCCAAGCGCTCAACCGAGGCCGTGTCCATGACCGGCTGGCGGAAGAAATGGCGTTCACTCCCGCGCTCAACCGTAGTATAAAGACAGCTGAACGCACACCATACGCATTAACGCGGCGATGAATAACTGGAAGGACATTACGGCTTGGCGCAAGGCGCGGCGCGCGGAACTCATTGCGCGGCGTGCGGCGCTGAGCCGCGAACAGCGCGCGCCCTGGAACGAGCGAATCACCGATTTGCTGTGGCGAGGATTCCCGATAACGGCCGGCATGGTGATCGGATTCTGCTGGCCGTTCAAGGGCGAGTTTGACGCGCGCTTTGTGATCCGCCGCTGGCGTGAGCAGGGCGCGACTGCGGCGTTGCCGGAAGTGGTGGCGAAGGGCCAGCCGCTGCAGTTCCGCAAATGGTGGCCGGGGGTGACTATGGCGCCGGGCGTCTATGATATTCCGGTACCCAGCGGCAGCGATGTCGTGGTGCCGGATGTCGCGTTGGTGCCGATGAATGGTTTCGACGAGCGCGGCTATCGTCTCGGCTATGGCGGCGGGTATTTCGACCGCACGCTGGCCGCTTATGATCAGCGCATGCTGGCGATCGGCATCGGTTATGAGTTGGCGCGCCTGCCGACGATTTATCCGCAGGCGCATGATATCCCGATGGATTTTGTGGCGACCGAGGCTGCGGTTTACGCGTGCGAGGATGGCAAGCTTGCCGTCCTCGATGCGGGGCAGTTTCGCCTCCGCGCCGCGAGCATACTGCAGGCGAGGGGCCTGCCGCGCTGTGGCGGCGCGCGGGCCCCGGGCCCCGGATACAGTTCGCCGCCGTGCTATGCCGGCGAGTTTCCGGGGTATTGGGGCGAAGACAGCAAACCCGACGGCTGAGTGCCGCTAGTATGCCGTCCCTTAAGTTTCTTGCACCAATCGTAGGTCGGGAACCCTTTCCCGACAAAGCGTCGCCAAAGGATAGTCTTCCTACGGATAGGCGAATTATTTTCTGGACGGCACACTAGCAGCCTTTCGTACTTGGCCCCATTCACCGGCCTCGTTCTTAAGTTTTTTCATTGTAGGAGCTTGTCGGGGCTAAGTCCGACAAACTCCTAGGCCATCAGACCCTGCTGAACCATGATCCGGCGCAGCAGCGCAAAGCGCGCGGCCGCATCCTGTAATTCAAGCAGCTGCTGTTTGACTGTCGCTTCCATGGGAAGAATTTCCGCCAGCCGGTAGGCGACCCAGGCCGGATCGTCGAGTTTGAGCGGCGAGGGAAAATTCGCGGCGCCCACTTTGTCGATTACGAGTTTGAGGACTTCGGCGCAGTCCTGGTCTATTTCTGCGGGGCCTTGTTCCGGCGGCAGCAGTTCGAGCTGCCCGGTGATCAGTCCGTTGGCGGCGATGCGGGTTCCGATCAGGCGAAAGCGCCCGTCGCCGCGCACTGTCAGTTTGAATAATCCGAGTTGCGGCATGTCCCACTGCGTGATCGTCGCCAGGCAGCCGACGGCCTCAGGCAAGGCCGGCACGCCGACCTCGTGCCCTTCCCGTATCTGGCAGACACCGAACGGCTGATTGTCTCGAATACAGAACTTGGTCATCTCGATGTAGCGCTGCTCGAAGATTTTGAGCGGCAGGATGCCCCCGGGGAACAGCACCGTGTGCAGCGGGAAAATATAGGCCTCGCGTTGCCCGGCCCCAGTCACGGATTCACGCCAGTTCGCGATGCCGGACCAGCACCGGGGCCTGGGGGCGGAAGTGGCCGGCGAGTGCCTCGACAAAATAAACAGAGCGATGCCGTCCCCCGGTGCAGCCGATGGCCACCGTCAGATAACTGCGGTTGTCGCGGGCAAAGCACGGCAGCCAACTCTCGATATAGTTCCGGATGTCGTCGAGCATTTTTTGCGTATTGGGATCCGCGCGCAGGAAATCGATGACCGGCCGGTCCCGGCCGGTCATCGGACGCAGCATCGGCTCGTAGTGTGGGTTGGGAAGACAGCGCACGTCGAATACCAGGTCGGCATCGAGCGGAATGCCGTTCTTGAAGCCGAACGACTGAAACAGCAGCGAGAGTCCCGCCTGTCCCAGGTCAACGAAATCCTTGACCCAGTTGCGCAGTGCGTTGGGACTCAGGTCGCTGGTATCAATGTGGTTAGAAAGGCCGGCAATGTCGCCGAGCAGTTCGCGTTCGCGGGCGATGCATTCCGGGATCGTGAGCTCGCCTTCGCTCAAGGGATGACGTCGCCGTGTTTCCGAAAAGCGCTTGATCAGCGTCTCGGTTTTCGCCTCCAGGAACAGTATCCTGATATCGGCGCCGTTGCGTTTGAAGTTCGCGACGTGCTGCGGCAGATCGACAAGCGTGTTGCCGCTGCGCACGTCGATACTGAGCGCGGCCCGCCGATAGCCGGCCGTGTCGAGGAATGACACCAGATCGGGCAACAGCTTCACCGGCAGATTGTCGACGCAGTAAAACCCGCTGTCTTCCAGCACATTGAGCGCCACGCTTTTGCCCGACCCTGAAAGACCGGTGATGAGGATGAGCTGCATGCGTTAAGGTAAAAGCGGTAAGCGGTAAGCGGTAAGCGGTAAACAGTAAGCGGTGAGTGGTGCGCAGTGATTTTGGTCTGGGTTTTTACGGCTTGCCGCTTACGGCTTTTCGCCGTTTAATTGCCGAGCCTGGCGTTCAATGAATTCCTGGGTGCTGTCTATGCCGCGCAGTTGCAGCACATAATTACGGACCGCAGCCTCAGTCAGGACCGCCAGATTGCGGCCGGCCGCAACCGGGATGGTTACTTTGCTGATATCGACGCCCATGATCTCCCGGCGGCCGGCATTGAGCGGCAGACGCTCCATCTGCATCGGATCGGGTCCCGAGGGCCGCTGCAGATGCACGATCAGCTTGAGGTTCTTGCGCGGCCGCAACGCCGATTCGCCGAAAACGGTGCGGATGTTAAGCACACCCAGCCCCCTTACTTCGAGAAAGTCCTTGAGCATTGCCGGGCAGCGGCCTTCAATGGTTTCCGGCCCCACGCGGAACAGTTCGACGACATCATCGGCAATGAGCCCGCTGCCGCGGCTGATGAGTTCCAGCGCGAGCTCGCTTTTGCCCACGCCGGAGTCACCCGTGATCAGCACGCCCATGCCGAGCACGTCGAGAAACACGCCATGCTCGGTGATCGATTCGGCAAGCAGGCGCGCCAGATAGGGGCGCAGCATCCACATCAGTTCGACACTCGGCAGCGGCGTCAGGAACAGCGGGGTTTGGGTCGCTTCCGCAACCGACGCCAGCGGTTTGGGCGCATGCTCGACGCCGGCAACGATGAAACAGGCGAGTTCCCGGGTGGCGACCTGATCCAGTATCCGGGCGCAGGCAGCCGGGTCCAGGCTGTCGAGATAGTTCACCTCGGAAGCACCCAGCACCTGGATCAGGTTGGGGTGGATGAAGTTGAGGTGGCCGATCAGGCCTTTCGAGGAATCCTTGGTGAGTTCGCTGTTGAGGTCTTTGGTGCCGCCATCACGCCCGGCGATCCAGGCAAGTTTCAGCTTATCGCAATTGTCCTCAAACAACCGGGCTATGCTGACTTGAGGCATGGGGGTTGCCATTCTGAGATCAGTTTGTGAAGCTCGGCCGCGTTCTCGGCGCCGAGCAGGCGTTCGCGGAACGGTTTGTCGCTGAACATCTGCGCGAGCTCTGAAAGAATCTGCAGATGGAGATCGGTGGCCCGGTCCGGAACCAGCAGCACGAAAATCAGGTTGACGTTCTGCCCGTCAGGGGCGTCGAAGGGTATCGGCTGCTTCATTCTGACGACGGCGCCTAGCGCATCCTTGATGTTTTTGATGCGCCCGTGGGGAATGGCGATCCCCTGTCCCAATCCGGTCGACCCCAGCTTTTCCCGCGCGAACAGGCTGTCAAAGACCTGGCTGCGTGCGATGCTGTGGTTGTTTTCAAACAGCAATCCGACCTGCTCGAAAACCCGTTTTTTGCTGGAAACGTCGAGATCGAGCAGGACATTCGATACCGGCAGGAGCTTGGCAATTAGATTCATGATGTCAGTTTAAACCCGGGAAGACCGCGCGGCTAGATGACGCGCTCGCGGGCGTTCATTCCGCATCCTGCTCTTTGATTAAAGCGCTGTCATGCCGCTGGCCGAGGTTTTTTTCCTTGTGCTTGACGATGGCCCGGTCGAGCTTGTCGACCAGGCCGTCAATGGCCGCGTACATGTCGGCATTGGTGCTTTCGCAGAAGATGTCCTTGCCGCGCATATGCACGCTCGCTTCGACTTTCTGGTTGAGTTTCACAACCGACATGATGACATTGACGTCGATGACGTAGTCGAAGTGGTTGGTGATGCGCTGAAGCTTGTTCGCCACATACTCGCGGATGGGAGGGGTGATTTCCAGGTGGTGGCCGGTAAGGTTCAGGTTCATTCTGTTCTCTCCTCGGGTTATTAAAGCGTCTTCCTAAGACTGACAGGCAAAATCTGCAAAAATTCACGGTATTTCGCTATCGTGCGCCGGGCAATGACGATGCCCTGTTGACCGAGTATTTCAGAGATCTGGCTGTCGCTCAGAGGCTTGCGTGAGTTTTCGGCGCTGACCAGCTGCTTGATCAGGGCGCGGATGGCGGTGCTGGAGGCGGCGCCGCCGCTGTCGGTTGCGACGTGGCTGCCAAAAAAATACTTGAGTTCGAAGATGCCTCGCGACGTGCGCATGAATTTCTGGGTGGTCACCCGCGACACCGTCGACTCATGCAGATCGAGCGCTTCGGCGATCTCCCTCAGCACCAGCGGGCGCATGGCGACGGCGCCGTGCTCGAAAAAATGCCGCTGACGGTCAACGATGGCCTGCGACACGCGCAAGATCGTTTCGAATCGCTGCTGCACGTTTTTGATCAGCCATTTCGCCTCCTGCAGCTGGTTCGCGAGCTGCTGGGAGCCGGCGTTGCGGCTGCGCTGCAGGATGTCGGCGTAGAGCCGGTTGATTCGCAGGCGGGGCATCGCCTCCGGGTTCAGCGCCGCGACCCACACGCCTTTCACTTTTCTGACGATGACATCGGGAATGATGTAGCGCGTGTCATCCACCGAAAAGGCGCTGCCCGGCCGGGGGTTGAGTCCGGTGATCAGCTTTTGCACGGACCGCAGGCAGTCGTCGTCGCAGTGCAGAAGTTTTTTCAGCTTGCTGAAGTCGCGCGATGCAAGCACCTCCAGGTGATGCCTTACGACTTCCAGCGCATCGGCGCGATGAGGCGTGTCCTCCGGCAGTGCCGCAAGCTGCAGTTCGAGACATTCGCTCAGGTTTCGCGCGCCGACGCCGGTGGGTTCGAAATGCTGCAGATGCTTCAGCGCGATCTGCAGCTCCATCGGATCGACGGCCAGCGCCTCGGGAAGCATGGCAAGCAGCTCGGTCAGGTCCTGTGTCAGATAGCCATCGTCATCAAGCGAGTCGATCAGCAGCGTTACCAGTTCATGGTCGCGGTCCGGGAGGGTTTTTTCCGAGAGCTGCTCCAGCAAATGAACGCGCAGCGTCGCGCTGACGGCGGCTACCTGGGGGAAATCGTCCTCATCGGAATCGTCGCGCGCCGATGAATAGGGCGCACTATCCGCGGCGCTGAACTCGGGGGCTTCGGAGTCGGCCCCGGACTCTCCGTCAGCGGCCTCCTCGGCCGGCGTCGCATCTTTGGACGCGCCGGATTCCTGGGCCACGGGCGTTTGCTCGCGGCCGCTCTCCACACGCTCAAGCAGCGGGTTTTCCTGCAACAGACGCTCAAGCTCCTGATTGAGTTCGAGCGTCGACAGCTGCAGCAGGCGGATCGATTGCTGCAGTTGCGGCGTGAGGGTTAGATGTTGTGATAGCCGAAGTTGTAGGGAATGCTTCATGCGTGATCTGATTTTCGCGGGCTATCGCTGAGTTCTCGCTGAGATAGTTGGCCCTGGCTGACGCGCGGGCGTATGGGTTAGAGGCGGAAGTGCTCTCCCAGATAAACTTTCCTGACGTTGTCATTATAGACGATTTCGTCGGGTTTGCCGTAGGCCAGGACGGTGCCCTCGTTGATGATATAGGCGCGGTCGCAGATACCGAGGGTCTCCCTGACGTTATGATCGGTAATCAGTATGCCTATGCCGCGATCCTTGAGAAAACCTATGATTTTCTGGATATCCAGGACGGCGATGGGGTCGACGCCGGCGAACGGCTCATCAAGCAGTATGAAACGCGGGTTGGTGGCAAGGGCTCGCGCGATTTCAACGCGTCTGCGTTCGCCGCCCGAAAGGCTGATCGCCGGATTGTTGCCCAGGTGGCTGATATGCAGATCCCGCAACAGGTCATCGAGCTTGATGTTGATCTGATCGGGATCTTCGTTGTGCAGTTCGAGCACGGCGCGCACGTTATCGGCAACTGACAGCCTGCGGAATATGGACGCTTCCTGCGGCAGATAGCTCAGACCCAGCCTGGCGCGGCGGTGAATCGGCAGGTGGGTCAGTTTTTGATCGTCCAGGTAGATCTCGCCGGCGTCGGCGGGGACCAGGCCCACCATCATGTAGAAACAGGTCGTCTTGCCCGCGCCGTTGGGGCCCAGCAGGCCGATCACCTCGCCGCTGCGGACTTCGAGGGACACGTCCGTGACCACGACACGCGAACGGTAGCGCTTCTTCAGGTTCTCCGCGCGCAGTTCGCTTGCATGCGGAGTCCCCACGGAAACGGGTCCCGAGGGGGTGCGCGGCAACCGCGCCAGACGGGCATCGTCGGTCATCGCGCGGTTACTTTTTGGCGGCGCCAATTTCTTCGGGTGGCGTGGCGAGAGTTGCCGCGGGCTTGAGGGGCAGGGGCTCGGCGGGCGCAGCCGGTTTGTCTTTGGCCTTGTCTTTGGGTTTGGGCTGCATCACGGCGCGTACCCGGCGGTCGGGACTATCGGGGGCTGTGTCCTTGCCGGCGCTCATGACCTGGAAGAATTCGGTGTTGGCATCATAAGAAATGTAATTGCCGCGCACGGTATCCTGGTTGCGTTTCATCGAGGCGCGTTTGAACATCTGGACTTTATCGGCGCGCCCGTCATATTCGATGCGCTCGGCCCAGCCTTCGATGTATTCGTCGAAACCCTCGCGTTTTTGGCGAAAATAGGCAAGGTTGCCCCACGTCGTGCCGTACTGGAAGCCTTCGCTGTCCTGACGCACTTCCATACGGTCGCCGCGGATGATAAGCGTGCCCTGGGTCAGGATTACCCTGCCTTCGAATGTAGATATCTGCTTTGCGTCATCGACTGTGACCCGGTCGGATTCGAGATTGATGGGTTTTTCGCGGTCGGCTTTTTCAGCGCGGCCGGGCGGGCTCCAGGCGAACGCGCATGCGCAAAGCGCTGCGAGGATAACCACGCGTGCCGCGGAGGAATGTCCGGGGTGGCGGAAAGCCGCTGCGGGCGCGTTATTTCTTTCTGTTCTCATAAATTCCCCTGACCCGGGATTCAAGTTTCAGTATCCGGGTCTCGTTGTTCAATTCTAAGCCAATCGATTTGACAATGGTATTGGCGTCGGTGATCGTGACCGGCCTGTCGGTTTTGGCGATATTCTGGTCGGGAATCACATGCAGGTAGCTGGTTTCCATCACGAGCTCGCTCTTGTCGGCGTAGGCGCCCCGGGTCACGCGGACGTTGTCTGTGAAATAGACGTTGTCCCCGTCCTTCGATACCAGCGCCTCCCGGGAGGTGATGGTCGTGGGCGCCTTGGGCGAGGCCATGCTCACGAATTTCGGCATTTGCAGATGCGTGCTGTCGTCGTCGGGGTAATGGATCATTTTTTCGGCTGCCAGCGTATGCTTGATATTGCCGTCGGGCGCCATGCGCATTGCCGAAAGTCCGTCGATGATGTAATCGGGATCATGCCGCACCAAGCCGCCGCGCGCACCCGCCTGCGGTTGCACGGCGCGGTCGAGCCAGAACGTCAGCGCGGCAAGCACAGCCAGCAGCAGAAACGGAAACCAGGCGGTGAGCTTGTCATTCATCGGCGGCTAATCGATTTTATTTTGTTACGGGTTCTAAGTAGGGCGCGATCTGGGCTTCCAGCGTGCCCTGGGCCTGAAGCATGAGCTCGCAGACTTCACGTGCCGCGCCGCGTCCACCCGGAGCGCGGCTGACATAATGTGCGTGGGTTTTAACAATTGCCGGCGCCTCCGGCACCGTCAGGGCAAGCCCGCAGCACCGAAGCACCGGCAAATCGATGACGTCGTCGCCCATGTAGGCTGTCGCGGCGGCATCGAGCCCGAGTTCGGACAGCAGTTCCCGGAATTTCACGAGCTTGTCGGCAACGCCCTGGTAGAGCAGGTCGATTCCGAGATTCTTCGCCCTTTGCTCCACGCAGCGCGAGCGCCGGCTGGTGATGATGGCGAGCCTGATGCCCGAATTTTGCAGCATTTTCATGCCGTGCCCGTCGCGCACGTTGAACGCTTTCAGTTCCTCGCCCGAGTCCGTGAAATACAGGCTGCCGTCGGTCAGCACGCCATCGACGTCAAAAATGGCGAGGCGGATGCGTTTGGCTCTTTGGTAGATATCTTGCATGGCTAGCGCTGTCCGGGGTTGCGGCGTTCTGGAGGAAAGATTGCCTTGCGCGTCGAACTCTCAGCGCAGCGCGTTGTGTGCCGAATCCCGAATCCCGAATCCCGAATCCTGAACACTCAAATAACCCTGGCGCGGAATAAATCGTGCATGTTAAGCGCGCCGAGCAGCCGGCGTCCATCGTCCACAACCAGCAACTGGTTGATCTTTTTGCGGTCCATGATTTCAACGGCTTCGACGGCGAGTTTGCCGGGACCAATGGTGCTCGGTCCGGATGTCATGACGTCGGCCACTTTTGTGCTGCGCGGATCTGTGCCCTTTTCAAGCACGCGCCGCAGATCCCCGTCGGTGAAGATGCCGACTACGCGTCCGTCATCGTCAAGGATGGCGGTCATGCCCATGCCTCCGCGCGACACTTCAAGTATCGTTTCCATCAGGGTCGCGGCATGCGAAATACGCGGTGCATTTTCGCCGGTGCGCATCACGTCGCGCACATGGGTCAGCAGTTTTCTGCCCAGC
>Ga0113563_10000528_pt1 | contig 18736 bp, 19 predicted proteins | sample Mud3Dept3metaG_FD_80117 | JGI IMG/M metagenome (GOLD analysis project Ga0113563, IMG submission 80117) | Freshwater wetland microbial communities from Ohio, USA, analyzing the effect of biotic and abiotic controls - Mud 3 Core 4 Depth 3... | ecosystem: Environmental > Aquatic > Freshwater >...
CCTTGAACCGCCATCAAGGCTGGGCCTGCCCAGCCGCGAAGGAGGAGCGAAGGACAGGCGATAGGGAAGACAGGCTCAGCCTGTCTGACCGGCAGCCGGTCCGTAAGCGACGTGCGTCGGTAGCTCAGCCGGTAGAGCAGAGGCCTCTTAAGCCTAAGGTCCTGGGTTCGAATCCCAGCCGACGCACCATGGAAAACTCGCCTTGAACGGGCGAGTTTTCGTTTTCATCGACGACCTACTTCTGCCACCCCGTCGAAGGACGGGGCCCAGTCCATAAAGTTTCGGACATCCTCTAGCGCTGGGCCCCGGCCTCCGCCGGGGTGGAATGGCGGAAGTGGTGACCCAGTGCTCCAAACGAAAAAACCGCCTCAATCAGGCGGTCTTGGCGAACGGTCGGAGGATGCGGAGGACGTCTTGGATGCACTCCTCGAGGTAACCGTGCCGGTTCGTGACGACGTGGTCGCACTCGTGCGCCGCGGCGATCTCGCCGGGGGCGGTGGCCAGGCGCTTCAGGATGTCTTCCTCGCGCATCGGCGGGTTCCTGGCGCGCAGGCGCGGCTCGAGATCCTCGAACCGTCCCGGCTCGATGAAGATCGTCACGGCTTCGGGCATCAGCCTCTTGATGATGCGGGCGCCTTGGATCTCGACGATCTTGATGGCGAGCGGGGAGGCGGAGAGCGCGTCGCGGAGTCCGGAGCGCGAGGTCCCGTACCAGTGCTGTGAGTACTGGGCGTGTTCGAAGAAGTCGCCTTCGTCGGCACGCGCTCTGAACGCCTCGCAGGACAGGAAGTGCATGTCCACGCCGGGCGTCTCGTTCTTGCGAGGCGCGCGACAGGTCGTCGAGAGGACGTGGATGGCGTCGGGACGCCGGGCGAGCACCTCCGTGAGGACGGTGCTCTTGCCGACCGCGGTCGGCCCGATGATCAGGACGAACGTGCCTTCGGCCATGGCGGCCTCCTTTCAATGAACCGCCAGGAGCTTACCATATTGAATTCCGGGGGATTTCTGATAGACTGTGGACAAGTCTATGAAGAATAAAATCCTCAAGTGCACCGATTTCGGCGTGGATTGCCCGGCCGAATTCCGCGGTCCGACCGTCGATTCCGTCTTGGAGCAGGCTAAAAAACACGGCATGGAGGTCCACGGCCAGACGGCCGAGCAGGTCAGCTCCGATGCCGTGATGCAGATCGCCGCCACCAAGGCTCGCGACGAGGACGGCTCCTGACCCGGTTTCCGGTTGACAAAACCGGGCCTCCGGGCTATCTTGAAGCGTCGAGAATCCGACCCTGTCGGATTTTCATTTTCGCCGAAAACACATATGAATATCCGAAACATCGCCATCATCGCCCACGTCGACCACGGCAAGACTACGCTTGTGGATGCTTTGCTGAAGCAATCTTTGAACTTCAAGCAGAAGTCCGACGCCAACACCGAGCTGATGATGGACTCGAACGACCTTGAGCGCGAGCGCGGCATCACCATCTTCTCGAAGAACGCCTCGGTCAACTATAAGGACGCCAAGATCAACATCATCGACACCCCCGGACACGCCGACTTCGGCGGCGAGGTGGAGCGCATCATGCGCATGGTCGACGGCGTGCTTTTGGTCGTGGACGCCAAGGAAGGTCCGATGCCGCAGACCAAGTTCGTCTTGCGCAAGGCCATCCAGGCCGGCCACAAGGCCATCCTGGTCATCAACAAGATCGACAAGCCCGGCGCGCGCCCGGAATGGACGCTCAACAAGACCTTTGACTTGTTCGTCGAGCTCGGCGCCAACGACAGCCAGCTGGACTTCCCGATCATCTACGCCTCGGGCGTGCAGGGAAAGGCCGGCCTGACCGAGAAGCTCGAAGACATGAAGGACGTCGAGCCGCTGTTCGAGAAGATTTTGGAAACCATCCCCGCGCCGACGATCGACGCGTCCGCCCCGCTCCAGTTCCTGACGATCAGCCTCGCCTACGACAACTTCAAGGGCAAGATCGCCATCGGCCGCCTCTATTCCGGCAGCCTCAAGAAGAACGCCGAGGTCCTGCACATCGACCGCAACGGCGCCCGCAAGAAGACGCGCATCGTCAGTCTGATGGGCTATGTCGGCATGAGCCGCGTCGACGTCGAGAGCGTGGAAGCCGGAGACATCTGCGCCATCGCCGGCATCGACAACGTCTCGATCGGCGAGACCATCACTGACATCAACGATCCGCGCCCGCTCCCGACCATCGACATCGAGGAGCCGACCGTCAAGATGACCTTCGGCGTGAACACCAGCCCCTTCACCGGCAAGGAGGGCACGTTCACCACGTCGCGCCAGATCAAGGAACGCCTCGACCGCGAGCTCGAGACCGACGTGGCCCTGAAGATCGCCCCGACCGACGTCGAAAGCCGCTGGGTCGCTTCCGGCCGCGGCGAACTGCACCTCGCCATCCTGATCGAGAAGATGCGCCGCGAAGGCTTCGAGCTCGAAGTCTCCCGCCCCCAGGTCATCTTCAAGGAAGAGGGCGGCAAGAAGCTCGAGCCGATCGAGCTGCTCTCCATCGAATGCCCCGAGAACCTCGCGGGTTCCGTCATCCAGAAACTCGGCCTTCGCCGCGGCGAGATGAAGGACATGAAGATCGAAGGCCCGACCGCTTTCCTGGAATTCATCATCCCGACGCGCGGCCTGATCGGCTATCGCAACGAGTTCATGACCGACACGCGCGGCCTCGGTCTGATGAACAGCCTGCTGATGGGCTATGAGGCCTATCGCGGCGAATTCGAAGGACGTCCGCACGGTTCGCTCATCGCCTACGAAGCCGGCGTCACCAGAAACTACGGTCTGCTCGGCGCCCAGGAACGCGGCCAGCTCTTCATTGGCGCGGGCGTAGAAGTCTATGCCGGCCAGGTCGTCGGCGAGACCGCGAGGCCGGAAGACCTCGAAGTCAACGTCTGCAAGGAGAAACAGCTTTCCAACATGCGCTCGAAGGGCGACGGCGTGGCTGAAGCCACGAACGTCCCGCGTGAGATGGGCCTCGAGGACGCCATCGAATACATCGGCGAAGACGAGCTCGTCGAGATCACCCCCAAGAACATCCGCATCCGCAAGACCATCCTCGATTCGAACGTCCGCAAGCGCGCGGGGGGGAAGTAAGGGGGAGGGGAGGAGAAGACGGCCGCGAGGCCGTCTTTATTCATGGTCATACTCGTTTCTGGATGGGAATCCTGGTAGAGACGGGGGAGTGGAAATCCTCGATATTGACCCCGTGCTATACTGCTAGTCTGGAGGACTTGCGTCCTCGCGAGGCCACGTGTTAGCGTCCGAATCTCATTCCGAACACGTACCGCGTATGGATCCGCAACAGGCACAATACGTCCAGGTCACGGTCCAGACATGGCAGGCGATTCTTGGCATTATCGCCGTCGTTTTCGCGACGGGTGTCGCTTGGGGCACCGTCGCGGCTCTCATCAAGAGCATCGGAAAACGGCTCGACAAGCTTGAGGACGGATTCAACGAGTATCTCCGCGCGCGCGCGTTAAGCGCCGCATCGGGCGATGGGGAGGGCAGGAGTCCGATGGTCCCGACGGAAGTGGGTAAGAAGCTTCTGGCAGAGAGCGGCGCGCAGGGGCTCATCGGAGACAGCGCGTTCAAGGCGGATGTTTTTGAACGGGTGAGTCGGTCGATGCCGGCGGGCGGTTACGATGTCGAGCAGGCCGTGTTCAATGCTCTTATCGAAACGAAAGATGACGCGAAGTGGGGAACCATCAAAAGCTTCATCTTCAATCACCCTACGTACACGGGGAGCCCTCTCACTATCGAACGTGTCGCCCTCGTCATGTCCTGGGTCCTGCGCGACGAATATCGGACCAAACATAAGATTACGAACTGACGTTCATGGATCGACCCGACATCGTCGGGTCTTTTCTTTCCCTTGACAGGTCGGCCGTTTTCGTAGCAAATGACAGCGTCCGAAGGAGGACGCATGGAACTCAACAAGATCGAGCCGCTCCGCTTCCGCCGCAGCCTAATCGAGGCCGAGAGCTTGGCAATCACGACCCGGCGGGACAATCGATCCCAGTCCCTGCGCAGCATGACCGGTCTGCTGGCGATGACAGCGAGCACGATCGTGCCGATCGCCATCGTTCTCCCGATCGTGTTCGCGATCGCGGCGACGCACCCGTTCCTGGCTCTTTTTGTCGGGCTGGCAGGCATGGCCGCGGCATTCTGCGGCGGCATGGCGTCGGCCTTCCGGTATATCGAGCCGTCGGATCGGAAGCTCCTGCCGTACATCCTCGAACCGCAGGCCAAGGCCTTCTTCCTGGCGAACGCGGACCGGCGCGAACTCCTGCTCGAGCGCGCGTCAGCCTTCGACGAAGCCCTCGGGGCGTTCAAGGCGCTGCCGGAGAGGACGGGCGTCGATGAGATCGACGATGGGGTGGTCGAGAACCTCGCCGAGCGCCGCAGGACGCTCGAAGCGGAGACCGAAGGCTATATCGAGGACTTCCTGCAGGCGACCGCGGACGACCGCGGACGCGTCGCCGTCATCGAGAAGGCGCGCGGAAAACCGAAGCGTCCCGACAAGCGGCGACTGGTCGAGTTCAAGGAGAAGCTCGGCAAGCTCCGCGACCTCGAGCGCGCGCTCGACGGCCTGCACGGCTCGATCGAGAAGGGGATCACGGTCGATCTCTCGCCCTTCATCGCCGCCCAGCGCCTGCGCGGCGAGCTCGAGGAGGAACGCGCGGCGCTCGTCGCCCGCGGACTCAGGCCCAAGCGGCTCCCGAAACCCCGCACGTACCGGAAGTTCCTTCCCGTCATCACCGCCTGACCCGGCATCGTCGGGTCTTTTTGTTTCCCTTGACGCGCGCGTCCGGAAGAGGCATCCTCCACGCGTCCGAAAGGAGGACGCATGAGCCGCAAACCGAAGTCGCCGGAAGGCATGATGGTCGCCGCCACCACGCGCGAGGAGCCGCCTCCGCGTCCGGAGCCGACCGACACGCTGGCCTGCGTCGAGGAACGCGGCTGGAAGGCCCGCTTCGCCTGCGGCCACCGCGCTCCGAGGAAGTTCAAGATCGATTTCTTCGGCGACGCGCGAGCGCCGAGCGATCGACTGCTGAAGAAGCGCCTGCGCTGCGGCCCCTGCGAGGCGCAACGCCTCAAGAAGATCGTCGCGCGCTGCGCGCTCTGCGGCAGCGCCATCCTCCCCGGCGACGGCGTCGCGGTCTACGCCGACGACCCCGAGTACAAGGAGGCATGGAAGACCCGCGTGGGCTCGGACAAGAAGGGCGTCCTCGGATGCCTCTTCACGGACTGCTGTCCCACTGGAGGCTTCTTCGGAGGCCATTGGACGGAGGATGGCTACAAGCCCGCCTACAAGCACGGTTCCGCCATGGCCGAAGCGATGGCGACCGGCAAGGCCGTCATCGGCAACGCGTAACGATTCCGACCGCCCCGCATCACGGGCGGTCTTTTCTTGACCGACCGGCCGTTCCGCGATACTTTGAGCCTGCTATGCGCTACTCCCACCTCTTCGGAAAGACCAGCAAGAACGCGCCCTCGGACGCGGATTCTCCCAACGCGCGCCTGCTCGAACAGGGCGGCTTCGTCGAACACGTCATGGCCGGCGTCTATTCGTGGCTGCCGCTCGGTCTCGCCGTGCTGCGCAAGGTGGAGCAGATCGTCCGCGAGGAGATGAACGCGCTCGACGCGCAGGAGATCTTCATGCCGTCGCTCCAGCCGAAGGAATACTGGCTCGCGACCAAACGCTGGGAAGGCGTCGACGTGCTCTTCAAGCTGAAGTCGCAGACCGACAAGGAATATGCGCTCGGCTGCACGCATGAGGAAGTCGTCACGCCGCTCGCGCAGAAGTTCACGCGCTCCTACAAGGAGATGCCCTTCGCGCTCTACCAGATCAACACCAAGTTCCGCGACGAGCTGCGCGCCAAGTCCGGCGTCCTGCGCGGCCGCGAGTTCCGCATGAAGGACATGTACAGCTTCCACACGAACCAGGCCGACCTGGAAGCGTTCTACGCCAAGGCCCTTGAAGCGTACGTCCGCGCCTTCAAGCGCTGCGGCCTCGACGTGAAGGTCGTCCAGGCAGGCGGCGGCATCTTCACCGACAAGATCACGCACGAGTTCCAGGCGCTCACTGAATCCGGCGAGGACGTCCTGTTCGTCTGCGAGAAGTGCTCTTTCGGCCAGAACATCGAGGTCGCCACCCTGAAGGAAGGGGACGATTGCCCGAACGGCGACGGCAAGCTCGTGAAAGCGAAGGGCATCGAGGTCGGCAACATCTTCGACCTCGGGACCAAGTATTCCGACGCGTTCGGCTTCGATTTCATGAACGAGGAAGGCAAGCACCAGCGCGTCCTGATGGGCTGCTACGGCATCGGCACCTCGCGCCTCGTCGGCGCCATCGTCGAGGCCTACAACGACGCCAAAGGCATCGTCTGGCCCAAGAGCGTCGCGCCGTTCCACGTCCACGTCGTCGCCATGACCTCCAAGAACCCCGAAGCGCAGAAGCAGATCGACGAGACGGTACAGGCGCTCGAGCGCGACCTGCCCTCCATGGGCGCCGAAGTCCTGATCGACGACCGCGACAAGGGCGCGGGCGAGAAGTTCGCCGACGCCGACCTGATCGGCATCCCGCTCCGCCTCATCGTCTCCGAGAAATCCCTCGCCGCCGGCGGCGTCGAATGGAAGGAGCGCGCGTCGTCCGAGGCGAAGAGCGTCTCGCTCGACAAGATCGGCGGACAGGTCGTCGAGTGGCTCAAATCCTGAAGCGCGGAAGGCGGCCTTGACCCGAGATAAAAACGCCCCGACATCGTCGGAGCGTTTTTTCTTTTCCTTACGCCTTTCCCTTCAGCGAATCCTTCAAGGTCTTGCCAGCCTTGAATTTCGGCACGCGGACTTCGGGGATGGTGATCTTCTCGGTGGGGTTCTGAGGGTTCACGCCCATGCGCGAGGCGCGCGTGCGGGCGGAGAAGGCGCCGAAGCCCGCGATGGTGACTTCGCCGCCGCCTTTGAGTTCGGCGATGATGAGGTCCGTCAGCGTCTCGACGATCTCTTCGCCGCGCTTCTTCGGGAGGTCGAGCTTCTCGGCGAGCCTTACGGCCAGTTCTGCTTTGTTCATAGTCACTCGATGATTTTTTGAATCTGCACGATCTTTACGGCCTTGCCGTTCTCGTCGACGGTCACGGCGACCGCGTTCAGGTCGACGGCGCCCGTCTCGGGGATCTCGAAGGCCCTTGCCTCGCCTGCGACGAACCGGCTGATCGGTCCTTCCGGCTCGACGCCGAGGATGGACCAGCGCGCGCCGGTCATCCCGATGTCGGTGAGGTAGGCGGTACCCTTCGGCAGGAGCCTCGCGTCGGCGGTCGGCACATGCGTGTGCGTGCCGGTCACCGAGGAGACGCGACCGTCGAAGTGGATGCCGAAGGCGATGCGCTCGGACGTGGCTTCGCCGTGGAGGTCCACGAGGATCGCGTCGAGCTTCTCGCCTTCATGCCGCTTCAGGATCGCTTCCATGGCGACGAAGGGGTTGCCGTACGGCTCACCCATGAAGACCTGGCAGATCAAGTTTACCACCAGTACCCGTTTTTCGCCAAGGGTTAGCGTTTTTTCGCCCTCGCCGGCCGTCCCGTCGGGGAAGTTCGCCGGGCGGATGAGCAGGTCCTTGAGCTCCGGGTCGGCCCAGACGTCATGCGGGCCTTTCTGGTTGGAGAAGATGTGGTTGCCGGAGGTGAAGAAGTCGATTCCGGCGGCGTGCATATCGGCGATGATCGGACGGGTCACGCCTTTGCCGTGCGCGAGGTTCTCGGCGTTGAGGATCGTCAGGTCGGGCTTGAACTCCTCCTTCAAACGAGGAAGCGCTCGTTTGAGCGCTTCTCGTCCGATCTTGCCGACGACGTCTCCGAAAATGAGGAACGTCATCATATCGGCTTAGCGCGCGTATTCGATGGCGCGCATCTCGCGGATGACGTTGATCTTGATCTCGCCGGGGTACTGGAGCTCCTGCTCGCACTTCTTGGCGATGTCCTTGGCGAGCTGCCAGGCACCGAGGTCGTCGATGCGCTGGGGGGAGACGAAGACGCGGATCTCGCGGCCGGCCTGGATGGCGTAGGCGCGGTCGACGGCTTCGAACGAGGTCGCGACCTTCTCGAGGTCCTCGAGGCGGCGGACGTAGTTCTCGAGCGTGTCCTTGCGGGCGCCGGGGCGCGATCCGGAGATGGCGTCGGCGGCCTTGCAGAGGTAGCCCTCGATATTGCGCGGCCGATCCTCGTGGTGCGAGAGCGAGTGGTAGGCGACGTCCTCGGGGAAGCCGAACTTCTTCATGATGTTGTAGCCGATCTCCGGGTGGGCGCCGGGGACGTCGTGGTCGACGGCCTTGCCGACGTCATGGAAGAGTCCGCCCTTCAACAATACTGCCGCGTCGGCGCCGACTTCCTTGGCGAGGAAGTTGCCGATGAGCGCGACCTCGATGGAGTGGCGCAGCACGTTCTGGCCGTAGGAGGTGCGGTACTTCAGGCGGCCGAGGATGGAGATGAGCTTGGGGTCGACCGAACCGAGCGGGATGCCGCATTCGATCATGGCGTCCTCGCCGGCTTTCTTGATGTCGAGCGCGAGCGTGCGCTTGGCTTCCTCGATGGCTTCCTCGATCTTGGTCGGCTGGATGCGGCCGTCCTTGATGAGGCTCTCGAGCGCGAGGCGCGCGACCTGGCGGCGGATGGGGGAGAAGCCGGAGACCGTGATGGCGTTCGGCGTGTCGTCGACGATGATCTCGGTGCCGGTCAGCTGTTCGAGCGACTTGATGTTGCGGCCTTCCTTGCCGATGATGCGGCCCTTCATCTCGTCGTTGGGGAGCTGGACCTGGGTGGTTGTCGTCTCGGCGCAGTGCGAGGAGGCGACGCGGGCGATGACGGTGGAGAGGATGTTGCGGGCCTTCATCTCGTACTCGTCGGTTCCGGCGCGCTCGATCTTGCGGATGCGCGAGAGGATCTCGTCCTGGGCCTCGTCCTCGATCGCCTTGAAGAGCTGTTCCTTCGCGGCTTCGCGGGGGAGTTCGGCGACCTTCTCGAGGCGCTCGCGGACGGAGGCCTTCAAGGTCTCGATCTCGGCCTTGTCGGCTTCGATCTCCTTGGCGCGGTCGTCGGTTTTCTTGTTCTTCTCCTGGAGATCGATGAGCTGCTTGTCGAACATGGACTCGCGCTTCTCGAGGCGCTGCTGGTTGGCGTTCAGGTCCTTGCGCCGCTCGGCCTCGTCGCGCTTGGCCTCGTCGAGCATCTGGACGGACTTCTTCTTGGCCTGGAGCTCGATCTCCTGGGCCTTGGCCTTGGCGTCGTTCACGGTGGCGACGGCCTTGGCCTCGGCGGACGCGATCTTGTCGGCGGTGACTTTCTTCTGGATGTAGTAGCCGGCACCCAGGCCGAGCGCGAGGGCGGGCAGGGCGAGCAGCAAAAGCTGGACGGTCATAAGGTGGTTATTCCGCCATTCCGAGCCGGGTTGTTCGAGCGACGAAAAGCCGGAAAGCTTTAGGCTTTCCTCGGTGCGCGCGCGGATTCTTTCGTTTCAACCGGAAACTGGGGCAAAAGTCGCATGTTGGTGGGGCGCAGCTCTCGTACTCAACCGGAACGGAACGAGCGGATCGCTAATGATGAACTGACTTGAACGTACCATGGGGAGGCTCCTCCGGCAAGCCCCGTAAAAACCTTCGGGCCACGGGGCGCGGGTGTATACTGACCCCATGTCGAAACACCCGTTTTTGCTGATTTTCCTCATCTCGGCCGCGTTTTTCGCCTGGATCCATGCGATGCCGGGCTTCGGCGATCCCGACGCCTACTACCATCTGGAGATGGCGCGGCGCACGGCTGTTTCCGGCCCCGTCCTGGAGTTCCCCTGGCTGCCGCTCACGACGCTCTCGGAGCATTTCGCCGATCATCACTTCCTGTACCATGTCGCGCTCGTCCCGTTCGTCGGCGCGTTCGGAGACTTCCTCGGCCTGAAGGTCGCGACCGTCCTCTTCGCGGCGCTCGCCGTCACCGCCTTCGCGTTCCTTCTGAAGGAGTATGGGTTGAAGCGACCATTCCTCTGGACGCCGCTGCTGCTCTTCGCGCCTGGATTCGTCTTTCGCCTCGCGCTTACCAAAGCGACAGCGCTCGCCCTCGTCGCGTTCTTCCTCTACCTGGCCGCCCTGCGTCGAAGGAGCCGTCTCGCCGCGTTCGCGATCGCGTTCGCCTACGTGTGGCTGCACGGAGGCTGGCCGCTCCTGCTCGTCGCGGCGGCGCTCGACGCCATCGTTCGGCGTTCGACGCGGCTTCTCTGGCCGACGGCGTTCGGCCTCGCGGCCGGCCTCGTCATCAACCCGTTCTTCCCGGGGAACCTCTCCTTCTATTGGGAACAGATCGTGCAGATCGCGATCCTTGGAAGGAGCGACCCGCTCGTCATGGTCGGGAACGAATGGTATCCGGTCGAGATCGGTGATCTTCTGCTCGGCAACGCGGCCGTCTTCCTGCCGCTCGCCGCCGGCGTCGCCGCGCTGGCTGCCGCCATTTGGACGAGGCAGACCGCGCGCGAAGACGCCATATCCCGCGGCGAGCGGGTCCGAGACGTCATCCTCGCCTACGCGCTCGCGTTCCTGTTCCTCGCCATGACGCTGCGCCAGGCGCGCCACAAGGAATATTTCCTGCCGCTCGCGCTCCTGGCCGGCGCGCTGATCGCCGAGACGGCCTTCGCCGCCGTCGGCCTCCGGGCGCTGCTCGAGCGGTTCCGCGCGCGGCTCGGCGTCCTGTTCGCGCCGACCGCCACCGCGCTCGCCGTCCTCGTCGGCGTCTTCGCGGCGCAGGCGCTCCATCTGCCGCGCCTCGCCTACGCCGACCGCTCCGCCTTCACGCGCTTCGAGAAGGCCGGCGCCTGGACGCGCGCGCACGTGCCGGCGGGGGAGACGATCTTCCACGAGTGGTGGGACGACTTCCCCCAGCTCCTCTATCGCGACCCGGATCATCGCTACGTCGCGGGACTCGACGCGCTGTTCTTCTATCGGAAGGATCCGGAGAAATACTGGCTCTGGCGCGACATTTCCGAAGGCCGGCGCCGCGAAGGCTTGGCGGAACTGATCGAAACGGAATTCGGCGCGCGCTACGTCATCCTGAGGATGGGTCCCGACCCGCTGCGCGCGCTGATGAAAAAAGACCCGTCGTTCGAACGGGTCTACGCGGACGTTGAGGCTGAGGTATGGAGGATCACCAGGTGATCTTGAAGGTGATCTCGCGGCAGGTCGGAAAGGTGCGGACGTCACGCCAGGATTGCTCCATCCCGCCGTCGATCGTCTGCGCTTCCGTCTGCCGGAAGGCGTAGCGCGCCTTCACGCTCCCGTCCGCCTCGAGTTTCTTCTTGAGCGCTTCGGCCGCCGGTCTGAACTCATCTTCGAAGGCCTCCTGCGATTCACGGTACGCCCGGACTTCCACGGAGTGCACGTTGACCTCGGTCGAGGTCGAGCGTCCCTTGGCGGCGTCGTTCATCGAACGGCGGCAGGCCTTCTCCCAGGCGTCGACGTTCTTGAGGGCCTCTTGGCTGGGCTGATCCGCTAGCGCGCGCAGCCTGGACGCTTCGGTCTCGCGCCGCTTCTTCCGCGCCTTTCGATCGGGTTTGTGTCCCACGGTCTGTCTCCTTGTCGGTGAGCGGGAACTTTATAAGGAAGCGCGGAGGGAAGTCAATGCGCGCCATCAAAAAAGACCCGTCGTTCGGACGGGTCGACGCGGACGCGTGGACGCGTGGACGATCAGATGATCGTCACCAGCCGATCGACAGGACGTAGGCGTCGCGGAAGCTCGGCGTCTTCGGGGCTTCAGCGTCATCGAGCTGGCCCCAGTCGCCGATGCCGGCCGCCATCCGCTCGTTCTCCTTGCGGGTCGTGACGGCGAAGCCCAGCGAGGTAAGATAGGCGGCATGCGCATCGCAATCCGCCTTGCCGCTGGGGTTGGGGACGCCGTCGACGACCATGCCGTCGTAATATCTGCGTTCGACGGAACGGATGTCCTGCGCCCGCGCCCGCCGGATCGCGTCAATCACGCCTTTGAAGCGGTACGCGTCGGCATCGCGTCGCTCATGCGGCGGCCCCTTGTCGATGTCGTCGAGTTCGGCCTCGGCGGCCGAGATCGCGTCCAAAAGTCCGATGACGTGCGGCTTGCTCATGGCGTTCCCTCCGAGCGCGACCCTAACGTAAAAGCCGCGTCGCGTCAATGAAAAAAGACTCGCCGGACAAGCGAGTCATCTCCAAGGTTCCAGCCTGCGCAGCAGGTCGGCGAAGTCGGACAGCGTGAGGATTTCGGGATGGCCGACGTAATATTTCTCGCGCAATCGATCGTCCGTCGCTCCTTGCGCGGCGTCCTTTTCCCCGAGCAGCGCCGCGAGCAGGACCGCGTCGAACGCTTCTTTGCCGCGCGCGGCCGCGTCGCGTTCCGCCGCCGCGAGCTCATCGGCGCGCCGTTCCTGCGACTGCCGGAACCTTTTTCCGAATTCGGATGCGCTCACGAGCGGACTCCTTCTGAAGAACTGCTCAGAACTTACGCAAAAAAACGCGCCGGGTCAATACCCTCCGGCTTCACGGCGTCCTCCACGTCATAGGGACCGATCGCCGTGCGCCGCAGCTCCTCCAGATACGCCCCGCAGCCCAGCGCCTTGCCGATATCATCGGCCAGCGCGCGGATGTAGGTGCCGGAAGAGACGCGCGTCCGGATTTTCGCCAGCGGCCATTCATACGAAAGGAGTTCCAGTTCGTGGATCGTCACGCGGACGGGTTTCCGTTCGATCTCCACGCCTTCGCGCGCCAGCTCGTACAACTTCTTCCCGCCGACTTTCTTGGCGGAGTACATCGGCGGGACCTGATCGATCTCGCCGCGAAATTTCTCCAGTGCCGCTTCGAACGCCGCCCTCGAAACTGGCGCGCAACCTTTTTGTTCGGTGACGGCGCCAGTCCGGTCCATCGTATCGCTCGACGCGCCGAGGCGGAGCGTCGCTTCGTAGGCCTTGTCGAGCCCGACGAACTTCGAGATCTCCTTCGTCATCTTCCCGACGGCCAGGATCAGGAGGCCGGACGCGAACGGGTCGAGCGTGCCGGCGTGGCCGATCTTCCTCGTACGCAAAGACCGCCGCGCGATGTCGACGATGTCGTGCGAGGTGGGGCCGACGGGCTTGTCGACCAGCAGGAACCCGGAGGGGGAGAGGCTAGGAACGTCCATGTTGACAAACGATGATTTCGTGCGTAGGTTGAGCTTAGTCCGAACACGTTCCTTCCACAAGCGAGGTCCGACATGAAACCCCGAGGCAAGAAACCCTCGGGAACGAGGGGAAACGCGCCGGAAGCGAAAGAAGATCCTGTCGTCCTGAACGTCGACGAATCGGGCGAACCCGAGGCGCCGAACGACGCATACTTCTACGTCGGCGGACGCCGCGTCCTCCAGCTCAACACCATCGACTTCGAACAGACGTCGATGATGAGGACGTACCACCTCATCGAGGCGGTGCTTCAGGAGCGCATGCGCAGCCTGCCGGTCGCGCTGGCGAAGAACACCTTCCGCCACGGCGTCAACGACCGATGGAAGGACTGGTCGGCCTCCGCCGCCGCCGGCGCCGCCGCCGGCATGGCCATCGATCCCGTGCTCGGCGTCGTCGTCGCCGTCGTCGGCGCGCTGGGGCGCAACGTCATCGAGGTCTTCCGACTCCGTCGCGGCCGCCATAAGGAGGTCGCGCCCGGCAAGAGCAAGGCCGGCGCCGAGGTCCGCATGATGATCCACGAGATGATCGGCGACCTACCGACCAAGATCGACCTGCGCGGCAAGCTGCCGGACCTGCCCGAGTTCAACAACGAGTGGGTGCGTCTCTCGCACCGGCTCATCCGGCTCGCGCTGGGCTACAACGTCCGCGTGGAGGTCGTGAACCGCATCCGCTTCGAGCTCGCGCGCGAGAAGATGCCGGCGGACAAGGCCGAGACGCTGGCAAGCACGGCCGACGGCATGACCGAGATGCTGCTGGAAGTGCGCCCGCGCCTCACGGAAATCTCACAGGTTCTCGAGGAGCTCGAACCCGCGAGTTTCGCGGACCTCCGCCAGCTCGAAGAGTACGACGACCGTCTTCAGACCAACGACCTTCTCGGGGACGAGGATCGCAGCGAGGCGGCGAGCCTCCTCTGGCTCGACGTGCCCTGCGCGCGGATCCTCATCCGGGAGGCTCCGAAGGTCTACGAGACCGACCTCGCCGTCTGCGAGGGCCGCATCGAACTCGACGAGGAACTCAGCCTCGAACGGCGGTTCGTCCGCCTCGAGGAGAAGCTGGAGCGCGAACGCGCCCATCTCGAGGCCGACCTGGCCGACCTGGTGTCCCGGATCGAGAGCCTTCCTCCCGAGGAACGTTCTGCCGCCGAGGAACGCCTCGCGTCCATCCGGGACCGCCTGCGCGAGATCGCCAGCCTCGACGCCACGATCGACATCGAGGTCGATGAGGACTCCGGCAAGACCGACTGACCCCGCCCTGACGCAACGTCAGGGGCGGGGTTTTTTCATTGACAAGCCCTGATATCTCGCGTATTCTCCGGAATACATGAACATCACCGAAATCGCGCGCCGCCTGCGCGTCACGCCCGACGAACTCCGCGAGAAGCTCCCGATCCTCGGGTTCGATATTGGGCGCAAGGCGATCAAGGTCGACCACCGCGAGGCCGAGCGCATCATCCGCCGCTGGCAAGAGAACGCCTGGAAGCAGAAACAGCTGGCCGACGAGAAGGCCAAGATGGAACTGCGCCGCAAGATCCAGTCCGGCGAAGTCGCCGCCGACCGGAAAATCGCGATTCCGCCTTCCATCACGGTCCGCGACCTGGCCGACAAGCTCCAGCGACCCGTCACCGACGTCATCAGGGAACTGATGAAGGGCGGCATCTTGGCGTCCATCAACGAGCGCGTCGACTTCGACACGGCCGCCATCATCGCCGAAGACCTCGGCTACCAGGCCGTGAAGCAGGATGCCGGACAGAAGGAAGAGACCGTCTCGAGCGCGCTCGACCAGCTCAAGGAAGCCGTCCTCTCCGAGGACGAGTCCAAGCTCCAGCCGCGCCCGCCCGTCGTCGTGGTCATGGGCCACGTCGACCACGGCAAGACGACGCTCCTCGACGCCATCCGCACCACCGCCGTCGCCAAGGGCGAGTCCGGCGGCATCACCCAGCACATCGGCGCCTACCAGGCCGTGAAGAACGGGCGCCACATCACCTTCATCGACACCCCGGGCCATGAGGCCTTCACCATGATGCGTTCGCGCGGCGCCCGCGTCGCCGACGTCGCCATCCTGGTCGTCGGCGCCGACGACGGCGTCCAGCCGCAGACCGTCGAAGTCGTCCGCATCATCGAAGCGGCGAAGTTGCCGTACGTGGTCGCCATCAACAAGATGGACAAGGAAGGCGCGAACCCCGACCAGGTCAAGCGCCAGCTCTCCGACCTCGGCATGATCCCGGAGGACTGGGGCGGCAAGACCGTCATGGTCCCGATTTCCGCCAAGACGAACATGGGCATCGACGGCCTCCTCGACACCATCCTGCTCGTGGCCGACATCGAGAAGGACAAGATCCGCGCGAACCCCGACCGCCGCGCCATCGGCACCATCATCGAATCGCACGTCGACAAGGGCGAGGGCCCGGTCGCGACCGTCCTGATCCAGGGCGGCACCTTGAAGCGCAACGAGATCCTCGGCATCGGCGGCGTGAACTACGGCCGCGTCCGCGCCATGAAGGACTGGACGGGCGCCGTCGTCGAGGAAGCTCCGCCGGGCATGCCGGTCAAGATCCTCGGCTTCAAGCTCGCGCCGACCATGGGCGACGTCATGGAAGTCCCGGAACGCCCCCAGGACCTGAAGGACTGGAAGGAGATCAAGCACTCGCAGAGCTCCACCCAGCCGACCGTCTCGGGATCGTCGTCGCCCTCCGCGTCCGGCGACGAAGGTTCGACCAAGGAGAAGGACTGGGTCAACGTCATCGTCCGCGCCGACGTGCTCGGTTCGCTCGAAGCCATCCTCGGCTCGCTCGAGCGCATGGTCCATCCCGAAGTCGGCGTGCGCATCGTCGGCAAGGGCCTCGGCAACGTCACCGACTCCGACATCTCGGCCGCCGAATCGAACGGCGCGATGGTCCTGGCGTTCCACGTCAATTCGACGCCGAGCGCCGGCACGCTGGCGCGCGACAAGAACATCGCCATCCGCCAGTACAAGGTCATCTACGACCTGCTGAACGACGTGAAGGCCGAGCTCCAGAAGAAGCTGAAATCCGAGATTCTCCGCACCGACCTCGGCAAGCTCGAGATCAAGGGCGTCTTCAAGTCCGGCAAGGACGGACAGATCGTCGGCGGCGTCGTCACGGACGGCAAGATCCTCCGGGGCGCGATGGCCCAGGTCTTCCGCGCCGGCGAGCCGATCTCCACCGGCAAGATCTCCGACCTCCAGAGCCACAAGCAGTCCGTGGCCGAAGTCTACGGCGGCCAGGAATGCGGCATCCGCTTCGAGGGCAAGGGCCAGGCGATCGCGCTCGGCGACGTCCTTGAGGTATACTCGGAAGAGAAGCGCGAGAAACTCCTCGGATTCTAACCCCCAACATCTATGGCCGAGATCCTCCTGACCGATGCCAGCTTCAACGACGAGGTCCTCAAGTCCGAAGTGCCGGTGCTCGTCGATTTCTGGGCCCCTTGGTGCGGTCCTTGCAAGATCATGGGACCGATCATCGAGGAGGTCGCCAAGGAACTCGAGGGCAAGCCGGTCAAGATCGGCAAGATGAACGTCGACGACAACCCGGAGACGCCGATGAAGTACGGCATCATGAGCATCCCGACGATCATCATCTTCAAGAACGGCCAGCCGGCCGAACAGATGGTCGGCGTACAGGCCAAGGAGAAATTGACCGAGAAACTCAACGCGCAGATGTAAACGAAGCCCGCCCTTCCGGGCGGGTCTCGTCATTCCTATGGAAAAAGTCATCATCATCGGCGCCGGCCCGGCCGGCTACACCGCCGGCATCTACGCCTCGCGCGCGAATCTGGAGCCGCTGCTCCTGGCCGGTCCCCAGCCCGGCGGCCAGCTCACCACCACGACGGAAGTCGAGAACTGGCCCGGCGAGGACAAGGGCGTGATGGGTCCCGAGCTCGTGCTCAAGCTCCGCGCGCAGGCTGAGAAGTTCGGCACGCGCGTCGTTGAGGAAATCGTCACGTCCGTCGACTTCTCGTCGCGCCCGTACAAGGTCATGACCGAGAACGGCAGGACCTACGAAGCGGAGACCGTCATCGTCTCGACCGGCGCTTCCGCGCGCAGGCTCAATCTCGCATCCGAGAAAGCGTTGTACGGCAAAGGCGTTTCGGCCTGCGCGACCTGCGACGGCTTCTTCTTCAAGGGGAAGGAAGTCGCGGTCGTCGGCGGGGGAGACTCCGCCATGGAAGAAGCGACCTTTCTCACCAAGTTCGCCAGCAAGGTCACCATCCTGAACCGCACCGACAAGTTCAAGGCTTCGGTCCCGCTCATCGAGCGCGCCAAGGCGAATCCGAAGATCGAATTCATCGTGAACGCCGAGGTCGTCGAGGTACTCGGCGTCGAGGAGGGGAAGGTCACCGGACTGAAGCTCAAGGACGCCAAGACCGGCGAGACGAGCGAGTTCAAGACCGACGGCGTCTTCGTCGCCATCGGCCATCTGCCCAACACGGATTTCCTGAAGGAGTGGCTCGAGTGCGACAAGGTCGGCTACATCGTCACGAAGGGCCCCGGCGACGTCACCACCAAGTACGAAGGCGTCTTCGTCGCCGGCGACGTGATGGACAAGCGCTACCGCCAGGCCGTCACCGCCGCCGGCACCGGCTGCATGGCCGCGCTGGAAGCGGAACGCGTCCTGACGCACCGCAGCTTCGGCGCCAGCCAGTAGAAGGAATCGCCCCGCCCGCGGACGGGGCTTTTTCTTTTCTCGTCCGGAGAAGCAAAGACAAATTTTTGCACCTGAAAAAATTTGTACATGATCGGAAAGGTGACGTAGGATGAAAACATATGAACGCCTTCGATAACGCGATGAAGCAGCTCGATCGGGCGGCGGCGCTGATGAAGCTCGACCCCGCCACGCTTGCGAAGCTCAAGACGCCCGACGCCATCCATCACTTCGACCTGGAAGTGAAGCTGGACGACGGTTCGGCGAAGAAATTCCCCGCCTATCGCGTGCAGTGGAACCGCGCGCGCGGTCCGTACAAGGGCGGCATCCGCTACGCGCCGGTCGTCGATTTGGACGAAGTCAAAGCGCTCTCCTTCTGGATGGCGATCAAGACGGCCGTGGTCGGCATCCCGCTGGGCGGCGGCAAGGGCGGCATCGTCGTCGATCCGAAGGCGCTCTCCGTCGGCGAGCTTGAGCGCCTCACGCGCGCCTTCGCCCGCGCGCTCGCTCCCTATGTCGGCCCCGACCTCGACGTGCCCGCGCCGGACATGAACACCTCCGGCCGCGAGATGGGCTGGTTCCTCGACGAGTACGAGAAGACCATCGGCCGCTCGGCGCCCGGCGTCGTCACCGGCAAGCCATTGTCCCTCGGCGGTTCGCTCGGGCGCGACGCGGCGACGGGCCGCGGCGGCTTCGATCTGCTCGACGACGTACTGAAGCGCGTCGGCGTCACGGGCAAGGCGCGCATCGCCGTGCAGGGCTTCGGCAACGTCGGCTCCTGGTTCGCGAAGCTGGCGCGCGAGGCGGGCCATACGATCGTCGCGCTTTCCGATTCG
>Ga0113563_10000529_pt1 | contig 18729 bp, 13 predicted proteins | sample Mud3Dept3metaG_FD_80117 | JGI IMG/M metagenome (GOLD analysis project Ga0113563, IMG submission 80117) | Freshwater wetland microbial communities from Ohio, USA, analyzing the effect of biotic and abiotic controls - Mud 3 Core 4 Depth 3... | ecosystem: Environmental > Aquatic > Freshwater >...
GCGCGAGCCCGAATCGCGGCCGGGCGACGACCGCTCGAGCTGGACCGTCGATCTGCTCGATCCCGGCAACGAGCGGACCTCGCCGCGTTCCGCCGCCGACTACCGGCGGCAGGTCGAGCTCGAGCTGGCGCCGCTCCGGCGCGTGGTCGCGGCGACGATCGGTGCACTGGTGACGCGCGCCGACCGGCTGGCCGGCGCGCTCGAAGCGCTGCGTGGTCGTTCGCTCGTCTTCTACCGCACCGACCGGCCTCCGGGCGGAGGCCCGGTGCCGCTCGAGGTGCGCGAGAGGAGAGAAGGGGGCGCGCGCCTGCGCGTGGCGGAGTGGGCTCCGGCGCTGCGGCCGTGAGCGCGCGCCCGCGCGCGCATGCTAGAGTCATTCTTCCTGTGTGGCCCCGATCCACCTGCGGCTCCGCCCGACGCGGGGCGCACTTCCAGATTCCCCGCCGATGAGCCTGCCCACCGTGGAGCCCGATTCCCGCACCGCCCGCGAGGTCGCGCGCGAGAAGGTCGACGACGTCGTGATCCGGTTCGCCGGAGACTCCGGCGACGGCATGCAGGTGACGGGAGGCCAGTTCACCAACACCTCGGCGCTGGTCGGCAACGACCTCGCCACCTTCCCGGACTTCCCGGCCGAGATCCGCGCGCCCGCCGGCACCCTGCCGGGCGTCTCGGCCTTCCAGGTGCGCATCGCCGACTACGACATCCACACGCCCGGCGACGCCCCCGACGTGCTGGTGGCGATGAACCCCGCCGCGCTCAAGGTCAACCTGCGCGACCTCAAGACGAACGGCATCCTGATCGTCAACACGGACGAGTTCGAGGAGCGCAACTTCAAGAAGGCCGGGTACGCGGCCGATCCGCTCGAGGACGGCAGCCTCGACTCCTACCGGGTCTTCCGGGTGCCGCTGGCGACGCTCACGCGGCGCGCGCTCGAGGGCTCGGGCCTCGACGCCAAGAGCCAGGAGCGCTGCAAGAACTTCTTCGCCCTCGGCATGGCCTACTGGCTCTTCTCGCGCCCGCTCGAGGCCACGGTGCGCTGGCTGGAGAAGAAGTTCGCGGCGCGCGGCGACCTCGCGGCGGCCAACGTGAAGGTGCTGAAGGCGGGCTGGAACTACTGCGACATCACCGAGGCGTTCCAGGTCCGCTACGAGGTCGAGCCCGCCCGCCTGCCACCCGGGACCTATCGCAACGTGACCGGCAACACCGCGCTCGCGCTCGGGCTCGTCGCCGCCAGCCGCAAGAGCGGCCTGTCGCTGTTCCAGGGCGCCTATCCGATCACCCCCGCCTCGGACCTGTTGCACGAGCTCGCGCAGTTCAAGCACTTCGGCGTCACCACCTTCCAGGCCGAGGACGAGATCGCCGCCGTGTGCGCGGCGATCGGCGCTTCGTTCGGGGGCGCGCTGGCGGTGACCTCCACCTCGGGCCCCGGCCTGGCGCTCAAGTCCGAGGCGATGAACCTCGCGGTCATGGTCGAGCTGCCGCTGGTGGTGGTGAACATCCAGCGCGGCGGCCCCTCGACGGGCCTGCCGACCAAGACCGAGCAGGCCGACCTCCTGCAGTCGCTGTTCGGACGCAACGGAGAGTCTCCGCTGCCGGTCCTGGCCGCCTCCTCGCCCGCCGATTGCTTCCTGCGCGCCATCGAGGCCTGCCGCATCGCCCTGCGACACATGACGCCCGTGGTGCTGCTCTCCGACGGCTACCTCGCCAACGGCTCGGAGCCGTGGCGGCTGCCGCGCGTCGAGGACCTTCCCGACTTCCCGGTCGAGTTCCGCACCAGCCCCGAAGGGTTCGCTCCCTACCTGCGCGACGCGCAGACGCTCGCGCGCCCGTGGGCGGTGCCCGGCACGCCCGGGCTCGAGCACCGGATCGGCGGGCTCGAGAAGCAGGACGGCAGCGGCAACGTCTCCTACGACGCGCTGAACCACGAGCGCATGGTCCGGCTGCGCGCCGAGAAGGTCGAGCGCGTGCAGCGCGAGATCCCCGATCTCGAGGTCCACGGCGATCCGCTGGGCGGGCCGCTGCTGGTGCTCGGCTGGGGCTCGACGGAGGGCTCGATCACCGGCGCGGTCAACCTGGCGCGGCGCGCCGGAGCGCCGGTGTCGCGTGCCCATCTGCACCACCTGAACCCGTTCCCGAGGAACCTGTCCGAGGTGCTCGCCCGGTTCGAGCGCGTCCTGGTCCCCGAGCTGAACTCGGGGCAGCTCGCGCTGCTGCTGCAGGGTCGCTTCCTCAAGCCCGTGCTCGGATTCCAGAAGGTGCAGGGCAAGCCGTTCTTCCGCCACGACATCCACCAGCGCATCCTCGAGGTGCTGGAGCTCGTCCGATGACCACGACCGCGACGCTGTCCAAGAAGGACTTCCAGACCGACCAGGAGGTGCGCTGGTGCCCGGGCTGCGGCGACTACGCGATCCTGTCGGCGGTGCAGTCCGTGTTCCCGGAGCTCGGCGTGGCGCGCGAGAAGTTCGTCGTGGTGTCCGGCATCGGTTGCTCGTCGCGCTTCCCGTACTACATGAACACCTACGGCTTCCACACCATCCACGGGCGCGCACCGGCGATCGCCACCGGACTCAAGCTGGCGCGGCCGGAGCTCGAGGTGTGGATCGCCACCGGCGACGGTGACGCGCTGTCGATCGGCGGCAACCACCTCATCCACACGCTGCGCAGGAACGTCGGCGTCAAGATCCTGATGTTCAACAACCGGATCTACGGCCTGACCAAGGGGCAGTACTCGCCCACGTCGGAGCTCGGCAAGCGCACCAAGTCGTCGCCCTACGGCTCGGTGGACTACCCGTTCAACGCGCTCTCGGTGGCGATCGGCGCCGGCGCGACGTTCGTCGCCCGCTCGGTCGACGTCTTCCAGCAGCATCTCAAGCAGACCCTCAAGGCCGCCGCCGCCCACCGCGGCACCGCGTTCGTCGAGATCTACCAGAACTGCAACATCTTCAACGACAAGGCGTTCGCGCACCTGACCGAGAAGGAGGTCCGGGACGACGCCCTGGTCGAGCTCGAGAACGGCAAGCCGCTGGTGTTCGGCAAGGCGCGGGACCGGGGCGTGCGGCTCAACGGCACCGAGCTCGAGGTGATCTCGTTCGCGGACGGCTTCGGACCCCAGGACTGCCTGGTCTGGGACGAGACGCGGCCGAACCCGGCGATCGCGTTCATGGCGGCGCAGATGGACTCTCCGCGCTTCCCCGTGCCGATCGGGGTCCTGCGCAAGGTCGACCTGCCGACCTTCGAGTCCGGGATGTCCGCGCAGATCCAGCGCGAGACCGAGAAGCGCGGTGCCGGCAGTCTCGACAAGCTGCTGGTCGCGGGCGAGACCTGGACCGTGCACGAGGACGGCTCCATCTCCTAGGTGGCCGGCGCAGGCAGTCTCCGCTTCGGAGCGCGCCGCGAGCGCGGCGTGACCCACTTCGCGATCCATGCCCGGGCGGCGCACGGCGTCGCGCTCGATCTCTTCGAGGCCGGCGCCGAGCGGGCGTTCACGACCGTGGCGCTCGAACGCGACCAGTCCGAGCCCGAGCCGTTCTCGGTCTGGCGCACGGAGCTGCGCGGGCTTCCCGAGCGCTTCGAGTACCTGTACCGGGTGGACGGCGGGGCGGCGTTGATCGACCCCTACGCGCCCGTGCTCTCGGGCGGCGAGGTCTGGGGCCGGAGCCAGGATGCGCTCGGGCCCGGAATCGGGCGCCGGTACCGCGGCCTCGTCGTGCCGCCGGTCGCTTCGCCCGAGACCGCGCGCGCACTGCGGCCGGCGATCGACCCGGCGCGGCGCGTGATCTACGAGCTCCACGTGCGCGGCTTCACCCGTCACGGCTCGTCGGGCGTCGCCCGGCCGGGCACCTACCCGGGGATCGTGGAGAAGATCCCGCACCTGCTCGAGCTCGGCGTCACCACCGTCGAGCTGATGCCGGTCTTCGAGTTCGACGAGACCGAGAATCCCCGGCGCGACCCGGCGACCGGAGCGCGCCTGCTGAACTTCTGGGGCTACAGCCCGGTCTCGTTCTTCGCGCCCAAGGCCGCTTTCGCCGCGGACCCCTCGCCCGGGGCCGCGGCGAGGGAGCTCGCCGCCCTGGTCGACGAGCTGCATCGCGCGGGCCTCGAGGTCGTGTTCGACGTCGTCTACAACCACACCGCCGAGGGCGGCGGCGGCGCGGGCGATCCGGCCCACTCCTGGCGCGGCCTCGATGCGCGCGCCTACTACCTCGGCGACCCGGCCACGGGCCGGGCGCTCGATCTCACCGGCTGCGGCAACACCGTGAACCTGAACCACCCGGTGACCCGCCGCCTGGTGCTCGACTCGCTGCGTCACTGGGTGGAGGCCTACGGTGTCGACGGCTTTCGTTTCGACCTCGCGGCCGTGCTCTACCGCGGCGACCGGGGTCAGCCGCTCGAGCGCTCGCCCCTGGTGGAGGAGATCGGCGCCGACCCGCTGCTCGCCGGGCGCCTGCTCATCGCGGAGCCGTGGGACGCCACCGGGTTCTCGCCCGCGGCGGGCTTCCCCGCGCCCTGGCTCGAGTGGGACGGGGAGATGCGCGACGCGCTGCGCCGGTTCGCGGGCGGGCTGGAGCCCGATCCGCGCCCGCTCGCGCGACGCCTGGGCGGGCGCGGCCCCCAGGGCGGCCGGCTGCCTGCCGGGCGCGCGGTGCGCTTCGTGGCCTGTCACGACGGCCGGCCGCTGGCCGACGTCGTCGCCTTCGCGCGCAAGCACAACGAGGCGAACGGGGAGGGCAACCGCGACGGCTGGGACGGCGAGGTGGCCTGGAACGGCGGGGTCGAGGGGCCGAGCGACGACCCGGAGATCGCCGCGCGGCGGGCGCGGGAGGTCCGGCTGCTGCTCGCCCTGCTCGCCGCCGCGCCGGGGGCGATCCAGCTCACCGCCGGCGACGAGCTCGGCCGCACGCAGCGCGGCAACACCAACGCCTGGTGCCAGGACAACGAGATCGGCTGGGTGACTTGGCCGGGGCCGCGCCCTCCGGCGGCGGGTGCCGGGACATCCGACCGCTCCGCCCGGGCGCTGGCGGCGTACGTTTCGAAACTGCTTCAGCTAAGGAAGAGGCTCGCCCCGCTTCTGACCGGGAGCTCGGCGCTGATCGAGCCCCTCCGCGCGTCGGGCGCCGACCCTTCTCTGGAGCTTCTTGCGTTGCCGTCGTTCCTGATGCTCCGCACCGGGGGAGGCGGGGAAGAGGCGTGGCTCCTGGCGGTGAACGCCGGCGCCGAAGCCCGCCGCTTCCCGCTACCCAGGGCGCCCGCCGGTCGCGCCTGGCGGCTGCGGGTAGACACCGCGCGCGGGCCGGGCGGCGAGGTCGATCTCGGCGCGGCGCCGTTCTTCGCGGACGAGACCTGGCAGATCGAGGTCGCGCCGCGCGCGGCGCGGTGGCTGGTCGCCGAGCCTCGCGGTGACGTCCCGGCTTGACAACTGACTGCGGGTCAGTAAACTACTGACCGAGAGTCAGTGACGACCGAGACACGCGCCCGAGGACCGCTCGCCAAGGCCGCCCGCCGAGCCCAGCTCCTGGCCGCCGCGGCGCGCCGCTTCGACCAGGTCGGGTTCGAGGCGACCACGATGGCCGACGTGGCGAACGCGGCCGGGGTGTCGAAGGGTGCGACCTACCTCTACTTCCCGTCCAAGGAGAGCCTCTTCCTCCGGCTGCTGCTGATCGACCTGTCGGAGTGGGCGACGGCGGCGACCGAGAGTCTCGACGCGACGCGCTCGCGCTCGTCGCGCGCAGTGGCGCGCCTGCTGGCGGGAAGCCTCGCGGCCCGGCCCCGGCTGTCCGCGCTCCTCACCCTGCTGGCTCCGGTGCTCGAGGCGCGGGCAGAGGTCGAGGCGGTGGTGGAGTTCGAGCGCAAGCTCCTCGAACGCCTGGGTCCGCTCGCCGCGCGTCTCGAGCAGCGCCTGCCCGACCTGCGGCCGGGCGAGGGGATGCGCCTCCTGCTGCGGCTGCGCGCGCTGGCGATCGGGCTGGCTCCCGCCGCGGCGCCCCCGGGGCCGGTGCGCGCCGCGCTCGCGGCCGAGCCGGCCCTCGCCGCGCTCGGGGTGGACTTCGAGCGCGAGCTCGCCGACTGCCTGACCGCCCTGATCGACGGCTGGCGCTGAGCCGCGACGCGCTAGGCCGCGCGCAGCTTGACCGTGCGCCCGACGTGGTCGAGCATCTGGCGCAGCGTGTCGTAGTCGGGGTGGCGCAGCCGGATCCAGGCGTTGGCCATGTAGCCGGCCTCGACCGGCCCGGTCGGGGTGCCGGGCGGCGGCAGGTGACGGTCGAAGATCCAGTCGCCGAAGCGCTGCTCGAGCTCCTCGATCCCCTCGTAGTGCGAGACGCGGCCGTCGCGATCGGGGCGCAGGGCGATCATCCCTGCCGCGTAACGGCGGCTGGTGGTCTGTCCGGGGCGGCCGTGCACGACGGTCATCGCCCACTCCCGGTAGATGTCGAAGTCGTTGCCCGCCGCGTAGAGATCCCAGACCCCGACTCCGGGGGGCCGGCAACCGATCTCCGAGAAGCGCAGCCCCCTGGGCCCGAAGAACCACTCCATGTGGGTCGCGGAGGTGCCGATCCCGAGCACTTCGACCACCTTCTGTCCCATCGCCTTGAGCTCGCCGTAGCCGGAGGCGTCGACGCGGTTGGTGGTCACGATCTGGGGCGAGATCCAGCGCGTGCGCATCGCCTCCAGGACGTTGGGGTAGTAGTGGGAGATGAACTCGTGCACGACCCGGCCGCCGATGGTCAGCGTGTCGTAGAAGCCCTCGTGGCCCTCGACGAACTCCTCGGCGGCGACCGAGGCGCCGCGGTCGAGGCCGTACTCGACGATCGCGCTCTCGAGCTCGCGCTCGTTGGAGATCTTGGCGGTGCCCGAGGCGCCGGCCGCCGAGCGCGGCTTGAGCACGATCGGCAGTCCGGTCTCGGCCGCGAAGACCCGCAGCTCCTGGGGCGAGGACACCGCGCGCGAGGCGGCGGTCGGGATGCCGGCCGTGCGCAGCGCCTCCTTCATCGCCGGCTTGTCGCGGCAGAGCCAGGCCGTGCGCACCGAGGTGCCCGGGATGCCCGCCTGCTCGCGCGCGCGGGCGGCGGGCAGGATGTGGGCCTCGACCGTGGCTTCCAGCCGGTCCACCCACTCGCGGCCCTGGACGCGCCGCACCGCCTCGAACAGGGCGCCCTCGTCGACCACGGTCGGCACCCGCTCGTAGCCGTGGAGCCAGCCCTTGAGCTCCTCGTCGAGCGCCTCGACCGGGGCCTCGCCGATGCCGGTCACGCGCGCGCCCACGGCGCGCAGTCCGCGCACGAACTGGCGCTGGTTGAAGGGGAACTTGGGTTCGACGAAGAGAACGTGCATGACGCACCCTCGCAGGTCCGGGAACCGCCTGACGGGATTGTAGCGGTCCCGCGGCCCGGACGGGAGCGCGGGCGAGCGGGGCGCGGGGCGCCGGATTCCCGATAGGATCGCCCGCCGTGCCCACCGTCATCCTGCTCGGCCCGCAGCGCTTCACGCGCACCCTGAGCGAGGCCGCGGCCCGCGCCGGGATCGCCGGGCGCTTCGCGTCGGTGACCGCGGGCTGGCAGGAGCGCGAGGCCGAGGACTTGGAGCTCCACGAGCACCTCGGGGAGCGCACCGGCAACCTGAGCCTCTATGCGCGCACCGAGGACGCCTTCGAGCGGGATCCGGCGCTCGCCCGGGCCCACCGGGAGCGCCAGGAGAAGCTGCGCGAGCTGCAGGCGCTCTACCGGATCCGGCTCGGGCACGCCCAGGCCGCGCTGCGCGAGCTGGCGGGCCGGGAGTCCGATCCGGAGCTGCTCGACGAGGAGCGGACTTCCGCGCTGGCGGCGATCCGCGCGCTCGACGCGCGCCACCTCGAGCGCGTGGCGGAGATCCACCGCCGCTTCGAGTCGGCGCTGCGGCCCCGCGCGCGACCGGCGCTCGCCCGCCATCGGGCGGCGGTCGAACGGCAGCTCGAGCGCTCGGAGGCGGTGCTGGTGGCGGGCGGGCACGTCCCGGTGCTGCTCAACCGGCTGCGCCTGTTCGGATTCGCCGAGCTGGTCGGGCAACGGCCGGTGTGCGCCTGGTCCGGGGGCGCGATGGCGATGACCGAGCGGGTGGTGCTCTTCCACCACTCGCCGCCCCAGGGCTACGGCAACACCGAGGTGCTCGAGGCGGGACTCGGTCTCGTGCGCGGCCTGGTCGTGTTCCCGCACGCCCGCCGGCGGCTCCTGCTCGACGACGCGCGCCGGATGGAGCTGCTCGCGCGCCGCTTCGCGCCCGCCGAGTGCCTGACCCTGGAGGACGGCGCCTGGCTGATCGACCGCGACGGCACGCGCGAGTCCGGTCCCGGCCTGGCGCGCCTGGGCACCGACGGCCGTGTCGCCCCGCTGGCCGCGGCATGACGCTCGCGATCCACCAGCTGCTCTCCGCCGGCACGCCCTCCCCGGAGGCGGTCGAGGAGTTCCTGCGCGCGCACCGCTTCCCGGTGGTCGAGCGGAGCTCGGTGACCTTCGTCTTCCGCGGCGAGGCGGATGCCGTCCATCTCCAGCACTGGATCTACGGCCTGCCTTCGGCGGTGCCCTTCCAGCGCGTGGACGGTTGCGACCTCTGGTACCTGGTCCAGGAGATCCCGGCGCGGTCGAGGGTCGAGTACAAGCTCGAGGTGCGGCGCGGAGAGCTCTCGCGGCTGATCCGCGATCCGCTCAATCCCCTGCTCGCCCACGATCCGTTCGGAGCGAACTCGGTCTGCCACGGGGCGGACTACCGCGAGCCGGAGTGGATCGCGCCCGACCCGGAGGCGCGCCCGGGCCGGCTCGAGCAGCTCGCAGTGCCGGCGCCGGCGCTGGGAGGCGAGCGCGCCGTGACGGTCTACCTGCCGGCGCGTTTCCGGGCCAGCCGGCGCTATCCGCTGCTGGTCGTCCACGACGGCGAGGACTACCTGCGCTTCACGGGCCTGAAGACGATCCTCGACAATCTCATCCACCGCCACGAGGTGGCGCCGATGGTGGTGGCGCTCACCCAGTCGCAGGACCGCCTGCGCGACTACGCGGCCGACGCGGGCCACTCGGGCTGGGTCGCCGGGGAGCTGGTGCCCTGGCTCGAGGCGCGCTATCCGCTCCTGCCGGAGCCGGCCGCCCGCGGCCTCGCCGGGGCGAGCTTCGGCGCCGTGGCGGCCTTCGCGGCCGCGCGCCGCCACCCCGGGCGCTTCGGCCGCCTCCTGCTGCAGTCGGGCTCTTTCGCCTTCACCGACATCGGGCCGTCGCGGCGCGGGCCGGCCTTCGAGCCGGTGGTCGCCTTCGTCAACGAGTGGCGCGAGGACCCGGTCGCGATCGCCGAGCGCGTGTTCGTGTCGTGCGGCGTCTACGAGTCGCTGATCTACGAGAACCGCTCCCTGGTGCCCCTGCTCGAGCGCGCCGGGATGCAGGTCCGCTACGTCGAGGCGTTCGACGGCCACAACTGGGAGAACTGGCGCGACCGGCTGCGCGAGGGGCTCTCGTGGCTCTTCCCCGGGCCCTTCTGGTTCATCTACGAGTGACGGCCGGCCGCACCGGCGAGCCGGGCGGCGGCCTCCCCGGGGGCGCCTAGCTCACCCTCTCCCGGTGGTTGTAGGCTCCTTCCGGACGGAACCCGGAATCGAGAGAAAGGACCGCGAACATGGCCGAAGTGGTGCGCAGGATCGGGCTCTCGCTGGGCGCCGACCTCTGCTGGCCGATCTGCTACGAGGAGATCCTCAAGCGGCTCGACCTCGCCCTGCCGATCGGCGGCGACACCGTCCGCTTCGAGGTCGAGCGGGTGACGATCGAGCCCTTCGACCTGGCGCAGCCGGTCCGCTACGACGTCGTGCTCGACCGGCTCACCCACTGGTACCACACCAGCCGCGAGTGGATCAAGAAAGCGGTGGTGATGAACGACCTGTACGTGCTCAACAACCCGTGGTCGATCCAGGCCAACGAGAAGCACACGACCTACGCCGCCATGATGCGGCTGGGGTTCCCGATCCCCGGCACCTGGCTGCTGCCGCCCAAGGAGTACGAGGCCGCGGCCGACCTGCAGGTGACGCTCGACCGCTACGCGAAGCTGTTCAGCCTGGGCGAAGTGGGGGAGAAGGTGGGCTACCCGCTCTTCATCAAGCCGTTCGACGGCGGGGCCTGGGTCGGCGTCTCGAAGATCTCCGGCCGCGAGGAGCTGCAGAAGGCCTACGACGCCTCGGGCAAGCGCATCATGCACCTGCAGCAGGCGGTCGACCCGTTCGACCTGTTCGTGCGCGCGCTCGGCGTCGGGCCTCAGGTCAAGGTCATGAAGTACGACCCCGCCGCGCCGCTCCACGACCGCTACAAGGTCGCCTTCGACTTCGTGACCGCCGAGGAGTGGCAGACGCTCGCCAACTACTGCCTGACCATCAACGCCTTCTTCGGCTGGGACTTCAACAGCTGCGAAGCGCTGCGCCGGGACGGGGTGTTCCATCCGATCGACTTCGCCAACGCCTGCCCCGACTCCCAGGTGACCTCGCTCCACTACCATTTCCCCTGGCTGCTCCGCGCCAAGCTCAAGTGGTCGATCTTCGTCGCCGCGACCCGGCGCCGGATGCGCAAGAACCTCGACTGGGAGCCGTTCTTCGAGATCGCCGCCACCGAGGCGCCGTTCGCGGAAAAGCTCTCGCGCTACGCCCGGCTCGCCCACCAGCGCTTCGAGAGCGACCGCTTCGTGGAGTTCTGCGCCCGCCACCTCGCGCACCTCGACGGCGTGGTGTGGGAGTTCTTCGGCACGCCGCTGGCGAAGGACGCGGTGCGCAAGAAGGTCGAGGCCCTCTACCCGGCGCACGAGGTCGAGCAGTTCACCGAGCACTTCTGGGGCCTGATCCAGTTCTGGCGCAAGACCGAGGGCGAGTTCCTCCCCTCGCGCAGGGGCGACGCCTCCACCTGAGCCGGGGGCCCCGACGTGAGCACGCACGACCGGGCTCGCGGCGGCACGGGCAAAGCCGAGGCGATGTCCCCCGTCCGCCTCGTGCTGCCCGTGCAGTGGGGCGAGATGGACGCCTACGGGCACGTCAACAACGTCGTCTACTTCCGCTGGTTCGAGAGCGCGCGCATGGCCTACTTTGCGCGCCTGGGGTGGCCGGAGGTCGAGCGCGCGACCGGAGTCGGGCCGATCCTGCACTCGACCCGGGCGCGCTTCCGGGCGCCCCTGGAGTGGCCCGACGAGGTCGAGGTCACGACGCGCGCGGTCGAGGTGGGCGAGGACCGCTTCACCATGCTCTATGAGATCCGCAGCCGGGCGCTCGGCCGCGTCGCCGCGGAGGGCGAGGGCCTGATCGTCGCCTTCGACTACCGGTCGAAGCGCAAGGCGGCGCTGCCGCTCGCGGTGCGCGAGCGGCTCGCGGCGCTCGAAGGCCCGGGGGTCACGCGATGAGCGCGCCGCTGCGCCTGGTCGGCGACGTCGGCGGCACCCACGCCCGCTTCGCGCGGGTCGGGACGGACGGGCAGCTCGGCGCCCCGGTCCGCCTGCCGAGCTCGGAGTTCGGCGACCTGGCGTCGGCGGTGCGCCGGGCGCTCGAGCTGCTCGCGCGCGGCGACCCGGCGTCCGCGGCGGGCGCCGAGGCCGCGATCGCGGTCGCCGGACCGGTGACCGGGGACCGGGTCGAGCTGACCAACGTGGCGTGGCGGTTCTCGATCGAGGAGAGCCGGGTGCGGCTCGGCTTCGCGCGACTGGAGGTCGTCAACGACATCGCGGCGCTGGCCTGGGCGCTGCCCGTCCTGGGTCGCCGGGAGACGCGCACCCTGGCCGAGGGCGCGCGCGGAGCGTCGGGCGTGCGCACCGTGGCCGCGGTGGGCACCGGCCTCGGCGTGGCGACCCTGGTCGAGGCCGGCGGCGGGGAGGCCGTGCTGCCCTCGGAGGGCGGGCACCGCGACCTGGCGGCGAGCGGCGCGCGCGAGTGGCAGGTGGTCGAGTGGCTCGCCGCCCGCTTCGGCGGCCACGTCTCGGCCGAGCGGGTGCTCTCCGGGCCCGGGCTCGCCACGCTGCACGCCGCGCTCGCGGCGCTCGACGGCGCCGGGCCGGCGCTGCCGGCCGAGCAGGTCGGGCCGCGCGCGCTCGCCGGCGAGCCGCGCGCGCGCGAGGCGATGACGCTGTTCGCGGGCTGGCTGGGCGCCTTCGCCGGCGACCTCGCCCTGACCGTCGGGGCGCGCGGCGGCGTCTACCTGGCGGGAGGCGTCCTGCCTGCGCTGGGCGCCGCGTTCGACACCGCCGCCTTCCTGGAGCGCTTCCTGGCCAAGGGCCGGTTCCGCGGCTGGCTCTCGGAGGTGCCGGTGCGGCTCGTGCTCGACGGCCAGGCGGCGCTGCGCGGCCTGGTGCGCAGGCTCCCGGCCGGCAGCTGACGCGCGCCCGGCCGCGGGCTCGGTTCCGGGTTCGGTGCCGGGTTCAGTTCCGGGTTCAGTTCTGGGACGACCAGGAGCAGAGGTCGCCGGTCTCGAAGTCGTCCGCGAAGACGAACTCCGCAGCGTACGAGAACGTCACCCGGCAGGGCGTGCCCGGCTTGAACAGGGTCAGGACGTGGCGGGTGATCGCGTCCGGGCCGGTGTCGGCGTCGAACCAGAAGTTGAACAGCGTGCTCCAGCGCAGCGCGTTGGCGTCGGGGTCGGTGGCGTAGGTGTCGGTCTCCCAGGCCACGGTGCCGGTGGCGCCGTCGAAGCTGCCCACCCAGTCGGTGCCGACGTAGGGCTCGCCGGAGTGGTGCTCGATGTCCTTGAAGCCGAGGCCGGTCACCGCCGCCGCGCCGCCGAGAGTCACCGCGAAGCGGCGCGCGGAGTGGTCGGAGTTGAGATTGTGGACGGCGTACTCGTAGTGCCAGCTGCCGGGGGCGACCTCGGTGACCTTGCGCGCGACGTGGAAGCGCTGGGCGGGCGCGCCCGCGACGACGACGTCGACCGGCACCAGCTCGACCGCGGGATCGGCGAGCGGCCAGGCCTCGATCGCCGCCATCTCGCGGACCGTGGCGCCGAGGAACAGGTCGTAGGTTCCCGGCGAGACCGTGACCGGCGCGTAGGAGGCGTTGTTGAAGCCGTTGCCGAAGTGGGCGTCGTCGGCGGTCACGTAGTGACCCTCGGCGTAGTAGAGGGCGCCCGGGTTCAGGGCCGGGTCGAGGTCGGCCTCGGCCACCTGCGCCCACTGGTCCACGCCCGAGAATCCCTGCTGCGTGTACGGGTATGGGAATTCGCCGTTGGCCGCGTCCACCTCGGAGCGCATGCCGAGCGGGCGGCTGCCGTTGAGGCCGGCGCCGTAGGTGTCGGTGCAGCCGACGCCGAGCTGGTCGCCGCCGAGCGGGGGCGACTGGCAGCCGACGCCGGGCAGGCACGCCGAGCTCGGGCTGTTGGTCGACAGGAAGCCGTGCTTGAGCCAGCTCATCCCGATCTGGTCGAAGCGGCCGTCCTTGAGCCGGTAGAGGTTCTGCGCGATCACCGGGTGGTCCTCGGGGGCGAGCAGGCCGCCGCCGCAACCCGCGAGCGAGTTGCACCAGGCCACCGGCTGGCTGCCGACATTGCACGAGGTGGTGCCGATCGAGTAGCCCCGGATGCCGGCCGCGACGCCGTTGTTGTTGATGTCGGTGAGCTGGATGACCGTGACGTCGGGTCCCAGCGTCTGGCCGGCCGGCGCCTCGGGCCCGCTCGCGCCGGCGGCCGCGGCGAGCGTGAGCGCGCCGCCCAGCAGGGCGAGGCGCGCGAGGCGGGGACGGCGGTCGGGCTTCGGCTTCGGCATCGGCAGGCTCCTCCTTCGAGTCACGGATCGGGCAAGCGACGGACGGCCCCACGGGGGCCGGCTCCAGAATTCTCCAGGGGGCCGCGCGCTCACGCCGCGGCGAATCGAGCGCTACTTCCGGGCCGCGCTCGCGTCGCGCGGCGACGCGGTGCGGGCGAGCGCCTCCGCAGGCGCCAGGCTCGGCACCGGCGGCAGGCGGAAGTAGAGCGCGGGGGCGTCGCGCGAGGGGTCGGGTCGGAAGAGGCTGAGCCAGCCGAGCGGCTGCGCGCTCGAGTCGACGTCGAACCAGAAGCTGAACATCGTGCCCCAGCGCAGGGCGTTGGCGTTCTGGTCGGTGTCCCAGTCCTGGGAGGTCCAGGAGACCCGTCCCAGGCCGGCGTCGGTCGCGATCGTCCAGTCGGTGGTCGCGTAGGGCTCGCCGGAATGGTGATCGACGTCGCGGAAGCCGACGTTGGTGATCGCCGTCCCGTCCGGGAAGTCGAGCGAGAGTCCCCAGGCGGCGCGCTCGGAATTGAGATTGTGGACCGCGATCTCGTAGTGCCAGACGCCGGGCGAGGTCTCGGTCGCCTTGCGCGCGACGTGGAAGCGCTGCCGGATCGGCGAGGTGTAGTCCACGTTGAGCAGGGCGACCGTGGGGTCGAGGACGGGCCAGGCCTCGAGCGCGGACTTCTCGCGCACCATGCTGCCGGTGAAGGTCAGCTCGAAGGCGGGCGCGGGCCCGACCAGGACCTGGCGATAGGAGGCGTTGTTGAGGCCGTTGCCGGCGCGCGCGTCGTCGGCGGCGATGTACTGCCCTTCGGCGTAGTAGAGCGCGCCGGGGTTGAGCGCCGGGTCGAGGTCGGTCTCCTCGACCTGGATGCGCTGGTCGAGCAGCGAGCTGGAGCCGACGAACGTGTACGGGAAGGGGAAGGCGCCCGTGGTGGGATTCACCTCGGAGCGCATGCCGAGCGGGCGCGAGCCGTTGAGGCTCGAGCCGTAGGTGTCGGTGCAGCCGATGCCGAGCTGGTCGCCGCCGCGCTGGGGCTGCTGGCAGCCGACGCCGGGCAGGCAGGTCGCGCTCGCGCTGTTGGTGGAGACGAAGCCGTGCTTGAGCCAGCTCATGCCGATCTGCTCGAAGCGCCCGGACTTGAGCCGGTAGAGGTTCTGCGCGATCACCGGGTGCTGCTCGTCGGAGCAGTAGGAGGTGTTGCTGTCGCACCACCAGACCGGCACGTTGCCGACGTTGCAGGAGGTCGTGCCGAGGGCGTAGGCGCGCACGCCGGCGACGGCGCCGTAGTTGCCGAGCGCCGAGCCCGAGAAGCTGATCACCGTCACGTCGGGGCCGGTGGTCTGCCCGGACGGCGCCTGCGGCCGGACGGCGGCGGCGGCGAGATGGGCGGTGGCGAGCGCGCTGGCGAGCGCGATCGCGATCGGGGTGCGGCGGCGGGCTGACCACGGCTGCTGCATCGTCGTTCTCCTGCCTTTCGTGAGGTCTGGCGCCGGGTCGTTGGCCCGATCCGCGCGGAGGGAGGCGCCTTCGGCTCCGCGTCGGGTCCCGGCGGGTCGCTGGGTCGGATCGGCTGCGGCATCCTAGACCAGATCGTCCGGGTGGGGAAGAGGCCACCCCGGGAGGGGTCTTCCCCACCTCGGGAGGGGAGCCGCGGGCCGTCCCGCGGAGCTGCGCCGGCTCAGCGTGCCGGGCTCGCCGGCGGTGAGGCGGCGGCGAGCTCGCTCCGCAGCGCCTCCGCGGCGGGATGCCCGGGCGACCCGGCGAGCACGCGCGCGACCTCGGTGCGCGCCTCGTCCGGGCGGCCGGCCCCGGCCAGGGCGCGCGCCAGCAGCAGGCGCAGGTCGAGGTCCCCGGGAGCCTCGCGGAGCGCGGCGCGGTAGAGGCTCACGCTCTCCTCGAAGCGCCCGGCCGCGGCCAGCATGCCGGCGAGGTTCTCGCGCGCCATGCGGTGGCCGGGATCGAGCTCGAGCACCCTTGCGAAGGCGTCGATCGCCTCCCCGGGTCGCCCGCGCATGGCCGCCACGACGCCGGCGTCGTAGGCGAGGCGGGTCGAGGCCGGGAGCCGGGCGAGGCCCCGGCCGAGCACCTCGGCGGCGGCGTCGAGCGCCCCGCCGCGCGCGAGCAGGACGGCGAGCGCGGCGTAGCCCTCGGGGCGGTCGAGCGCGAGTCCGATGGCGGCCTCGCCCGCCGCCCGGGCCGCGCCGAGGTCGCCCCGCTCGGCCGCGGCGCGGGCGCTCAGCAGGGCGAGCTCGAAGGTCGCCTCGCCGCGCTCGAACGCGGTGCGGGCGGCCGCCGAGAAGGTCGCGGCGTCGCCGGCCAGGTAGGCGAGCGCGGCCCGGCGCCCCGGTGCGCCCAGCCAGGGGAAGAGCCCCCACCGCTCGATGCGCTCGTAGCGGCCGAGCGCGCCCTCGATCCGCCGCCGGACGGCGGCGTCGAGGGCCGGCGGCGCGGCCGTCGCGTCGACCAGTGCCGAGCGTTGCGGGGCGGTGCCGCGGTAGACGCGGTCGGCGAGCGCCGCCTCGGCGCGCAGCACGCCGGCGTAAATCCAGGCGGTCCCGACTGCCGCCAGGAGCGCGACCAGGACGTGGCCGGCCGGCAGCAGGGCGCCGGCCCGCTTGAACCGCCAGCGGCGCCAGGCGAGGTCGCGCCGCCGCGCGAGGCGCAGCGCCAGCAGGGCCAGGAAGGCGAGCACGCCGGCCAGCCCGAGCGACATGAGGAACGGGATCTCGCCGTAGAGCCCGCGCCAGGCGGCGAGGCCGGCCACGAAGGCGAGGCCGAGGACGATCTCCTCGCCGCGCGAGAGCGCCGCGCGCCGCGGCGCCGCCGGCGCGGTCCGGCGCCCGGCGGCGAGCGGCAGGCGTCCGAGGCCGAGGTAGAGCGCGTCGTTCGGACAGACGCTGACGCAGTCCGCGCACTTCATGCAGCCGGGATCCACGACCATGCCGTAGTCGCGAACCTCCTCGTGCACGCGCACGTTGGAGGTGCACACCGCCGTGCAGTGTCCGCAGCCGTTGCAGGCGTCGGTGACGCGCACGCGCAGGGGGGCGAGCCGCTCCGCGGCGGCGAACGCCGCGCCGTAGGGACAGGCGTAGGTGCAGAAGCCCTTGGCGCCCAGGAAGTAGACGCACAGGAAGCCGCACACGAGCAGGGTCAGGATGGCGACCACCCATCCGGGGAAGGTCTCCCAGAACGCCGAGGTCGTCAGCTCGGTGCCGTGCACGCGCGTCGGGTCGTCGCCGGCCCAGAGCCGCCACAGCGCCGGCCAGAGGAACATGTAGAAGAAGGCCACGGTCGGCACCCAGGCGAGCAGGCGCGAGCGCAGCGGGCGCGGCCGGATGCCGGCCTTCTCGAGCAGCCAGCGCGAGAGATCCTGGAGGGCCACGAGGTGACAGGCCCAGCCGCAGAAGAAGCGACCGAAGAGCGCGGTGAGCAGGATCGTGGCGGCGAAGAAGATCAGGCCGGCGTTGATCACGCCGCCCTTGGCGAACGCCATCGCCTCGGAGGGCTCGACCGGCGTGACCGTGCGGCCGGCCACGAGCCAGTGCGCGACGTGCGCGGCGACGATCAGGTGGACGGCGACCAGCGACGCCGCGCGCCACTTCGACGTGCGCGACTTGCGGATCGTCCGCGCCGGCGGATCGGAGGGGAGGACGGGGAGTCGGGCCTTGGCCACCGCGAGGCCCTCGACCCTACCATCGAAGCGCGGCGCGCGGCGTCGCCGGCGCGCCGCCTCAGGGGGTGGTCGAGGACCAGCGCGCCGTGTCGCCGGTCTCGAAGTCGTCCTGGAAGAAGCCGCCCCAGGTGGCCCAGTAGCAGCCGTCCGGGTTGCCGTCGTGGAGGCACTCGACGGTGCGCGCGACGCCGTTGACGACGTAGAGCTCGCCCAGCCGGTCCTCGGCGAAGGCGTAGATGCCGCCGTTGCCGCCGTCCCAGCACGCGGCGGTGGTCAGGTCGGCGGGATCGGTACGCCAGATCTGGCCGAAGGCGGCGTCCGCGAACAGGTAGCGGCCGGCGTGATCGGGGACGAACGAGCCGCGGTAGCGGTAGCCGCCCATGATCGAGGCCCAGCCGCCCGGGTTCGAGAAGCAGAGGATCGGGTCCCAGAGGCCGCTCGAGGTCGGATACTCGCAGGCCGTGCCGGTGTGGCCGCTGCACTCGCCGCCGGCGAGCGAGCAGCCCGAGGCGCCGGTCGCGGAGCTGTTGCAGCCCTCCCGGCAGACCCAGCCGAAGTTCACCGGCGCGGGCGTGGCGGCCGCCTGGTAGTCGATCTCCTCCCAGTTGTCCTGGCCGACGTCGCCGATGAACAGGTCGCCGTTGTCGCGGTCGAAGCTGAAGCGGAACGGGTTGCGCAGGCCGATCGCCCAGACCTCGTCGGCGCCCGGCGCGCCGACGTAGGGGTTGTCGAACGGGATCGCGTAGTTGCGCAGCGGGTCGCCGGGGAAGTCGTCGCCGTCGATGTCGATGCGCAGGAGCTTGCCGCGCAGGGAGTCCGGGTTCTGGGCGTCGCGGATCGGCGTGTCGCAGCCGTTGCCGCCGTCGCCGGTCGAGATGTAGAGGTAGCCGTCGGGCCCGAAGGCGAGCCAGCCGCCGTTGTGGTTGCCGGCCTCGGAGTGGTCGATGACCAGAACGACGTGCGCCGAGCTGGGATCGGCGACGTTGGGATCGATCGACGAGCGCGTGTAGCGCTCGATGACGAGGTCGCCGAAGTCGCCCGGAGCCGGGGGGCCCTGCGAGGTGTACTTGAGGTAGAAGTAGCCGTTGGCGAGGTACTGCGGATGCACGGCCATCGCCAGCAGCCCGCGCTCGCCGCCGGAGGTCACCTTGGCGTCGATGTCGAGGAAGTCCGCGGCCAGCAGCGCGCTGCCGCTCCAGACCCGGATGCGGCCGATCTTGAGCGGCACGAAGCGGCGGGGCGAACGGTCGGCGGGATCGACGAACGCCATCGGCGTCTCGCCGACCGCGACCGTGAGCAGCGTGCTCTTGAGCGGGTCGTTGCCGGTCGGGCAGGCGGGGAA
>Ga0113563_10000530_pt1 | contig 18729 bp, 17 predicted proteins | sample Mud3Dept3metaG_FD_80117 | JGI IMG/M metagenome (GOLD analysis project Ga0113563, IMG submission 80117) | Freshwater wetland microbial communities from Ohio, USA, analyzing the effect of biotic and abiotic controls - Mud 3 Core 4 Depth 3... | ecosystem: Environmental > Aquatic > Freshwater >...
GCCCTGCTATATTTCCATTCAGGATCGCGATCTCAACGTCGTCGACGCCAACCGTCTGCACCGGGAGACCTTCGGCAGCTTCCTCGGCTGCAAATGCTACCAGATCTACAAGCATCGATCGGAAGAATGCTACCCGTGCATCGCGCGGCAGACCTTTCTCGACGGCAAGTTCCGCGTACACGAGGAAGTGGTTACTTCCCAGGAGGGTAAATCGATCAACGTTCTGGTCCACACATCGCCGATCCTGGGCGCTTCCGGCGAGATCCAGCACGTGATGGAGATGAGCGCGGACATCACGCAGATCCGGGAACTGCAATCGCAGCTTGCCTCCATCGGCCTCTTGATCAGCTCCATTTCTCACGGGATCAAAGGGCTGCTGAACGGCTTGAACGGAGGAGTGTATCTGGTCAACAACGGTCTCGCCTCCGGCAACCAGGGGAGGATCACGCAGGGCTGGGAAATCGTGCAGAGAAACATCGTGCGCATCCGCAGCATGGTGCTGGACATCCTGTACTACGCCAAAGACCGCGAGCCCGACTGGACAACGCTTTCGGCCGTCGCCGTGATTGACGATGTTCACAAGCAGATGAGCGCGAAGGCGCGCGAGCTCGGGATCGAACTCCGCAAGGAGCTGGATGGGGATGCGGGTGAGTTCGAGGCGGATGAAAAAGCGATCCGCGCCCTGCTCGTTAACCTGAGTGAGAATTCGCTGGATGCCTGCCGCGTCGACAGGAAGAAACCGCAGCACAGAGTGACATTGCGCGGCGCGGGAAACGGCGGCATGGTTGAGTTCAGGATCGAGGACAATGGGATCGGCATGGATCAGGAAACCCGCGAGAAGGCATTCAGCCTCTTTTTCTCGTCCAAAGGAAGCGAGGGCACCGGGCTGGGGCTGTTCATCGCCGACAAGATCGCGAGAGCCCATGGCGGCGGCATCCAAATCGCATCCGAGATCGATGCGGGGACAAGCTTCCTCGTCAGCATTCCACGCAGGAGGTCCATCCGTCGCGCGCAGTCCGAGGCATGATACAATTCAAATTTGCATGACGATCCTCGTTCCCTGTTCTTCATGCGCAGCCCGAGGCCGGGAGAGACCAAGATGACCGATAAGAAGACCATTCTGATCATCGATGATGAGCCGGATACATTGACGTATTTTTCCAGTCTCCTGGAAGACAACGGATATAAGACAGTCACAGCCGGGGACGGAGGGGCGGCAATCGAGCGTGTAAAGGAGTGCCTGCCCGACCTGATCACTCTCGATATCACCATGCCCGAGAAATCCGGCGTGCGGTGCTATCGCGAACTACGTGAAAACGAGGCGTGGCGGGCGATTCCGGTCATTATGGTCACCGGGATTTCCGGAGATTTCCGCAACTTCATTTCCTCCAGGAAACAGGTTCCTCCGCCGGACGGGTATCTCAGCAAGCCCGTCGACGAAGCGGAGCTGCTGAACCTGGTCCGCAAACTGGTCAAGGCTGAACAATGAAAAAAGCCGTGCTCACCCAGTAGAGAACAGCCAGAAGGACGACGCCCAGCGCGATGCTGTAGCCGATCAGCTTTTTCTCGGCGGCCACGAGCGGCTCCCATTCCATCCGTGAGAGTTCTTCGACCAGATTCGGCTCTTCCTTCGTTTGCATACCCATGTCCTCGTCTGTTGTTGGATTCGAAAAGCATGCTCCGGTCAACCTGCCAGGGGCGGTTTCACTCCGTGGAAGAACAGCCAGGAAATGAACAGGCCGATCCAGATGATAAATCCGAACAGGCTGATCAGGTAGACGGCCGCAAGCTTGCCGATTCCCTCCTCCCAGAGCTTTTTGAAGTTCGAGATCATTCCGATGCTGAAAAAGGTCATGGCGAACAGCAGCACGCGGAATGTGTTCCCTTCGCCTGTCGAGAGCTGCCCTGCGGCCGCCTTCTCGGGGAAGGAGAGGCACACGGTCAAAAGGACTGCGAACGTTAGCACATAGCCGATGACGAATTTCGGGAACCGGTTCCAGATTTCGCGGAGCCGGACCGTCTCGCCCTCCTTGCAGTCGATGCGCGTGCACCAGATGAGTGCCAGCACGAATGCCCAGATGCCGATGAAAACGTCGATAAACATCTTCGTCGTTGTGGCCGTCATCAGCATCCAGCCCTCCTTGTAGTTGATGCCATCGATCGCGAGGGCTTTGGCTCGTATCAGGGAGTCCACGATGGCGCCGCTGGCCACTGCGGCGCCATCGGTCTTGACTGCCAGGCCCATCCATGCGCCCGCGACCAGGGGCTCGTCGTACAAAGCCCACTGCGCGAGGAAGGGGAGGAGGATCAACTCGATCACGGCAAAAATCACTACCAGCGAACTGACCATGATGGGCACAACCGGGCGGGCGCGGATGGCGGCGCCGGTGGCAATGGCCGCGGAAACGCCGCAGATCGAGACCCCCGAGGCCAACGGAGCGGCCCACTCCCGGCTGAATTTGAAATATTTCCGGGCGATGAAATACACCAGCGCCCAATAGATCAGGTACGCTTCCACGATGGCGCAGAAGCCGCGGAATATGATTGCTCCCGCCAGCCCGGTCGATTGGGCTGCCTTCGCCCCGAGCCCCGCGCCCATGATCACGATGGCGGTCTTGATGTACCATTCCGGGCGGCATGCTGCCTTGAGTCTGTCGGCCAGCCCCGGGAAGAAATTGCCCACAACCAGGCCTGCCAGCAGTGCCAGAATGAATCCCGCTTCACCGGTGAGGTTCAGGGACCAGCCGATGCCGAAAGCACCGAGCTTGTCCGGCGTGGCTGCAATGTATGCATAGTGTCCCAGGAACCAGCAGAGGAGGCTGAGTGCGAAAACAACCGTGAACCCGATCCCGAACTGCTTCAGGTCTGCACCGAGGAAGCAGGCGCCGACGGAGAGGATTGCCAGGAGGAACAGGTACGTGAACAGGATCGAGAGCAAAACCGGCAGCCCCTGATAGGCTGTCGAGGCCAGTTTTACCGCGCCCCCCGGATCCAGCCATGTATTCATCTGGGCGCCCCACCCCAGGATGTCCGCGCCGCCGAACACCCCCAGGGAGAGGACGAAAATGAACAGTCCGATCCATACCGACCACCAGTCTTCGCTCTTCAGCCAGTGCGTGCCTGCCGCAGACATGGTTTCCTCCTTTGCAGGTGCCGACCGTCACGCCTGCAAGGCGTGGCTTCGGCCTGCCCCGAATAGCAGGGCGATGCCGCGCTTTCATCGAGGTCGGAAGCGGGGAAATCCCGGTCCCTCCCATCCTACTTTTTCCCTCCTACATCCTCCTGACGGGTAATGTTCATGACGCGGGTGGCTGCCAATCCCGTATCTCGCTCCAGATATGCGACCCGGACGGTATCTCCGGGGACGGGATCGGCGCCGATCTCCGCATCCTGCAGAGAGAGCTCATAGGTTGTCGCCGGCGCCAGGTCGTCCCGCAGGACCAGGACCTTGCCGGCGATGTCGTGGCTTACTACCGTGCCCTGCACGACCTTGGGCGCCGGCGAACACGCGGCGATGCACAGGGCTGTGAAGGCCATTGCAATCAGAAGTATTCTCATGTGTGCCCCCAGTCTACAGGGATTGCGCCGCGGCAGGACGCTGCGACGCCGAACGTTCGGAAATCACCCCCTTGACCAGCCAGGTGATGATGACGCCGCTGATCACCACGGCCGCCGCCAGGATCGTGATCGAGGACGCCAGCTGCATCTCGAGCTGTTTCAGCAACACCGAGGCGCAGGCGATGAAAATGGTCGTGGCGAACAAGAGGCGGATCGAGTAGCCGCGCACATATTTGACGGCCACGGTCCCGAGCTGCGCCCCGACCGCCGCACCCAGGAGCATCCACATGGCCGCGATCAGCTCCACCCTTCCCTTGATCCCGTAAGTGAAGGCGCCGTAAGCGCCCGTGATCATCACCTCGAACAGATCCGTGCCGACAGCAACCGCCGTCGGACAACCGATCAGGTAAATCAGTGCCGGCATGCGGATGAACCCTCCGCCGACTCCCAGGACGCTGGCGACGATGCCGGTCGTCAATCCGACCAGGATGGGGAGCCACAGCGAGCAGGAGATGCCCGAGGCGGGGAAGCGGATCATGGGGGGGATGCGAATCCGCTGAAGCTTCGAAGCCAGGGTTTCGGAGTAGGTCGAGGTTGCGGCGCCCTGTTTCGCCACCCTTCGGGTGTGGCAGATGTAGTCGTACAGCACGTAGGAACCGATGAGGGCCAGAAAGATGATGTACGCCTTTCGGATCACAGACTCGGCCAGCCCGGCGCGCTCCAGGAGCATCACCAGTTGGGCTCCGAGCTCAATGCCGATCGTCGTGCCTGCTATCATGGAAACGCCCAGGCGGATATCCACGTTGCCGAATTTCCCGTGCCGTATCGTGGATACGATTGACTTGCCTCCCATGTGCGCCAGATCTGTCCCGATGGCATAGGGCATGGGGAAGCCGAAAATATTCAAGGCGGGAGTGACGATCCATGCTCCGCCGATGCCGAAAAAGCCGCCGCAAACGCCAACCGTAAATCCAATGAGCAGAAGTAATAGTACGTTGAATTGCATGCCCGCTATGGGCAGATATATCGTGAAATGCTCCATCGAGTCGTCCCCTTTCCTACTCGTGATGCTTCATTTTGCCCAGATTGATTCCCAGCAGACCCACCAGGCGGTCGCACCCGAAGCCCAGCACCAGTCCCATGGTGGACATGATGACTACTACCATCGCGGCGAACTGCCAGTCCGAGGCGTTATACAGATCACCGACCCATTTTGTGATACCGGGTCCGAGACCCCTGGTGTCTGCAACGTTGACGAGCTTGGTTGCGGGTTTGCCGGCCGCCGCCATGACCTCGCGCACCGGTGTCCACAGCAGGAATGCGGTCAGTGCGCCGGCCAGCCGGCCGAAACTGAGAGGGCCCCGAAGGAAGACCTGTTGACAACGACCTATGTTCATATTGTTACTCCTCCCGTGCTTGGACTGTTTGACGAATGACGCGGCGGGCTACGGCTCAGCCGCGGCGTCGTGTACCACGCGATCCCTCTTGATCATTGCGGGCTTCTGCTGCAGCGCGGGGAAACCGGCGCAACGCCATCGGTCCCCGCAGTGCGGTGCGTCCATGTTGCGGCAGGCCTCTTCTGGAAAGCCAGGTTCGAGGCCGTCCTGGGGATGCTTCCATCAGACGCAGTTGCCATGCCATGCAGATTCCCGAGGGCCGAAGCTACGCCCCGAGCCCTGGCACTCCTTCCTCGGCACCCAATGCGCATTCCGGCTGGATCACCGGAGTCTGCTTTCTTACCACACCCGATGGGCTTCTGCCTTGTTTGTGGCACGCAGAGGCGACAGGTTATCACACCTCTTCACTGAAAAAACAGCACGTTCACACGCTGCCTCGAATTGCCGGGAAAACCTGTCTCCGGCGATTACTGTCCCGCTCGGGGATGGGTGAAAGCCCTCGCCTTTGGACGGCGGCTTCAGCAGCTCCTGCTCCCGAACCTGTATGAGGCTGTATCTGTTTCGAAGCTGCGCGACAAAGATATGGGGGATTTCAGAGCCGCGACTGCGAAGGAGCCGGTGCTCTTTGAGAATGGCGCAGCCACCACCTTACATCCTGGATCGCGAGGCTCTCTCCGAAAGAGGATGCCGCCACGATCGCTGAGGAAGGAGAGCAAAAGGATCGGATCCGGGAGGCGGAGGATACGTTTTCGGCAAGTATGCTGCATGCGGGTTTTGGGATGGTGGTGCTGGCGACCGGCGCAGTGCCCGGTGCAGCCGATGTCAGGATTCCATTCCAACTGCAATACGATGCCCACGGATTCATCGATGGAACAACTGAAATACCTGGAATCTATGCAGCCGGTTGTGCCAGGCGCCCCTGTAACGTTTCCCGTGCGACATGCCGGATCGAGCACGCAGTTCTGCGAAGTGCGCTATTACAGAACCATTCACTTCATCGGATCCGCCGCCTCGGACCGGCGCGCACCGGAGCGCTCGACTGCAGCTTCAATGGCCGTGCACAGAGTGTGGATGTGCACAGGCTTTTGGAGGAAATCCGCCGCGCCCAGCCGCATTCCGCCAATACCGGCGGCGACGGTGCCATGACCGGTCAGTACGATGACCTCCAAGCCGGGGGCTATGCGCCGGATCTTCTGCAGAGTTTCCAGGCCATCCATTCCCGGCATCTTCAAGTCGAGCACCACCGCATCATATTCGGCTGCCTGGATCGACTCCAGCGCCTCCGGTCCGCTGAACGCCGCCGAAGCCTGAAAACCCCGCCTTGTGAGCTGCGCAACTATGGCTGTGGCAAAGTCCCTCTCGTCATCGATCACCAGCACTCGAATTGCGCTCATAGTCTCTCTCTTCCGCAAAAACCTCAACCAAGCCCTGTGGCTCCTTCGCGGCCGGGCAAATCACTCGGTTCTAACCCTTCCCGGCAGCGATCGCGCCCGCAACGGCGTTTGCCTCCTGTCCTCAAGGGACTACAAAGACCGGCGTACCCATCTGGCGGCGTGCGATCTCGAGAATCAGCCGCTGGGTGGTCGAGCCTAAAATCAGCCGGTCGCGGACTCCGTGACCGTAGGATCCCATGACAAGAAAAGCGGTTTCGGGCACCGAAGCTACGAAGTCCACTATCTGCTCGAATATCTCCTTGTCTCCCTCGAGAATTTCGGTCTCCAGTGACGCGTCGCCCGCATCCTTCGCGATCTGCTTTGCCTGCTCGGCCACTCCGGCGGCGAATTGTTTCAATTCGCTCAGGATGTGCCTGTCAACGAAAGAGAAATAGCCGGCTCGATAGCCTGGCATGCGGGTCTGAACGGCGATGACTGCGGTCACCGAGCATCGCAGGTCCGGAGCCATCTGCAGCGCGAACCGCAGCGCTTCCCGGGCCGTTTCCGATCCGTCCACGGCGACGACGATCCTCTTCCCAGACATTGCCCCCATCAGTGCCCTCCTCCTTTCTTGAAGATGAAGCCCACCAGAAGACCCATTCCCAGCGCTACCACCACGGCCACAAATCCATACAGCACCGGCTGCTCCCCTGCCATCCTGGTGAACGCCGCTTCGATTCCGCTTTTCCGGATGACGATCTCGTCCACGCCCTTGCCGACCAGTTTGCCGTTCTGGATGACGTAGGATTCGGCACGGTATGTCCCCTCTTTGGCGGCCGAGGGAAACCGGAAATAGTGCTTGAAGATGGCGCCGCCCGTAACCTCAATCCGCTGCTCGTCGATGTTGTACAGGATGGCATCCTGCTTCAGCTTCAGAACGCCGTCGAAAACGATGTCTCGGTCGTCGGGCTGCGATTCGCCGCGGACGAGCTCAAGCTTCATCTGTTCCTTGAGCACGTCATAACCGATGCCGAGCTCCTTTGCCAGCGCGGGATCGAGGATCTGGCGAATGGGTCTGGTAGAGTGGATCTTATACAGCAGCGGTAGCCCGGTCACCGTGAACTGCTTCACGTTCATCCAGAAGAAGGCCACCTTCCCCTTGCGGGTCACGGTCATCGGGGCGTCCCCGGTGGAGGTGAGTCTGACAATGACGTCGGCGGAAGCGTCGGGGATGTTGCCGAAGAAATAGATGTAGTCGCCGTTGTACATCAGCCCGATGTCGACCGTACGTTTGGTTGTGACGGTGACGACTTCGCTGACCTGGGCCCGGGTGATCGCGGGGACCAGCAGGAAGAGGAACATCACGCATGCAAAGACGTGGAATCGGGGTGGGATAGCGCGCGCGATTTGCATTCGACCATGCATTCTCATGATGTGCACCTCTCAGTGTCCGCCCTGGCCGCCGGCCAGCGTGATCAGGTTCGCAGGCTGCAACAGCAGGTCGAATATGAACTTCACGGCGAACACCAGTACGATGATTGCAAGGAGTATTCTGATCTGCTCCCCTCTCAACCGCCGCCCTACTCGTGCTCCGAACTGAGCCCCGACCGTCGAGCCGAGGAGCAGGATCATGGCCAGCAGCAGGTCCACGGTATGATTCATGACTGCCTGCTGAAAGGTAACGTTGGCCGTGGTGACGACGATCTGGAACAGGTCCGTTCCCACCGCGACGATTGTCGGCATGCCGATGATGTAGATCATGGCCGGCACCATGATGAATCCGCCTCCGACGCCAAGCAGCGCCGCAAGAGCCCCGACGAACATCGCGATTGTGAACGGGAAAATCGCGGACGTTTGCAGGTTCGACTGTCTGAAGTGCATCTGCAGCGGCAAGCGCGACCAGATGGAGGCCTTTCTCGGTTTTGCGGGAGAAGCGGACTTGCGGATACCCCGGCCGCGAATCGTTGCCAGGCTCTCCATGAACATGAGTCCCCCGATCGTCGAGAGCATGAGGACGTAAAGCGCTTTCATGACAAACTCGATGTTGCCGAGCTCCCGGAGAACCTTGACAATCTGGACGCCAATCGTGCCTCCGACCAGGCCGCCGAGAAGAAGGACCGTTCCCATCTTGAAATCGACGTTGCGCAACCGCCAGTGGGCAAATGCGCCGCTGGCCGCACCGGCGACGATCTGGTTGCTGTCGCTCGCCGCCGCGACCGCCGGTGGTATTCCCGCCATCATCATGAGCGGCGTCATGATGAATCCGCCTCCCACGCCGAACAGGCCGGAGAGAAATCCAACCATTGCGCCCAGCCCCGCCAGAAGCACAATGTTGATGCTCATACCCGCAATGGGGAGGTACACTTCCATACGATCGTCCCTTTCCTGGCCAGCTTACATGGAAACAGTATGGAACATAGTCCGCGATGATATCTGCGGGGTGCGCTCGATGCCCCGTGAGGACTAGGAATCCGCGCTCTCTCCTTTGAAATCAAAAAACTCGTAGCTTCCGTTGATGAATGCTTCCTCGCAGCGCTCCAGGGTAGCTTCCGCGTCCATAACTACATCCAGTTGACGGGCGCACCCTATGAGCCGGCCGACCGTGGACAGCAGCTCTTCCGTCTTGTCCCTCGGCAGCTTTTTGACCCATGCGTGCAGCAGGTCCTCCTTCTGATCCACCAGAAAGCGGTAGTGGGCGAGGATTTCACCTACGAAGCGCGTCCTTCGCACCCTGCGTTCCATGTGGGCGGCGCCTCCCTTGAAGCGGAACAGGATGTAGTTGTCGTTCAGGTTGTCGCTGCAGACCGAATCCAGGGTTGTGAAGTGATACCCGAGGCGCGAGCCGAAGTTCAAATAGTTCGGAGACACTATTGCGTATGAGTTATCCCCCAATCCGCGCTCGCCCTTGGCCGGATCGTAAAGCGTATTGGCCCATACCGACAGGAATCCCTTCAGATCGATCGGTCGGGCGCCGCCCCACCGGATGCCCGGCGTGCTCATTCCCCGCCAGAGTGCGAGCATCGGGATCGACAGGATCTTGTCCGGAGTGACCACCTTCTCCTGCGGGTCGGCGTCCAGTCCTCCACCGAGATCGATGATGTAGATTCGCAGCGGGATTGCCGACTCGAGGCGGAAAGCCATGGCCTTGTCGGTGAGATTCCGATAGTCGTTGATGCTGAACATCTCCCAGATCGCCATTTCATGGCAAAAGCGCGCTACATCATGGTAGGTCTGGCAGTTCTTTGCCCGGAAGGCGTTTTTCGAGGGATCCGTGAGGTTCAGACGGGCCACGCGGGCGACGATTCTCTCCACCAGGGGAAGGGAAGGGGAGTCGGCGCAACGCCGCGGGCTCTGAAGGCTGTCGACAAGGAGTTCTTCGACCCGGCCCGCGTAAACCTTCAGCCGCGTGGCATCGACCGTGACTTCCGTCCCTTCGGGGATTGCCGTGGCGCTGCCTGCGCCGACGATGGTAGGGATGCGGTATTCCCGTGACAACGACGCCATGTGACCGGTCGTGCCCCCCACGTCGGTGATAATAGCGGCCGCCTTTGTCATGATTTCCACGAATCTCGATGATGTCTGGTGCGCCACCAGCACACCGCCGTTTGGAAACGCTCGCAGGGCATCATCGCTCCCGGCGTGCACGACGGGGCCGCTGCCGACTCCGGGCGATGCTGTCTGTCCGCCTTCCATCAGCACATTCCGGTCGGCCGTGCCGGCGACAGGCGCTCTTGCTTCCATGGCCCAGTTGGCAATGCGCAGGACTCGCGTTTGCAGCACGTAGAGCCGGCCGAATCGATCGAGCGCCCATTCGACATCCTGGGGGCAGCGATAGTGGGTTTCCAATGCGTGCATGTAGCCCACCAGTTTTTCAATCTGTTCCTCCGTAAGACAGGGCTGATTCTGGATGTCGGGCGGGACGGGCTCTTCCATCAGGCCTTCATCGGGGGCGGGGACGAGCCGCTTGTCTTTGCTCGCCGCCCGGATCTCCAGGATACCCTTGCCGGGCCGGCGCGAGATGACATAGGTGTCAGGGGTCATGGAGCCGTCGACAACCGGCTTGCCGAGGCCCCAGACCGCGCTGATCAGCATGGTATCGAGCGCGGGATTGGTCGGATCCATGGAATAGGCTACTCCGGCGGCTACGGCATCCACCATCAGAAAGCACCCGACGCTCATGGCGATGTCCGACTCTCGAAAGCCGTGCGTCACCATGTAGAACAAAGCCCTGCTGTTGAACTTGCTCGCGACGATTTCCCGGTACCGCCGCTGGATCTGCTCGAGCGGAATGTTCAGGAACGTGCTGTAGAGGCCCGCGAAAGTCGACCGGCTGTCCTCGCCGATTGCGCTCGAGCGGATGGATACCCGGACCTTGCCGTGCGCCTTGCGGTAAAGATCGTGCGCCGCAAGTGCGATTTCCTCCTCAACGTCCTGCTGGATCCGCGCCTCGCGCACGATGCGCATCATTTCATCCGAGATTCTCGAGAGCCCCTCCATGTCATCCAGCTGGATGCTGTTCCAGAGTTTGTCGAGCCGTTCCTGGATTCCGCTCCCCTCCACGAAGGATCTGTAGGCGAACGCGGTTACCGCAAAACCGGGAGGTACCGGCAACCCGACCCGGTTACGGACCTCGCCGAGATTGGAGGTTTTTCCACCCACCGCATCGGCCAGTTCGCGTACGATTTCCTCCAGAGGGATGCACAGACTCGTAATGGGCCCGCCATGGATCTGCCGGTATTCGTCCTCGATTCCAGAGGCGATTTTCTCGACGATATGACGAAGATCGAGATAGTGTCCCTCCGCCAGCAGGTTGAGATCGTCCACCATGCTCGCTACCCGGCCCTTCAGTGCGTCGGTAAGGGCTCGGATCTCATCGAGTGTAACCTCCTTTTCTCCCGTCAGAGTCCCCTCGAGTTCCGTGATATCCCGGAGGATTTCGTTGTTGGTTGTCAACAGCCGCCGGAAGCTCTCATATTTGCTCCGCAGTTGATCGCTGACGTCAACGGACTCGGGCCGAAGGATCTTTTTCCAGAACTTCATCTTACTTTCCCGTTTTGCTTACGCTCTCGAATCCGTAATCACCGGAGAGAAATGCCTGTGCCAGCGCGTTTGCCGCGACAGGGTTCTCGATCACCATGTCCAGGTGCCTCGATGCGACCATGAGACGCCCCACCATCACGAGAGCCTCCTCCGTAACGGACGCAATTCGTTTGGCGAGGAACGCTTCCAGCCGATCGCCGACCTGTTTTACCGCGAATGCGTTGCTGCGCAGAACCTGCGCGAGAAAGTGGGCGCGCCACTCCCTGCGCTCGGCGACTGCGGCTCCTCCGAAAAACAGGAATCGCACGTAGTTTTCGTTGACGGACCCGCCGCAGATGGACTCTACGGTGGCGAAGTGGTACGCAAGCCGGGTGGCGAAGTGCACGTAGTCCGCTGCACAGAGGCAGTAGTTGGGTTCGCCGTAACGCTGGTCGTCGGCAGCGCTGCGCACCACCACGGACATGAATCCGCGCAGGTCGAATCCCACCGGGCCTGCCCAACGCAGGCGCGGGTCTGTCATACCTTCCATCAGAGCCAGCAGCGGGATCGAAGTGACCTTGTCGATAGGGACGTTGCGCTCGGCGATGGGCGCCAACCCGCCCCCCAGATCCAGAAGCAGAACATCCATCGGCACGCGCCAGGTGAGGCGACGCGAAGCGCGCCGCTCCTGTGCCGAGAGATGCTCCGATTGAAACATCTCGGCCATCGACTTCTGATGCACATAGCGGGCGATGTCGTGCAGGGTACGGCAGTTGGCCGGGCTAAACTCGGGCGTATCGGGCTCGCCAAGCGTAAGCGGGGCGACCTTTTGAACGAGCTGCTTCAGATCTTCAGGAACCGGGTATTTGCGTCCAGAGGCCGCCCCGGCGGGTGGATTCGGGCCCAGCAGTTCGTGAACCTCTCCCTCGTAGACGACGCCGGCATCGGCATCCAGCGTGACGGCCGCGCCCTCGCGCAGCGCAGAAAGCGCATTTTCAGCGCCGACGAGGCAGGGCACGTCAAACTCGCGGGCGATCGTAGCCATGTGGCCCGTGGGACTGCCGGCGGCGGCAACGATCCCGCTCACCATGCCCATCAATCCGGCGAGGCGGGGAGAAGTGGTTGGCACACAGAGGATGACCCCCTCCGGGACTGTGTCCATCGCCTCCAGGTCGGGGAGGAGGAACACCTTTCCCGTGGTGACTCCGCCGGAGGCTCTTGCTCCTCCGCGCAGCAGGACTCGATAGCCCTCCACCTGCCGCAATGCAGACGAGGTGGATTGGGAAGCAGAAAAGTATACGGGACGCGTCTGGACGATCTGAAGAGACCCGGCCTCATCTATGGCCCATTCCACATCCTGGGGAGCGCCGTAGACCTCCTCGAGTGTGCGCGCGGCGCTTGCCACTTCGCACACCGCCTCTTCCCCAAGCGCCGGCAGAAGCCCCAGAGTCTTCTCCTGCTGCCTCCGAAGCCCTCCGTCGGCGGCGCAGCGTAGAGCAAAGGGCCGGCTCCCGATCACCGCGTCTTCCACTCGCACCGTCGGCCCCATCGATACCAGGAAGGTGTCGGGAGTGATTTTCCCCTCCACGAGGGCCTGGGCGAGGCCGGGTACTGCAGTCACCATCGCGCTCTGCTCCCGGCCCGGACATCTCGAATAGGCCACGCCGCTCGCGGACGGCTGAATCATCACCATTACCAGAACGGGCATGGGGATGTCTTCGCCGAGACAGCCGCGGGCCATTGCGTAGCGCAGCGCCTGCTGCCGGTACTTGCTGGCGATGACCTGCTTGTACGCAGCGATGAGCTGATCCGGGCGCACGTTGAGAATGCTCTCGAACTGGCCCGCGAAGGAGGACTCGGAATCCTCAACGATCGCGCTGGACCGCACCGCGACTCCCGTGGCGTCCGGATGCGATCGGAGCAGCCTGGCGCAGGCTTCCAAGAGGATGCTCTCGAGCTCAGGCGGCACGGGGGCTTCGTCGAATGCCCGGGCGATGATTTCGGACAGGCTCTTTATTTTCTGCGGATCGCGCAGGTCGGTCGACGGGAAGAGACTGCCGACGAGAGTCTGAATGCCGGATTCCCGCATGAAGAGGCGGTAGCCCGATGCTGAGACCGAGAAAAAGGCCGGGATGTTCAGTCTGGTTTTTGATGCTACTTCAGCCAGTCTGGCCGCTTTCGGTCCGACTACGTGGGGCCGGAACGCATCCTCCTCCCGCGGCCAAACCACGAGAGGGCTGGAATCGCCGGGCCGGGCCTGCTCTGCTTGCCGGCGGATGCTCTCCTCGAGCGCTTCATACTGATGCAGCAGTGCCTCATGGCCGCCGCCTGTCATTGCCAGGAAGGCGTTAACCATGGTGCCGGTCTGCTCGCTCAGCGATTCTACCGCGGAATACAAGTCGGAGCGCGAGACGGTGCCATGGTCCTGCGCTTCCATGAGTGCAGCCAGCCTGCCGAGGAACGCGTCGTTTGCGGCGCCGATCCTGCGGAAGCAGGTGAATTTTTCGGCGACAGGGATGCGGCGAGCCTTCTCCGTTCGCCGGGAAAAGAGCGATCCAAGGCGCTTGCCGAGCCTCTCCATCATGCAGCCCCTAATCGTTCACATGCACGCTCCACGGCAGCAGCCGGCCCGCTCCATTCGGAACCGCGGCTGTAAAGGAGCGGGCGGATGCGCCACGCTCAAAAATATCCGCTCCTTTACAGTCGCGGCTCTGACATCCCGGGCAGCCCCGCCGGCCCCCATTTTCCCCGCTCCCCGCGTCGTCCGGCGGCAGTCGCCGGGTTTCGAACCGCCTCGCGCTAGGCGTGAAAAAGCGACAGATATAGCTTGATCATTACGGCGATAACGCCAATGAATGCCAGGCAGCCGAAACCGAAACGGACCCAGGGACCGCCTGCCTTCCTTGTGTACGAGGCGCCCAGCTGCGCTCCGATTGTTGTGCCGACAAGCAGAGCCAGCACCAGCACCAGGTGTACGTTGCCCTTGAAGGCATGAGTCATGACTCCATACCCTGCACTGAACATGATCTCGAACAGGTCGGTGCCAACGGCCACCACGGTGGGACACCCCAAGACATATACCAGCGCGGGCATCCGGATAAACCCTCCTCCCACTCCCAGCATTCCGGACAGGAATCCTGTCGCAAATCCGATCCCCAGGATGATCCAAAGCGATATCGCCTCGATTCCCGAGGCGGGGAGCGAAACCATCGGCCATAACCGGAAAGTGCGCAGCTTGAGGACGACCGGCGATGCAGGTGCCTCGGCCGCCAGCTTGACCCGGCCGGAAGTTCTCTGAATCGTCCGCAAAGACTCGCGAACCATTGCCTGCCCCAGGAAAATCAGCAGAGCCGCGTAAACGAGGCTCATCACAAACGTCATTGCCTCCACATTGCGGCCGCCGATGGAAATCGTCCCCGCGTGCTTCAACACCTCGAGGATGTTCGCACCCACCTCGACTCCCGCCGCGGTACCTGCGATCATGAGCATGCCGAGCTTGAAATCGATGTTTCCGAACCGCATGTGCCGGACCGTGGCTGCAGTCGACATCCCCGTCATCTGGCCTAGATCCGAGCCTACCGCGATGTTGTAAGGGATTCCAAAGACGGCGTTCAGCATCGGCACCATTAAAAAACCGCCTCCAACGCCGAAAAAGCCACCCATGGCGCCGATCACAAGGCCGAAGAGGGCAAGATACGGGAAATTGCCCAGTCCGAGTAGAAATTCGCCAGCCGACATTAGTGACCTCCCCCTCTCCCCAGCTCTATGCCGAACATCCGCTCAATCAGCCGCAGCCCCATTCCGACTACGAGTCCCATGGCTACCGGCAAAGCAATGCACATGAAGACATACATTGATCTTGCCTGAAAGCCGGGAGCCACCGCATTTGCGTCAGCACCCAGATTCTGTAACCAGCTCAGGATTTCCACTGCGCCTCCTTGCGATCAAAAATGAATGACGGTACCGGGATCGACTTTAGCGAACCATCTCAGTGATAGGAACTGAAAGGGCGGATGTCCAGATGCACTTTCCGCACTCCCCCCACCCTCATGGCGATCTGGGTCAGCTCTGTCTCCCAGCGCGAACTGGCGTGTGTGAGCATGATGGGTTGCGGCACCTCTCCGGTGATGGTCACCACGCTTTCGTCTGCACTGACTTCCAGATCCAGGCCCCGGCTGGCAGGATTGGTCGCCAGCGCCGTCTTGACGCGGCAGGACAGCGCAAAATCGGCCAGCCGGGCGCGCACCCTGTCTGTTACCGCGAATTCCGAGCTCTTCGCAGTTTCCGCAACCAGCGCACAAGCAGTCGAAATCGACATGTTCTCAAGGTTGATGACAAGATCGTACAGCTGCGGATCCCGCAAATCGACGCCGTACATGAATCGGGTCCAGCGAACCCGGTTTTCATCCACTTCCTGGATATATCGTTCGGCCGCTTCCTTGCCGAGCCCCTCCCGCTCCATAACCGTGCGGATCCGTACTTCCATCGGCGCAATCAGGCGCAGGCGCAGGACCGCCGGAACGCCACGCAGGAGCATGTGTCCCGCCAGCCCATGGTAGATAAGATCCCCTTGCGCAACGTATTCGGCGAGCGCCGACTGCACCGCAACCACGTACATGCGACGCTCCAGAGTGAGCTGATCCCAGAGACCGGGACCCTTCTCCATCTTTTTCGCCAGCACTTGTTCCGGAACCCCCAGCTTTTCGGCCGCGTCCACCAGGATCTCCCGCCCGACGCACGGTGAGCCGAACGCGCTCGACAAACACTCCGCGAGGGTTTTGCCGCCGCTCATGGAACCTCTGGAAATCGTGATTATTGGCATGATTCTCCTCTTTTCCAAGAGAACAGGGGCAACCGGAGCCTGGGACTGCGATCGTGGATGTCGCCGATCGCTGCCGGCCTGAAACGGGTTGATGATTTTGTGCTTTGCCTGCTGCTATCCTGAGGTGACCCCTGCCACATTTTTCGGCCTCACCCGGCGCGCACTCGCCCCCTGACTAAACATCCTTATGGCCTTCCATGCAATGGTGGCAACCATTCTAGGAGAAACACATTCGCACGGGCAAGAAAAATCGGTTAGACAGGTAAAAAAAGTATTGCATTAAGAGTTAATTAAGTTTAAAGTTTTCCTGGTTACATGCTCAGGTCGCCTTGCGGCAGGGATGGTGATTGTAATTCGCCAGCCGGCCAGTGGTTGCAGTACTGGCGCGGGAGCAGCCGCTCAAGTGAGGTCATACAAACAGCGAACATGAAAAGTCAAATCACACCGGAACTGACGCATGATTTCCTCAGCAGCGCGCGGGTTTTTGCCAAAGCAGTACGCGATGTCTGCGAGGCGGCGGTGTTGCGCGAGGTGGTCGGCGACAAGCTCACCATTTCCCAGCTGAAGCTGCTGTATCTGGTTGCGCAGACCGATTCGGTGACCATAGGTGACGCGGCCACGTTTCTGGGCGTATCGAATCCGGCCGCGAGCAAGACCGTGGACAAGCTCGTGCGCCGGCGATTTCTGCGTCGCTGCGACATACAGGAGGACAGGCGCACCAGCCAGTTGTCTTTGACGGAATCGAGCCGCCGCCTGCTGGAAACCTATGAGGCTGCCAGGAACCAGAAGGCGGCCGAAGTTTTTGCGCACTATTCGCCGGAAGACCTGCAACATGCTTCCGAGTTGCTGGACAGCTTGGCGGCAGGAATCGCGCGCCAGGATTCGGACCAGCAGAAGGTCTGCATGCAGTGCGAGATTTACTACCGCCCGGACTGCAGGTTCAGGAAGTTCGCAGAGCGCGAAGGCAGATGTTTTTACCGGTTACACAAGAGCAACACGCAGGAATTGTCCTGCCCACCGGCAGACAGTCCTGATCACCCAATAAACAAGGAGGCCTAATGCCGAGCTACGTCAATCCCGAGAAGTGCGATGGGTGCAAGGCGCTGGACAAGACAGCTTGCCAGCATATTTGCCCCAACGATCTGATGGTTCTGGAAAAAGAGACGATGAAGGCTTTCAATCGCGATCCCTCGATGTGCTGGGAATGCTATAACTGCGTGAAGATCTGCCCGACGCAGGCGGTCGAGGTTCGCGGCTACGCGGATTTTGTACCTATGGGCGCTTCTGCGACACCCTTGCGCTCCACGGACAATATCATCTGGACCGTGAAGTTCCGCAACGGCACGCTCAAGCGGTTCAAGTTCCCCATTCGCACCACACCGGAAGGCGCCGCGGTGCCGGACGGCGGGTTTCCCACGCACATGGACCTGAAGGGACCCGCATTATCAACCGAGCCTGCATCCCTGGGCTTGCCCGAGGTTTTTACCCTGAAAGGATAGGAGAGGACTCAGATGGCCAACTTTGAAAAAGTTACTGTGGAAACCGATCTGTTGATCCTGGGGGGCGGTATGGCTGCCTGCGGTGCGGCCGTGGAAGCCGCCTACTGGGCCAAGCAGAATGGTCTGAAGGTTACTCTTGTGGATAAGGCCGCTGTGGACCGCTCCGGTGCCGTAGCCATGGGCCTTTCCGCAATCAACCAGTACGTGGGCCTCAGAGACGGCGCCAACACCGTCAAGGACTACGTCGATTATGTCCGGAACGACCTGATGGGTATCACGCGCGAGGATCTGGTAGCCGATATCGCACGCCACGTCGATTCCACCGTGCATCTTTACGAGAAATGGGGCCTGCCCATCTGGAAGGATGAGAAAGGCCAGTACGTGCACGAGGGCCGATGGCAGCTCATGATCAATGGCGAGTCCTACAAGGTCGTGGTCGCCGAAGCGGCCAAGAACGCACTGCTGCAGAGCGGCGTGGGCCAGATCTTTGAGCGGGTGTTTATCGTCGGTCCGCTGATGGACGGGGATCGTTGCGCCGGCGCCGTAGGCTTCTCCGTGCGCGAGAACAAATTCTACGTCTTCAAGGCCAAGGCGACTCTCGTGGCGATGGGAGGCGCCGTCCACGTCTTTAAGCCGCGCAGCTCAGGCGAAGGCATGGGGCGCGCCTGGTATCCACCCTGGAATTCCGGCTCCTCGGCATATTTCACGCTGAAGGCCGGCGCCGAAATGACCTGCCAGGAAGTCCGCTTCATCCCGGTTCGATTCAAAGACGCATATGGGCCGGTGGGTGCGTGGTTCCTCCTGTTCAAGTCCCGCGCCACGAATGCCATGGGCGGCGAATACATGGTGGAGCGCAAGGCGGAACTGGATAACTGGGGCCCGTATGGCCGGGTGAAACCCATTCCCGCAAACCTGCGCAACTACCTTGGCATGCTGGATGTCATGGACGGCAAGGGGCCTATCTTCATGCGGACCGAAGAGGCGATGCAGAAGATCGCCGACAAGTACAAGGACGACGAGAAGGCGTACAAGAAGAAGGCCAAAGAGCTGGAATCCGAGGC
>Ga0113563_10000531_pt1 | contig 18726 bp, 11 predicted proteins | sample Mud3Dept3metaG_FD_80117 | JGI IMG/M metagenome (GOLD analysis project Ga0113563, IMG submission 80117) | Freshwater wetland microbial communities from Ohio, USA, analyzing the effect of biotic and abiotic controls - Mud 3 Core 4 Depth 3... | ecosystem: Environmental > Aquatic > Freshwater >...
CCCCGGAACGGGCTGCCCGGATGCGCTGGTTCCGCGAAGCCAAGTTCGGCCTCTTCATTCACTGGGGGCTGTATGCCATCCCCGCCGGCGAATGGAAGGGACAGCCGGTCGCGGGCATCGGCGAATGGATCATGAACCGCGCGAAGATCCCGGTGAAAGAGTATGAACAGCTGGCGGCGCAGTTCAACCCGGTGAAGTTCAACGCCGATGAGTGGGTGCAGCTGGCAGTCGATGCCGGAATGAAATATATTGTCATCACCAGCAAACACCACGACGGTTTTGCCATGTATGCATCGAAGGTCAGCCCGTACAACATCGTGGATGCCACCCCTTTCAAGCGCGACCCGCTCAAGGAGCTTGCGGCAGCATGCGCCCGGCGTAAGATCCGGCTGGGCTTCTATTACTCGCAGGCCCAGAACTGGCACGAGCCCAACGGGGCCGGCAACACCTGGGATTTCGGGCCGGATGACAAGAAGGACTTCGATCAGTACCTGCGGGACAAAGCAGAGCCGCAGGTGAGAGAGTTGCTCTCCAATTATGGGCCTGTCTGCCTGATCTGGTTCGACACTCCTCGCATGATGACCGCCGAACGCTCCCAGCGCTTCATTGACCTGCTTCGACAGCTCCAGCCGGCCAGCCTGATCGACGGGCGGCTGGGCTCGGCCGGGGACTATCGCTCGATGGGGGATAACAGAATCCCTCTGACCGTCCTGAAGGAAGACTGGGAAGTGCCGGCGACCCTCAACCACACCTGGGGCTTCAAGAAGGATGACACGGATTGGAAACCTCCTTCGGAACTTGTCTTCAAGCTGGTGGACATCGTCAGCAAAGGGGGCAACTATCTGCTTAACGTAGGGCCGACAGCCGAGGGAATCATCCCGCAAGCCAGCCAGGACAACTTGCGGGAGGTGGGCCGCTGGCTCAAAGTCAACGGCGAGTCGATATACGGCGCAGGGGCAACGCCGTTCGGGGATGAGCTGGGAGCCTATAGCGATACAGAGAAGGACAAGGACGGAAAGCCGGTCTTCAAGGCGCGTGAAGATTGGCGCTGCACAACCAGACCGGGAAAACTCTACGTCCACCTCTTCAAGTGGCCGGGTGAGGCTTTCGAGCTGCGCGGAGTCAAGGAAGCCGTCGCCCGGGCGTATCTGCTGGCCGATCCGTCACACAGGAACCTAGCGGCTAGGAAGGACGGCGATTCGGTGATTGTCACCCTTCCTGCGAAAGCCCCGGCTGAATACGACTCAGTGCTGTGCCTGGAAATGAAAGCCGGCAGCAAGGATCGCTGAAACGCGACGGCCTGTTCGATGAGCGCTTTCCTGCCGGCTTCGCGCCGGAAAATCTTGACATGCAGATGCCGCTTGCCTTTGCTGTGGCAGTCCTGTTAAGAGAGGGGTGCTGGAAACTCTACCCGAATCTTCGGCGAAGATGCCATTGGAGCCGACTTGAAAGACACGGGTCACAGCCGTTACATCATCAAGTCCCTGATGCACGCTTCGAAGGTGGTGGCCTCGTTCCATTCACAAGGCGAAGTGCTCAGGCTCAGGGACGTGGTTTCACGAACCGGCTTTAACAAGGGGATGTGCTTCCGGATCCTCTATACCCTTCACCAATGCGGTTTCATCGAAAAGGTAGCGGAGAACAGCTACCGCCTCACGGGTCAGTTAAACCGGCAAAACAGGTGCCGGCTGGGCTATGCATCTGAGGGCCAGGATTCTTCTTTCCCCCGCGAAGTGCAGGTCGGATTGGTTGCGGCCGCAGAAGCGGCAGGAATTGAGCTGATTGTGGTGGACAACCGCTACAATCCCAAAATCGCCCTGCGCAATGCCGACCACCTCTTGCGCGAGGGCGTCGATCTTATCATCGAGTTTCAAGCCGACGAAGCCGCCGCTCCCGCAATCGCCTCGAAATTCCTGGAGGCAAACGTCCCCTTCATCGCCATCGATATCCCGCATCCGGGAGCGACATATTTCGGCGCCAACAATTATGAGGCCGGCCTGATTGGAGGCCACCATCTCGGTCGGTGGGCCAGGAAATATTGGGAAGGAGAGGTGGATGAAATCCTGCTGATCCAGATCGCACGGGCCGGTTCCGTGCCGCAGACCCGCATCCGCGGCATGCTGGCCGGGGTCCATGAGGTCCTGCGGGATGCCAGACAGAGCCGGACCACTCAGATCGACGGCGACGGACAATTCCAGGTTACCTTGGAAGGCGTGCGCAAATACCTGCGCGCGTCCAAGGCTCGCAGGGTGCTGGTAGGCGCCGCCACGGATCCCAGCGCCCTCGGAGCGCTGCGGGCCTTCGAGGAAGCAGGCCGCGAGCGGGATTGCGCCATCGTCGGACAGAACGGAGAGCCGGAGGCCCGCCGCGAGCTTCGGGTGCCCCGCACGCACCTGATCGGATCGGTCGCCTATTTTCCGGAAAAGTATGGGGAGGGCATCATCCCGCTCGCCCTGGATATTCTGGCCAAAAAAATGGTTCCGCCGGCAGTATTTATCAAACACCAGCTCATCACCCCCGAAAACGTCGATCATCTCTACCCGAACGATGGCCTTCTGGGCCTCGCCGGGGAAGGAGACAGAAAGCAACCTTCCGGCAAGAGTTCCTGACTGCAATACGACTGCAGCATCCGGGGCAGGCAAGAGGAGCGGCCGGCTTTTTGTCTGTTCCACTGCAAGTAGTGCTGTTTCAATAGATTCCCATTGGAAGCGACCAGAGGCTGAAGTTATACACAGCAAAACACGTATAAAATATCAGAACCTGCTTTACATCCGCGGCGGCACGTTCGCAGAATACGACATAGGCGAACCCTGGAAAACTGACGCTGTGGCCGTTCGAGAGTGCTGCGCGGTTTCCTCTCCGGGGCGATGATTCCATGTTCGCGCACGCACGCGGAACGGCTGGCATTGCTGTGCCACAGGCGGGGATGGTCTGCGTCTTTCCGAAACTCCCCTGCCTTCTGGAAGGGTGGCGCTGGCGTCTGAAGCATGGATTGCCTCTGTGGGATCAGATTCGGACCCACGGACCTGGCATGTATCAAACCATCCGGATGTCTTTTGAAGGCCCCCTGGCAATCCGGAGCAGAGGATCGGCATCCGCAGTGAATGTCTGCGCCCGCCCCGTGTGTCGCGCCGATGCGCACGGAGCGGCGCTCAACGGAACGAGATGGAGGAGCAACCATGCGATTGCGAGCAAGTTATGTCTTACTGCTGTTACTGCTGGCCTGCGCGGCGCTGGTGGCGCCATTGCAGCAGCAGCTTTATGCCCAGGAAGCGCGTGGCACGATCGTGGGAAAGGTGACCGACCCGAGCGATGCGGTGGTACCCGGAGCCACGATCGAAGTCATCAGCAAGGCCAGGGGCACAAAAGTGGCTGCAATATCGAACAGCGAAGGTTTTTACCAGGTCCCGTATTTGAATCCCGGAACCTATCAGGTCACGGCGCAAGTGGCGGGTTTCAAGAAAGCCGTGATCGACGACATCCAGGTGAGTGTGAACGACCGCCTGGAGGTGAACATCAAACTTCAGATCGGACAGCAGACCGAGGTCGTAACTGTAAGCGGCGAAGCGGCGATTCTCATTACGGAAACCGCGACGCTGGGACAGATCGTCGATGCCCGCCGGGTTGCCGATCTTCCGCTCCCGCACGGCAACCCGTACGCACTGATCGGATTGGCCGCGGGCGCTTCCTGGAGCCACACTTCCGGGACTCTGAATCGGCCGTTCGAGCCCACGCACATCGTCGGCTACGCCATCAACGGCTCCCGTGCGAATCGCATGGATGTAATGATCGACGGCGTTCCGAGCACGGCCACGGCGAATGCGAACGAAGTGATTGCTGCCTACGTGCCGCCCGTCGACATCGTGCAGGAATTCAAGGTTCAGACCGCGGCCTTCGACGCCAGTTACGGAAACACGGAAGGCGGCGTCACGAACATCAGTCTGAAGTCGGGCACCAACAACTTTCACGGTACCGGTTACTGGGCCAACCAGGCCAAGGCGCTGGCCGCGAACGAATGGGCCAATAACAGGACCGGAGCGTCTCTGCCCGACTGGAAATACAACCGCTGGGGAGCATCCCTGGGGGGGCCGTTCATGCTGCCGAAAGTCTATGACGGCCGGGACAGGACTTTCTTCATGTACGGATATGAGGGGATCCACGAAACGCGGCCGCGCAACAACTGCGGAAACAACTGCACAATCCCCACGCAGGCCAACATAGCAGGGGACTTCTCCCAGCAGCTGGCCGCCGGCGGCTCCGCCTATCAGATCTACAATCCTTACACACGACGGGCGATCGGGGGCGGCATCTATCAGCAGGATCCTTTCCTGAACAACATCATTCCTTCCAACCTGATCAATCCCATAGCCCAGAAAGTCCTGCAGGACTACTTCCCGAAAACGCCGGCCAGCCCCGGCAACGCGCTCGGCCAGGTCAATCAATATGACCTGACGCTGCCGGAGACGATCACCTACTACACCCATTCTTTCAAAGTCGATCAGGTGCTGAATGACAGGCAGCGGTTGGGGGTCACCGCCCGCTTCTATAAGCGGGACAGCAACTACAATAACTATCTGAACAGCATCGCGACCGGCGAGTGGTTCCAGTTCCTGTCGAGGGCAGGTGGAGTGGATTATGTCAACGCGCTCAACTCGACTACGGTGCTCAATCTCAGATACGGGTATAACCGGTTTGTCCGGTCCTCCGACGGGAATCCGGGATCCTATGGAATGGACCTGACCACGCTGGGATTCCCCGCTTACGTCGACGATCTGAGTCCCACGGATGTCCATCGCTTTCCGGGCTTCACTTTCCCCACCGGAAGCAGCGGCACCGGCTATATCAGCATCCGGCACGACAACTTCGTCAGGCCGATTGACACGCACGTGGTGGGCGCCACGCTCAACAAGATGATGGGGAAGCACGGGCTGAAGACCGGGATCGAGTTCCGCGCCTATCGCGAAAACAACCGGACGAAACACAGCGACCTGACCAGCCGTTTCGATTTCACCACGGAGTGGACCAAGGGTCCGAGGAGCGACTCATCCTCGGCGCCCGCCGGAACCGCTCAGTCGATGGCGGCGTTTCTCCTCGGTCTGCCGTCCGCGGGAAACAGCTACATCTCCAGACTGGCGACCTATGCCGAACAGTCGACCAACTGGGGCCTCTTCTTCCAGGATGACTGGAAAGTCAACCCCAGGCTGACTCTGAATCTCGGCCTGCGATGGGAATATGAAGGGGCGTTGACCGAACGGTACAACCGGAGCGTTCGCGGCTTTGACTACAATGCCGTTCAGCCGTTTCAGCCACAGGCGTTGGCCAACTACACAGCCACATATAACGCCGCTCTGGGCACCGCAAACCCGCTGCTGGTTGCACCGGCGGACTTCGAGGTCCAGGGAGGGTACCTGTTTGCCGGTGTCAACGGGCAGCCGCGCGGGCTCTACGACACACCCAAGACGAGCTTCCTGCCCCAGGTCGGCTTCGCCTTCCGGATCACCAACAAAATGGTCCTGCGGGGCGGCTACGGGATCAACTACGGGTTCCTGGGCCAGCGCCGCGGCGACGTTGTTCAGGACGGTTTCAGCCAGAATACTGCCCTGGTGCCAACCCTTGACAACGGGCTGACATGGAAGGAGACGCTGTCGAATCCGTTCCAGTCCGGAGTAGTGGAGCCGAAGGGCGCTGCCGACGGCACGTTGACCTTCGTCGGCCAGAACGTCACCTTCTTTAATCCCGAGCCGAAAGTGGTGTACAACCAGCGCTGGCAGCTAGGGCTCCAGTATGAGCTGCCGGGAGCCTGGGTTTGGGACCTCGCCTATGTCGGCAACCGCGGCACAAACATCGAGATAAGCCGCAACCTCAACGCAACCCCCAACCAGTACCTCAGCACCAGTCCCACCCGTGACAATGCCAAAATCAGTTACATGAACGGGAGGGTCGCCAATCCGTTCTACGGCCTGATCCCGGTCACGACCTCAATCGGCGGCAGCAACACGATTACGCGGGAAGGGTTGAGCCACCCCTATGCGTTTTTCGGGACTGTCAACACGACCACCAATCAGGGTTACTCGTGGTATCACTCCGTGCAGACAGGCTTGCAGAAGCGCTTTTCGGCCGGATACACCCTGGCCGGTAACTACACTTACTCAAAGTTCATGCAGGCAACTGAGTATCTGAGTCCCGCCGATCCTCTGCCGTCCGAGGTGATCTCGGACATGGACACCCCGCATCGTTTTACGGTGAGTGGCATCTGGGAACTTCCTTTCGGCAGAAGCCGCGCTCTGTTCAACAGTGCGAACGGCGTTGTGGACAGGATCATAGGGGGCTGGCAGATCAATGCCAGCTATCAGATGCAGAGCGCCCGGCCGATCGGATTCGGTAATATCATTTTTACCGGAAACTTCGATGACATCACACTTGACCCCGACGTGCGGTCGCCGGACAAGTGGATCAACATCGATGCCGGGTTCAACAGGGTTTCGGCCCAGCAGTTGGACAAAAATGTCCGGACCTTCCCCCTGCGCCTGAGCTCCGTACGTTCGGATATCGTCAACAACTGGGATATCTCCATAATCAAAAATACCCAGATCACGGAAGGCAAGACCATACAGTTCCGGTGCGAAGCCCTGAATGCATTCAACAACCCGAACTTCGCTGCGCCGGACGCAAGCCCCACTAGCGCCAATTTCGGCAAGGTCACGTCGACCTTCAATTATTCGCGACGGATCCAGCTGAGCCTGAAGTTCCTCATGTAGGCTCCAGTCTCAGCTTGCTTCCGGATCACGGAAGACTACCGAAGGCGGGCCGGGATGCAGCATTCGCTGCCCGGCCCGCCCCGAAGAGTTCGTCCGGAGGGGTTTGTGCCCTCTCTATCGGTTCGGGCCGCAAAGCCCACGGCATCACGACCACCGAATTCCAGGGGCGCTCGTCATGAAACGCGTCGGATTCATCCTTAAGATCAGTCCGGACAAGGTTCAGGAATACAAGGAACTTCACCGGGCCGTCTGGCCCGAAATGATGGACGCATTACGCCGGAACGGCTGGAGCCGGTATTCGCTCTTCATGGGGGAGGACGGCCTGCTTTTCGGGTACTTTGAAACGCCCGAGAGTTTCGGGGACGCCCTGGAGAGGATGAGCAAGGAAGAAGTCAACCACAAGTGGCAGGAACTTGTGGCGCCGTATGTTGACAATCCTAACGGCGCTCATGCCGACGAGTCCATGCAGGAGCTGGTGGAAGTCTTCCACCTCGACTGACCCGGGCCGCTTGGCGGAGCAACACCCGCAGGCCGGACACTCCAGTGGACCAGCCCTGGCAACCCCGAGCGAGGATTCGGGGCGTTCCGGCGTTTTGCCTGATCGCTAAGCTGCATGGAGGGCACGTGATCCAAGCCTTGCCCACCCATGCCTTGGCGCTTTGAGGTCCGGTCGTTTCCGAAGACCATTGCGAAATGCGCGGCATGGAAGCCTCGTGACCACGATTCGCCTCGTCCCTCCCGTATCTTGTTGACTCGAGGTGCAGCAGGGCGTAATACCTATTTGCGGCGGACAACATCTGCCGACTCGTTTCCTGGAGCTCCGCTTTTAATGGAAGATACCGCTACAGATTCATCCGTCGTCCTTGGCATGGGATCCAGCGAGCGATACCTCACGCCTGACGATGCTCGAAGCATCGTACGCCGGGGATTGGCCACCCTGGCACTCGACGGCAGGCGTCTGTTGGTGATCATCCCGGATGGAACGCGCACGATGCCGATGTCCCTGATGTTCGATGCCATCGATGCGGCGGCCGGCTCGCGCCTGGCTGCGCTCGATTACCTGGTCGCTCTGGGCACCCATCAGCCAATGTCCGATCCGCAGCTCAGCAGCCTGATCGGCAGGCAGGTCGAGGGCGGGCGCACGGGCCGGAGCCGGATCTTCAACCACCATTGGGAAGAAGCCGGAACCTTCGCTCCCCTCGGAACGATCCCGGCGGCGGAGATCCGTGAACTCACCGGGGGAATGCTCGATCAGGATGTCCCTGTTTCGCTCAACAGGCGGATCTTCGATTACGACCAGATTCTCATATGCGGGCCGGTTTTCCCGCACGAAGTGGTCGGCTTCTCCGGCGGCAACAAATACCTTTTCCCCGGTATTGCGGGTCCCGAGATCATCAATTTCACCCACTGGCTGGGCGCCCTGATGACCAGCTATCACGTGATCGGCGCAGGATACACGCCCGTGCGCGCAGTCATAGATCGGGCCGCTGCCATGGTGGATCGTCCGACCGCCTGCCTGGCTCTCGTGGTCACCCACGAAGGACTGGCAGGTCTCTATTTCGGTTCGCCACAGGAAGCATGGCGCAAAGCGGCGGATCTCTCCGCGCAGAAGCACATTGTAATGGTGGAGCGCCCGTTTCACCGGGTACTCTCGATCATGCCGGAGATGTATGACGACCTGTGGACCGCGGCGAAGGGTATGTACAAGCTCGAGCCGGCGATTGCCGGCGGCGGCGAAGTAGTGATCTATGCGCCACACATCACCGAGGTCAGCTACACGCACGGCAGGATTCTCGATGACGTCGGTTATCACTGCCGGGACTATTTTCTTGAGCAATGGGAGCGCTTCAAGCACTACCCGGGCGGCGTGCTTGCCCATTCCACCCATGTGAAGGGATTGGGATGCTACAACGCGACCACCGGCGAGGAAACACCGCGCATCCGGGTGACCTTGGCGACAGGAATTCCGGAGGAACGCTGCCGCCGCATCAATCTCGGCTACTTGAATCCCGAGGGCGTCAGAATCGAGGAATGGATGGGCCGCGAAAACGAAGGCATCCTCGTCGTGCCGAGAGCCGGTGAAACATTGTACCGAGTGAAGCAGTAGGAAGTGGGCAAGGGGTATAGCACAGATCATTATAGATCTCACTGCCGATTGCCGACTGCATTTAGCGAGGTAGAGAATGGATTGTGACATTGGTGTGGTTGGATTGGGGGTAATGGGGGGCAATCTGGCCCTCAACATGGAGCGGAACGGCTTCCGGGTCGCCGGCTACGACCTCGATGTTGCGAAGGCGAAGGCGTTCCTGAGCGGGCCCGCGGCGGGCCGTAACGTGGAGCTGGCCGGATCACCCGAAGCGCTCATGGCAGTCCTGAAGAAGCCGCGCCGCATTCTGATGATGGTTCCCGCAGGTACGGCGGTCGACAGCGCGATCGCGCACCTGAAGGCGCACCTGGAGGCGGGGGACATCCTGATCGACGGAGGCAACTCCTTCTTCCTCGATACGGAGCGAAGAGGCAAGCAGCTCGCCGCCGAGGGATTCCAATATGTCGGCACCGGAGTCTCGGGCGGGGAACAGGGCGCACTCCTGGGACCCAGCATCATGCCGGGCGGGCAGCGGGATGCTTGGGAAGCTCTCGCTCCGATTCTGCGCGCCATCGCCGCGAAAGCCGAGGACGGTGAGCCGTGCGTCGAATATATGGGACCGGGCGGCGCAGGCCACTTCGTCAAGATGGTGCACAACGGGATCGAATACGGCGACATGCAGCTGATCGCCGAGACCTACGACGTCCTGTCGCGCGGCCTCGGGATGACGGCCGGAGATCTCCATGCCCTGTTTGCCGCATGGAACCAGCAGGAGCTCAAATCCTACCTGATCGAGATCACCGCCGCGGTGCTGGCCCGGATCGATCCCGACACCGGCCGGCCCCTGGTAGACGTCATCCTCGACGAAGCGCAACAGAAGGGAACCGGGAAGTGGACAAGCCAGAACGCCCTCGATATCGGCGCACCAATCCCCACCATCAACGCGGCGGTCGAAAGCCGGATCATCTCGGCTCTCAAGCCGCAACGTGTGACGGCCAGCCGGCTTCTGCCGGGGCCTGCGCCAATGTATGCGGGCAACCGGCAACGGCTGATCGACGCGGCATGCAGCGCGCTTTACGCCAGCAAAATCACCTCCTACGCGCAGGGACTGGGGCTGCTGCGCCTCGCCTCGGAGGAATACAGCTACGGGCTCCGGCCGGGTGACATCGCAAAAATCTGGCGCGCCGGCTGCATCATCCGCGCAAGCCTCCTCGGTGACATCATGGCGGCCTTCCGGCGCGATCCTGCACTCGTGAACCTGCTGCTTGACGAGGCATTCCGCGATGCAATCGCGCAGCGCCAGGAAGCATGGCGATTCTTTGTCCAGACGGCCATCGGGCTGGGAATCCCCGTCCTGGCGACGAGCGCCTCACTAGCCTATTTTGACGCCTACCGCAGCGAGAGATTGCCCGCCAATCTCACGCAGGCGCAGCGAGACTATTTCGGCGCCCACACCTATCGCCGCGTGGACAAGCCGGGCGTATTTCACACCGAATGGTGATTGTGGAGAATGGAATGAAATACGGTTTGACTATTCCGCAAAAGGGCGCACTGGACTTCGTGTCCCTTGGCGCGCTCGTACATCGCCTGGATCCGGGAATCATCCCGTTTCGCAAGGCGACAGAGTGCCGGATCCATGTCAGTGGCGGCGAGTTTAATGTCGCTGCCAACCTGGCCGACTGCTTCGGCCTTCACACCGGCATCGTGACCGCGATGGCCGATTACCCGATCGGTGATCTGATCGCCGAGCGTGTAAAGGCCATGGGAGTCCGGGCCTTTTACAGGCGTTTCAAACACAACGGCGTCAACGGCCCCAATATGGCCACGGTATACAGCGACATGGGCCACGGCGTACGCGCTCCTGTCGTCTTTTACAACCGCGCGAACGAGGCCGCGGCGCTGCTGAAACCGGGCGATCTTGACTGGCCTTCCATCTTTGCCGGCGGCGTGCGATGGTTTCACAGCGGCGGCATTTTCGCCTCCTTGTCGGAGACCACCGGCCAGGTAATTCTCGAAGGCATCCGGGCTGCGAAGGCCGCCGGTGCGGTCATTTCTTTCGACCTCAACTTCCGCGAAAAGCTCTGGAACATCTGGGGCGGCCGGGAGCGCGCGGCCGAGACCCTGGGACGCATCGCGAGCGAGGTCGACGTCCTCGTCGGCAATGAGGAAGACCTGCAGAAGGGTCTCGGCATCGCGGGTCCTGAGGTGGCCGCGAAGTCCAAGCTCGACCCGAGTGCGTTCTTCGGAATGATCGATAACGTAATCCGGCAGTACCCGCAGATCAAAGTCGTCGCCACGACGATGCGGGAGGTGCATTCCACCAACCGGCATGGCTGGGCCGCCGTAGCCTGGATCGACGGCAGGACCTGCGCATCGCCGTCCTGTGACCTGGAAATATACGATCGTGTCGGCGGCGGCGACGGGTTCGCGTCCGGATTGTTCTATGGCCTGCTCACCGGCGAAGAGCCGGAAGAGGCAGTCAATCTGGGTTGGGCGCATGGCGCCCTCCTTACCACCTTCCCCGGCGACACGACCATGGCAACTATCGACCAGGTCCGATCATTCGCCAGGGGAGGATCCGCCCGCATCCAGCGCTGACACCAGTCAGTATCTGTCGTGCGACACGTATGTCTTGAGCATCATTCGTATTGCAGCGCCCGGACTTCGACCCGGACTTGAACCGTCTTTTACGAAGCTTGCCATTGCAAACAAATAAGTCATCAGCCATTGAAGCATCTGATTCGCACATAGCCACATCGAGGTCCAGGATCAGGAAGGGCAGTCAGATGGTTTTGCAGCTGTGACTGACCACAGGGTTAAAAGTGAGCCACAAGATTTGAGAACCTGTATGCCTATGCCGCAAACAGAATCATTCCCCTTTTCACCACAGAGACCACGGAGATCACAGAGGGGCGATGCCGCAATTCATGCCCGGGGGCCAACGCTTCGCGTTGCGCCATTCACGCCCGGGAGCGGCGGGAAGGCCTGGATGTCTCCGCGGTCTCTGTGGTTCGTTTTTACTTTTCTTCCGACTGCAATTCGGTCCAAACAGCTGTCAGAACTTGTGTCGCCGTGTATAGTGATGGGGGGCAAACCGGTATGCCGTCATTTTCCGCATCGGATTCGGTCACTGGGCAGGACTTGAGACTCGCGAAGTACTCGTTCGGCGTGGGTGATCGCTTTGCCCATCAAGCCGCGGCGCAGCTGCGTGCATGCATGCTCGCTGCAAAAGACGGGATCGAAGTCGTCCCGGTCTGGAACAAGTCGAACCGCGAGCATCTGATCGTCGGATCCAAGCCCGGCGATGTCCGCCGCGCCGCCGGGGCAGCCGTTCAAGAACTCGGGTGGTCGGGCCCATTCCACGTCGACGCCGACCATATCAATCTGCAAACTGTCGACTCTTTTCTCGAGTCGAGCGATTACTACACGCTCGACGTCGCGTCAGCAATCGGAAGGCCGGCTGCAGCCGGAGCGGCGGAATCTTTTCTGGCACGCCATCCCGAGGTCCTGAACCCCGTCACATTGCCCGGCTTTGAAATTCCCCTGAACATCTCCGGGGATGCGGCCGGGCAGACGGCTGCAAAGTACCTGTTTGCGGCACAGGAAGCGGGCCGCGTCTATCGCCGCATCGAAGCAGCGAAGGGCAAAGGGCGGTTTATCACTGAAGTCTCAATGGATGAGACCGATGCACCTCAAACCCCGGAGGAATTGCTGCTGATTCTGGCTGCGCTTGCCGACGAAGGTGTTCCGGCTCAGACGATTGCACCCAAGTTCACCGGCCGGTTCAACAAGGGGGTCGATTACGTGGGAGACTGCAACCGGTTCGAAAGCGAATTCCGCAACGACCTCGCGGTCATCGCGCACGCCGTGCGCGTCTACGATCTTCCCTGCAATCTGAAACTGAGCGTGCACTCCGGCAGCGACAAGTTCTCCATCTACCCGGCGATCCGCCGCAGCCTGCGCAACTATGACGCCGGCGTTCACGTAAAGACGGCGGGCACGACCTGGCTGGAGGAGCTGATCGGCCTGGCGGAAGCCGGCGGAGAAGCCCTGGCACTGGCCGAGGAGATATATGCCCAGGCATATGCTCATCGCGAAGAGTTGTGCGCACCCTACTCCGCCGTCATCGACATCGACGTTTCGGGACTGCCTTCCCCGCAGGCGGTCCTTTCCTGGTCGTCGGGCGAGTTTACAGCCGCCCTGCGCCACGATCCGAAGTGCCCGGGCTTCAATCCAAACCTGCGCCAGCTGCTGCACGTCGGCTACAAGATCGCCGCCGCACTCGGCGATCGATACCTGAATATGCTGGATGACTGCAAGGAGATCATCGCGCGCAACGTGACCGCGAACCTGCTGGAGCGTCACCTGAGGCAGATTTTCCCTGCGCCGGTCTTACAGTGGCCTGAGTAAGCGACCCCGCCCGGAAGGAGTGGCTTTGGCCTGCCCCGCAAAGCGCCGGCTGCGGGACACACGGGACACTGTGCGTAGACGGTCTCGCAGGCTGTCAGGAAACGCACCAGGTCCGGCAACTGAAAGGGACCCCGCAGGGGTCCGGCAGGAAGGCCCAGGGCGCAAGCCCTGGGAACCGTGTCAGATCCGGATGTCCGCCCTGAAAGGGCGGTGCAGGCCGCTTCGGCATTTCCAGGCCGGCATCCTGGGCGTCGATGCCGCCAGAGGTCGCGCGCCGGCCTGTCTTGCTCGACCCTTCAGGGTTGGAGCGTGGGTGATTCCCCGGGTGCGAGGATGCATGTTTTTGTACGATTATAGCAAGTTCATTGGAATTTTCTGGCAAGACGCCCGCGCTCCCAGGGGGAAGGCGCATCCTTTAGTACCGGTGAGTAACGGCTCGCCGGAAAGGCGGAGCCTTCCAGGGTCGCACGGCCCGAGGCCATGGTTTTAGCGTTCATTAACAGAGGAGGCATATGAAACCCACAAGAGGAGCATTGCTGGGCATCGTGACACTTCTCACCGTGCTTCCTGTGCAGGCTGGGGCGCAAGTACCCCCCCCGAAAGTCACCGATACCAACACGCCTCTGCACATGCTCCAACCTGAATATCCGATCCCCTATGGCCCCCTAAAAGCCGAACAGATCACGGAAGTGCTGAACCGGGTGCGTGACTATCTCGAAGCATCCACCCCTGCGCGGATCATCCACCGCCAGACGAAGGCGGAAATCAAGGACTACTCCAGGATCGACAGCCAATCCATGCTCGAGCCGGGGGCCTTCCGTCTGATCAGTTATGAATGGGGCGTCGTCTACACGGGAATGCTCCTGGCGGGGGAAACCACCGGAGATCCCAGGTTCACCGAATACACTCTCAAACGGATCCGATTTATCGCGGAAGTCGCTCCTTCGTTCCGTGCGGTGGTGCAGGCGAATCCGAAAGCCGACTCGCCGCTGCGTTCGGTATTGAATCCCCGGGCGCTGGACGATTCCGGATCCATGTGCGCTGCCATGATCCGGGCTCTGCGCGCGGGCGCCAAGGGGGATATCCGGCCCCTGGTGGACAACTACATCGATTACATCAGCACGAAGGAATTCCGGTTGTCCGACGGGACGCTGGCGCGCAACCGGCCTCAGCCGGACACAATCTGGCTGGACGACTTGTACATGAGCGTCCCCGCACTGGGACAGATGGGCAGCCTGACCGGCGAGCGCCGCTATTTCGACGACGCCGTCCGGCAGATCCTGCAGTTTGCGCAGCGCATGTTCAACAGAAGCGTGGGGCTTTACATGCACGGCTGGGTTCAGGGAATGGACGTGCACCCCGAGTTTCGCTGGGCCCGCGCCAACGGCTGGGCGCTGATGGCGGCCGCAGACCTTCTCGACGTATTGCCTCAGGATCATCCGGACCGTGCCACGGTGTTGGACCTGTTCCGCGCTCACGTCAGAGGCCTGGCGGCGTGCCAGTCGGGATCCGGCTTCTGGCACCAGCTGCTCGACCGGAACGACAGCTACCTGGAAACTTCGGCGACGGCGATCTATGCCTATTGCATAGCACACGCCATCAACCGCGGCTGGATCGATCCTCTGGCCCACGGCCCGATGGCACTGCTCGGCTGGAATGCCGTTTCCACCAAGGTGAATGGCCAGGGCCAGGTGCAGGGGACTTGCGTGGGGACGGGAATGGCCTTCGATCCGGCGTTCTATTACCACAGGCCAACCAATCTCTTCGCGGCCCACGGATATGGACCCGTCCTGCTGGCGGGCGCAGAGATGCTGCAGCTGCTGAAAAATTATCGCATCGAGATCAATGACAGCTCCGTGCAGTTCTATCGCCGAACGCCCTCACGGTAGTGGCGACATTGTCATCTATTCATCGAAAGCACAAGGAGGCCGAGTATGAGCAATCATGATTCCGATCAGACAAACTGCATCACCCGCCGGCATTTTGCCCGGACGGCGGCGGCTGCAGGGGCCGGGGGGCTGCTCTCCGGGAGTCGCTTCGGGTGGGGGACGGATGCAGCGGCGGCAAAAAAACGCTATGCGATCGTCGGTGTGGGGGCACGCTCCGCCATGTATCAGGATGCCATCCACAAAACCTTTTCCCAATATGCCGAGCTGGTGGCCTGCTGCGATATCAACGCCGGGCGGCTCAAGCTGGCTCAGGAGAATGCGCGCGCCGCCGGACGCGCCGAGCCGGCCGTCTTCGAAGCCAAGGATTTCGATCGCATGCTGGCGCAGACCAAACCGAACGCCGTCATTGTCACGACCATCGACGGCTATCATCATGAGTACATCTGCCGCGCCATGGAGCTGGGTTGCGATGTCATTACGGAAAAGCCGATGACCGTCGACGCTGACAAGTGCAACCAGATTCTCGACACCCAGCGCAGGATAAAACGCAAATGCACGGTTACGTTCAACTACCGCTACACGCCGCCGCGCACACAGGTCAAGGAACTGCTGATGGACGGCGTCATCGGCGATGTGCTGTCGGTGGATTTCCACTGGATGCTCAACACGATCCATGGCGCCGATTACTTCCGTCGCTGGCACAGCCAGAAGCGCCTGTCGGGCGGGCTGATGGTTCACAAGGCCACTCATCACTTCGACCTCGTGAACTGGTGGCTGTCGGCCATTCCGGTCACAGTCCATGCCACAGGGAAGCGCGAGTTTTACACACCCCGGATGGCCACGAGGCTGGGCCTGAAGAGTCATCACGAGCGCTGCCATACGTGCCCCGAGAAGGCTCAGTGCGGCTTCGAACTCAGTCTCGCCGATGTGCCGAATCTGAAACGGCTCTACCTGGACAATGAACAATACGATGGCTATTTCCGGGACCGCTGCGTCTTTCGGCCCGACATCGATATCGAAGACACCATGAACGTCCTTGCGGTCTATAACAACGGTGTCACGCTCAGCTACTCGGTCAACGCCTTCAACGCCTGGGAGGGGTATTACATAATCTTTAACGGCACCAAAGGCCGCCTCGAACATAAGATCGAGGAACAGGTCTACATCAGCGGCGATGCAACGGTGCAGGGCGCAATCAAAGGCGATGGAACCTACATTCGCATCTTCCCCATGCGCGGGCCGGCTTATGAGGTGAGCGTCCGGGCGGGCCTCGGCGGCCACGGAGGGGGGGACGATGTAATGCTGGAGGATGTTTTTCTGCCGGAGAAAAAGCCCGACAGGTGCCTGCGCGCGGCCGACCAGCGCGCCGGCGCCTATTCGATTCTGACGGGCATCGCCGCCAACCGCTGCTTTGTAACCGGACAGCCGGTTCAGATCTCCAGCCTCGTGAAGGATATCGGCTATCCAGACTATCCGCCGATGCCGTCGCGCGAGGGTCCGGTGCCCATGCCGCAGAAGACGAGGTGATGGTTCGACAACTGGATTCCCTTACTTGCCCACTTTTCGTTCCATCCAGAGCGGCGCGCTCAGGAACCACGCGACGGCGCCCGCCAGCATCCACCATTTGGATTGCGCGAGCGAAAGGCGGTCTGCGAAAAAGAGAGCGGCAGGAAGGATCGTGACCAGAAGAGCCGCCATGGATACAACCTGAGCTGCCTTTTTCATGTCAATGCTACCTTTAAAAAGCCGGTGCGGGAGCCGGCTTGCGCTGGAGAATCTTGCTCAAGACGATGTACAGAATCGCGGCCACAAACCACCCCGGCAGGCTGACGAAAAAGATCTGCACGCCGCCCCGGAGCACCAGCCAGGTGCAGATCCCGAGAGTGACAAACCAGGTAAGCCCCGCCGCCCAATTGAATTGCGTGCCGGCCGCCGCTGCGTAATCCGGCTGCAGCCCCATCCGCCGGAAGAGCCAGAAGTCCAGGAAAACTACCGCGCCCATCGGCATGAGGATCATGCCGTATAACGCCACGAAATCCAGCAGCTTCATGGCAACCGCCGGGAACATGCCCGCGACTGCTGCAAGGAATCCCGTTATGAGGGTTACTCTGAATCGCGACGCCCTGGGCACAAGGGACTGAAAAGCCAGGCCGGCGCGATAGATGGTCGGGTTTGCGGTAGTCCATCCGGCCATGATGACGCACAGGAGTCCGGCGATCCCGCATGCGCGATACGCCATGGGCCCGGGCAGCACATCGATGTTCGCTGGATTCTCCTGGAGCTGCACGGCATAGAGTATCGATGCGGCCAGCCAGGCCATGAAATGGCCGAGAAACATCCCTGAAGCGGATGCAATCCCGTACCAGGATTTCCTGGCATAGCGGAACAGAGACACATCCGCCAATCCTATGTGTGTCGCCATGTTGCAGAACCAGGCGAAGAAGGTGATGTGCCAGAAGGTAAACTTCACCTGGCCCGGCATCGGGTCTCCCCCCTTCCAGATGGTCGACTGGGCGGCGGACCAGAAATCTCCCGGCGAAGTGACGCCCAGCTGGCGGAGCCCGATCACGCCGAAGGCCAGAAAGACCAGCACCATCCAGGGAACTGCCAGATTGGCGACTCGCGCCACGAATTTGTAGCCGTAGGCGGCGACGACCGCGATCAGCAGCCCCATGGTCAGCGCGCTGATGATCCAGCCCACGCTGTTGGGATACAGGTCGCTCAAGCCGGGCATCCGGATGTCAAACCAGACACCAACGGCTGTGGCCGAGACCGTAACCATTGCCCCCGCCAGGAAGCAGAACATGACGCCGTTGGCCAGATTGTAAAGAATGGCAAGCCGGCGGCCGCAGATCCTCTCGAGCTGATAGTAGAGAGTCAGCCGGGCACGCGTGGCGATCGGCGTCGTGACGAAGGTCCAGCTGAGCACCGCGAGAAGATTCCCCAGCAGGAGCCCGACCAGGAGGTCGAAAGCAGCGGCGCCCGACGCCAGGAAGAGGGGGCCGATCATCAGCTCGGTGCCGGCAATGTGCTCTCCCCCATACTGCCCTACGAAGCTCTTGAAGCCGAGCAGTGCTTTTTCCGGAACCGGCTCGCGTTCGTATTCTTTCACCGGTTCCTGATCTTCAGAGCGCATGGCACGCCACCCGGATTTTTTGTCAGGCCAACACGTGCATCGGAACCGGATCCATGTCCGAAAACTCGCGGTTCTCGCCGCCCATGGCCCAGACGAACGAATAGTGAGCCGTGCCCACACCCGAATGAATCGACCAGCTCGGAGCCAAAACCGCCTCGCGGTCCCGGATCACTATGTGCCTGGTCTCCTGCGGCTCGCCCAGTACGTGGAAGACCACCGCCTCCGCCGCCAGTGCGAAATAGAAGTAGATTTCCGATCGCCGGGAATGGCGGTGCACGGGCATGGTGTTCCAGACACTCCCCGCATCCAGGTCCGTGATACCGAGAGTCAACTGAGAGGCTTCAACGGCGCCCGGATGAATGTACTTCCGGATGGTGCGTCGGTTGGCCCCCGCCGGTCCGCCCAGCGTGGCCGCCTCAGTGTCTGCCCGGCGCACGAGTTTTGCCG
>Ga0113563_10000532_pt1 | contig 18705 bp, 16 predicted proteins | sample Mud3Dept3metaG_FD_80117 | JGI IMG/M metagenome (GOLD analysis project Ga0113563, IMG submission 80117) | Freshwater wetland microbial communities from Ohio, USA, analyzing the effect of biotic and abiotic controls - Mud 3 Core 4 Depth 3... | ecosystem: Environmental > Aquatic > Freshwater >...
AATCGACGTCGGCCGTGACTTGCGCGCGCACGTTGCTGGCGCCGACGATGGGGGCAAGTATGGCCTCGATGCGGTTGGTATAGCTTTGCTCCAGTTCCCGCAGGTATTTGAGCTGGCCGGCATCCAGGCCGGCGGCGCTGGTGGAGCCGGCGGGGGAACTCAGCAGGTTGCCATTCTGATCCACCACGGTGACGTTCTTGACCGGCAGATCGGGGACGCTGCTCGACACCAGGTGTACTACTGCGCTGACCTGCGCTGGTTCCAGCATGCGGCCAGGATGCAGGTTGAGCAGCACCGAGGCGCTCGGTTTCTGCTGATCCCGGACGAATACCGACGGTTTCGATATGGCGAGATGCACGCGTGCACCCTGCACCGACTGCAGGGACTGGATAGAGCGCGCCAATTCGCCTTCCAGCGCGCGCTGGTAGTTGATTTGTTCCAGGAACTGGCTTGCGCCCAGCTTCGGATTTTCCATCAGTTCAAAGCCGTTGATGCTGCCCTTGGGCAGTCCCTGGCTGGCAAGCCGCAGGCGCATCTCATACACTTTTTCTGCCGGCACCAGAATGGCGCCGCCGCCGTCGGCGAACTTGTAAGGAACGTTCATCTGCTGCAGGGCGGCGATAATGGCGCCGCCATCGCGGTCGGTGACGTTCGGATACATTACCCGGTAGTCGGGCGCCTGGCTCCACGTCCAGGCGCCGCCCAGCAGCGCGATAAGCATTGCAGCAACGACCATCAGCATGAGCTTCTGCTGATTGGGCAATTGGGCCAGCACCGTAATCCGGTGTGCCAGAGGCTGACCGGGATTGGGAACGATGTCTGCCATGACGCTGTATACCTCCTGAAAGCTGTCTCTTAACCGCTGTTTGCGAGCCCCTGCGCGGGGCTGCGAAGTGGCAGCCAGCAGCGCCAATTCGCGGGAAACGCGGTTCTCTTCCCTCGCGACGATTATCGGCACCCAGCGCCCTTTCGATTCGTGGAAAAGACCCGGTTTAACCCTATTTATCCGTCGCGCGTCACCGTGCCGCACCGTGCTAACCTGCTCCGGTGTGTGATTCCAGACAAATTTTCCAGGCACGCTGATCCTATGGATACGTTGCTGATATCGTCACCAGTCCGGGCGGACCGCCAGCACCTCCAGCAGGCGTTCGCGGTCTTCAATCAGGCGTCCGAGCAGCTGACTGGGGCTTATCTGGGCTTGCAGGACCAGGTTGGACGTCTGACCGGGGAGCTCGCCATTGCCAACGGTGATCTGCTGCGCATGCAGGACGAGCTTCGTCGCAATCAACGTCTTTCGGAGATGGGCGAAATGGCGGCGCGTCTCGCGCACCAGTTGCGCACGCCGCTTGCCGCGGCGTTGCTGTACACCGCGAACCTGACCCATGCCGGCCTCGACAGCGAGCAGCGCGCGCAGTTCGCCGAGAAAGCGTTATCGCGCCTGCGCCATCTGGAATGCCTGATCGCAGACATGTTGCTGTTCGTCAAAGGCGAAGCGAGTGTTGTGGAAACGCTGGCGGTGTGCGACCTGCTCTCGGAGTTGCGGCAGGTGGTGGAGCCGCAGATGGCGCGTGACGGGCTGCGTTTTCGCATGGTCGACAACAGCGCCGCTGCCTCGGCAACAGCCGACCGAAAAGCGTTGAGCAGCGCGCTATTGAGCCTGCTGGAAAACGCTATGCAGGCCTCGCCCCGGGGCGGGTCAATAACGCTGACCTGCGACGTCGCTGACGAGGCGCTGGTGTTCCGGGTGAAGGATGAGGGCGCCGGCATACCGGTTGCCGTGCAGGCGCGTTTGTTCGAGCCGTTTTTCACGACGCGCGATGAGGGTACCGGGCTGGGGCTTGCGATCGTGCGCGGGGTGGTGCAGTCCCTCGGCGGTTCCATGGATGTCGTGTCGGCCCCAGGCTCGGGCAGCGAGTTCATCATGCGCGTACCCTGCGCCCGGACTGCGCAGGAATCCGTATTGTTGAGAAAAGGTGATGACCTATGAGCAAAAATTTGCCGATATTGCTGGTCGAGGATGACCGCGACCTGCGTGAAGCGCTGTGCGACACGCTGCAGCTGGCCGGTTATGAAACGGTAGGACTGCCGGATGCCCAAAGCGCGCTGGATTACCTGGCGCAGCAGGCGGCCGGGCTGGTGATTTCCGATATCCAGATGAAATCCATGGATGGCCACAGCCTGCTGAAGGCCATACGCTTGCGCCATCCCGCCGTGCCCGTGGTGCTGATGACCGCCTTCGGGGACATAGCACAAGCGGTTTCGGCCATGCACGCCGGCGCCAGGGATTATCTGCTTAAACCTTTCGAGCCGCATGCATTGCTGTCACAGGTGAGGCGCCACATTTCCCGGACAGGAAGTGGACGCAGGGCGGATGCCATTGTCTGCGACCCGCGCAGCGTGGCGCTGTTCGAGCTTGCGCAGCGGGTGGCCAGATCGGCGGTGACGGTGATGGTGAGCGGCGAAAGCGGCAGCGGCAAGGAAGTGCTGGCGCGATTCATCCACATGCAATCAGGGTATGCCGCAGGGCCGTTCGTGGCCATCAACTGCGCTGCTATTCCCGAGCATTTACTCGAAGCCACGCTCTTCGGCTACGAAAAAGGCGCTTTTACCGGCGCGGCGCAGTCCCAGCCCGGGAAATTCGAACAGGCGCAGGGCGGTACCCTGCTGCTCGATGAAGTCTCGGAAATGCCGCTGGCGCTGCAGGCCAAGCTGTTGCGCGTGCTGCAGGAGCGCGAGGTCGAGCGCGTCGGAGGACGCAAGCCGATCGAGCTCAACCTGCGGCTGCTGGCCGCATCAAACCGCGATTTGCGCGCGGCCGTCGATCAGGGCCTGTTCCGCGAGGACCTATACTACCGGCTCAATGTGTTCCCGCTGCTGATCCCGCCGCTGCGGGAGCGTTCCCAGGACATCGTGCCCATGGCGCAGCATATCCTGGCCGGCATAGCGGTCGGTCTCGGGCGGCCGGCGCCTGAGTTCAGTGAAGCAGCGCTGCAGCGATTGTTGCAGCATGCCTGGCCCGGAAACGTCAGGGAGCTGCAAAACGTCATCCAGCGCGCGGTGATAGTCGCGCCCGGCGGCGTCATCGAGCCCGAGCACCTCGCGCTCGGCACACCGCTGGCGGTTGCGGCGAAAGCCCCGTCCTCGTTATCGACGGACATCAAATCGCTGGAGCGCGTGCATATTCTCGAAACACTTGCGGCGGTCAACGGATCGCGCAAGCAGGCGGTGAGGCAACTCGGAATTTCCGAGCGCACGCTGCGTTACAAGCTGCAGCAATATCGTTTGACAGGAGCCAGTTTATGAAAATATCGGCAATGGAAGAGGTGTTGGTGCAGTTGCGCGCGGCGTCGGCGCTCGCCGCAGGCAAGCCGGCCCAGGCCGCGTCGAAAGACGCGCCCGGCGGAGTGGATTTCAGCGCCGTGCTCAAGGGCGCGCTTGACCAGGTCAACGGCGCGCAGCAGCAGGCGGGACGGCTCGCGCAGGATTTCGAGCTCGGCAAATCCGGCGCCAATCTTCAGGATGTCATGCTGTCCATGCAGAAGGCGAACATTTCGTTCCAGACCATGGTTCAGGTCCGCAACAAGCTGGTTTCAGCTTATCACGACGTCATGAACATGCAGGTATGACCGCCGTCTGCTTGGCGCAGACCGCTGCTTTTTCAGACCCGAACTTCACATCAGGCCTCTGAGCCGCGCATTGCGGTCGCGTTCGAGCGCGGTGATGTAGCGCTGCACCAGCGCCATGACGTTGTCCGGCATGTCCATGAATTCGCAGCCGGCGCGTTTGCGTGTTTGACCGTTTTTGAGCGTGTACGGAAACACTCCCCTTATTTGCATCGCAAATGTGATGGTTCCGGCATTCGGCAGCACCAGCCGGCACTTCGGAAAGGTCTGGCCCGGCTCCAGTTCAATCATCGGCTCGAAGCCGACGATGGCCATTCCGCCGCAACTGATATCCGCGAGCGTGACTTCAACGGTTGCCGGCGCATTCCCGGACGGCAGGGTGATGACGCATTTGAGCGGATTGATCTGCGGTGTCGCAATGCGAAAGCTCTCGCGCCGCTGAATGCGCAGCAGCGCGTCCGGCAGCGCCGCGCTGAAGGCGTCCTTCTCGTTGTAGCGGATTTTTCTCAGGCCCGTGCACGCGAACTGAATCTTCACCTGCTCGTGGGCCGTAGAGCAGATCATCCGGTCTTCTTCGAGCGCCCGCTGGCACAGCCTGGTGTCGCCGCCGTAATCCAGAACGAGCTGGCCATCCTCGCCGTCGATGTCGAGCAGCGATGTCAGGATGAAATCACCGGGCTGCCTGAAATTGAGGGCAAGCAGCTTGTTCTTCAGCATGAGTCCGCGCAGTATGAAATGGATCTCGCCCGGGTTGCGTATCAGGTAATCGCTGTCGCTTGCGTTTGCGCCCAGTTGTGCGAGCAGGCTGTCGGTTGTCGGCATGGGGTGGTCTTGATTAATCAGTCCGGAAGCATACCCGAAATGTCACGCAGCGCCGGATCCATGCGATCAAGCCGATAAAGCCATGCGAGCAGTTCGGCTACGGCAAGGTAAAGCTGGGGCGGTATGTGGTCATCGATGTCGACCTGCATCAACAAGGATACCAGTTCCGCAGATTCATGTACATAGATGCCATTCTCGCGGGCGCGCGCGATGATTTCCTCTGCAATGCGGCCGCGTCCCTTGGCCACGATCTGGGGCGCGCTCTGCCCGGTGCGGTAGGCCAGCGCAACCGCCGCTTGCCGCGGGTGCCCGGACCGCGTAACGGGTACAGCCGCAATTTGGCCCGAATTATTCGTCATCGTGCCGCACCTCGATGCCGCTTACGCCCAGCCCGGAGCCGTGCATTGCCCGCACCAGGAACGGCTGCCCGGTGCGCAGCGTTTCCACCACCGGCGCATTCACTGCGCTTATGGCGATGTGCACGCCGCGCGGCTCGAGCGTGAACATCGCCGTCACCTGTCCCAGCCTGGGAAGCGTCAGACGCAGGCGGCTGTGCCAGCGGTGCGGATCTCCGGGCGTGTCCGGATCAGGCGGCTCGCCCTCGATATCCCAGTCCATGGTTTGCCCCGGCCACACTTCCCCGCGCCAGTTCATCTGACCGGTCTCCAGCGCGGCGAGCTGTTGCTGGACCTGGGGCAGCGCCTCCCTGTGGACTATGCGGTCGAGCGCTTCACGCCCGCCATCAGCGGGCGCATCGTGGCGGGCGGTTGCGGGCAATGCGGGTGCGGTGTCCAGGTCATTTGCTGTTGCTGTTGCTGTTGCTGTTGCTGGAGCGGCGGCCGACAGCCGCCCCTGCGGTTCCTGCAGTAATTGCTCGCGCGTATGCTGCCCCGCCACCCACTGCGCCTGGTGCGATTCGTAAAACAGCCCGCTGCGCGAAAACGCTTGCTGCAGCCTTGCGCTGAATTCCCCGGTGTCATCCGGTGCATGCTCAAGCACAGGATCGGCCTGGTAGGGTGGGGTCGTTGCAGGGTTGGATTTTGCTTCCTGGGCGAGCGCGCCGAGCAGGCGCGCGGCAGGGCTCAGCGACGCGTTGCTGGCCGCCGTGGACGGCGGATTCATCAGTACGAACGTCGGGCGCGGTCTGGCGCCGATAAAAACCAGCTCGAGCGTAGTTCCGGGCGTGGTGCCGGCGGGCAACTGCATCTGCATGGGCGTGTCGCCGACACGCACCCTGAAACCGCCGCCGGCGAGCAGTGCTTCCACCCGCGCCTGAAGGCGCATGCCGGGGATCAACCCGTGAGGGTCGTGAATCGCGTCCGGAATAACGGCTGCTGGCGCCACGGCCTCGAGCAAGCCGGGCTGGGTTACCACGCGGGTTATCACATCAGACCTGATCATGGCGTGTCCAGTATCCACATTGCGTGCGGCGTACGACAGGCGCAAGACCGCCTATCGCACGCCAGATTTCGACGGTCTCGGCTGCGGCTGCTTAGTAGCCGGCGCCCGGTTCGTATGCCCGTTGCAGTTTTCGCTCATGGCTGGCCGTGTTCAGGATGCAATGCACCTGCTTCATCCACGGCTCGGTGATATCCCTGATTCGGGCATCGTCGGCCAGGACCTGCTGAATGATCTCGACCTTGCGCTGCTGCAGCTGGCTGCTCAGTGGTTCGCGAGGCTCGGTCGCCATAAGACTTTCAATCAGGGACTTGCAGCGCTGTTCAAGCGCCACAAGCCGGTCCCAGTCGCTGTGGTGCGCGGCCTGGAGCATCTGCTCCGTGACCACGAGAACGTCTTCGTAGGCAGCCATGACCTGAGTGTTGTTCATATTTCGAATTACACGCGGTTATAGGCAGACATGGCAGCGCGCTGCTGATCAGGAGCGACAGCTTGCCCCCGCGGCTTGCCGATCGCTTCCCAGGCTTCTTTGAGTTCGGCAAGCAGATGCTTCACCTCATCGAGCACCGCGGTCTCGTTCTTAAGGTTGGCGAAAAGCAGGCGATTGCCCATATATTCATACAGCGCATGTAGATTCTGCGCCAGAGGTCCCCCGACTTTCAGATCCAGGCTGGCCTGCAGGCCATCGTTGATGATCGCGATGGCTTTTGAAATGGCTTTGCCCTTGGCCGCTGTTTCCGCGCGCAGCATGTGATTCCTGGCATCGCTTATGGCCAGCATGGCACCCTCGAACAGCATCAGGACCAACTGGTGCGAACTGGCGCCCGTGGTTCCCGTTTCGATTCCGACCTTGGCGTAGGCTTTGATCGCGTATTGTGATGCGGCAGACATTGGGCGTTCCTCAGTTATTGCTTGTTTTCGGCAGATTCGCCAGTTGCTGCGTCAGAAAATTGCTGGTTGTTTTCATGCTGCTCAACATGGTGTCGAGCGCGGTGAACTGGGCCCGGTAACGCGCTTCTATGTCCAGCAACCGCCGGTTCACCGCTTCGCGCCGGCTGCCGACGTCCTTGACAGACCTGTTGATGCCGTCGGTGCGGCTGGCGATGGCGCCCGTGCTGTTCAGGAAACTGCTGGCCAGGGTGTCGAGCTTGTAGGCGTAACCCCGGAAAAAACTGACCGTGCCGCGGGCGCCGGTCGAGCCGCCGGTGATGCTGATCTGCAGCCCTTCGCTGGCATCGCCGGTGGCCCCGGTCAGCGACTGCCCGGCGCCGGCGCCGGTGACGCCGTTGATCGATCCGGCGACGTCGAGGCCGGCGGTGGTGGCGGGTGCGCCACCGAGCAGATCGGTTTGGGCATTGCCGCCGGTGATGCTTATGCCGGCCCCCGAGCCGTAGTCGTTGGAGACCAGCGTCATCACCCCGGCTGATTCCGTCGCCGTAACGGCCAGTCCCGCAGCAGTAAACGCCGTTACGGCATTGATCTTGCTCTGGACTTCGGTCGCGAGTTCGCTCGCTGAAGCATAGGTTCCGGCGGTCAGCGTGATCGTTGCGCTGACGCCGCCTAGCGTCACGCTGAGCGTGTCATTGGTGCCGGAATTGACGGTGAGCGCGGCCGCTGCCGAGCCGACGATCTGGCCCTTGGTGGCAAGCTGGGTGAGGTTGACCGCGTAACTGCCCGGCTTGGTGTTTGCGGTGGCCGCGGTGTAGCTGATCAGGCTGTCGGTCGGCGTGCCGCTCGTCGCGAACAGCTCGCCTATGCTTTTGGGATTGCTGTCGATCGCGCTTTGCAGCTTGGTTGCATCGACCGCCATGGTGCCGTCTTTCTGGAACGAGACCCCGATCTGGGACAGGGTCGTATAGCTGCCCGTGAGGCCCGTGAGCGCGGAACTGAGCGTGGACCGGATCTGCGATTGCAGCGAGCGTACGGTCGCATCGCCGTTGAGTATGGCGCCCTGCTTGGTGGAGGCGTTGTAGGCGGAGATGTCGGTCAGCGTTTTGTTGACGTCGTTATAAGCCTTGACGAAAGCGTTTACCGCTGACGTGATCTGGGTCGTATCCTGCGTCACGTTCACCTTGATCGGGCTGCCGGCATTGGTTTTCTGCAGGATCAGCGACACCCCGGGAATCGCGTCGGTGACGGTATTCGACGTCTTGCTGATGGCGATGCCGTCCACCTTGAAGGCCGCATTTTGCGCCGTGATCGTTTCGGACAGATTCTGGGTGGCGGCGGGATCGTGAGCGAGCAGGGTGGAGATCGTGGCATCGCCGCTGACCGAAATCTTGATGCTCTTGTCTTTTCCGGTGCTGTTCTCGGTCAGCACCAGGCGGTAAGGTGAAGCGCCGCCGTCATTGATGATGGTCGCGGTGACGCCGATTTGCGCGTTGTTGATGGCCTCGCGTATGCCGGCAAGCGAGTTGTTGGTGCTGTCTATCGTCACCGTTTTGGCGCCGGAGCCGTTGCTGGCAAAGCCGGCGCCGGTGTAGATGCCGGTCGTGCTGTTGAAGCTGCCGCCGCTGATGGTGCCGAAGTCGAAAGTGAGTGTGGTGGTCGTGCCGCCGCCGATCGCATCCGTGGTGCTGGCCTGGCCGACGGCAGTCAGCTTTTGCGCCTGCGCCAGCGCGGTGACCTCGACCGAATAGCTGCCGGCGACGGCAGAATTTGCCGCCCCGGCGGCAACGATGGCCGCGTCGGTGGAATTTGCCGTATAGCCCTGGAATCGGGTGAGACTGGAAAGACTGCTCATCGCCCCCTGGAACGAGGACATGGCGCCCTTGACGCTGCCGTAGGCGCTCAATTGCGCCTGGAATGCCGCTTCTTTCCTGTCGAGCGCAGTGACCGGCCTGCGTTCGAGCGCCATCAACTGGGTGATGATGGTATCGACGTCGAGGTTAGAGCCTATGCCTGGAGAGGAAAGCGCCATGATGCCTTTTCAGATTACGCGGAACCGTCCACCAGGACGCTTCCTGCCATTCCGGAAACCGGGTATGCCACCTCAGTAAGCAACGTTCATGCCTGCCGCTTGATCAACAGACCTTGCAGCTTGTCCATGGACCGCGCAATCGCGAGCATTTCCTCGGAAGGGAACTGTCTGATCACTTGATTGGTGCTGGTGTCCACGAGTCGCACCACCGTTTTCCTGGTCTGCGGGTCGACGCTGAATTCCAGGCTGCCGCCATGCGACTGCACCGTGCGGTTTGCCTCTTCGAGCGCCATCTTCAACTCGTTGTGGTCGACGGCCTGTGCTGCATGAACGGCCGCAGCTGCATCCGCCGCGGCCTTGACCGGCGCGGGTGGACGCAGTTGCGGCCGCTCCATTGCTGGAGCGGTCGGATTCGCGTTATTGATTGAATCGAGTTTCATGTCATTTTCCTTCGCTGAACAACCCCGGCCGGGCGCGAGCCCGGCCGGTTGCGAAGGGAACTATTACCCGCGGAGCAGCGCCAGCACCTGGTTCGGCAGGGCGTTGGCTTGCGCCAGAATCGCCACGCCGGCCTGTTGCAGCACCTGGCTACGCGTCAGGTTCGCCGTTTCCGACGCGAAGTCAGCGTCCTGAATCCGGCTGCGTGACGCGGTCAAGTTCTCTGCGGTCTCCTGCAGGGTCGACACTACCGACGCGAAGCGGTTCTGATACGCGCCGAGCGATGCGCGGCTGGAGTTGACCGTGGTCAGCGCCGCATCGATCGAGGTGATCGCCGTATTGGCGCCGCTCACCGAGCTGATGTCGAGCGCGGACACGGCGGTGCCGCTCGCGGTCGAAGTCGCGTTGGCAGGCGTGCCGAGCACGGCAGCCGTGCCGCCGATGGTGATGCCGCTGGTGCCGGTCGAGGACAGCGTGATCGTGCCGGTCGTCGTTGCGGCGGTGCCGACGCCGGTTGCCGCGGCGGTCAGGGTAGTGAGCGAATGGACGATGTTGCGTCCGTCGGCCGCGGCCAGGGTGACGCCGGTGGCATCCGCGCCGGTGTTGGTCGCGATAACGCCGGTCGCTGCGCTGATGGCATTGATCGCGGCAGCCACTGCAATCCGGTCTGCTGCGAGCGTGCCGCCGCCTACGGTGGTGCTCGCGGTGGTGACGCCGTTGATGGTGATCGTGCCGGTGAGGGATGCGGTGACCATGCTGGTGCCGGCAACTGCAGTGGCATTCGCTACCGCAGTGACGCCGGTGCCGCTGGTGGCGTTGATCGCGGCGGCTTTCGCTTTCGCGCTGGCCGTGGCGCTGGCTGTCGACACGCCGTCGGTAACGGAATCGACGATGGCCACACCGTTGATCGTGACGTTGCCTGAGCTGACTGCCGTGGTGCCGACTACGCCGCTGGTGGTCGAGGCGGTGTAGCTCGCGCCGAGCGCGGTGGTCCGGGCGCTGGCGATCGAGGTGATGCTGATGGTCTGGTTGGCGTCGGCGCCGACCTGGAATTGCTGGTTGGTGAACGTGCCATCGAGCAGTTTCACGCCGTTGAAGGCCGCGGACGAAGCAACGCGGTCGATTTCGGCGACCAGCTGGGCGGTCTCGGATTGCAGCGCGGCACGGTCGCTCGAGCTGTTGGTGGCGTTGGCCGACTGCACCGCGAGTTCGCGAATACGCTGCAAGTTGTTGCCGACCTGGGCCAGCGCGCCTTCAGCGGTTTGCGCCAGGGAAATGGCGTCGTTGGCGTTACGCGAGGCCTGGTTGAGGCCGCGGATCTGCGACGTGAAACGCTCGGAAATCGCGAGGCCCGCGGCGTCGTCCTTGGCGCTGTTGATGCGCAGGCCGGAGGACAGGCGCTGCAGGGACTGGGACAACGAGGTCTGCGACGTGTTCAGGTTGCGTTGCGAGTTCAGCGATGCAATATTAGTGTTGATAATTTGGGGCATTTGAGTCTCCTTGACTAAAGTTGGGTTTGCGGCTGTCCGACGTGTTTCCGGTATCCCGCTGACGGCGATGAGCCGCTGTCAGTAGCATTTACGGCCTTAAGCCGGGACAACTTTAGCTACGGATGGGTTCTGAAGGCCCGTAGGGCCGGATGGAGATGAGCGGCGGAGTGCCGGGATGGGCCGGAAAATCGCCCGGCCTGAGCGCCGTACTGGCGCTCAGTCTATGGCCACGACCCGGTGCTTACCCGCGCGCTTGGCCTCATACAAGGCCTGGTCGGCCCGCCCGATCACCGAGGCTTGCGCTTCACCCGGTTTGCGCACCGTGATGCCGGCACTGAAGGTGAGGCCCAGGGTTTTTCCCTGATAGGTAAACGGAAGACGTGCCAGTTCGTCCTGCAGGCGCCGCAGTGCCTTCTTGGCCTGTTCCAGCACGGAATGCGGAAACAGGATAAGAAACTCTTCGCCGCCGAAACGCACCAGTGAATCGCCGGGACGCAGCGATTTCATCATGATTTGACTCAGATGGACCAGCGCCGCGTCGCCCGCCTGGTGGCCATGGACGTCGTTGAGGGTTTTGAAGTTATCGATGTCGATCAGCGCTATGCTCAGGGGCGTGTCATGCCGGTCGGCATGGGCTGTTTCGCGTCTGAAAGCCTGGTCGAGCCCGCCGCGGTTCATGGCGCCGGTCAGGTGGTCGACATGGATCAGTCCGCGCAATTCCTCCATTTCCCGCTTCAGTTCCTCGATCCGGTGTTCCGCTCGCATCACTTCCTCGCGGGCCAACCGGGTGCTGTGGTCGCTGCGCAGTTCGCCGGTTTCGCGCAGCGCTTCGTCAAGTATGCGTATGATGTCATTGACGTCTTCGCTGCGCCGGATTTTGCGCGCATAGGCCTCGATGCGCTGGTAATAGGCATTGGTCCTGGGTGCCAGTTGTGCAGGCTCCACCCGTCCGACCGCCGCTGCCGGCCGCGTCGCAGACTTTACCAGCCTCAATATTGGTTTTTCTTTGCTGATATGCATGAATTGCCCCTTTAGAAGAATGCCGGTTTTTCCGGCACGTCCAATGGGAAGCAAAGGTAGCAAGGTTCGCGGTTTTCAAGCGCTTTGAATAAACGGTGAAAATGCCCGCAATTCGCGGCATCGGCGGCGCTTATACGGCGGGCATTACGCGGTTTTTCCCCGCCCGTTTGGCATCATATAACGCCTTGTCCACGCGTCCGATCAGGGTTTCCTTGCTTTCCCCTGCGGCGCGCTGCGCCACGCCGGCGCTGAAGGTGATCAGCATCCGTTCGTTGTCATGCAGAAACAACTGCCGGGTCATCGCGCGCTGCAACCGGGCGACCACGGCGAGGGCCTCATCGAGGGCCGTGTCAGGCAGCAGGATGAGAAATTCCTCGCCGCCGAAGCGGGCGACGCAATCATCCGGCCGCACCGTGTCCTTGATGACCTGCGTCAGATACACCAGGGCGTCGTCTCCCGCCTGATGGCCGTATTTGTCGTTGAGCTGCTTGAAATTGTCGACATCGAGCAGCGCCATGCATAGCGGCAGCCCGTGGCGGTCGGCGCGCGATGCCTCGCGTTCAAAGCCGTCGTCGAGTCCGCGTCGGTTGAGCGCGCCGGTGAGCTGATCCTCGCAGACTTGAGCGCTGACGTGAGCCAGCGAGCTTTCCAGCTGCCTGATTTGTACCTGGGCCGCTTCCACTTCCCTGCGGGCGGCAACCAGGTTGTCGCGTGACGACAGCGCGCTGGACTGAATCAGCTTCGTTTCGCGCATCACTTCGGTAAGCAGCCGGTTCAGCTCGGTAATGTCATCGGTGCGGCTGATCTGCTCGGAGTAGCCGGCAATCTTGTCGTGGTAGTCTCCGGTGCTCTCGGACAGTTCCCCGAGGCGGTCTATGAAGCGCGAGACCATGTCTTTGAGGGTGTGTTTGACCTGATCCAGGCTGTGCTTGAGCACGCCCTGCTTGAGCGCGAGATTTTTAAGGCTGCGCTCGGCTTCCTCGATGACCTTGATATTCAGCGGGCGGGCAACAAGATTCTCGAGTACCGCGATCTGGCCGTCCAGCCAGGGATCGCCGGCAACCAGGTCGCGCATGCTTTTGAGCAGCAACTGGAGCAGCCGCGTCAATCCCTGATGCAGCGCGGCCGCGTCCTCGCCTGAGTGTTCGAGCGTGAGCAGGAAATCCTTGAGCCGGGCCGCGAATTGCGCCGCGCCTGCGCTGTCGTCGGCGGTGCGCGCCAGTTGTGCCAGCGCCGTGGCTTCGGCGGCGAGTTCGGGATGCGCGCTCAGGTGCAAGCCTGCCGCCGTCTCCAGGATCTGCCCCAAGATCTGACGCAGCCAGCCGGTGGGTGAACTGGTGTCCGGGCCCGCGGTTTCGGTTCGCGTGAGCTTGAGTGCCGGCGCCACAGATGAGTCCGGCGCCGCTGCCGCGGGTGTGCCCGGAACCGCCTCCGGTTCGTAGTGTTTTTCCTGTGCGCCGGACGATGACCCGCTCCAGGACGCGATCAGTGACTGTAGTTTGACGCCGAGCAGCGCCGGATTTGCGGCGAAGTTGTTGAGCACGCGTTCCAGCGCCTCGCGTTTTTTGGCCAGGGTCAGCTGGCCGTGCCGGGTCTCCCAATGCCTGAGCAAATCCCTGATCAAATGATGCCAGGGGGTGTCAGGTGCCGGCTCAAGCGCAGGTTGCACGGCGCCGGTGTTTGCGGGCTGTGGCGCGTTTCCGGAAATCTCATGGTACAGCCGCCGGTAATTGTCGGGCGTGGGGGCGATGCGGCTGACGGCCAGCCGCCTCAGCGCTTCGCGGGCGATCGCGATAGGGGAGGGCGCTTCTTTCTGCTTCTGGGCAGTCACGCGTTGCAAATGAACCTCGACTTTTCTCTGGTGCGCCAATCGGACCGCCGTCGCCTTTTCGGGCGCGAGGTTGACAATATCATCCTGCCGCTGCCGTTCCACGCCGCCGTCGTGTAACTGTAAGTAACGGCACGATGGGGAGGAAATTGAGTCCCGCAACGGGAAAAGTTTCCTGGAACATGGTGTGGTATGTGGGATGGCGGACAGCGACTCTAAAGATGCCCTGATAAAGCCAGTGCCGGATGATTTGATAATCACCCAAAATATTAATATTCTCTGGTCGCCTTGCCCAATGGATGCTATCGGCGAAGCGTAGCCCGGCGCGCGGCCGGCTGTTCTTCCGGCGGGCGCAGGCCGCGCGGTCGTTTCGGTTGCCGGTCTAGGACGCGGGCGAGATCCTGAAGCGCCTGCGCGGCCGGCGCCTCGGGTGCATGGAGAACGACGGGCACGCGCGCCCGCACGGAACGCTCGACCGCGGGGTCGCTCGGGATTGCGCCCACGAATTCAAGCACGATCGGGCGTCCGAGTTGATCGGGAAGAAATCGATCCGCGATCTGCTGCAGTTGCTGCGCAACGACATCCCCGCTGCGTTCCTTGGGCGTCTGGTTGATGACCAGGCTGAAATGTGACCGGCCCTGGTGAAACGCCAGCACCTTGATGGTCGCATAGGCATCCGCCAGGCTGGTCGGCTCCGGCGTGGCCACGACCAGCACTTCCTGGGCGAGCGACGCGGTGTACAGGACCACATCCGAAATGCCGGCGCCGGTATCGATCAGCAGATAGTCGAATTCGGGCGCCACTTCCTCGAGCACCTGTCGCAGGCGCTCCCGCATGTCGCCGGTCAGCCGCGCCGACTCGACGAGTCCGGAGCCGGCCGGAAGCACGCGAATACCGGCCGGGCCCTCGAGCATCACGTTCTTGACCGAGTGCGTGCCGTTCAGCACGTCCTGCAAGGTGCCGTCCGGATGGAGGTTCAGCAGGATGTCGAGATTGGCCAGGCCAAGATCGGCATCCAGCACGAGCACACGCTTGCCGGTGCGGGCAAGGACACATGCCAGGCTGGCGCTGACGCACGTCTTGCCGACGCCCCCTTTGCCGCTGGTGATGGCGATCGTACGCACCCGTGCTTTCGCTTCAGTCATGCCATAGTCTCCATTAGGGCCTGTTAACCATTACCACATGAGTGCGACGGAGGCGATTTGGGCTCAGGGCTAGGAGTGCCGAGCGCGGTTTGCCTCGTGGCAAATAAGCGAAGGCAGGACAACGCCATGAGCCCAAATCGTCCCGTCCCTTCGGGTTGCGGCCAAAATCGCCGCTTGCTTCGTTGCTCGTCTTGCCAATATTCGCGATATTGGCTGCGACAAGCGCCTTGCCATCGACAATTTTGGTCACAACGCATCTCATGTGGTAATGGTTAACAGGCCCTAGTCAGCTAAGCCGAGCAGAAGCGCGCGCTCGGTGCTGGTAAGCGCGGTGCTGGGCTGGGGTTCCCAGCAGACGCGGTTGCGCCCCTGGCGCTTGGCCTGATAAAGATTGTGGTCCGCGGCCTCCACCAGCACCTCGGCCTCCCGGGCGGTCCACGCGTTAGAGCAGGCCACGCCTATGCTCACCGTGACCGAAAGCTGCAGGTCGGGAGACACCATGATTCGCTCCCGCGCGATCCTTGCAAGCACGCGCTCGGCGACCTGCCGCGAATAGATGGGCGGACTGTTCGGCAGAATTACCGAAAACTCTTCTCCGCCGATGCGGGCGACGGTATCCATAGGGCGGAAATTGCTCTCGATCACTTTTGCCACTGCGCGCAGCACCACGTCGCCGGTGAGATGCCCGTGCGCATCGTTGACCTGCTTGAAATGATCGATATCGATCAGCAACAGCCCGAAGGCGTCGCCGGTTCGCGCACTGCGCTCGATCTCGCGCTCGAGGGCGTTCCAGAACGATCGCCGGTTCGCCAGGCCGGTCAGTCCATCCTGCGACGATACTGCACACAATTCATCGACCACTCGCTGCAGCGCCGCAGTTTCGCCGTCATTGTCCGCAAGAGGATTTTCAATGCCAGCCAGCTGCAACAGGCGCAGCGCCTCGGTGACGTTCACGCCATTCAGCCACCGGATCGGTTCGGCGAGCGGATCCGTACCGATGGCCTCGAAGCTGTGCGGCAGCGAGTCGATCGCAAGTATGTGCATATCCTGAACCTGATTGGCGGGAGGGGCACATTATTATCGGCAGAAAACACGAAAACTTTAGCGCGATCAGACCCGGGAGCAACGGACCGGAAATAACCTCGCCAGCATCAGGTGCCGGCATCTGTCAGGTCGACATCGCGCGCGTCGTCTTCGATGTAGATCACGTGCATGTTAAATCCATCACCCCGTCAACTGGTTCAGCGCCGCCCAATACAGCTCGATTTGCGCGGCGACTTCCATAAACTTGTCGAAGTCCACCGGCTTGACGATGTAGGAGTTGGCCCCGTATTCGTACGCGGTCTGCACGTCCTGGCTCACGGACGAAGTGGTGAGCATCACCACCGGAATGGTGCGAAAAACGGGGTGCGATTTTAATTTCCGCAACACTTCGAGTCCGCCCACTTTGGGCATGTTCACATCGAGCAAGATGACCATCGGCCGCGGCTCGCCGGCCTCCCAGCGCGGGATCCAGGCGAGCGCCTCCTCGCCGTCGCGGGCGACTTCGATAGAATAGACCAGCTTCTGCTGCATGAAAGCGCGCAGGGTCAAATCGACGTCCATGGGATTGTCTTCGACGAGCAGAATCGGTCTCATGGCCATTTGGGTATCTCCAGGTAAAATGTTGCGCCCTTGCCCGGTTCGCTCTCGGCCCAGGTGCGGCCGCCCATGCGCTGCATGGCCTTGCGCACGATGGCCAGGCCGACGCCGGTGCCGGGGTAGTCTTCGCTGCGGTGCAGACGCTGAAAAATGTCGAAAATCCGGTCGTGGTACTTCATGTCGAAGCCGACGCCGTTGTCGCGCACCGACAGGATGCACGTGGTGCCGGTATCGTGGCCACTGAGTTCGATCATCGGTTGCGCCACATTACAGGTGAACTTGAGCGCATTCTCCAGGAGATTGCGCAGCGCCATCGTAAGCCCTTCGCGGTCAGCGGTCACCGACGTGCAGGGTACGGCCACGGTCGCTGCCACGCCGCGCGAGCTGATGTCGTCGACGCGCTCCGCCAGTAACGCCCCGATCAGTGCCTGCAGATTGAGCTGCTCCATCTGCATGTCGCGCCGCTCCAGCCGAGAGTAGGCGAGAAGGTCGTTGATCAACTGGTCCATCTGCTGCGTGGCCCGGCGCACGTTCTGCAGAAAACCGCGGCCCTCGTCGTCGAGCTTGTCCGCATAATCCGCCAGCAGCAGCCGGCTGTAGCCGTCGATGCCGCGCAGTGGCGCTTTCAGGTCGTGCGCGACCGAGTAAGTGAAGGTCTCCAGTTCCTTGTTCGCGGACTGCAGCTCGGAGGTGCGCTCCCGCACCCGTTGCTCCAGCTCGGTGTTGAGCTTCAGTATCTCCTCCTCGGCGTGCTTGCTTTCGGTAATGTCCTCGTAGATACCAAGCACGCCGATAGTTTCGTGTTCCTTATTGCGGAGCGGTACTTTGGAGGTGCGAAGCCAAATATAATGCCCGTCAGGGGTGGTCTGAGGCTCTTCATAGGAAAGCTTTGGAATTCCTGAATCCATGATCAGTCGGTCGTCGGCACGATAAAGCTCTGCCTGCGCCTTCCAGCTCAACTGGTAGTCGTTCTTGCCTATCAGATCATCTGGTCGGGCCTCTCCTGCATCCTTGGCAAAGGCAGGATTACAGCCGAGGTAGCGCAATTCTTTATCCTTCCAGAAAATTCGCACAGGGGACGTGTTAATAATGGCCTGAAGCAAACGGTGGGACTCGGCAAGTGCTTCGTCGGCCAGCTTGCGCTCGGTGATGTCCTGGACCGTGCCCATGGATCGGAGCGGTTTGTCCTCGGCGTCGAACTCCGACTCGCAGCGCTCATGCACGTACTTGATCCGTCCGTCGGCCATGCGCAAACGGTGGGTTATGTCATAGGGCTTGCGGGTTACAAGCGAGCCTGTATAGGCCGCATTGACGGCTTTCAGGTCCTCCGGGTGGATGGCGTTGAGAAACGCCTCGTAGGTGGCGCCGAATTTCGTTTTGTCGATCTCGAAAATCCGGAAGATCTCGTCGGACCAGGTAAGCTTGTTGGCCACAAGGTCGAGTTCCCAACTGCCGACTTGGGCGATGCGCTGAGCCTCGTTGAGCCGTTCTTCGCTTGTGCGCAGCGCCTGCTCGACAAGCTTGCGGCTGCTGATATCTTCGACAATGGAAATGAAATGCCTCGGCTCTCCTGCGGGCGAGCGCACCAGAGACACAGTGAGATTGACCCAGACGGTGTTGCCGTTCTTGTGGAGGTAGCGCTTCTCCATGGAATAAGTGGGAATCTCGCCTGCCAGCAACTGATTGACGTATCCCAAGTCGGCTTCGAGGTCGTCGCGGTGGGTGATGTCCTGAAACGTTAATGCGAGCAGTTCTTCGCGGGAATAACCGACTAGCTCGCAGAGCCTCGAGTTGACGCGCAGCCACTGGCCATTCAGGCCGACGTGGGCCACTCCGACGGCAGCCTGCTCGAAAGTCGCGCGGAACTGCTCTTCGCTGTCCTTGAGCGCTTTCTCGGCGAGTTTTCGATTGGATACGTCGACACCCGAGCCGATGGTCTGCGTCACGCGCCCCGTTTCGTCGCGCAGTGGGCCGAACATGATGTCCATGACGATAAACTTATCCTCCGCCACCCGCACCAGGAAATCGTCGCGCACGATTTCACCCTGCGCTGCGCGGAGCAGGGCATTTCGCACGTGCTCCTGCGTTTCCGGCGAATACGACCACCAGTACGTGTCCCAGAACGGCTTGCCGATCACGTCCTGCCGCTTCAGACCGGCGGCATCCAGCGGTGCGCGATTGGCCTCGATCAGAACGCCTTCCGGCGTATACAGCCCGACGAAGGCAAACATGCTATTGAGGATGTTCTGCAGGCGTCGCTGGCTTTCGCGCTCGATGTTTTGCGCCTGGACTCGCACGGTCACATCCTGGCCGATGGCGAGCACGGACACGATGTTTCCCTGCGCATCGCGTGTGGCCTGGTCGTGCCACTCGATCTCGC
>Ga0113563_10000533_pt1 | contig 18696 bp, 16 predicted proteins | sample Mud3Dept3metaG_FD_80117 | JGI IMG/M metagenome (GOLD analysis project Ga0113563, IMG submission 80117) | Freshwater wetland microbial communities from Ohio, USA, analyzing the effect of biotic and abiotic controls - Mud 3 Core 4 Depth 3... | ecosystem: Environmental > Aquatic > Freshwater >...
AAAAGAGATAATAAAAAGGAGCCTTGCTGGAAAACATCAGGTACAGCCACCCGGTTTCGAAGGGGATGGTCAAGCCTTCCGAGCCCGCAGTCAGGTCCCTCCAGGTGATGGCCACTTGGCGCAAAACCTCGCCAAAGGCAATTGTGGCCAGGCTGAACATAGGCCCCCTCAATCGCAGCATGGGTAAACTCATGGCAATCGCCCCGAGGAGGGCCATCGCCACACCGGCTACGAGGCCGAACCAGGGCAGGATGCCTAACTTGATATACAGGACCGCGGAGGTGTAAGCCGCCAGGCCAAAAAAAGCACAGTGCCCCAGGGAGACATTCCCGCTGAGGGCCAGGATGTTCCAGGCCACCGAAAGGGCGATGTAGAAAAAAATCAGGATGAACATGTGCAGGACGAAGGAGGATTCGATCACCAGGGGGGCCAGCAGCAAGGCAAGGGCCAGGACCGCGAAGAATAATTTTTTCATTTCAGGCCAACCTCCTCTGTTCCCTTCCCCATCCCAAAAAGCCCCTGGGGCCGCACCAGCAGGATGAGAATGAAGATGACAAAATAGGTGGCTTCCTTCAAGGCCGGGGAAATATACGTTCCGCTGAAAGACTCAATCAATCCGATACAAAGACCCCCAAGAAAGGCTCCCACCATATTCCCCAGGCCTCCAAGGACGACAACCACGAAGGCCACCAGGGTGTAAATGCTGCCGATGGTCGGGTAGACGGAGGTAAAGGGCAAGAGGAAGGCCCCCGCAATTCCCGTTAAAGCCGCACCCAGGCCGAAAGCCAACATGTTTACCCGCTGGACCCGGATTCCCATCAACTGGGCCATGGGCCGGCTTTCGGCAACCGCGCGGAGGGCTTTACCGATAAAGGTATACTTGAGCAGCAAATACAGGCCGCCGAAAATGAGCACGGCAGCCGCAAAGGCCAGAAGGCGGGGCAGGCTCACGCTGATTCCGGAAAAATTCAGGGCGGCCATGGATATGTCCATCTGGATCGTCCGGTAATCCCCCCGGAAGATCATCAGGGCCAGGTTTTGAAGGACGATGAAAAGGCCGCAGGTGACAAATACCTTCATCATCGCCGAAGCCTCCTGGATGGGTTGAATCACCAGCCGCTGGACGATGACTCCGATCGCAAAGAGGGCCGGCGCCACCAGGAAGACTGAAAGGTAGGGGTTCAGCCCGATGGAGGCGAAGAGGAGATAGCTCAGATACATACCGATCATCAGCAGTTCCCCATGGGCAAAATTGATGATTCGCACTACCCCAAAGATCAGAGTCAAACCGACGCTGAGCAAGGCGTACACTCCGCCCAAAAGGATCCCAGAAACGGCAACTTGGATAAAATCAATCATCGAAAATTTCTCCTAAAACCTCCGGCCGAGACCGGGGGCCTTCATCTTATTCCCCGGTCTCCGGCCCCATGTCTTCATTTACTGAAGGGTTTAATGAGCTTGGGTTCCATGACCGCCGGGCCTTTGGGCCATACCGTGACCAGTTTTCCGTCCCGCCACTGCATCATGAAGGGGTCGGCCCAAATATTTTCGCCGTGCTCGTTGAATTTGACGCCCCATCCATTGGCGGATTTTCCGGGGGGAAGCTCATGGGCCAACGCCGCCGGTCGAAAGACCTTGGGATCCATATCCCCTTTGGTCTTCTCCAAAATATCGAAGAGCGCATTCATCCCCACGAAGGAGCAGGTCGAGTGGCCCGACAGAGGAGGCTTATTGTACATCTGTTTGTAGGTTGCTACGAATTCCTTCAACCCTGGGCAGAATTCGTAATTGACCTCAAATTGGGTGAAATCGACATTCAAGATTCCTTCCGTGGTAGGCCCCAAGGCTTCCTGGAAGCTGGTCAGGCTGTGTCCCCCCCCGTTGCCGATGAAAGCTTTGATGTCCAGCCCCAGCTCCTTGCTTTGCCGACCCAGCAGCACGGCATCGGCGGCATAGGATACTGCGACCACCACATCCGGTTTATCCTTGCGCAAATTCAGGATGACCGATGACAGGTCCACCGCTTTGGGGCTATACGGTATAACCGAAACCAACTTGACATTTCCGGCTTTTGCGGCTTTCTCAAAATTGCGGGCCACGGAAGACCCGTAGGCGGAATCCTCATGAATGAAGGATACCCGCAATTCGTTGGCCTTCATGTTGAGCTGCGGAGCCAGCCACTGCTGCATGAATTTCACCTGGGCCGCCGAGAATAACTTGGCCCGAGGGTCAGTGGCGAAAATGGTCTTGTATCCCCGCTCGACGAATTGGTCGGCGATCCCCTCCACGGAGAAATAGATGAGGTTCTTCCGGCAGGTTACCTCCGAGGCGGCCAATCCCAAGGAACTCGAGTAGGCTCCGGTCATAATCTTTACTTTTCCCTGGCTCAGGAGTCGTTCGGTTTCCGATTTGGCGGCATTCACATCGGGAATATCGGCGAAAACGTATTCGATCTGCTTCCCCGCCACTCCTCCTTTGTTATTGCGCATCACCCGGGAGATTTCGGCCCCCCGGAAACTCTCTTCTCCCAGCAAGGCCATGGGGCCGGAGATGGGATAGATGACGCCCACCCGGAGCTTTTCGGCCGCGCGACTGTCGCCTTTGCCCATGAACCCCCCGGGGACCAAAAGGCTCGCCAGAATGACCATGATGAAAAGTTTCTTCATTTCTTCCTCCCTTCTCTCTCTGATTTTAACCCTGGATTTTGAACCCTATTCCAGGTTGACTGATATTTCTAATAAAAAGGTATGACCAAAGGTTTTCTGGCCGGTATCATAATGTCTTCGGTTAGTGGAGTCAACATATTTGGCTGAATTTTAGAAAATGGGCGCGGCCTTTCGAAACCGGGGTTAACTCCAATGCAATCAGCCTGGATCCGCCTGATCGGAAAGCACCCTCGCAGAGTGGGTGGATTGATGAATGATGCCGCCCCATAAATAATTAAACCTGCTATTTCCCCCCTCTGGGAGGAATATGGACGGCCATTCCATTTACGTCCATAGCCGATTCCATCAGAGCCTCGGTGAGGGTCGGGTGCGGATGGATTGAGCGGGCCAGTTCCTCCGCCGTGGACTCCAGCTGCATGGCCACCACCGCTTCCCCGATGAGGTCCGTGGCATGGGGTCCCACGATGTGGACTCCCAAAATTTCGTCGTATTTGGAATCGGCAACGATCTTCACAAACCCCTCTCTCTGCCCGATGGCCGTGGCCTTCCCGCTGGCGGCAAAGGGAAATCGTCCCACCTTGATTTTATACCCGGCCCCGGCCGCTTCCTTTTCCGCCAACCCCACCGAGGCCACTTCGGGCAGGGTGTACACGCACCGGGGAACCACCCGGGGGTTCAATTTCGAAGGATGCCCCAGGGCATTCTCCACCGCCACCTCCCCCTGGGCGGAGGCGAAATGGGCCAGGAGCCATTGGCCGGTTACGTCCCCGATGGCGTAGACTCCCGGGACGTTCGTTTCCATTTTTTCGTCCACTCCGACTCCCTTCTTGGTGAACCCGACCCCGATCTCTTCCAGGCCCAGCTCTTCCAGGTTGGGCCTCCGTCCCACCGCCATCAAAACATACCGCCCTTCAAAGGCTTTTTCCCCGTCGGGGGCGGAAGCGCGAACGATCTTTTTCCCTTCCGCGCCGGCTGCAATTTCTTTCACCGCACAGCTTGTCAGAATTTGCATTTTGAATCGCTTCAGGGACTTTCCCAGGGCGGACGCAACCTCGGGATCCTCGTTTGGAAGGATTTGGGGCATCATCTCGAGAATCGTTACCCGGGTTCCCAGGACGCTGAAGATGCTCCCGAATTCCAGGCCGATCGGCCCCGCTCCGATGATGATCATGGATTCCGGGATTTCTTTCAGCTGCAACGCTCCGGTGCTGTCGATCACCCCCTCGGATTGAATTCCCGGGATCGGGAGGTCGGCGGAGACCGACCCGGTGGCGATCACGGTTTTGCCGGCTTCCACGACTGTTTTTTGTCCCTTTTCATCCGTCACCTCGATTTTTTGCGGGGTGACGAATCTGCCTCGTCCCTTCATAACCTCGATCCCATTCGATTTCATCAGCCCGGCTACCCCGGACACCAGGGTTTTCACCACCCGGTCCTTGCGGGCGCACAGCTTGGCGAAATCCACCGAGGGCTCCCCGGCCTGGATTCCAAAGTCCTTGCCCTCGCGAATGGTTTCGAGAATTTTCACTCCATGGAGAAGGGCTTTCGTGGGGATGCATCCCCAGTTGAGGCAGGTTCCGCCCAGCTCTTCTTTCTCGATCAAACAGACCTTCGCCCCCAGCCGTGCCGCCCGAATGGCGGCCACATACCCGCCGGGGCCTCCGCCAATGATGGTTATATCTCTCTCTGCCACTTCTTACCCCCTAATCCGAAAAACCCAATTCAAATCATATTCTCTCGCAGAGCCCGCAGGGTACGCAGAGTTAAAGACCCCCAAATTAAGAAAGAAAGATATCTCGCCTTGTCTTTTGACAAATATTTGAGTCTTCTCTGCGGCCTCTGTGTGCTCTAGCGCAGCGGGCGAGAGAAAAAGCAGGTCTTTTTACCCCTTGACCAGGGCTTCCAGTTTTTTAAGACCCTCCTCGCGGATTTTGTGGAATATGCTGTTGCCCTGGCTGTCCATGCCCACGATGAGGGGGCCCCAATTGGAAACTTCCAGGACCCATATGGCCTCGGGCATCCCCATCTCCTCCAGCCAATGAACCCGCTGGACCGCCTTCACCGCCTCCGCGTGGAGAACCCCGCACCCCGGGGCCGCGAGCAAATAAACCATTCCGTACTTCTTGAAGGCTTGAAGACTGCCGTCTCCGAGGCCCCCCTTGCCGACGATGGCCTTGACCCCTAGACGCCCCACAAAATCCGAGTGAGGCTCCATACGGATGCTCGTTGTCGGCCCAATCGCTAAGATGGAATACACTTTATCGGTCTTCCTGGCCACGGGACCGGCGTGAAACACAACGCTGCCTCCGAAATTTTCCGGCAGCCGCTCCCCCTTTTCCTGCAATTCCCGCAACTTCAAATGGGCCATGTCGCGCGCAGTATAAACCGTCCCATTGAGGGTCACCACGTCGTTCACCCGAAGTTTCCGCATTGCCTCCTCCGTCAGGGGCGTCGAGAGCTGGATGGTTTGATTCATAGGATCACCTCCGTCCTTCCGTCTTTGTAGAATCTGAAACCGGCCCTTCGGCCAACCCAGCAATGGAAATTGACCGCCACCGGACAGATGGCCGTGTGAGTATAGGCCATGCCGATTTTAACCGCCAGGGCGGTGGTCTTTCCCCCCACTCCGCCCGGGCCGATTCCCAGTTGGTTGATCTTGGCGAGCAGTTCCTGTTCCATCCGGTCCATTTCCGGGTCCGGGTTCCGGTCATCCCACTTGCGGATGCTGACCGCCCTGCGGCTGAGCGCGGCCGCCCCGTCCATCTGGCCGCCGATCCCGATCCCCAGCCCGATGGGAGGGCATGGTTTTCCGCCCGCATCGATGACCTTTTCCAGCACGAAGCGTTTGAACCCCTCCAGGTTTTTCCCAAGCGATTCGGGGGTGAAGGTCTTGAACGCGTTGAACAGCTCCGGACCGCAGCCTTTGAAACTGACGATGGTTTCCAGGTATTCCAGCTCCGGTTCCAACTCGATTTCGAAATTGGGAATCCCCGGCCCAGAGTTATTCCCGGTATTTTTGCGTGTCAGGGGGTGGACGATGCTCGGCCGCAGGTATCCTTCCTGGGTGGCCTGGACGACGGCTTTTCCGGTGATCTTCACCACATCGATCCCGGCCATCTCCCGGCCCACCCGGACGTAGATACAGGGGATTCCCGGGGACTGGCAGACCCCTTTCTTCCGCTCTTTGGCCAGGGTTGCATTCTTGATCAAGGTCTCCATCATCCCTTTGGCCGCGGGAGATTCTTCCCTGGAGATGGCCTTTTCCATCATGTCCAGGATATCCGGCGAGACGCTGGTCACCCCCCGAACCAAATTCTCGTAAAAAGCATCCCCATATCGGATGGCTAATTGTTCCATGGTATCGCCCCTTTGTTTTTTTCCGTAGACGCTTGACGGCAAAAGAATACCGCCTTTGTCGGGGGTCGCTCCCCGTTAAAGGCTTTTCTCTCTCTGCATCAATTCAACGATGATCCCCACAGTTCCCTCCGTGTCCATGTAGGCGAATTTTCCTCCTACCCTTTCCCCGCTCATCAATACCCCGATTCCCAGATCCCGGAATGCGGCGACCCGTTCATCGAGGTTGTTCACGTCAAACCCCAGGTGGTGGATCCCATCCCCCCATTTTTCGAGGAACTCCCCGTAAATGGTCTTCCCCTCCAGGGGCTGGATCAGCTCGATCTGCAGTTCTCCCACCATCGCCAGGCCGATTTTCATCCGGAAATTTTCCGGCTTCCCCCGGTAGACCCGGTTGAAATAATCGGGAACGACCACCTTGGGGAAAGAAATCCCAAAAATCTCCTCATAATTCTTGATGGCCCTGTCCATATCGCGGACGACGATGCCCACCTGGTTCACCTTGTCCAGCCCCAGGATTTTTTTCATCTTCGGATCAACCTGCATAGGCTCTCCTTTTTGCCCGAAAGAACCGGTCTTTTAAGATCCTGGAGTATCTCCGGGCGCTCAATCCATGAACTGCCCCCCGTTGATATCGATAATCTCTCCGGTCAGGTAACTGGAATCATCCGAGGCAAGAAAAACGGCCACTTTGGCCACTTCGCTCACATCTCCGATCCGGCCTAGGGGAATGGTAGCCAGGAAATTCTTCCAATCCCCCCCGGTAATCATGCGGGTCATGTCGGTCTCGATCACTCCGGGCGCCAGGCCATTGACCCGGACTCCGTGCGGGCCCAGAAATTTGGCCAGGGACTTGGTAAAGCAAATGACCGCGGCCTTGGTCGCGGCGTAGTGGGCCCCCGCGGCGATTCCGCCAACCTTGCCGGCCAGGGACCCCAGGTTTATAATCTTTCCGGATTTTTGTTTCATCATCAATCCCATGACCGCTTTGGAACAAAGAAAGACCCCTTTCACGTTCACCGCGAACATCCGGTCCCAGTCCTTTTCTTCGATCTGATCGACCGGAGTCACTTCGCAGATCCCGGCGTTATTCACCAGGATGTCAATCCTTCCCCATTCCTTAACCACCCTTTGAACGCCGGCCTTCACCTCCGAGGACTGGGAAACATCGACTTTCGCGGCCAGGGATTTCCGGCCTGATTTCCGGACGGCCGACGCCGCTTCTTCCGCCAGGGCCTCGTTCACGTCCCAAATGACCACATCCGCCCCTTCCTGGGCCATAGCCAAAGCGATCGCCCTCCCGATTCCTGCTCCGCCGCCGGTCACGATGGCCACTTCACCTTTCAGTTTCATCGGTAGGTTTTCCCCCTTTCTTCCTTTCCGTCAGGGGCCGGAAAAATTCCTTAGGGCCGCAGAACAGCCTTGACCCCTTTTCCGGCCGCCAGTGCATCGAAGGCCTTTCGCCATTCCTGCAAGTCCACGTCATGGGTGATCAGGGGCTTCAACCGAACCTTCCCTGACTCCACCAGGGTGAGAGCCATCTCCCAAGCCGTAAAGGAAGAGCTGTAGGTGCAGTGGAGGGTGGCCGATTTCCGCACTGCTTCGGCCCAGGGGACGTTCGACTGGTCTTCCATGGGGATTCCGATGGCGATCATCTGGCCGTCCCGTTTCAGCAGATCAACCGCAAGGCCGATCCCCTTTGAAACCCCCGAGGCTTCTACGACCACATCATACCGGTTCTTGATCCGCAGCATGGCTTCCCGGTCTTCGGCCAGGGAGGTCTTGAACTGCAGGTCCTCGCATAGTTTCAAGCGTGTTTCGCGGTCTTTTTGGACGCCCACCACCATGACTTCCCGCGCTCCAACCGCCCGTGCCACCTGCGCGGCAATGATCCCGATCGGCCCCGGGCCGACCACCGCCACCCGGTCGCAACTGCGTACCCTGCCTTTTACCAGGACCCCATGGCAGACGATGGCCGTCGGTTCCATCAAGGCCCCTTCTTCGGGCGAGACCCCCGCAGGAAGCCTGTGCACCAGCCTGGCTTCCACGGCCACGAATTCCGCGAACCCCCCGTCGATGTCAATTCCCAGGCCCTTTTTGGCCGGGCAAAGATGCCGCCGCCCCGTCAGGCAGTATTCGCAAACCCCGCAGGCGGCGATATGGGGTTCGACCACCACCCGATCCCCCTTTTGGAAGCCCTGGACCTTCTTGCCCCATTCGGCGATCTCTCCGCAGAATTCATGACCCATTACCACGGGCACCTTGCCGCAGACCCATTCGCCCGTGCGGATATGGAGGTCCGTTCCGCACACCCCTCCCGCAAGAACACGGATCAGCACATAGTCATCCGGACAGGAAGACTTATCGACCTGCCCCACCTCCATGCATTCCGGCCTGTTTTCCTTCTTGATCAGGGCCCGCATAAAAACTCCTTCCTTTCGACAAATTCAAACCCTTCCCCATTAATGATTTTCTCGCCAGACCCGGGCAAGAAAATACCAAGCCGACAGGAAATGGCGAATCCATCCTGGTCTCTCAAAGGTTCAAAAAGGCATAATAGGGGTTTTCCAGGTTCTTTTTGATTTTTTGCAGGAATTGAGCTGCCACGGCGCCGTCGATGATCCGATGGTCCACCGATAATCCGAGCTGGGCGACTTTTTTTGCCTTTACTTCTCCGTTTTCCATGTACAGTTGCTCCTGCATCTTCCCCACGCTCAGGATGCCGGTTTGCGGCGGGTTGAGGATTGCGGTAAAGAAGTTGATGTCAAAATTCGCCAGGCTGGATATGGTGAAGGTGCCCCGATCGATCTCTTCATGGGTAAGTTTTCCCTGTCTTGCCCGGCCCACCAGATCAAGCCGGAGCTGGGCGATTTCCCCCAGCCCCGACCGGTCGGCGCGGGGAATGGCCGGGACGATGAGCCCGTCCTCCAGGGCCACGGCCAGTCCGATATTGATCTCCGGGCTGACGTAGACTTCTTTTTCTCCCTGGATCCGGGAGTTGAGCAGCGGGAAATCCCTGATGGCCAGGGCCACCGCTTTGATCAGGAAATCATTGATGGATATCCGGACCTGGAAGGCTTTTTCAAAATCCTCCATGATTGAATCGCGGAGGTGGATCAGCCCCTCCATGCTTACCTCCGTAAAAAAGTAGACATGGGGAGAGGTGAAGGCGCTCTGGGCCATCCGGCGGGCGATGACCTGACGCTTGTTGCTCATGGGAATAACCTTGCCCCACATGCCCTCTGCCCGGGCCGCCGGTTCGACCCCGGCGGCGGCACGCAGGACATCTTCCTTCATGACCCGCCCCAGCACCCCAGTCCCCGGAACACCTTCCAGTGGAACTCTTAAATCCTCCGCCACTTTTCGGGCCACCGGTGTCGCTTTAGCGGCTTTCTCCGCTGCCGACTCGGGGGGCGAGGCCAGATAAGCCTCCACGTCCTTGATCATGATCGTTCCGTGGGGGCCGGTTGGCTTCACCTCCGAGAGATCGATCCCTTTCTGCTCGGCCAGCTTCCGCGCCGCGGGAGCGGCCTTCACCGGTGCGACGGGTCTCGCTGCCGGGGGCGAAGACACTGCCTCGCTCGCGGGTGCAGGGATTCCCTTTTGCACCGCCTCTTTCTCCCGGAGGAACCAATCCGGAAGGGATTCGCCTTTGGCTAGAACAACCGTGACGATCTTGGTAATGGGCACTTCGGCCCCCTCCGGGTAGAGAAGGGGGCCCAGGATCCCGGAAGCCGGGGCGATAATCTCCGTCGAAACTTTCTCCGACTCAATTTCGATCAAGGGCTCTCCTTTGATAACCGGATCTCCCTCTTTTTTCAACCACCGGATGATTTTTGCGCTTTCAACCACCACTCCCAAGGCGGGAATAATTACCTCTATGGCCATTCCTGTCTCCTCAAGTGTTTTCCGCCCCTCAGGGCGTCCCTTTTATCTATGCTCCAACCATCTCCATGACTTCCTTGACGATCTTTTGCTCGTTCGGCAGTACATGGTCTTCCAATTTCGGGCTGAAGGGAACCGGCACATCCAGCGACCCTAAGCGGCGGACCGGTCCCACCAGGTATTCAAACCCTTCTTCCGCGACCATGGCCGCGATCTCTGCGCCGAAGCCTCCGGTTTTACAGGCCTGGTGGACGATCAGCAGACGGCCCGTTTTTTCAACGGATTTGAGAATCGTCTTCTTATCGAGGGGTTTGATCGTCCTTGGGTCGATGACCTCAATCTGGATTCCCTTCTTCTCCAATTCCAGGGCGGCATTCAGCGTCTTGTTCACCATCAGCGAAGTCGCGATCACGGTCACATCCTTGCCCTGGCGGATGACATCCGCCTGTCCGAAGGGAATCAGGTATTCTTCTTCGGGGACCGGGCCTTTGATCCGCATGAGTTGCTGGTGTTCGAAAAACAATACCGGATTGTCATCGCGAATGGCAGTCTTCAGAAGTCCTTTGGCATTGTAAGGGGATGAAGCCATGACCACCTTGAGCCCGGGAACATGGGCAAAAAAAGCTTCCAGGTTCTGGGAATGCTGAGCCGCAGCCCGGCGCAAACCGCCCAGGGAGGTCCGGATGGTCAGGGGGACTCTGATGTTCCCCCCGAACATGTAGCGGATCTTGGCGGTCTGATTGACGATCTGGTCCATGGCCTCCATGAGCAGGTCGGAAAACATGATTTCCGCCACCGGGCGCATCCCGGTAACCGCTGCCCCGAGGGCGTAGCCGATGATGGCGTTTTCGGAAATAGGGGTATCCAGCACTCTTTTTTCGCCGAATTCCTTCCACAGCCTGGGATTGGCGATATAAATCATCCCGAAGGGCCCCACATCCTCTCCCATCAGGAAAACCCGGTCGTCCCGTTTCATCTCCTCATACAGGGCTTCAACGATTGCCTCTCCGAATGTGATTTCTCTCATGGATGTCTCCTCATGATTCGTAATAGACGTCTTTCAGGGCGTCTTCCGGTTCGGGCTCGGGGCTGTTTTTGGCGAATTCGATGGCTTCTTCGATTTCGGCCTGGATTTGCTCGTCGATTTTCTGCAGATTCGCCTCCTTGGTTACCTTTTGATCCAAAAGGAATTTTTTAAAGCGGTCGATTGGACATTTTTTCATCCACTCTTCGATCTCTTCCTTGGGACGATAAAGGTAGGTCCGGTCCGCTTCTCCCTCGTAGTGACCCCGCCATCGGTAGGTCTTGCACTCGATGAGGGTGGGGCCTTTCCCTTCCCGGGCTCGACTCACCGCCTCCCTCGCGGCTTCGTAGACAGAAAGAATGTCGTTTCCGTCCACCTTGCAACCTTCGATCCCGTAGGACGCCTTGCGAAGGTAATAATCCTGGATGGAGCCCGCCCGCTTGGCCGATACCGAAATGGCGTACTGGTTGTTTTCGCAGACAAAAACAACCGGCAGCTTCCAAACCGCGGCCATATTCAGGCTCTCGTGGAAAGTACCCTGATTGCAGGCTCCGTCCCCGAAAAAGCTGACCGCCACCTGTTTCGCCCCCCGCATCTTGATGGACAGGGCCGCGCCGCCGGCGATGGGCAATCCCGCCGCCACAATGCCGTTGGCCCCCAGAATTCCCAGTTCGATGTTGGCGATGTGCATCGAGCCGCCCTTGCCGCGGCAGTACCCCGTGGTCCTGCCGAAAAGCTCGGCCATCATGATCTTCAATTCTCCGCCCTTGGCGATGCAGTGTCCATGGCCGCGGTGGGTGGAGGTGATGTAATCGTCGTTTTTCAAGTTGGCGCAGACGCCGGTGGCCACGGCCTCTTCGCCGATGTAGAGGTGGGCCAGCCCGGGGATCAGCTGTCGAGCATACATGTCCATGACCCTTTCCTCAAACCGGCGGATGCGCAGCATGGTCTGATACATGCCGATCATTTTTTCTGGCTCCAGATTCATTTTCCCTCCTTAGTTCCTCAATTTTCCTTCATTTTGATGATTCCCTGAAAAACTCGCTCTCCCTCCTAAAGGGAGAAGATCGATTCCCGATTCTTCCCTACCCTACATCAAATTCATAAGAGATTACAAACAGAAAAATGGCTGGCGGGTTAAGGTTTGATCAGCCGTTGGAAATAGACCTTCACCCCGTATAGCGCGGCCACGGGGTTGTGTCCCAGGACGCGGTCTTTCGTTACCAGGACGGTGGTCAAGCCCTTTGCGTGTTTGAAAAACAGGGAATCATGCCCCACGCACAGGCCGATGAGTACATTGAAGTCAGTCTTGGCCCGGTTGAGGACCTCCGCCTGGGTGATGGGGTTGCACATGGTTTCGTAGCTCCCGATTCTTATTTTCTCCTTGTCTTCCAACCCGAGGAACTCCTTGGGAACTCCCCCTACCTTACAGCAGACCGAAACAGCTTCGAACCCGTTCTTTTCCAGGATCCGGACAAAAGTGTTTGCTTCGGAAAACAAGCCCCCGCAAAAAGCCACGCCGATTTTCTTATAGCCCATCTTTTTAGAGAATTCGATGATCTCCTCGACCCGGGTCTTGGTGGGCCTTAAAACATGGGGGTGGGCGTCCCGGTCGGCATAACATTCCGCTTCCTGCAGGGACGCCGCCCTGGCAAAATCCTTGGTTTTGGAGGCCTGGTATTTTTTCAGCGCCCTTTCTGTTTCACCCCCCCGGTTCAGGGTCGGGCAGAAAGCCGGCCCTTTTCCCTCCTTAGAAAAGCAGGCGCGCGAATCGACGCTACACAGGGCGCACTGAGGATCATCCTTTTTGCCCATTTTCCCTCCTTTCATCCTCCTCTCTTTTTTGACGGTTTTTCGATCGAGTCCGCCGAAGGATTATCTTCCTTGGCCGCCAGAAAGACCACATACCTTTTCACTGCCGCGGTAATGGCCTGAGCAAGCTGTTCCTGAAAATTTTTTTTCTTCAAAAATAGTTCTTCCTGGGGGTGGGTTACATAGGCTGTTTCGACTAATATAGACGGAAATCCGGGGGCTTTCAAAACGGCAAACCCGGCCTGGCGGGGCTTGGGAAACTGGACTTGATTCACCTTTGCCAGCTCGCTGAGGGCCAACCCCCCGAGTTGGAGGCTCTCATTGATGGCATGGGTTTGTTCCAGGTCCAGCAAAATGGTGTCCAGGTCCCTCTGTACCGGGGCCCGAGAAGTTCCTCCCACCATATCAGAGGCGTTCTCCTCCTGGGCGAGGAGCTGGCTGGCTTTATCGCTTGCGCCCTTGAGGGAGAGGCAATAAATGGAAGTCCCCCGGGTGCGCCGGCTCTTGCTTCCGTTGGCATGAAGACTGATGAAGAGGTCGGCTCCATATTCCTGGGCAATTCTCACCCGGTCATTGAGAGGAACAAAATAATCCCCCCGCCGGGTTAGAAAAGCGCGGAATTCCCCCGTCGCATCCAGGGTTTTCTGCAGGCATTGGGCCACCGCCAGGACGATGTCCTTTTCCAGGGTCCGCCGCGGGCCGACCGCTCCCGGGTCGTCCCCGCCGTGGCCCGGGTCGATGATTACGATTCGCTTTTTTTTGGCTTTCAGCTCCCGGGTGATTTGCCTTTGTTCCTTCTCTTTCTCCTCCAAATCCGGCCGGGAGATGTCGATAACCAGCCGGTCCGGCTTGTCCTCAAAAGGCTTCAGGAGAAACACCTCCAAGCGGCCTGGTTTCACCAGGAATAAGGACAGCCTGGCTTCATCCCTTCCCTCCGCATCCAGCTTGATCCTGTGAATTACCGGGTCCCTCACGGGAATCTCCTGGCTCCCCTTGGGGAGAAAGATTCCTCGAAGCTTCAGGGTGTAAACCAAAGGGTCCGGCTGGGGGAGGATTTCATAGGCCGGGGTCCCTTCCAGGTCGGCTACCACGCGGGTATGATCCGGGGCCGACCAATTGCGAATATCCACCAGCCGGGCGCCTCCTTTTGCAGGAGGAATCCCAGATCCTCGGGGCTGCTCGGGGGGGAAGGCCTTCTGGGGTTCTTCGGTTTTAGGGGATTCGGGTTTGGGAACCACTGGCTCCGGACTTGGCAGTTTGCTTGCCATTCTCTCGGCCTTGGGGGGAGGAGCCTTCGTTTTCTCTGATTCCGGGCCGGAGGATTTGCTTTCGGCCTTCTCGGTTTTGGCCGGGGGCCCCTTCGCTTCCCGGGGCTCTTCCTTGGTAGGCGCGCTCTCCGGCTTGTCGAATCGGTCCGGGACTCCTCGCGCGGGGCGGAAAACATCGATCACCAAGCGGTCCGGCTTGTTTCCGGACCGTTGCAGGACGAACACCTTCGAATGGGTGGGCTGATAGAGAAAAAAGGTAACCTTGATTCCCTCCCGCTCGTCCGGATCGACCCTCACCTTTCGAACGATTCGATCCTCGACCGGAATCTCCTGCGCTCCCTGGGGAAGATTGAGTCGCTGCAGGAGGATCGTCAGAATGGGAGATGCGGCGGAAGATTGAACTTTGTAGACCGGAGGCGCCTCCAGGTCCAGAACCACACGGGTCGATTCGGGGGAGGAGGATTTGCGGATACTTAACAAGCGGGGAAGAGCCAGAGCCTCCCCGGCCCAAGCGATGACCCAAATTCCCAAAACCGCGGTGAGGAGGAGAATCCTTCTCATCCCACCACCTCGGAAGCAAAGACCAGTTTGATTCCTGCCTGCTCGATTTCTGGGACCATCTCGCGGATGGCCCGAGCGGTCAGGGAATGGGGGTGGCCGATGGCGATGGCCCTTCCCTCTTGTTTCGCTTTCTTCATGGCCAGCCGGATTGCTTTTTTGATGGCCTCCAGGTCTTTTTCTTGATCTATAAACCGGTCGTTACTCCCGAAGGCAACCCCCGATTGCCGGGCGAATTGCGGTCCCACCGTGCGGGCGCTGGTATGGCTGTCCACATAGTAGAGGCCTTCCTTTTTAAGGACCTCCATCAATGCCTTCATCACCCGGGGATCCTCGGTGGCCTTGGATCCCATATGGTTGTTGACTCCCCTAACATGGGGAATCTCCTTCAATCCCCGTTGCAGAATCGCTCGAATTTCGCTTTTCTCCATCCCGCTCAGGATCGTGTCCGGTTCCAGGGAATAGCGGCTGTTTTCCTTAGGCTCCATGGGGAGATGGAGCATGACTTCGGCCCCCCCCTGGTGGGCCAGGAGGGCAACTTTGCGAGCCTGGGGTGTGTTGGGTAAGACGGCCAATGTAAAGGGCCGGCCGATCTCCATCAAAGCTTTGACCTTATCCAGGTTATAGCCCCCATCATCTATGATCAGGGCCAGCCGGGCAGCGGGTTTGGGGGGCGGTTCTTTCTCCTTCTTTCCCTCTTCCGGCAGCTTGGCCGCAGGGCTGGGAACCGGAGGCATGGGGTGAATGACTTTTCTATCAACCGGTTTCGTCCGGAGGAAGAAAAAGAAAGCCAGCGAGCCGATCACTCCGACAGAAACAAGGAGGAAAAGGTATTTTCTGCTGATCTTCCTTTTTTTCCTGCTTCTTCTCTTCCCCGACGCAGCCATTTTGAAATCTATTCTAACCAACCGGATGATTTTTCTCAATGGAATAGATCAAAGAAATGCGGAATGCGGAATTCGGAATGGGGAATGCGGAATTAAAAGAAGTTAGAATGGAGGGGAAAAAGGGTTTTTAATGGAATGAATTGGAGGATGCGGAGTGGGTTTGCGCTTTTTCATTCCGCATTCCACACTCCGCATTCCGCATTTGTATTACAGTCCCAGTTCCTTCAGCTTTTCCGGAGCGGGGATTCCTTCTTCATTCCAACCCCGGAATTTGTAGTAGTCGTAGAGCAGTTCTCCCAGCGGCGGGAGATTCGGATTCAGGCCTTCGCCCTCATGTTTCAGGGTGAGGAAACGGGACGGCAGGACGTCATCCTTACGGCTGATCCCGCAGCGGACGTTGTACATCCGCTTCAGGTTGAAAATCCTCTCTCCGGTCTTCAGGAATTCGTCCATGGTCACGGAATTGCCGGTCACCATGTTGTACCAAGCCAGGATCGGAGTCATCTTGAGACCGCCGAACATGGAAAACTTGCAGACCTTCAGGGAATCGAAAAGGCCCATGATGTTCTGCGTCTTGGCGGCCAGTTCGCCCTTGCCTTTCACCTCCAGCCTAGGAAGAGGCTGGTCCACCCCGATTTCGGGCATGCTCAGAACGCGCTCAAAGACATGACTGAATCCCAGGTGGCAGGCGCCCCGGTTGATGGTCGCATAGCCCACCGCCCCGGCGTTGAAGCATCGCGGGTCGTGGGCGGGCATTTCCTGCCCCTTCACATGAATGGAGAACTCGACGGCGTTCTTCCCCAGCTTTTCGGCGGCAATGCGAACCCCTTCCCCCAGAAGTTGTCCCAGCCCTTCCCGTTTGCCGATTTTTTCGGCCATCTTGACCATCACATCGCCCCGGCCCCAGAGAAGTTCTAATTCCCCCGTATCTTTCTTGGTGATGATTCCCTTCTCAAAGGCTTCCATGGCAAAGGCGATGGCCGCCCCCGCGGAGATGGTGTCCATTCCGTACCGATTGCAGATTTCGTTGGCCTTGGCGATGGCTTCGATGTCGTCCACCAGGCAGAGGCTGCCCAACATGGCCACAGACTCGTATTCCGGTCCGGCGCCCTCCACCGGGGCGAAGGGTCCTTTGTCCACTTTGACCCGCCGGCCGCATCCGATGACGCATCTTTCGCAAAAATAATTGCCGGTGAGAATCTTTTCGGTCATGGCCGGGCCGGCGATCTTCGCCGCCCCCTGTTCCCACCTCCCCTGAAATTTCCAGTTCTGCAGGGGAAGGCTCCCCAGGGCTTCAAAGGTGGCCAAACCGCCCGCCGTACCATTCTTGCGCATTCCCTCGGTATTCTTGGCCACCATGGGGCTGATTTCTTTGAGGGAGGCTCTCAGCCCTTCAGCGTCGGCCATTTCCACCTGCATCTTGCCATGGACGGCGATCGCTTTTAGATTTTTGGACCCCATGACCGCTCCGGTCCCTCCCCTTCCGGCGGCCCGTGCTTCTTTTCCGTCATTCATAATGCTCGCATACCGCACGCCCTTTTCTCCAGCCGGGCCGATCGAAGCCACCACGGCCTCCGGGTGGGTATCCTTGCGGATCGCTTCGTCCAGGTCGTAGGTGTCCACCCCCCAAAAGCGGGTTGCGTCGCGGATTTCCGCTTTGCCCTCGGAAACCCAGAGATAAACCGGCTTGCTGGCCTTCCCGGTAACCACAATCCCGTCAAATCCGGCCCTCTTCAGGAAGGGCCCCCAGGTTCCGCCGGTGTCCGACTCGGTGTAGGCGCCCGTGAGGGGCGACTTGCTGACCATGTGGTGCCTGCCCGAGGTGATGACCGGAGTGGCGGCGAAGGGCCCGGTCATGAAGATCAGCCGGTTCTCGGGCCCCAGAGGATCGGTTTCCGGGCCGGTTTCGTCGTAGAGGATCTTGGTAGCCAAGCCGCTTCCGCCGATGAACTTCTTCGCCAGGTTTTCATCCAGCTTTTCGGCTTCCGCGCGGCCCTTGGTGAGGTCAACCCGCAGAATTTTTCCCATGTAACCTTTCATCTTCCCCATCCTCCTTTGGTATAATTATTCTTCTTGGCCTATTCGAAATTTTTCTGAATTTAGTTCCCCAGTTCACTTCTTATAAAACTCGTTTGGAAAACTGCAAGCCATCCGTAGCCACATAAAAAAAGCGGACGGCTGAAAGCTGGTTGCTGATCGCTGTCTTTTTATCCCCCGCTGATCGGAGGGAGAACTTTTACGATGTCCTTGTCCTGGACCGTGTCATTCAATTTCAGGATCTCGTCCCCCCGGACCAGGACGACGAAAAAATTTAAAACCTCGTCTTTCTCTTTCCTGAGAAATCGCTGAAAGGAGGGAACTTTCTTCTCGATCATCCCCAGCGCTTCTTTGACTTTCACAGGTCCTTTCAAATCCAGATCGATCTCATCCCTGCCGGAAAGCTCATCGAAGGGTTTAAAAAAGCGGACTTTCATGAGGTCGCTTCCTTTCGTTCCAGGACATTTCATTTTGACCCCCGGTCAAAGGGGATGTCAAGATAAAAGAAGGCCTCATGCTGCAAGTTTGACGTCCCGGGTCGCAAGACTCCTTTGCTTTTACGGAACGGCCCGGGTAACCCATGAGGACTTCAACCTGAGGCTTGAGGCTTGGAACCTGTTGCCTGTAAACTGTGGCCTGCAAAATAGAACCCGTAGCGGGTAACTCATTGTTTCTTCATCTTATCCATATAATAAAAGAACCCGTCTTCATCCATCCAGGCCAGGTCGCCGGTGTGGAGCCATCCTTCCCGCAGGGCCAGGGCGGTCTCTTCGGGTCGATTCCAGTATCCCCTCATGACCTGAGGACCCCGGATGATGAGTTCCCCCGTTTTCCCGGCGGGTAATTCCGTCTTCCCGTCCTTGGGATCGACAATCCGGGCGTACGTATCCGGCAGGGGGATGCCCATGGATTTCGGCTTTCGATTTCCCAGAAAGGGATTCATATGGGTCAGCGGAGAGGCTTCGGTGAGGCCATACCCTTCGTTGATTCTCCGCCCGGTCTTTCCTTCATAATTTTCCAGGACCTCAGGCGGCAGGGAAGGTCCGACCGACCAATAGGTATGGATGGAGGAGATCCCGTGCTTGGTCAGCGTCGGATTCCAAACCAAAGATTCGATCATGGCCGGGTGAGCGGGAAAGGCGGAAGGCTTTTGAGCTTTCACCGTATTCAGAAATTGAATCGGGTCGAAGCGAGGCATGTGGATG